>Ga0180222_1001272_pt1 | contig 27455 bp, 29 predicted proteins | sample eDN5th37CKraftOP_FD_151336 | JGI IMG/M metagenome (GOLD analysis project Ga0180222, IMG submission 151336) | Enriched Organic Plus compost microbial communities from Emeryville, California, USA - eDNA 5th pass 37_C Kraft OP (version 2) (version 2) ...
GGCTTGAGGCGGCCCGCGCGGATGCGCGTCGTACAAAGCATCCATGCACAGCCGCACAGTCGCTTGATCCGGCGGTTTCGCTGACGCAATCTCCGGCGAATTTTGGGGCGTACAGGAGTTCCGTGAGATGGCGATCGACAACAGCGCCGCCTACAACAACCGCGCGGCTGTCGCGGATTTCCCGAATATCGTCGCACAATGGCAGCGCGATGCCGCCGCCTATCGCGAGAAGATGGCGCGCGAAGGCCGTGCCGAGCTGGATGTCCGGTTCGGTCCGAGCGAGCGGCAATACATGGACCTGTTCACCTCGAAGGACCCCGATGCGCCGGTCGCCCTTTTCATCCACGGCGGCTATTGGCGCGCCATGAGCCCGAAGGAGCACAGCCATCTCGCGCAGGGCCTGACCGGCAACGGCGTCACCGTCGCGGTCGCAGGTTATGACCTCACGCCGCAGGTTTCGATTGCGCAGATCATCGAGCAGATGCGTGAGGCCACACTGTTTCTGTGGAAGCGCTATGGCAAGCGCATCATGGTCTATGGTCATTCGGCGGGCGGGCATCTCGCCGCCTGCATGCTCGCGACCGACTGGGAAAAGCACGGTGCGCCGGCGGATCTCGTTCCCGCAGCCTATGCCATTTCCGGCGTGTTCGATCTTGCCGGGCTGATCAACACCGACATGAATGCCGACTTCAAGCTCGACGAGACATCGGCCCGCGAAAGCTCGCCGCTGTTCTGGCCGGCGCCGAAGGGCCGCATCCTCGACGTCGTGGTGGGCGGCGCCGAATTGCCCGAATTCATCCGCCTGTCGCATGTCATGGCGGACAGCTGGGGCGCTGCGGGCGTTGAGACGCGCTATGAGGCGGTGCCTGGCATGCACCATTTCAACGTGGTGGCCCCGCTGGCCGATCCGCTCAGCGCCATGACCCGGCGGGTCGTCGAATTGAGCGAGCTGACGCGGTAATGAAACGGCGCCGCACGATGTCCGGTCTGCGTCAGAACCAGTAGCGGTACGCATAGACCCCGGTCAGCGCGGCTCCGATCAGGGTCACCACATAGCGCATCACCTCGCGCGGCGCGTAGCGGGCAATTCGCGCGCCGATCACCGAGCCGATCAATGCGCCGCACATCATGGTCAACGCCGCGGGCCAGTTGACGCTGCCCTGCACCGCGTAGACGAGCGCCGCGACGGTTCCGTTCAGCGCGGCCACCAGGTTTTTCGTCGCGTTGGCCGGACGATATTCACCCGACGTTGCGAGTTGCAGCACGGCCACCAGCAACACGCCAAGCCCCGCACCGAAATAACCGCCATAAACCGAGACCGGCAGCAGCATCGGGATCGAGGTCAGCTTGATCTCGGGCTCGCGCCCGTGTTTCGCAAGCGAGCGAGCGCGCAAGGCCGCACTGATGCGTTCGCCATAGGCGAACAGGATGGTCGCAAACCCGATCAGCAGCGGCACCAAGATTTCGAAGACCCGGTTCGAGGTCAGCATCAGCAGCGCCGCCCCGATTCCCGCGCCGATCACCGACGCGAGGATCAGCCCGACAAACCCGCGATCGACCGGCGGCAATTGCGTACGGTCGGACAAGGCCGCCACCAGACTTCCCGGCGTCAGCGCGGTGATATTCGTCGCGATGGCCGAGATCGGGGTCAGGCCAACGGCGAGGAGCGTTGGAAAGGTGATCAGCGCGGCGCCGCCGGCAAGGCTCGCGATCGTGCCGCCGACCAAACCGGCTATCCCCAGCAATGCTGTCGATGTGAAATCCATTTCCCCCGGCACCCGCACGCAAGACCGACATGCCTGCAGAGAGGCGCGCGCAGATGAATCGCGCAAGGCGGTCCGCTGGCATTCCTCTAAAGACGCGGATGCCCGGCACAAGGCCGGGCACCTCAAGTGAGCTATGCGTTTGCCGTTCGCGACGGCGATCAGAAGAAGGCCTGGATCCCGGTCTGGGCGCGGCCGAGGATCAGCGCATGAATGTCATGCGTGCCCTCGTAGGTGTTGACCGTTTCCAGATTGACGAGGTGCCGCATCACATGGAACTCGTCGGCAATGCCGTTGCCGCCGTGCATGTCACGGGCCATGCGCGCGATGTCCAGCGCCTTGCCGCAATTGTTGCGCTTCATCAGCGAAATCGCTGGCGGCGCTGCGCGGCCCTGTTCGATCAGACGGCCGAGCCGCAGCGCACCTTGCAGGCCGAGGGTGATCTCGGTCTGCATGTCGGCGAGCTTCTTCTGGATCAGCTGATTGGCGGCGAGCGGCCGGCCGAACTGCTTGCGGTCGAGGGTATATTGGCGCGCCGCATGCCAGCAGAATTCTGCGGCGCCCATGGCGCCCCAGGCGATGCCGTAGCGGGCATTGTTGAGGCAGCCGAAGGGTCCGGCGAGCCCCGACACGTTGGGGAGCAAGGCGTCCTCGGGCACGAAGGCGTTGTCGAGCACGATTTCGCCGGTCACGGACGCGCGCAGCGACAGCTTGCCTTCGATCTTTGGGGTGGAGAATCCTTCCGTTCCCCGCTCCACGATAAAGCCTCGGATCTTGCCGTCGAGCTTCGCCCAGACGACAGCGATATCGGCGATGGGAGAGTTGGAGATCCACATCTTGGCGCCGGTCAGCCGATAGCCGTTCGGCACCTTCTCGGCGCGCGTCACCATCGAGCCGGGGTCCGAGCCGTGATCCGGCTCGGTCAGCCCGAAGCAGCCGACCATCTCACCCGAGGCAAGCTTGGGCAGGTATTTCTTCTTCTGCGCCTCGGTGCCGTAGGCGTAGATCGGGTACATGACGAGCGACGATTGCACCGACAGCGTCGACCGGTAACCGGAATCGACGCGCTCGATTTCGCGGGTGATTAATCCATAGGCAACATAGCCGAGGCCCGCCCCGCCATATTCTTCGGGGATGGTCGGGCCAAGCAGGCCCAGGGCGCCCATTTCGGGCAACAGCTCGCGGTCGACCTTTTCGTCGCGGTAGGCCTCAAGGACCCGCGGCATCAGTTTGTCCTGTGAATAGCCGCGCGCGGTGTCGCGGACCATTCGCTCTTCCTCGGTCAGCTCCCCTTCCAGATCGAGCGGATCTTCCCAGTTGAAATGCGCGTCCTTGATCGATCCCGGACGCTGTACGTTGAGCTTTTCTGCGGCCTGACTCATCTGTGCTCTCCCTGCAGGAGCCAATCTGCCCGCTAACGGTCAGATATTTACCGTAAATGCAACACTAACGAACTGAATGCTGGTCACCTTGGTTAGACCCGATGACCGCATAAGTTGTGTGGGCTAACATTCTGTTCGGATTCGACGCTTAAGATGCGGTTTTCCGGGGGCGGAGACTTTTCATCGTGTCTCGAAAGACCAGTTTTTTTCACCAAGGCTTTTTTTCCCATAGACATAAGGCTCAGCAGCTCGGCGGCGCCAGCCTGCTGGCTCTTGTCGTCCTGGGATGTCCCCCCAGCGCCAAGGCGCAGCCGTTTTTCATCCAGGAAGAGCCCGTCGTCCAACGGGTCCACCGGGTTCCCGAGCGGCTCGAACCGCGCAACCGTATCGTACCGAAGGCGAAACGCCCGGCTCCGCGGCAGGTGGCACGCCAGCCCGAACCGGTCAAGGAAGGCCCCCCGCCTCCCGGACCGCACATGCTGATCGTGTCGGTCCACTCGCAGAAGGTGTCGTTCTACGCCGACGGGAAGCTCGTTTCGCAATCGCCGGTATCGACCGGGATGGCCAGTCATCCCACGCCGCACGGCGTATTCAGCATCATCCAGCGCAACCGGCATCACCGCTCCAACATCTATAGCGGCGCGCCGATGCCCTATATGCAGCGGCTGACCTGGTCTGGCATTGCCCTGCACCAGGGCGCCCTGCCGGGCCATCCGGCGTCGCATGGTTGCATCCGGCTGCCCGAGCATTACGCGAATTATTTGTGGCGCACCCTCAAGATGAACACCCGCGTCATCGTATCCCGCGAGGACACAGCGCCGTTCGAGATCACCCATGCCTTGCTGTTCCAGCCGAAAACGCCGGACGCAACCGTGGAGACGGTGCCCGAATTGCGCAAGACGCTGGACACCACGGTGCCGGTTCTCGTTCGCACCGCCAGTTCCTCGATCGTCGCCAATGACGGCGCCGGCGAGCGGGTCGAAGGCGAAGAGGCCAGAGCCTCTGAAGCCCCGGCGCCTGTGATGCGCGATCTGACATCGTCGGTCCAACAGTCAAACGTCAAGGACGAAGCCAAAGACGACGCCGCGACAACCGTCGTGACGCAAGAGACCGCGTCACCATCCAGCGCTCCGGCGCAGCCGGAGCTTGCCGGCGCAAAGCAGATCGAGCCGGAAGCGACGGGTTCGGTCCTGCGGCCAGACGTCATTCCGGAGCCGATCCTGGCGAGCTTCGTTCAAACGCTCGACGCCAAGCAGAAAAAGGCCGCGCCGAAAGGCACCGTGTCCGTCTTCATCAGCAAGAAGGAAAAGCGGCTTTACGTCCGTCAGCATTTCATTCCGCTGTTCAGCGCCCCGGTGTCATTCAAGGACGACAAGGCGAATTTCGGAACGCATGTCTTCACTGCGCTGGCAAAGAACGGCAACGACCGGGACGTGCGCTGGATCGCCGTGTCGATGCCGCCGGAATTGCCGAAGGTGGAGAAGCCCAAGACCCGCATCGAGTACGACCGCAGAGGCCGGCCCATCGAAGTTCCCGTCAAGCCTGTTGGCAAGGCGCCTGCGCCACTGCCCAGTCTCAGCGCGTCAGCCGTGCTCGATCGCATCGAGATCGCGCCTGAGGTGGCGGACCGCATCTCCGAATATGTCACGCCGGGCGCGTCGCTGATCGTGTCGGATCATGGTCTCGGTCATGAGACCGGGCTCTATACCGACTTCATTGTGGTGACGCGGTAGCGATTTGCGGTTGAGGCGGCACCGCATCGCCCGTGTCTTATCATGCCCCTCTTGTCATGCCCCGCAAAAGCGGGGCATCCAGTAAACGCTGAAGCTGTTGTGTTTACTGGATCGACCGCTTTCGCGGGCGATGACAGCGAGAGAGCGGCAGCTTCCATGAAAACTGAACGTACTTTAACCGCTGCGACGATCGCAGCGGACAAAATCGCAATTGGCTTCACACACCGAGATAGCGGTGCTGAATCTCGGGCTGCGCGCCGAGCTCCTCCGAGGTCCCGCTCCACACCGTGCGGCCGCGCTCGATCATGTAATGGCGGTCGGCGATCGCAATCAGCGCGGCGACGTTCTTGTCGATGACGAGAATCGATTGGCCGGCCTGCTTCAATCGCGTCAGGCATTGCCAGATTTCCTGACGGATCAGCGGCGCAAGTCCTTCCGTCGCTTCATCGAGAATGAGCAGGCGCGGATTGGTCATCAGCGCGCGACCGACCGCGAGCATCTGCTGTTCGCCGCCCGAGAGCAGATTGCCCATCTGGTTGGCGCGTTCCGCCAGCCGCGGAAAAAGCTCGATCACCTTCTCGTAGGTCCAGGGATCGGACGAGCCGGAGGTGTTGGCAGCGGTCGCAATGAGGTTCTCGCGCACGGTCAGGTTCGGGAAGATCTGGCGCCCCTCAGGCACGAGGCCAACCCCGAGCTTCGCCACGCGGTAGGACGCAAGGCCCCGGATCTCCTTGCCGCCAAACCGGATGGCACCGGCGCGCGCAGGCGTCAGGCCCATGATGGAGCGCACGGTGGTGGTCTTGCCCATGCCGTTGCGGCCCATCAGGGTCACCATCTCGCCGGCCGAGATCGCGAGCGACAGGCCAAACAGCACCTGGCTGCGCCCGTAAAAGGTCTCGATGCCGTCGATTTCGAGCAGCGTCTCAGCCATTGACGACCACCGCTTCCTGCTCGCCGAGATAGGCCTGACGCACCTCCGCATTGGCGCGGATTGCGTCAGGCAATCCGGTCGCGATGACGCGGCCATAGACCAGCACCGAAATCCGGTCGGCCAGCGCGAATACGGCCTCCATATCGTGCTCGATCAAGAGGATCGTGTACTGCTTCTTCAATTCGAGCAGCAGCTTCACCATCCGCGCCGATTCTTCCGGGCCCATGCCGGCCATCGGCTCGTCGAGCAACAGCATGCGAGGATTGGTGGCGAGCGCCATGGCGATCTCGAGCTGGCGCTGCTCGCCATGGCTGATGCTCGAGACGAGATTGTCGGCGCGATGCGAAAGCCCAACACGCTCCAAAGCGGCGCGCGCAGGGGCGCGCAGTTCTTCCTCGGTGCGCGCATTCCGCCAGAAGTGGAACGAATTGCCGGCATGCGCCTGCACGGCGAGCGCGACATTGTCGAGCGCGGTGAAGTCCGCAAACAGCGAGGTGATCTGGAACGAACGCGCGAGCCCTCGCATCGAGCGCTGATAGGTCGGCAGCGCGGTGATGTCCTGTCCGTCGAAAATGATGCGGCCGCTATTGGGCGTGATCTCGCCGGTCAATTGCCCGATCAGCGTGGTCTTGCCGGCTCCATTCGGGCCGATGATGGCGTGCAATTCGCCGGCCGGCAGCGACAGGGTGATCCCGTCCGACGCCAGCACGCCGCCGAAGCGCTTGGTAATCCCTTCGACTGAAAGCAGCGCGTCAGCCACGGCGAATCTTCTCCAGCAGCCCGTCGATGCCGCCGCGTGCGAACAGCACGACCAGGAGCAGCATCGGCCCGAGAATCAGCGCCCAATATTCCTTCGCCGCAACCACTGGCCTGCCGGTGACGAACTCGCCCACAACAGAGATTGCGTGCGGCAGCCACTCCTCCAGCACAAGAAGCGCGACCGCGCCCATCACCGGCCCCAGCACCGAGCCCATGCCACCCAGAACCGCCATGACGATCAGGTCGCCCGAGCGGGTCCAGTGCATCACGGCCGGGCTGATGAAGTCGGTGTGGTTGGCGAGAAGGATGCCGGACAGCCCGCACAGCACGCCTGCGATTACGTAACACGTGAGACGGTAGCGGTAGGTCGGAAAGCCGATCGCGCGCATCCGGCGTTCGTTGGACCGGGCGCCCTGAATGGCAAGTCCGAACCGCGAATTCACGATGCGCCAGACCAGGTAGCAGGTGCCGACAAGGCAAATGAAGCAGACGTAGTAGAATGTCGTCTTGTTCGAGAGATTGATCAGCCCGGCGAAATCGCTGCGGCGGTAGATCGTGAGCCCGTCGTCGGCACCGTAGCGATCGAGGCTGACGCCGACATAGTAGATCATCTGCGCGAAAGCGAGCGTGATCATGATGAAGTAGACGCCGCGGGTTCGCAGCGACAGCGCGCCGGTCGCGAGCGCGAACAGCGCGCAGGCGATCAGCGCCACCGGCCATTGGATGAAGCCGGAATTGATGCCCTCGTGCGCGAGGATTCCGACCGCATAGCCGGCGATGCCGAGAAACGCGGCATGGCCGAAACTGACCATGCCGCCGAAACCCATGATGAGGTTGAGGCTGACCGCCGCGATCGCGAGGATCACGATGCGGGTGAACAGCGTCATCAGGAACAGGTTTCCGGTCATCTGCGAATAGACCGGGACCAGCGCGAGGAATACCAGCAGCGCGCCGACGACGATGTTGCGGACCGTAAGCGCCTTCATTTGCTCGCCGCCGGGAATAGACCTTCCGGCCGCCAGACGAGGATCACCGCCATCACCAGATAGATCAGCATCGAGGACAAGGCCGGGCCCGCGGTCGAGGCCGCGGCATTCGACAGGAACAGCTTCAGCACGTCCGGAAGGAAGGCGCGGCCGACGGTATCGATCATCCCGACCAGGATCGAGGCGATGAAGGCGCCGCGAATCGAACCGATACCGCCGATGATGATAACGACAAAGGCGAGGATCAGGATGTTCTCGCCCATGCCGATCTGCACGGTGAGGATCGGCGCCTGCATCATGCCGGCGAGACCGGCGAGCGCCGCGCCCATGCCGAAGACGAAGGTGTAGAGCAGCTTGATGTTGATGCCGAGCGCACCGATCATTTCGCGGTTGGAGGCGCCGGCGCGGATCAGCATGCCGACGCGCGTCCGCATCACCACGAGGTAGAGCAGCAGCGCCACGCCGAGCGCGACGGCGATGATCATCAGGCGATAGGTCGGATAATAGACGCCGGGGAAAATCTGGAAGCTGGTATTCAGCCAGGCCGGCAGCGGCAGGCTCAATCCGGCGGGCCCCCAGACCAGGCGGACGAATTCGTTGAAGAAAAGGAGGAGGCCGAACGTCCCCAGCACATGATCGAGATGGTCGCGCCCATAGAGCCTGCGCAGCGCGATCACTTCGACAGCCATGCCGACGACGAGCGTCGCAACCAGCGCGAGCAAAACCGCGAATACGAAGCTGCCGGTCAGCGCGGCAAAGGTCGCGGCGAAATACGCCCCGATCATGTAGAGCGACCCGTGGGCGAGATTGACGAGGTCCATGATCCCGAACACGAGCGTCAGCCCGGCTGCAAGCAGAAACAGCAGCAAACCGAACTGCAACCCGTTCAAAGACTGTTCGACGAAAAGGAGCATGGAATGCGCCGCCCCCACCACACGGCCATTCGGAATGCCCCGCGTCAGGACGCGGAGTCAATCGGTAACAAGGGCCGGACAGCGGTCCCGCACCACTGTCCGGCGAAGCGCCTCAGATCACCACTTCATCGGGCACCGGTCGTGAAAGCGGTCCTGGCTGTCCTTCACGATGGTGGCGACGGTCTTGAGCGAAAGCGGGAAGTCCTTGTCCTCGCCCTTCACCACGTCCTGCAGATAGAAATTCTGGACCGGGAAGTGATTGTTGCCGTACTTGTAGGAACCGCGCACCGAGTTGAAGTTGACCTTGCGCATCGCGTCGCGCATGGCGTCCTTCTTGGAGAGGTCGCCGTTCACTGCAACCACCGCGCTGTTGATCAGCTGTGCGGCGTCATAGGCCTGCGCACCGTAGTAGGTCGGACGAAGACCCGGATACTTCTTGCGATAGTCGGCGACAAACCGCTTGTTCTGCTCGTTGGGCAGGTCGTGCACCCATTGCTGGGCACCCGGTACGCCGAGAGCGAGTTCCTTCTGCAGCGGCAGCGACAGCTCGTCCACGGTGAAGGCGGTATAGAGCGGGATCTTGCCCTTCAGTCCGGCCTGCGCGTATTGGGTCAGGAACTGCACGCCGGAAGCGCCCGGATAGAACACGAACACGGCGTCCGGATTGGCGGCGCGCGCCTTCGACAATTCGGCGGAGAAGTCGAGCTGATCCGGCCACTTGGTCAGATCCTGGCCGACCACCTTGCCTTTGAAAGTAGAGGCAAGACCGGACAGCATGTCCTTGCCCGCGGCATAGTTCGGGCCGATCAGATAGACCGACTTTACGCCCTTCTGGTTCATGTATTCGCCGACGGCCTGCGGCGTCTGGTCGTTCTGCCAGGAGGTCGAGAAGAAGAACGGCGAGCAGAGTTCACCTGCGATCTGCGAGGGGCCGGCATTGGCGCTGATCAGGAAGGTCTGCGAATCCACCACCGGCTTCAGTGACGCCAGCAGAACGTTCGACCAGATATAGCCGGCGATGAAATCCACCTTGTCGGACTGCAGCAGCTTCTCGGTCTTCTGTTTGCCGATATCGGGCTTCTGCATGTCGTCTTCGTAGATGACCTCGACCGGACGGCCACCCATCTTGCGGCCCAGGTGATCGAGCGCCAGCTCGAAGGAGTTTCGCATGTCGTTTCCGATCACCGCGGTCGGGCCGCTGAAGGTCGAAACAAAGCCGATCTTGATCGGCTTGTCTTGCTGGGCCATGGCCGGCCCCGCGGCGAGCACGAGCGCCGCACCGGCTGCCATCAGTGATTTTTTCATACTGTAGTTCCTCCGTTGACTTTTGGGCCGCCCACTCGCGGCCATACTATTGAACCGTTACGCATACAGGAAGCCCCAGCGCGCCGCAGGGCGCAGCGGCTAAAGACATTGGGCAAACCCGAGGACTTTCATCCGCCGGACGCTTCCGCGCGCAGACGGAAGCGCTGGATCTTGCCGGTCGCGGTCTTCGGCAAATCGGCGCGGAATTCGATCCAGCGGGGATATTTGAACGGCGCGAGCATCGTCTTGACGTGATCCTGCAACGTTCGCGCAAGATCGTCGCAGGCCTTGCCGTGGTCCTTCAGCACGATGAAGGCCTTGGGCTTGATCAGCCCGTCGCCGTCGAGCCAGGCCACCACCGCGCATTCCAGAACGTCGGCATGGCTTTGCAGCGCGGCCTCGACCTCGAACGGCGACACGTAGAGGCCGGAGACTTTCAACATGTCGTCGTTGCGCCCGCAATAGACGTAATAGCCGTCCTCGTCCTGGAGATACTTGTCGCCGGAACGCGTCCATTCACCCATGAAGGTGCGGCGCGACTGCGCGCGGTTGTTCCAGTACATCACCGCGGAGGTGGGGCCGTTGATGATGAGCTCGCCCATTTCGCCCTTGGGCACGTCGTGACCGTGCTCGTCGATCAGTCTCAACGTGTAGCCGGGGACCGGCTTGCCGGTCGTGCCGTACTTGGTCGCGCCGGGCGCGTTGGACAGGAAGATGTGCAGCATCTCGGTCGAGCCGATGCCGTCGAGAATGTCGCAGGCGTATTTCTCGCTCCAGCGTTTGCCGACATCGGCTGGCAAGGCTTCACCTGCGGACACGCAGCGGCGGAATTTCGTCTCGGCACCGGTCGGCATGTTCTCGCTGGCGAGGAACGCCGCGTAGAAGGTCGGCACGCCATAGAACACGGTGACCGGATGTTTGCGTAAGAGCGCGGCCACGCCGTCTGGCGTCGGCCGATCGGCCAGCAACACGGTGGTTGCACCGGCCGACATCGGGAAGGTCAGCGCATTGCCGAGCCCGTAGGCGAAGAACAGCTTGGCGACCGAATAGCAGACGTCGCTCTCGCGGATGCCGAGCGTCGGCGCCGCGTACAGATCGTTGGTGAGCTTCAGACTGGCATGAACATGCACCGCGCCTTTCGGCTTGCCGGTCGAGCCCGAGGTGTAGAGCCAGAACGCGATGTCATCGCAGGTGGTTGGGGCGGTGTAGTCTTCGGGGTCCGCCGCAGCGATCAGATCCTCGAAGCGGTCATGGCCATGCGCATTGGTGCCCGACACCACGACATGCGCAAGCTCGGGCGCCTTGGCGATGATTCCGGCGAATTTCGGATACAGCGCTTCCGACACCACGAGCATGCGGGCGCGGCTGTCGGTCAGCATGAATTCGTAGTCGCCTTCGGTCATCAGCGTGTTGACCGGAATGGCGACGACACCCGCCTTGAGCGCGCCGAGAAAGGCGGTCGGCCAGTCGATGGTGTCGAGCAGGCAGATCAGGATGCGCTCTTCGCGGCGAATCCCCTTGGCACGCAGCATTGCGCCGAAGCGGGCGACGCGATCGGCAAGCTGGCCGTAGGTCCATGCGCCATTGGCGTCGATGAAAGCCGGCTTGCCGGCACGGCCGGCGGCCAGATTGGTCGCGAGGATGTCAGCGGCGAAATTGTAATCGCGCGGGATTTCCGGCCGATTGGGAGTACCCGCCATATCGTTGCGTCCAGAGGACGCCGCTGCTGCAGCTTGAGCCATCTCCGTCCCGCTTGTCGTGTTCTTGTTCTTTTGCCGAACGGGTCATGTTCGGCCCGTTCCAAACATGAACTATAATGCATGTCGGGTTTGACCCGTCAATTCCCGAACCGACACTACGCTCAAGGTCCTGCCACGTCTGCATTTTTTGGAAAGTGCCCGGCCCGTGCTAGGCGGTCGCCAACGCAAAACACGGGGAGGACGACATGTTGACCAGCAGCGACCGCATTCTCACGACACATGTCGGAAGCCTGCCGCGCAACGGGAGCCTGACCGACCTCCTGATCAGGCGCGAGGCGGGCGAGGCGATCGACAAGGCGCTGCTGACGTCCGAGATGGACAAGGCGGTCAGCGATGTGGTGGCCCGGCAGAAGGCGGCGGGCATCGACATCGGCAATGACGGCGAACAGCAGCGCGTCGGCTTCCAGACCTATATCCCGGAACGGATGTCGGGATTTGCCGGTGAGTCCAAGCGGAAGGTCGGCAAGGATTTCGCGGAGACGCCCGAACTGATCGATCAGTTCCTGCGCCGCTTTCCAAAGCGCGGAAAGATTTCCAACGCACCGCAGGCGCAAGCCGAGGTGAAGTACCAGGACCTGTCGCAGATCAAGGACGAGATCGCGCGATTCCGCCGCTGTGCACCTGCGGGGACCTTCGCCGAGGAATTCGCGACGGCGCCGTCACCGGGCATTGTCGCGACGACGCTGCAGAATGCGTTCTACGACAGCCACGAGGCCTATCTCGACGCGCTGGCCCGCGAACTCCGCCACGAATACAGGGCGATCCACGATGCCGGCCTGATCCTGCAAATCGATGCGCCTGATCTTGCGATGGAGCGCACCATGACGTTTCAGGACCTGTCCGACAGCGACTTCCTGAAAATGTGCGAGCTGCATCTGCACGCGATCAACAAGGCGCTGGACGGTATCCCGCGCGATCGCTGGCGGCTGCATGTGTGCTGGGGCAATTGGGACGGCCCGCACGAATATGACGTGCCGCTCGGATCGATCCTGCCGATCCTGTACCAGACGCAGGCCGGTGCGCTGACGATCGAGTTCGCCAATCCGCGTCACGCCCACGAATACGAGGCGATCAAGCGCGCCGGCTGGCCGAAAGACCTGATCCTCATTCCGGGGGTGATCGAATCGACGTCGAATTTCGTCGAGCATCCGGAAGTGGTGGCGCGCCGGATCATCGAAGCGGTCGGCGTGGTTGGCGATCGCGAGCGCGTCATCGCCTCGACCGATTGCGGCTTCGGCACCTTTGCGGGGCGCGAATGGGTGGCAGGCTCCGTCGTATGGAAAAAGCTCAAGTCGCTGCGCGAAGGCGCAGATATCGCCTCGGCGCGGCTGTGGGGGAGGAAGAGCGCAGCCTAGCCTCCCCGCTCACGCAAAGCTGATCGAACGCCTGTTACGCGCGCGTCGCCTGCGGGGCGCTGGAGCTCCGCGGCGCGGTCAGCCGTACTGCAATCGCCCAAGCCAGCCAAAAGGCCAGCAGGAACAACGCCATGAACGCGGAGCCGGTCCAGCCGCCGATCATCGGCTCGAGCAGGAACACAACTCCAATTGCTGCCGCCTGAAGCAGGACGGAAACGACCGCGTAAACGCACATCAATGGAAGCGAGGACATTGGCCTTAGTCTCACTGTGAGGAGACCGGCAATTTGGCTGGGCGTCAAACGCCGCCGATACCTGTCAAGGTTGACAGGTTCAGGGCTCGATCAACCCCAGCATGGCGCACTTGACGGCGGCCTGGACCCTCGTCGCAACCCCTGCCTTGCGCATCGCGTTGTCCAGATGGAAATTCACCGTGCGCTCGCTGATGGTCAGGATCGTGGCGATATCCGCCGACGACTTGCCGCGCGCGACCCAGGTCAGGACCTGACTTTCCCGATCCGTCAACCGCAACCCCGTGCTCTGGCTGCCGCTCCTCTCGGAGGCTGCCGACAGCCGATGCCGGATGATCGCGATCAGCAATTCGAAATCGATCGGCTTGACGACATAATCGTCACAACCGAGCTGCCGCGCCTGAAGCTGATAGGAGCGCTGCGAATAGGCGGTCAGGAAGATGAACGGCACGCCAATCGGCAACAATCCTCCGTTTCTGATGCGCGTCAGAATCTCGATGCCCGATACGTCGGGCAGGTCGATGTCGCACAGCACGAGATCGGGGCGCGTCGTGAGCGCCGACAATCCGGCTTCGCCTGAGGCCACCGTCGCAACCGAGAAACCCTCCGCGGTCAGGACCTCGGAAAGCAACTCGCATGTGTCGGGATCATCCTCAATGCAAAGGAGGTTCGGCATCGGCATTGGCTTCCGGAACGCCGGGTCCTGCGACCGGCAGAGTGATGGTTACAAGCGTGCCTTCATTGGGCCCGCCGTCGACCCGTATGGTCCCCTGGTGGTTTTCAACGAATTTCCGGGCGACATAGAGGCCGATGCCCGCGCCATGCACCCCGCGGCTGTTGCGCGCTCGATAATACGCCTCGAAGATCTTCTCGCGTTCGTCGGGCGCGATACCCGGCCCGCGATCCGCAACGGTCAGCACCGCATGACCGTTGCGGCGCGTCCCGCCGATCCGCACCTCTCCGCCGGGCGGAGAAAACTTGATCGCATTGGACAGGACGTTGCCGATGATCTGGCGCAGCATATCCGGATCGCCCTGCACCTCCTCCGGCAGGCCTGACAGGTCGGCCTCGAATGACACCGCGCTGGTGTCGAGATCGACGAAAACATCCTCAACCAGCTGACGCAGATCGACGGGGACGAGGCGCATGTCGGAACTGCGTTCGCCGACTTCCGATGCAAGCTGGACCTGCTGGACGATCGCCTGAATGTGCCGGACCGCCCCGCGTATCTTGTCTGCCCGCGCCTGATCGCCGGCATCGAGGCTGCGGCGCAGCAGAAAGGCCTGCCCATCAATGGTGGTCAGCGACGTGCCGATTTCGTGCGTCAGTACATCGAGAAACCGCCGTCGCGTCTTGGCATTGGCCGTTTGCTCGTCGAGGTCCGCCTGCATCAAGGCCTCGGCATCCTTTCGCGTCGTCACCAGCACTGCGACCACCCATTGCGCGGCAATGGCGATCGCACGATTGGCGAAGAACACGATGGAGAGCGCTTCGTCCGGCGGATTGATGAAGGAGCCGAGCACGGAAAACAGCGTGGCGACCGCGGCGGCGATATAGGCCGATCTGCGAAAGCTGAAGATCGAAAGAAAGATGATCGCGGCGTAGATGAAACAGATCGTGACGTGATCCGGCGTGGTGTCGAGATCGGCAAAAAACACCAGCACCATCAGCAGCAGCACGATCGCGAAGATCAGCCACTCCTTGCGGGAGATGGGAGGAGGCGCAGATGAGGCTGGCAAGTCTGACATTCGCGATCGGCGCCTGATGTTGCTGCTGCCACCAGCGCTCGCATATCGCCGATTGAAGCGGCGGACAATCGCCGTCTCGGAATACGTCAGCCCGGCCGCCGCATCACCACGAGGTTGGACACCATCACCTGAACCGGCTCATCGCGCTGATTGTACGTCGTTGTGCGGACCTTCATCAGCCCCTGATCGGGCCGCGATTTCGACGGCCGCACCTCCAGCACCTCGGTGACCAGGCGGAGCGTGTCGCCCGGCCGGGTCGGCCGCGGCCAGCGGATTTCGTCGACTCCCGCGCCGATGATGCCGCCGGCGATCGGCAGGCCGCCATCGACCAGCATTCGCATGGTCATCGACACCGTATGCCAGCCGCTTGCCGCCAGCCCCTTGAAGAAGGTGTTGGCCGCCGCGCCTTCGTCGAGATGAAAGGGCTGCGGATCGAACTGGCGCGCGTAGGCCTTGATCGCGTCCGCCTCCACGATCGTGGACGGCGAGGCGAAAGTCTGACCGGGTGAAAAGTCCTCCAGATACAGCGGCGTTTGGGCCATCGGCCTCCCCCTCCCCCTTTCCAATGCGGGCGTGTAGACTACACGTGACCCGCGCAGCCGCGCCAATTTTGAACAAAACGCGAGGACACCTCATGGATCAGACCGTCCGCAAGATCAGCGCCGAAGACATCAACCCCCGTCACGATTGGGGGCGTGCGCTGCCGGTGCTTGGCACCATGGGGGTCGATTTCGAGGAGCGCGTCGATTACCGCCGCCTGCACAATTACCGGCTCTCCCGCGCCCGCGCGGCCCTGGAGAAGTCCGATCTCGGCGCCCTTCTGCTGTTCGACGACAACAACACCCGCTACGTCACCTCGACCAAGATCGGCGAATGGGCCCGCGACAAGCTCTCGCGCTGGACCCTTTTGACCCGCGGCTCGGCCGATCCGATTCTCTGGGACTTCGGCTCCGCGGCCGTTCACCACAAGCTCTATTCCCCATGGCTCAAGCCGGAAAATTGCCGGGCCGGTCTTGTTGGCCTGCGCGGCACGGTTCATCCGGATTTCGGCCTGATGCGGCGCCATGCCCAGGAAATCGCGTCGCTGCTCAAGGAGGCCGGCGTTGCCGACATGCCGGTCGGTGTCGACCTGATCGAGCCGCCGATGATGTTCGAGCTGGAACGCGCCGGCATCAAGGTCAAGGACGGCCAGCAGGTCATGCTCGAAGCGCGCGAGATCAAATCGGCCGACGAGATCGCACTCCTGAACCGAGCCGCGGCCATGGTCGACGGCGCCTATGATCTCATCAACGAGAAGCTGCGGCCGGGCGTGCGCGAGAACGACATCGTCGCCGAGGTCAACAAGTTCCTCTACACCCATGGCTCGGACGACGTGGAAGCGGTGAATGCGATTTCCGGCGAACGCTGCAATCCGCATCCGCACAATTTCACCGACCGCATGATCCGGCCCGGCGATCAGGCCTTCTTCGACATTCTTCAGTCGTTCATGGGCTATCGCACCTGCTATTACCGCACCTTCAACGTGGTGCGTGCCACCGACTCGCAGCGCGATGCCTACAAGAAGGCGCGCGAATGGCTCGACAATGCGATGGCGCGCATCAAGCCGGGTGCGTCAACGGCCCATATCGCCGAAGCATTTCCCAAGGCGGGCGAATTCGGCTTCCCCGACGAGATGGCGGCCTTCGGCCTGCAATTCGCGCACGGCCTCGGTCTCGCGCTGCACGAGCGGCCGATCATCTCGCGCGTGGTGTCGATGGATCACCCGACCGAGATCAAGGAAGGCATGGTGTTTGCGATCGAGACCTATTGCCCGGCGACCGACGGCTATTCCGGCGCGCGCATCGAGGAAGAGGTCGTGGTCACCGACAAGGGCTGCAAGGTCATCTCGCTCTTCCCCGCCGAGGATCTTCCGATCAGCGCGAAATACTAGGTCCGGCTGGCCGCCGGGGCCATCTGCCGTGCGGACGACCGGACAAGAAATTCGGACGGCATGAGGTTTATTCCCGTGCGGTGGCCTCCTAGATGAGGCCCCCGCACCGGCCAGCGGCCGTGTGTCTGCAACGATTGGGAGAACGAGCATGGCAACGAGCCTGAAGGCGATGATGGAAGCGGCCAACGCGGCGGTGCCGCGCATCACGCCCGCACAAGCCAGGGAGCTGATCGGCAAGGACAATGTGCTTGTCGTCGATGTGCGCGACGCCAAGGAGGTCGAACAGACCGGCAAGGTGCCGGGTGCGATCAACGTTCCGCGCGGCATGATCGAATTCCGGGCCGACCCGGATTCGCCTTACCACGACAAGCATTTCGACAAGTCCAAGACCGTGATCGTCTATTGCGCATCCGGCGGCCGCTCGGCGCTCGCGGGCAAGACGCTCAAGGATCTCGGCTTCGAGAAGGTGCAGAATCTCGGCGGCTTCAAGGACTGGGCGGAAAGCGGCGGGCCTGTCGACAAGGCGTGACGCCTCGCGCAAGCATGACCATCCGGCGCGGTTGGCCTGCCTGGCTCCGCTCCCTGATCCCCCTCGGGACTGCGCTGCTGTTGATGGTCCTGCTGCCCTGTCTGTTCTTCGCCGCGCTGTTCTGGGCGGCGGAGGGAAGCTGGGACTTCGAAGGCCGCTCGGGTCTGCGTTACTGGGTGTTCGTGAAGGGCTCGCGGCTCGACCGGCTCGGCCTTGTCGCGCCTGTGCAAGATCCGCCGCCGAAATACAGCGTCAGCATGCAGGAGGGCACTTTCCCGGGCTGGAAAGTGCTCGCATATCAGAGCACCGCAACGCCGCGCGCCATCATCGCCGCCTATGCCGAGCGCTGCCAGGCGCTTGGCCTGCGCGTCACAAAGCGAACCGAGCCTGCAGACGATGATGACTCAATCGCGTCGCTCGTGTGTGAGATCGAACCTTATCTCGACGCGGAATTCCGTGCCGAGCGCAAGCCGCCGGCGACAACGACGGAGGTCGGACTTCGGGTCTGGGGAAGCGATTAGGGCCGCTCGGCCTTCATAGCGCTGGCGGGCAGGTCGGGCCGGTGCGGTTTTGCGCTTCCAGTCCGCAAGGTTTCCGGGTCAAATCCCGCACCGGACCCATACGCCCGTCACACGCCGCATACGCGCATCATGAGCCAATATCCGCATCCGCATTATCGCACGCCCAAACAGGCCGCCGAGCATCGCGCCTACATGATCCGCACGATCCTGTGGCTCGCGGCGATCCCGCCATTGATCTTCGTCGTGATGGCGTTCGGCTACAGTGATCAGGCACCGGCTTTCCTGCGCGATCTCACCGTTCAGCTCGATACGGCGTTCGGCCGACCGGTCTGGTCGATCATCGGTTCCGCCGCCAAATAGCGCTCGCCGCTGCTGCAAACGAAAAGGCCCGCATCGCTGCGGGCCTTTTTCTTTTGCCGAAAGACTTCAGGTCATTGCTGACGTTGCGTCGCCGGCTGGGCCGTACGTTGCGCCGGAGTCCGCCGTTGCTGCGCCGTCGACGCCTGCGGCTGCTGGAAGGCTGAGAAGTTCGCGGCGAACGGGTTTTGCGGCTTGCCGCCCGGATTGAGAGACGCCATCCGATTGATGAAGGTTTCCGGCAGGTACATGTTCGGGTTCGGCGAATCGAGACCGATGTACCGTGCGATATCCGCGGCGAACGCGTTGCAGTTATAGGTCGTCGCGTGCCAGGTCTTCTTGGTCGCCTGCAGGTGTTTGATATAGGCGAGCGCCCGGCGATATTCCGCCTCGGTCAGCGTCACGCAGAAGCGCGCGGTCAGGTATTGCTCGTCGAGATCGCCCCAGGACGCCCCGGTCTCCGACTCCACGGGCACCATCATGCCCCGCATGTAGGTATTAGGGTCGTCGCCCTTGGGATGCAGCCCGGCGACCTGGAAGCTCGCGAAGCGATTGCCTTCGCCAAGTCGGCCATGGAAGACGAAGGTATGGCCGTAGCTGACGGCGGTGCGGGAGCGGAATTCGATGAAATACGGCTTCCCGGCTGCGCGCACCGCGCGGCAACCCGTCGAGGTGACCGGCATCTTGATCGGCTCACGCCGCGGGCCCTGCACCTGCGCTTGCGCCGGCTTCTGCTTTGCTCGCTCGCCGGTCACATGGACCGCCGGGAGCGTTGAACCGGTCGAGGCCGGCCCCGGATCGGCCGCAGGAGCCTGAGTCGCTGCGGGAGTTTGCGCCGCCGCAGGCTGCGCCGCGGGGGCGCGAGCCGGCAACGCCGAGGCTTGAGCTGCTGCGGCGACGGGGGCTGCGGAGGCCTGGGCCGAGGCGGCTGGAGCCTGCGCCGCTGCGACGCTGCAGCAGAGCGAAACCACGGAAGCAGCCGCGAATACGGAGGCAGCTCCGCTGAAAAGGGCGCGACGTGCGGTCATGGAATGAACTCTGGTTTGCATTGACGATCCCCGCATCTGCATCGCCTATCCACGCGCCGCCCGATGCCGAAGTCAAGCCGACGGATATGATTCGTCGGCATCAATGCGATGTTCCGGCTCGGCCGTTGCTTGCGCGCCTCAGTTCCGGCGACGGACATCGGGCATAACGCGCGACATCCGGAATGACGCTCAACCCCTCGAAGCGCGCGGGAGGTAAACGGAGGCCAGCATCCGAACCGCGAAACGTGGTCTGAAATGCAAAAATGGCCTATGCGGGCGCGCCCGCATACGCCATATGATTAGACACCATGAGGCACCACACCAAATCGAAGATTTGGGCAGCCGACGTAAAAAGGTTAGAAAGGGGCCGGTCGAAACCGGCCCTTTCTCGACCTAAGCCGTCAGTACTTGGCGACGACCGGCGCCTTGCCGACCGGTGCCTTGCCGTACATGGTGCAGCCAGCAGCGCTCAAAAGAGCAAGCACTGCAGCGGTTGCCATCAGACACTTCTTCATTGGGAGCCCCCAGGTGAATCAACACAACCCACGATAAGACCGTAAGGCACGGCCCACTAGTGCAGATTTACAACACCCCATTAACTAAATAATTAAAACGGCCAGCTTTCCACCGGGTGTTTCGCCTTCAATCTCACGATTTTTCAACCCGCGGCTACCTGCGGGCGAAAGACGAGCCGATCGCGCTCATCGGCCGCGTCTGAACAGGGCATCGCCCCACACCCCAGCACCCTTTCTCGACCCATGGGACCCCCCGCCGATCGGGGCATCACGCCCGGCATGCCGCAACGCAGTGAGGATGACGATGCGGTGCTTCTGTGACGGGGTGAGCCACGCCCTGTTATTCCGGCCAGGCGGCACATCAACCACGGGATTGAAGCCAACAAGTCCCGCGACGAATGCGATCTGTATGCCGGACGTCGACGTCGCGCGTACGTCGCGCAATGTGCGCTTGCTCCAGATCGAACGCGCTGAAGACTTCCCTCGACTCGACGACGCCCACAAGCGGATCGTCATTCAACAGCGACGGCGCTGTAGCACTGCACGCGCGTCCTGCGCTCGGTGCTTCCTTCAGGTCCGATTGACCGGGGTTGCGTTTCATAGCTCAATGGCCGCAAGCGCCGCAAAAACAAGGGCGCGACCAAGGGCAGGAGAAAACCATGAGCCTTGCATCGCGCATGCTCACCATGGCGGCTGGCCTGTTAGGCGCAAGTGTCATCACCGGCGCCGCCACCGCGCAGGTGAATTATCCCGACAAGCCGATCATGATGATCGTCCCGGCCGCCGCCGGAGGACCGAGCGACACCGTTGCGCGTCTCGTTGCGGAAGCGATGAGCGCAGAGCTTGGGCAACGCATCGTCATCGAAAATGCGGGCGGCGCCGGCGGTTCGATCGGCGCAGCACGCGTCGCGAAATCCGCTCCGGACGGATACACGCTTCTGCTTTACCACATCGGCGTTGCGACCTTCGGCGCGCTCTATCCGAACCTGCCCTACAAGCAGGACGAGGCCTTCGATTCCGTCGGCCTTGTTACCGAAGTGCCGTTGACCCTCGTTGGCCGCAAGGGATTGCCGCCGGAAGATGTTTCGGGCTTGCTCGCCTGGCTGAAAGGAAAGGGAGCCGGCGCGACGTTCGGCACCGCCGGTGTCGGCGCGGTGTCGGATCTGTGCGGCCGCCTGCTGATCGATGCGACGGGCATCAAGCCGACTGTCATTCCCTACAAGGGAACGGGACCTGCGATGAACGATCTCGTCGCCGGGCAGATCGACTTCATGTGCGATCAGACAACGAACACGACCAATCACATCAAGTCGGGCGGCATCAAGCCCTACGCGGCAACGACGCGCAACCGCATCGCCGTGCTGCCGCAAATCCCGACCCTGCTCGAGAGCGGCGTTCCGGGCTTCGACCTTTCGGCATGGCATGCGATCTGGACGCCGAAAGGCACGCCGGCTCAGATCCGCGAGAAGCTGTCGGGCGCGCTGCAAAAGGCACTCACCGATCCCAAAGTGATCGAACGCTTCGGCACGCTCGGCACCGCGCCCGTAGCGGCGCAGATGGCAACACCCGCCGCACTCGACGACCGCTTCAAATCGGAGACTGCGCGCTGGAGCAAACTTCTTGCGGGCGCCGCGCAGAAGTGAAAAAGCTCAAGCGCAAACAGGCGCGTGCGCACGACCGGGCCACGCGCCTTTTCCTTTGCTTCTGAACCTCAATTCGAACGGACCTGATACATGCGTACCCACAAGATCGCGGCCATTGGCGGCGACGGCATCGGACCGGAAGTCATCGCAGCCGGGCTCGAAGCGCTCGCGGCTTGCGCGAAGCGCGATGGCGGATTTGCGCTCGACGTGACGCATTTCGACTGGGGTTCGGACTACTACAGGAAACACGGCGTGATGATGCCGGACGGCGGCGCCGACCAGCTTCGCAAATTCGATGCGATCTATTTCGGCGCGGTCGGCGCCCCCGATATTCCCGATCACATCACGCTCTGGGGCCTCCGCCTCGCGATCTGCCAGCCGCTCGACCAGTATGCCAACGTGCGGCCGACCCGCATCCTGCCGGGCATCACCTCGCCGCTGCGCCACGTCACCGGACCCGAACTCGACTGGGTGATCGTGCGCGAAAATTCGGAAGGCGAATATGCCGGCGTCGGCGGCCGCGTGCACAAGGGGCTGCCGGAAGAGGTCGCGACCGATGTCGCGATGTTCACCCGACCCGGCGTGACGCGGATCATCCGCTTTGCCTTCGAGCTCGCCCGCTCCAGGCCGCGCAAGCTCCTGACGGTCGTGACCAAATCGAATGCGCAGCGGCACGGCATGGTGATGTGGGACGATATCGCCGCAGAAGTCGCGCAGGATTATCCCGATGTGACCTGGGACAAGATGCTGGTCGATGCCATGACGATGCGGATGACGCTCCGCCCGCAGACGCTCGACACCATCGTCGCCACCAATCTTCACGCCGACATTCTGTCCGATCTCGCGGCCGCGCTCGCCGGCTCGCTCGGCATTGCGCCGACCGCCAATCTCAATCCGGAGCGCAAGACGCCGTCGATGTTCGAGCCGATCCACGGCTCGGCTTTCGACATCACCGGCAAAGGCATTGCGAACCCGATCGGCTCGTTCTGGACCGGCGTGATGATGCTCGATCATCTCGGCGAGAAGGAAGCCGCGGCGCGTCTGATGAAGGCGATCGAGCGGGTCACGGCGGATACGGCGCTGCATCCGCCCGATCTCGGCGGCACGGCGACAACCGCGCAGGTCACCGCCGCCGTGGTGCGCGCGATCGAACGGGAGAATGAGTGACGCCGATCGTCGCGTTGAACCGCGCCCGTGATCCGTTCGCCCCCGCGCAAAACGGGGACCCAGAGTCCAAGACCATGCGCGGCCATTCTCTTAGCTGTCATCGCCCGCGAAAGCGCGCGATCCAGGACATACGAGCTGGATGCCCCGCTTTCGCGGGGCATGACAGAAATTGGTGACGCGATTTCGCCTCAACCGAAGCCCGCTAATCCGCCATCAGAACCTGACGGCATTCCGCCGGCAACGCACTCATCGTCATGTGCTTGCGCGGCCGGTCCGCCTTCGGCTCCTCCGGATGCAGGATCTTTGGCTTGAACCAATAGGCGAGTTCAGCGTCGCCGCAGCCTTCGCCGGCCGATACCGGCGGCTGAGGCTTGCAGCTCGTCGAATCCTTCGGACATCCGAGACGGACATGGAAATGATAATTGTGCCAGTACCAGGGGCGCACCTTGTGCAGCCACGAGCGATCGCCCCTGGCATCCCGGCACAGCGCCTTCTTGATCGCCGCGTTCACCAGGATGCGCTCGACCCGCGGATCCTCTGCCGCCGCCTTGATGATGCCGACATGGCCAGGCGTCCAGATATTGGGATCGACGTCGAGCTTGTCGGGGCGCAAGACATTCGTTGACATCATTTCCTCGCGCTCGCGGCGAGTCAGCTCGCGATCGGGCATCGGCCGGAGCCAGATATCGACGTCGAGGCCGATCTGATGGCTGCCATGTCCGGTCATCATCGGCCCGCCGCGCGGCTGCGCGAGGTCGCCGACCAAGAGACCGTTCCAGCCGACCGTCGGCGCCTTCTCCGCAAGCCGTTCGAGAAAATCGATCAGCTCCGGGTGGCCCCAATTGCGATTGCGGGACAGCCGCATCACCTGCCAGTTCTTGCCATTGACGGGCAAGGCGACGGCGCCGGCGAGACAGCCCTTCGTGTAGAATCCGATGGCGCGGGCCTGCAGATTGGCCGGCGTCGTCTTGCGGCCGAACAGATCCTTCGCGGGAGTCTTCGGATCGTCGGGATTGGCGAGCGGCGGCAGTGGTTTCGGATCGACCGTTCCCTTGTCCTGGGCCGACGCCGCGCCGCCGAGACCAAGCGTCGCAGCAAGCGCGAAAGTGAACAAAAACACCTTCATCCGACCGCACCTCTTAACGGTATTTTTGCGCGCCGACTTTACATGCTTGGTGAGCGTCTGGAAGCTGTTTGCGCGGTACAAGATGGATTTTGTCATGCGTCTGTTTCCTTGCCTTGCCGCACTTGCTTTCATCGTTGCCGCGCCCGCTGCGCAGGCCGAAGTCGTCGTCCGGGTCGACAAGTCCGCCCAGCGCATGTCCGTCATGGTGGATGGTGTGCAGAAGCACGCTTTCGTGGTCTCCACGGGACTTGCCGGCGGTCCCCCGAACGGCACCTACAAGCCGCAGCGGCTCGAGCGCACCTGGCATTCGCGTCTCTTCAACATGGCGCCGATGCCCTATTCGATCTTCTTCCACGGCAACTACGCCATCCACGGCACCAACCAGATCAAGCGCCTCGGCAGTCGTGCGTCCAAGGGCTGCGTGCGGCTGCATCCGCGCGATGCCGCGGTGCTGTTCGAACTCGTCCGCAAGCAGGGCATGGCCAAGACCCGGATCGTGATCGAGCCGTCCAGCCGCCGCGCGGAAGCGACACCCGACAACCCCACCGTGACCGCGGCCGCAGCGGCGCCAAAGGTCGAGTAGAGCGGCGATCGCTGTCGCGCGGACGCCGGTTCTGGCGCGTAACGGCCTTTTTGGGCAACAACTGGCGGTTGACAAGGGCCGGTTGCATGGGTCTTTTCTGACCCCACGTCCGCATGAATTGATCATTCGTCCGCTCGGGCAGACCATGAGCAGCGATACGCTTTCAGACGTGTTGCGTGCGGTGCGGCTCACCGGGGCCGTGTTCATCGACGTGGATGTGCGGTCCCCTTGGGCGACCTTCGCGCCGCATTCACGTCACCTGATCCCGCTGATCATGCCGGACGCGCAGCATCTCATCTCCTATCATCTTGTCACCGAGGGCGAGTGTTACGCGGTCCATAAGGGCCACGAGCCGGTAAAGCTCGAAGCCGGCGACATCATCGTCTTTCCGCATGGCAATCACCATACGCTCGCCAGCGAGCCGTCGCTGCGCGCTCCCGAAAGCTTCGATCTGGCCGATGTCGATCTGTCGTCGCAACGGCCGTGGAAGATCAGAGGTGGCGGAAACAGCAACACGCACATCAAGCTGGTCTGCGGCTTTCTCGGATGCGACGTGCGCCCGTTCAATCCGCTGGTGGCGGCTCTCCCGGCGCAAATCCATTGCAGCGGCAAGAACCCGGACTGCAGCGCGCGCCTCAACCATTTCTATCAGATGGCGGTGGCCGAATCGCATGGCCAACGCATGGGCGGCGAAAGCATTCTCGCCAAGCTGAGCGAACTCTTGTTCATCGAGCTGGTGCGGATGCATCTCGAATCGCTGCCCAAGGAGCAGACCGGCTGGCTCGCCGGACTGCGCGACCGCCATATCGGGCATACGCTGTCGCTCATGCATGCGCAGCCCGCGCGAAACTGGACGCTGGAGACGCTCTCGGCAGAAGTCGGGCTGTCGCGATCGGCACTCGCGGACCGCTTCGCCGATTTCGTCGGCCTGCCGCCGATGCAATATCTGGCGAAATGGCGCATGCAGATCGCGTCCGGCCTGCTCACGCAGGGCCAGGCCAACATCGCCAAGATTGCGGTCGATGTGGGCTATGAATCGGAGGCCGCGTTCAGCCGCGCCTTCAAGAAGGTGGTCGGCATGCCACCCGCCGCCTGGCGCAGAAGCCGCCAGAACGGAGCCCAGGCGGACCATTGAACCTCGCGGCATCCGGCCGCGACAAAGAGGTTCGTATCACGATCATAGGATCGTGAGGCCGGCTGCGGTCGGCTTTTCAGTCAAGAGAAGCGGACACGTGATCATGGCCTGGGCAGAGGCCGGAGCGCATATGCCGCGCACGAACCGATGGAGACTGCCATGACCTCCGAGGTCAATTCCGCATGCGCGCCGCGCATCATTGCACACACACGGAACGAGCTGGCTTTCGCCCTGCGCCGCCAGCTGCATATTGCCTTCCGGCGTTTCGTTCGCCGCGTGGCAATCATAAGAAAACGTCTCGCGGAGAGGTCGCAGCATCATCGCGAACTCGAGCTGCTGATGCATGCCGACGATCGCCTGCTCGCCGATATCGGGCTCACACGCTTCGATGTCGTGGTGACGGCCCAGGAAAGCCGTGGCCTGTTCGGCCGCCGCGATGCCCTGAATGCCGCCGCCGCGCGGCGCGACGAAGCGATTGCGGTGTCCCAGGAGCGGCGGGATTACCTGCGGCATACGCAGGCGCCGGCTCTCGTCCCGGCCTTGCCCTGCGTCGTGGAGACATCGAATTTCCGCTGAATGATGCGGAGCGCGACGAATCCGTCGCATAGGCCGGCAAGATGGGCCGTTTGGCCCGGCTCATCTTGCGGGCCGCGCTGCGCCTAGGCCCTCTTCTTTTTCTTTGCCGCTTTCTTCGCAGGCGTCTTGGCGGCCGTCTTGGCAGCCTTGGTGTTGTCCACGACGGCAGCGCCGGGGCCATTCTTCAGGATCGACTTGATCGCATTGTTCGCCGCGGCCTTTGACGAATAGCCCTCCGAAGAGAACATCTTCTCGCCGTTCGGCGCCTTGAAGCGCACGCGGAATTCTCCGACGCGGTCCTTATAGATCTCGAATGCGTACGGCATTTGCCCTCCATTGATTTGCCTCGCGCCGGCACCCTCAGAGCGCGCGGTTGCGAAGTCAAGTCCGGCGCTCGCGACATCCAAAGAATGCGAGCGGGATGGCGCCCGTCTCTATGGCCATCGCCGGACCGAATCGGTCAAGCTTGAACGGCATCTTCTATTTGGCAGGGTCATTCGGAGCGGGCGATGAGAAGCAAAGCGCCATGCTGCATCGCAAGCCGAGATGGATGCTTTCATCCGACGCGGCGTTTCGTGATTGCGGGTCTTGGTGCGACCGCGCTCGGCGCCGGACGCGCCTTCGCCGTCGACAAGGCGCCGCCCTCCGCCGCGGACGAGCGCTTCATGCGCATGGCGCTCGAAGAGGCGCGGCGCGCCGATTTCCCGTTCGGTGCTGTGATCGTCCGTGACGGCAAGGTGATCGCACGCGGCGGCAATCGCGGGCGCGCGCTTCACGATCCCACCGCGCATGGCGAGATGGTGGCGATCCGCAATGCGGTGCGCTCGCCCGGCGCCGAGGCGTTGCGCGGCGCTGTGCTCTACACCACCGGCGAACCCTGCGCGATGTGCATGGGCGCGATCATCTGGTGCCATATCGGGCGCGTGGTATTCGCCGCTTCGATCGACCAGCTCGCCACCTTGATGGACCAGATCATGGTCACCAGCGCCGACCTCGCCGCAAGAGCGAAGTTCGCGCCGGTGGAGATCACCGGCGGCGTGCTGGCGGACGAGGCGATGGCGCTGTTCCGCGCCAGGGTGAAGAAGCCACCGGCCTAGGGTCCCGGAAAGCCGATGCCCATGGTAGGACATGGCCAAGACACCGGACCGTCCCTGCCATGCGCGATTACCTTTCGCAGAATGCCACCCAGATCCTCGACGGGCTGCTGTTCGGCGTCGGCGTGCTGGCCGTCTATCTCGGCGCGGTCTTCACCGGCGCGCTCGTTCGCTCGCTGGGCGGCGCCGGCAGCAGAGGCATTCTGCTGGCGGGCCGCTACGCGCAGGGCTGGTTCGATTATCTGCGCGGCGACGATCGCCACATCGTCAATGTCACGCTCAATATGGTGTGCGACAACCATCTGAAGTTCAACACGCTGGTGGCGGATCGCAGGATCTGGTCGGTCTGGCCCAACGCCTATCAG
>Ga0180222_1001273_pt1 | contig 27448 bp, 25 predicted proteins | sample eDN5th37CKraftOP_FD_151336 | JGI IMG/M metagenome (GOLD analysis project Ga0180222, IMG submission 151336) | Enriched Organic Plus compost microbial communities from Emeryville, California, USA - eDNA 5th pass 37_C Kraft OP (version 2) (version 2) ...
ACAGCGTCGCTTGCCGCTCTTCGGTGGTGGCGCATGTCCGCATGGCCGGCGCCATGCGGCGCGCCAGGAACGACGACCAGGTGGGATAGCCCTCGACCCGCCGCTCGCCGATGGTCTGCAGGCGCAAGTGTACGATCTCGTCATAGGCGCGGCTGGCGCCGAAGCGGAACAGGCTCGCCGCCGCGCCGGCCTCGAGCTCGGCCGCGAGCGCGGTCAGTTCGTCGAGCAGGCGGTGATTGTCGACGAATTTCGCGGTGCTGCGCATCTCCTCGGTCACCTCGACCAGGCGCTTCTCGATGCGGCTGATCGAGGGCGCGAGCCGCTGCGCCTCGGGCAGGCCGAGCAGCGCCAGCGTGCGGTAGGTCTCGACCTCGACCAAGCGCTGGGCGAGCGCGCCGGCGCGCTCCGGCCCCAGGCCGCGGTCGACGACCAGGATGCGCACGAAGCCGGAGGGATCGGCCTGGAAATCGGTGGCGAAGAGCGCGTCGGCCTCGGCGTTCTCGGCGACCGCCAGGCTGGCGCGGTCGAACAGCCGCGTGACCGCGATGCCGCCCGGCTGCTCCTTCATGACGTGCAGGTCGAGCGCCACCAGGAGCGGCCCCGGCTGCGGCAGCGCGCCCATCGCGCCCGCCAGCGAGGCGGCGGCGGGATGGAACGGCGTCTCGCTCTCGGAGGGCTGCTCCCAGCTATAGGTGGTGAATTCGGAATGCTGCTCCCAGCGCAGCACGGTACCGCCGAGCGCGACGCGATGGTGCTTGGCGCCTTCGCGCAGCGGCTCGAGCCCGCGGCGCAGGCAGAAATCGGCGAGCGCGGCGCGGTCGGCCCTGGCGGCCTCGCCGGCGGTATCGAAGGCGAAATGCAGGATGCGGCGCGGGGTCGACAGCGGCGTCAAGGGGCGGGCATGCACCTCGCTCAGGACCGCCGCGCGCAGGGGATGCGCGGAAAGCCGGCCGCCGTCGCCACTGCCGATGGAAACCTCAGCGCTCATGGCGGTTCCGTCGCATGGGACGGGCGGATTGGCAAGGCGGACTGATGCGCGGGGCGCGGAATGTGAATGCGTCGGCCTGTAGGCTGCAGCAGGAGCGACTTCTTAGCGTCGTTTGAGAATTGCGTGGTCTCTCCGCTCCCCGACCCCCGCGCGCACTTGCGCGTGGTGGGGAGGGGTCGGGGGTGGGGGGGAAGGCGGGCAAATGAACGACGGTCATTGAAGAAAGCCCCCCACCCCGGCGAGCATCGCGATCGCGATGCGAGCCGACCCTCCCCACCGCTTCGCGGGGGGAGGGAAAGAAGTGCTCGGCTCATTCTCACACAGTCTCTTCCCCGCCCCCTTGCGGGGAGGGTCGCTCGCCGAGCCCTTGCGAAGCGAGCGGGGTGGGGGTCTCGAGATGCCGGTATGACATGCGGGCAACCTCCGTCGTTCTCGCGACGCGGATCGCGCCCGAGTTGCTCCAGCTTTCCCTCGCTTCGAAAAGCGAGGGGACGGCGCGCCCAGCGGCGCAACCGTAATGGGCGCACCTTGTTGCCAAGGTGCGGCGCCTCCCGGCGCGCCGTCACGGCGTCTTTAACGGCGTCCGGGCCGCGCTTCCGAAGGAGCCTCGCGAGGCTCGCATCGTCAGCCAGCTCCTGGCGGGGGGTCCTAGTGCCCCCGGGCGGAGCCCCGGCGCCGCCCGAGCGCGTGCCCCTGCTGAGAGCACACCCGCGGGCGCCGGTCCGCTCCACACGAGCCGGCGCAACCGGTTCGCGTCCCTCATGGGAGCGGACGGGGAGGATTATAGTCGCGTTTTGCAGGGTGGGGATAAGTTCTCACAAAGATGTGATTGTGATCCTATCGCAAGGCCATGCCTGCCTTGGTGGCTGCGGGTACGGCGTCATGGCCTACGCCGCCGCAACCTCGCGGCGGATCGCGGCGCCTCGCTCCTTTTCGACCTGGGCCAGATCGTAGTCGGCCTGCAAGCGCGTCCAAAGGCCGGCGCCGGTGCCGAAATAATGTCCGAGCCGGATGGCGGTCTCCGGCGAGATGCTGCGCTTGCCGTTGACGATCTCCGTGATGCGATTGGCCGGCACGCGCAGCTTCAGCGCCAGTGCGTTGGCCGACAGGTCTCGCGCCCGCATTTCGTCGGCGAGGATTTTTCCGGGGTGCACGCGGATCATGGGTCAGCCTCGGTGATAGTCGGTCAATTCCACATCATAGGCGTTGCCGTCCTGAAAGCGGAAGCAGATGCGCCAGCGGTCGTTGACGGTGATCGCCCACAGCCCCTTGCGGTCGCCCTTGAGCTTGTGCAGCCCGACGCTCTTGAGCGGGCTGATCTCCTTGAGCGACGCGGCCGAATCCAGCGTATTCAGGCGCATGACGGCAAGCTCCCGATCGAGCCCCGGAAAATTGCCCTTGCCGCTTTCGGCGAAGCGGCGCGTGGCGCTGTCCTTCCAGGACTTGATCATACGCGTATGGTAATACGCGGAGCGTATTATGTCCAGTGCCGAGGAAAAGCCGTGCCGCAAGCGCGCTTCCCCTCTCCCCCTGTGGGAGAGGGTGCCCGAGCGGAGGCGATAGCCGAGCGAGGGCGGGTGAGGGGTGATCGCTTTTCGATTGGTGCCCTGCTTGGCTCGATTGCAAAATATCCCCCTTTTGGGATAATGCCCATTATGGCAAAAGCGAAAACTAGCAGAGGCAAAGCGCGCGCGATCACGCGCGGCAGCGGCAACGTGTTCGCGGATTTGGGTCTCCCCGATGCCGAAGAGCGGCAGACCAAGCTGCGGCTGGCCTACGCCTTGAACACGATCGTGGACGAGCAGGGGCTGACGCAGGCCGCGGCCGGCGAGCGGCTCGGCCTCAAACAGCCGAAGGTCTCCGCGCTGCGCCACTACCGGCTGGAAGGCTTCTCGGTCGAGCGGCTGATGACGCTGCTCAACGCGCTCGATCAGGACATCGAGATCGTCATCCGCGCCAAGCCGCGCTCGCGCGCAGCGGCACGCATCAGCGTAAAGGCGGCGTGAGATGAGACGGCGGCTTGATGTTGGTTGCGCATGTAGGGTGGGTTAGGCGCGGCTTGTCCGCCGAAGCCCGAAGGGCGAAGGCGGAAGCGCCGTAACCCACCAGCGGATTCGCCGGTGGCCATTCAGCTGGTGGGTTACGCGCCTGCGGCGCAAACGCACCCTACGGGCTGACAGGCATATCAATTAGAGTTCGTGTCTAACGATCAACATTGCGTGGCCGCATCATGGATTTGTTTAAGCCTCTTGTGCCAAGGGCGGACCTTCATCCAAATTTTATCAACACGTTGCGCCCTTCGTCCGCCAGCGTTCGGAAAATTCTGTCGGAATGGGCATCCGAATTTCCTGATCGCGATGGCAAGTTCATCAAGGAATTTCAGACGACGTACAATTCCGCATTCTGGGAACTGTACCTCTTTGCAGTCTTCAAAGCGCTTGGAATTAAGATCGACTTCAGCTTTGGCGCTCCTGATTTCGTCGCCGCGGACGAAAAGCTGGCCGTCGAGGCGACAATCGCGAGCCATGCTCAGGATGATATTCCGGAATGGGAGAAGCGGTTCGAAGACGTCATGGAAATGGACGTCTTCGAGTCACAGGCTAAATCTGCCATTCGCGCCTCAAATGCATTCCGTTCAAAGTCTGACGCCTACTTATCGCGTTATGCTTCACTCCCTCATATGGCCGGACGCGCATATGTGATCGCTATTTCAAATTTCGGAACGCAAGATTTCAATCTGCTTGGCGATGTTCCGATGCAGCATGTTCTGTATGACAATTTCGATCTGGGGCATTTTCGGAAGGCCAATGGGGCCCGCGTCCCTCTGGGTCTATTCAAGAATGCGGACTTCGCTCACGTTAGTGCGGTGCTGTATTCTTCGGTCGCTACCTTCGGTAAGGCGCGTGCGCTCGCTGACGACACGAACGAGTTTCTGTTTCAGGCGGTGCGCATTTTGGATAATTTCGAGCCCATCAGGATCGTTGCTCGTAAACACGACTATCAGGAATCTCTTACAGACGGATTGAGATTATTTACAAACCCTTATGCGACTACGCCAGTCAACGTCGGTCTATTTGACGATTGGGGTATACGCAAGTTTGTGAGGGAGAAGAATGGTGACGTTGTCGTATCGTGTCATCCTGATGGCGATTTGTGTATGCGACAGGTTCAACAATTGGTTGGGCGCGGCCAAGCGGTGACGCCGAATATGCTCGATCTGCCTGCCTATATTTCGCATGCGAAAACGGCACGCATCGCAGCCGGCATGAAGCAAAAGACTGTCGCGGAAATTGCGACCGATCTTTGTGACAGGGGTTTTGAATTCGATAAATCGCGAGTCAATCATATTGAAGCAGGAAAGCCGGTCCCGTTCGGCGAGGCCGAAAATTATCTTCATATGCTTTTGGGTTTGCCACAAACCGTTTGCGTTCCAAATGCAGTCTTTAATCTTCGCAAGAAGCCCCGGCCGCCTTTTCGGAAGCTCAGATAAAAAAGAGGAATGAAGCGGCATTGCAGCTCATAGGGTGGGTTAGGCGCGCAGCGCCATAACTCGCTATCGAATTGCAAGTGGCCACGCAGCCGGTGCATGACCCGCCTTCGGCGCCAACCCCTACGAGCTGCGCGCTCAATCTTCGAACCGCGCCGTGTCCACGCTCTTAACGAAACGGAGCACTGCGCTTACAGAGTCGAATATGAAGCGCGCTTCGGCCTTGTGCAAAAGATCATTGTCATGTGCGAGGCTTTGGTTGTTCCGCACGTGGTTGAATTTATCGAATACACCTATTGAATTCTTTAAGATCTGTTGCGTCATATCTTGAAGCTGGCGCTCCTGATTAACTGCCTTGACGTACTTCCCCACGCGGCTGTGGAGCGGTTCATCACGATTCCAAGCGATTCCTCGTTTGTCCAGCAAGTGGCCAAACTTTTTCGAGCAATAAGTATGCAGCCGATCGAGTGCTGCGGCAGGTTTGTCGGCGCCGATGTCGCGCTCGATCGATCCAATCAGCTCATCCAACGTCTGGTCGGCGGTAAAACGTTCCAGTGCATCGGTACGTGCGGTCTCAGATCCACTTTCAATGCGCGCGATCAGCCCGAACAGTCGTTCCTTTGTCTCAGGCTTGTAAGGACCCCAAACTCCTTCTCGGTAATCAGCCAGGCTCCTCATAACCTTGGCGGCGAGAGCCGCATTTGAGATGCGGAAGAACGTTCGGAGCCTGTTCATCTTAGATGCGCCACCGGCGCGATAACGCGGTTCGTCAATGCTGATGCGAAATTCGTCTTCGAAGTACTCAGAGAATGTGCGATCTGAAAAATTGAGGCAGTAACCTGGATCGCCCTGAAATGCCTCGTCGATAATACGGATGTCGGAGTGCTTTAGGTCGACCATTTGAGCCCCTTGCGCCAATTCTGGCGAATGGATTGAAGGAAAAAGCAATAGTCCTGTTCTAGCCTTGAACGGTCTAGAGGTGGTAGTGGATATGCGAAGTCCGCCGCGCATCGACATATCAATCACAGCTCCCCCATGAAACACATCGGCTTCCTCTCCTTCGGCCACTGGACCCCGTCGCCGCAGTCGCAAGTACGCTCGGCCTCCGACGCGCTGCTGCAATCGATCGAGCTTGCCGTCGCGGCCGAGGAATTGGGCGCGGACGGCGCTTATTTCCGGGTGCATCACTTCGCGCGCCAACTCGCCTCGCCCTTTCCGCTGCTCGCGGCGGTCGGCGCGCGCACCAAGCGCATCGAGATCGGGACTGCGGTCATCGACATGCGCTACGAGAACCCGCTCTACATGGCGGAGGACGCCGGCTCAGCCGACCTCATCGCCGGCGGCCGGTTGCAGCTCGGCATCTCGCGCGGGTCGCCCGAGCAGGTGATCGATGGCTGGCGCTATTTCGGCTACGCCCCGCCGGAGGGTATGAGCGACGCCGACATGGCGCGCCGCCACGCCGAGGTGTTCCTCGAAGTGCTCAAGGGCGAGGGCTTCGCCAAGCCCAATCCGCGCCCGATGTTCGCGAACCCGCCCGGGCCCTTGCGGCTGGAGCCGCATTCGCCGGGCTTGCGCGAGCGCATCTGGTGGGGCGCCGGCACCAATGCGACGGCGGAATGGGCGGCGCAGCTCGGCATGAATCTGCAATCTTCGACGCTCAAGATCGACGAGAGCGGCAAGCCGTTCCACGTGCAGCAGGCCGAGCAGATTCGGGCTTACCGCAAGGCGTGGCAGGAGGCCGGGCATGCGCGGAGCCCACGCGTGTCGGTGTCGCGCTCGATCTTCGCGCTCACGGACGACCGCGACCGCCTATATTTCGGGCGCGGCGGCGAGGAGGACGACCAGATCGGCATGTTGAGCGCGACCGAGCGCGCCATTTTCGGCCGCAGCTACGCGGCCGAGCCGGACGTGCTGATCGAACAGCTCAAGCAAGACGAAGCGATCGCCGAGGCCGACACGCTGTTGCTGACGGTGCCGAACCAATTGGGCGTCGACTACAACGCGCATGTCATCGAGTCGATCCTGCAACACGTCGCGCCGGCGCTCGGCTGGCGCTGAGGTTGGCCTCATCCTGAGGAGCGCGCATTTGCGCGCGTCTCGAAGGACGAGGCCATGATCCGGGCGGCCTCATGCTTCGAGACGCGCTGCTGCGCAGCGCTCCTCAGCATGAGGTCGAAAGCGGCTGCGGCGGATCGCATCAAGGCCGCACGATGTCCTTTCCCCGGCGGTAACATGGCACGGGGCGGTGTCGCGCCGATCGTGCCGCCGATCATGCCGCCCAGCGCCGCGCGTCACGATCCGTCCGCAGCAGCGCCCCACCCCGGTCAAAATTGTTGGGCCCGTTAGAGGCCGCGCACAGCCCAGCAATGACATCGACACCGGGAGGGGAAATCCATGTCGAGATTCATCCATGGGATCGTGATCGCGGCGACCCCCGTGTTCGTCGCGCTGGCCGGCGCGATCGCGCTGCCGGCCGCCGCCGCGCCGGACTGCATGACGCAGGACGAGGCGCGCAAGGCCTTTCCGCACGATCATCTCTATTGGCACGGGGCCAAGCACTGCTGGGACAATGTCGGCAAGTCCCGCAGCCGCAAGCCGGCCGCGACCGTGACGGCGAACGCGCACACGGCGGACGCCGGCGCGCCATCGGCGCCCGTGCCGCCGGCCGATGCCGACAGGCCGCGCCGGTCGGCCGCGCAAGCGCCGGCCGTGCCGTTCATCGGCGACGATCCGATCCGCGTCGCGGCCTGGCCGGCATCGGCGCTCGCCGCGGCGGCGCCCGCGCCGGCGGTCGAGCCGCCGGCGGACTCCGCGCCCGCCGCGCCGGCGGAGGATGCGCCGGCGGAGAGCGCACAGGCGGAGAACGCGCAGGTCGTGATCGGCGCGCCGAATGCCGCGCCCGGCAGCCCGGACTATCTCCTGGAGCATTGCTGCTGGCCGCCGACCGTGCCCAAGCAGCCGCTCAACGAGGCGCTGCTGCCGCGCATGGTGGTGGCGTCCGCCAGCGCCTGCGGGCTGGCGGTCGGCTTGTGGCTGTTCGTCTATCGCCGCCGCAAACCGGTTCGCGCGCGCTGGACCTGAGGCGCGACATCGGCCGGCGGGCGCCACGTGGCGGCACCCGCCGCGCGCATCACTTGTCGATCTCGGCGAGCACCTGCGGTCCGATATCGGCGATGCGATTGACGCCGGTGAGCGCCATGGTGACGTCGAGCTCCTTCTTCAGGATCTCGATCGCGCGCGCGACGCCCGGCTTGCCGGCCGCGCCCAGCCCGTAGATATAGGCCCGCCCGATCAGGCAGGCGCGCGCGCCGAGCGCGAGCGCCCGCATGATGTCGGCGCCGGTGCGGATGCCGCCGTCGAAAATCACCTCGAGATCGGAGCCGACCGCCTGCGCCACTTTCGGCAGCGCCGAGATCGAGGACGGCGCGCCGTCGAGCTGTCGGCCGCCGTGGTTGGAAACCACGATGGCGTCGGCGCCGAGCTTGACCGCGATCTTGGCGTCCTCGGGATCGAGGATGCCCTTGATCACGACCTTGCCCGGCCAGATGCTCTTGATCCATTCGACGTCCTTCCAGGACAGCGCGGGATCGAACTGGCTGGCGATCCAGGTGGCCAGCGAATTGACATTGTCCATGCCTTTGACGTGGCCGGCCAGATTGCCGAAGGTCTTGCGCTTGCTGTTGAGGATGCTCCACACCCAGGCCGGCTTCGAGGCGATGTCGATGATGTTCGACAGGCGGACTTCCGGCGGCACCGTCATGCCGTTGCGGATGTCGCGGTGGCGCTGGCCGAGCACCTGCAGATCGACGGTGAGCACCAGCGTGTTGCAGCCGGCCTTGCGCGCGCGCTCGAGGATTTCCTTGGAGAAGCCGCGGTCCTTGATGACGTAGAGCTGGAACCAGAACGGCTTTCCGGTCGCCTCCGCCACGTCCTCGATCGAGCAGATCGACATGGTCGAGAGCGTGTAGGGGATGCCGGCCTCGTGCGCCGCCTCGCAGCTCAGGATTTCGCCGTTGCCGTATTGCATGCCGGTCAGGCCGATCGGGGCGAGCGCGAACGGCGCCGCCACCGGCTCGCCCAGGATCGTGGAGGCGGTGCTGCGCGCGGATACATCGACCAGCACGCGCTGGCGCAGCTTGATCGTTGCGAGGTCGGCGCGGTTGGCGCGGAAGGTCTCCTCGTTGTAGGAGCCGCTGTCGAGATAATCGAAGAAGGCGCGCGGAACCCGGCGGCGGGCGACCTGGCGCAGGTCTTCGATGGAGGGGTAGGTTTTCATGGGGGCACTCGAAAGGGATGGCGTCGGTATCGGGTACCACAGGCGGGGGCCCCGCGAAATGCCCGGCTCGCTCCCGCCGGCGCGAAACCGGCCGGGCGCCGCCCGCCCGGTTAACCCCGCTCGGTAATGATTACTCACAATTTTTGAAGTAAATTCACCACCTTGACTCTAGTATAGAGCAGTGGACAGGCGACGCCGTCCCGCCATACCACTCACGCCCAGTGATTTCTGACACAGCGTCTAGCGTCGAGGACAATTCATGGTTCGTCGTTATTTCGGCACCGACGGCATCCGGGGCCGGGCCAACAAGGTGATCACCCCGGAACTCGCGCTCAAAGTGGGCCAGGCCGCCGGACTGATCTTCCGCAACGGCGAGCACCGCCATCGCGTGCTGATCGGCAAGGACACCCGCCTGTCCGGCTACATGATCGAAAACGCGCTGGTCGCCGGCTTCACCTCGGTCGGCATGGACGTGCTGCTCACCGGCCCGATCCCGACGCCCGCCGTCGGCGTGCTCGCCCGCTCGATGCGCGCCGATCTCGGCGTCATGATCTCGGCCTCGCACAATCCGTTCGACGACAACGGCATCAAGCTGTTCGGGCCCGACGGCTTCAAGCTCAGCGACGAGGTCGAGCAGCAGATCGAGCAATTGCTCGACTCCGATCTCTCCCGGCAGCTCGCCAAGAGCAACGATCTCGGCCGCGCCCGCCGCATCGACGGCGTACAGGACCGCTACATCGAATTCGCCAAGCTCACGCTGCCGCGCCAGATCCGCTTCGAGGGCCTGCGCGTGGTGATGGATTGCGCCAACGGCGCCGCCTACAAGGTCGCGCCCGGCGCGCTGTGGGAAATGGGCGCCGACGTGATCTCGATCGGCGTGGAGCCCGACGGCTTCAACATCAACAAGGATTGCGGTTCGACCGATCTGCGCGCGCTGTCGGCCAAGGTGCGCGAGATGCGCGCCGACATCGGCATCGCGCTCGACGGCGACGCCGACCGCGTGATGATCGTGGACGAGCGCGGCCACACGGTGGACGGCGACCAGCTGCTCGCGGTCATCGCCGAGAGCTTCAAGGAAGACGGCCGCCTGCTGCGCCCCGGCATCGTGTCGACGGTGATGTCCAATCTCGGCCTCGAGCGCCATCTCGCCGGCCTCGGCATCGAGCTCGTGCGCACGCCGGTCGGCGACCGCTACGTGCTCGAGCGCATGCGCGCGGACGGCTACAATGTCGGCGGCGAACAGTCCGGCCACATCATCCTGTCCGACTACACCACCACCGGCGACGGTTTCGTGGCCGCCTTGCAGGTGCTTGCGGTGGTCAAGCGCGCCGGCAAGCCGGTGTCGGAAGTCTGCCACCGCTTCGAGCCGTTGCCGCAGGTGCTCAAGAACGTGCGCTACCAGACCGGCAAGCCGTTGGAGAACGCCGCGGTGCGTTCGGCGATCGCGAATGCCGAACAGAAGCTCGGTCGCAACGGCCGCCTGCTCGTGCGTCCCTCCGGCACCGAGCCGGTGATCCGGGTGATGGGCGAGGGCGACGACCAGCTCCTGGTGGAAGCCGCCGTCGACGACGTGATCGAGGCGCTCACCCGCGTCGCCGCGTAGCGGCGTCCCCCATCCGGTTTGATTCGTTCTGCCTTGCGCGCGGATGGCGGCCGCCGGCCGCCAGACGTAAACGATTGGCTAACATCCGTTCGCTGCCGCGGATGCGGCGGTAAACGAGTGCCGTCGCGCGGCACTTAATTCGTTAATCGGCGTGGTTAAAGAACAAGGTTAAGGGCCACTTAAGGATTTGCTGCCATCGTCCCTTCAATGATCCGTCGTCCGGCGGGATTGATCGGGGGACATTGGCATGGTTGCACGTCTAAGAACTTTCTCACTGGCGGCGCTCACTCTGTTTGCGGCAAGTGCGGCAAAGGCCGCCGACTATTCGATGCCGCCGCCGCCGCCGCCCGTCATGGTACAGCCGGCTCAACCGTTGGCGTCAGGCTGGTATCTGCGCGGCAATGTGGGCGTCGGAATCAACGGCGCTTACGAGCTGGATTATCTGAAGAACCCGCTCAATACGAACAACTTCCGCATCGAGCACAATTCGATCGGCGATAGCTTCTTCATTGGCGGCGGCGCCGGCTACGAATGGAACAACTGGCTGCGCTTCGACGCCACCGTCGAATATCGCTCCAAATCCCACGTCTATGCCTTCGGCAGCTACACCCAGGGCGGCGGCACGTTTCTCGACACCTACGACGGCAATTTGAGTTCGTGGCTGTTCCTGGCCAACGGCTATGTCGATCTCGGCACCTGGAACTGTTTCACGCCCTTCGTCGGCGCCGGCATCGGCGGCGCTTACAACACGCTGCATGATTTCACCGATATCGGTCCGCAAACCGGCGGCCGCGGCTTCGGCCGCAATCCGAGCGAATGGAATCTGGCCTGGGCGCTCTATGCCGGCGTAGCCTACGACGTGAGCAAGAGTCTCAAGGTCGAGCTGACCTATCGCTATCTCAATTACGGCTCGATCACCGACACCGTCGATTGCGTCGGCGGCTGCCGTCCGGATTCCTACAAGTTCAGCAATCTCACGTCGAACGACATCATGCTCGGGCTGCGCTGGATCTGCTGCGACCTCGCGCCGCCGGCGCCCCCGGTGGTCTACGCACCGCCGCCGCTGCGCAGCCGAGGCTGACGCACGCTCATCGCGCCGCCGGCATCGCCGGCGGCGCAAGTCGTTAATGGCGGCCGGAATCATGGTGAAAATACGTGGTTAATCCGCCCTTTACTTCTCTCAGGCATGGTTAGCGACAGGTAATCGCCAAGGGTTTGCTCCGGCGTTCGCGAGCGAAGGATATGTCGGTCATGCGTTGGTTGAGGCGGTTGGCGATAGTCGGATTCATGCTGGCCGATGCCGGTATCGCCATTGGCGCCGACTTGCCCCGCATGTTCGCGCCGCCGCCGGTCAACTTCGGCTACGGCTGGTATCTGCGCGGCGATCTCGGCTACGCCTGGGGCGGCATCGGCGGCGCGCAATCGGCTCCCGGTTTCGCCGATCCCACCGGCAATGATCTCGGCGGCGGTTTCGTCGGCGGCATCGGCGGCGGCATCAAGAGCCGCTGGCTGCGCGCGGACGTGACCGTCGATTACACCGCGCCGTTGAACTACACGGGCTCGGTCGCCGCGCCCGACGACACGACCGCCAAGGTCGGCGCGGTCAGCGCACTGTTCAACGGCTATATCGATCTCGGCACCTGGTATCGCATCACGCCCTATGTCGGCGGCGGCATCGGCGCGGCGCAGGTGCGCGTCAGCGATTATGCGAGCACCGGCGCGCCGCCTTTCACCGGCGATGCGTCGCGCACCCAATACAACATGGCCTGGGCCGTCATGGCCGGCATCGGCTACGTGGTGGCCCCCAATATCGTCGTCGATGCCGGGTATCGCTACGTCAATTTCGGCGACGTGACGACAGGAAGCGATTCGCTCGGCGCAATGACCCTGAAAAACATCGACGCGCATGAAGTGCGCGTCGGCTTCCGGTGGAGCTTCGATGATCTACCCCTGGTGCACTAAACGGTTCGCCGCGTATGGACGGCGTTTCGCCGCTCTGCGTATCCGTCTCATGCGCCTCGTGGCAGGCGCTGCGATCGCCGCGTCGGCCGCCGGCACGGCGGTTGCCGCCGACATGCCCGAATTCCTGCGCGGCTCGCTCGCGCCGCTGCTTCCGACGCCGACCTATGTGAACTGGAGCGGCGTCTATTTCGGGGCGCAGGCCAGCTACTCGAACATGAATACCGATTTCGGCAACAGCTCCAACGCCATCGGTCAGTGGATCGCGCATACTTTGCGCAACTCGCAGCTGGAGGACAACTACCATCCCGAGCAATGGGTCTCGATGCCGTCGGGTCTCAGCAACAGCGCATCCTACGGCGCCTTTATCGGCTACAACATGCAGTGGGACCAGCTCGTGCTCGGCGTCGATCTCGCCTACAACCGCATGGCGTCGATGCGCACCTCCGCGGTGGATGCGATCGGGCGCGTGGTCACCAATCCGGACGACACCGTCACCATCTATGGCCGATCGTCGATGGAGCTCGTCGACTACATGACCCTGCGCGGGCGCGCGGGCTATGCGTTCGGCCAGTTCCTGCCCTACGGCATTCTCGGCATCGCGGCCGGCCGTTTCAATTATTCGACCTATGCGCAGTTGCAGGTGAGCGGGCAGGACAATTTGGGTCCTGTCTCCATGAACCAGAGCAAGAACGACGCCGTCGCCGCCGGCTTCGTGACCGGTGTCGGCATGGACGTGGCGCTGCTGCCGAATGTGTTCCTGCGCGGCGAGTGGGAATTCATCGCCTTCAGCGAGCTGTCCGGCATCAGGAGCACGCTGAACACCGCCCGCGTCGGCATCGCCCTCAAGTTCTGATCGCGGCCGGCCGTCCGCCGCCCCAACCCGGCGCGAAGAACGCGCCGGTGGCTTCGGCCGGCACGGCTTCGCTGAACAGGAATCCCTGGCCCCACTGACAGCCTTCGGCGCACAGGGCGTCGCGCTGGCCCACCGTCTCGATGCCTTCCGCCACGACGGTCAGGCCCAGTCCCTTTCCCAATCCGATGATCGCCTTCACGATGGCGAGGCTTTCCGGTTCCGATTCCATGGCGTGGACGAAGCTGCGGTCCACTTTGAGGATGTCGAGCCGAAATTTCCGCAGGTGGTACAGGCTCGAATAGCCGGTTCCGAAATCGTCGGCGGCGATCCTGACGCCGGCCTCGCGCAGCGACGACAGGATGTCGCGTGCCGCATCGAGATCGCGCACCAAGGCGCTCTCGGTGATCTCGATGGTCAGCCGCCGCGGCGACAAGCCGTATTCGCCCAGAATGCCCAGGATGCGCAGGCCGAGCGTGCGGTCCTGCAATTGCGCGGGCGAGATGTTGAAGGACAGCATCACGCTGTCGGGCCAGTTGCGCGCTTCCTTGACGGCGCAGCGCAGCAGCCAGTCTCCGAGGTTGCGGATCAGGCCAAAGGCCTCGGCGATCGGAATGAAGCGGTCGGGTCCGATGCGGCCGAGCGCGGGATCGTGCCAGCGGGCCAGCGCTTCGATCGCGATGATCCTGCCGGTCGTGAGGTCGACGATCGGCTGATACCAGGGCTGCAGCATATCGGTGCCGATCGCGAAAGCCAGTTCGCGCGCGATCATGTCGCGCTCGCGCAGCAGCCGGTCGAGATCGTCCTCGAAGAAGCGGCTGGCCGAATCGGGTTCGCTCTTGGCGCGGGTCAGGGCGATATTGGCTTTCCGCATGATTTCTTCCGCGATGACGCCGTCGCGCGGAATAATGGCGATGCCGATCGCGACATCGACCTTGTGCTTGCGCGAGCCGATATGGATCGGCACTTCCATCGACCGCATGATGCGGGCGGCGATGCTGGTCGCGCCTTCGGGCCCGGCCACCTGATGGGCGAGCAGGGCGAATTCGTCGGCGCCGACATGGGCGATGAGATCGCGTTCGCGCGTGAGGTCGCGCAAGCGCTCGGCCACCGCGACCAGAAGATCGTCGCCCTCGGGGTGGCCGTAGAGCTCGTTGATCTTCCTGAAGCTCTTGAGGTCGATCATCAGCACCGCGTGCGCTTCGTCGGGCCCGCAAGGAATGGCGACGGCGCCGCGCAACATGCTCTCGAATTGCCGCCGGTTGGCGAGCCCCGTCAACGGGTCGGTATGGGTGAGCTCGTGGGCGCGCCGCTCGGCCGCGATCCGGCGATTGATTTCGCGCTCGAGATCTTTGACGCGGCGCCAGCCGAGATAGACGATGGGAATGATGACGAGCCCGCCGAGAACGAGCACTTCCTCCACCTTGATGTGTCCGTCCTCGGCGGCCGAACCGGCGGAAAAATACTGGTAGGCGCCCAAGCCGATCAGCAGGACGATGCCGATCACGAAGGCGACGTCCTGGATCGTGAGGCGATGCCGGATGACGAAGGCTTGGAAGGACCTGTCCATCGCGAAAATCGGCCGTAGTCGATTATCCCTGCTGCAATAATGCGCGCCGATTTCCTACCCAAGACTTCAGCTTGCGTCTTGGCGACCGCGAATTCTCCGGCTCCTTAACACGCGATGAACGCGCGGGTTTTACCGCCGCCGCGGCGCGGGAGTTGACCGCACGCCTGCGATCGCCTATCTCCGGCAGCGGGACACCCCTCCCCACCGAGGGGCGCCTATCTGAAAGGGTAGACACATGACAGCGATGAAGCCCGGCGTGCGGCCGGCGATCCCGCACTTTTCGTCCGGCCCCTGCGCCAAGCGCCCCGGCTGGAACCTGCAAGCCCTCACCGACGCACCTCTCGGTCGTTCCCACCGCGCCAAGATCGGCAAGGCGAAGCTCAAACGCGCCATCGATCTGACCCGCGAGGTGCTGGAAGTGCCGGCCGGTTATCGCATCGGCATCGTACCCGCCTCCGATACCGGCGCGGTCGAAATGGCCCTTTGGTCGCTCCTGGGCGCCCGCCCGGTGACCATGCTCGCCTGGGAATCCTTCGGCGAAGGCTGGGTGACCGACGTCGAGAAGCAGCTCAAGCTCAAAGACGTGACGGTGCTCAAAGCGCCCTATGGCGAGCTGCCCGACCTCGGCAAGATCGATTTCAATTCCGACGTGGTGTTCACCTGGAACGGCACCACCTCCGGCGTGCGCGTGCCGAACGGCGACTGGATCGCCGCCGACCGCGCCGGCCTCACCATTTGCGACGCCACCTCGGCCGCTTTTGCGCAGAAGCTCGATTGGGACAAGCTCGATGTCGTCACCTTCTCCTGGCAGAAGGCGCTCGGCGGCGAGGCGGCGCACGGCATGCTCGTTCTTTCGCCGCGCGCGGTCGAACGGCTGGAGACCTACAAGCCGGCCTGGCCGCTGCCCAAGATCTTCCGCATGACCAAGGGCGGCAAGATCAACGAAGGCATCTTCCAGGGCGAGACCATCAACACGCCGTCGATGCTGTGCGTCGAGGATTATCTCGACACGCTCGAATGGGCGAAGTCGATCGGCGGCCTCAACGCGCTGATCGCGCGCGCCGACGCCAACACCAAGGTGCTGGCGGATTGGGTGGCGGCGACGCCCTGGGTCGATTTCCTCGCGGTGTCGCCGGGCATTCGCTCCAATACCTCGGTCTGTCTGAAGGTGGTCGATCCGGCGGTGACGCGGCTGTCGGCCGACGATCAGGCGGCCTTCGCCAAGACGCTTTCCGGCCTCATCGAGAAGGAAGGCGCCGGCTACGACATCGCGCATTATCGCGACGCGCCCGCGGGCCTGCGCATCTGGTGCGGCGCCACGGTCGAGGCGAGCGACGTCGCGGCGCTCACGCCCTGGCTCGACTGGGCGTTCGCCGAAGCCAAGGCGTCGTTGCCCAAGGCGGCCTAGAGCATGATCCCGAAAAGTGGGAACCGATTTTCGGAACCAGATCATGCTCCAGGAAAAGGCCATGTTCGCCAATCCGCTCACCGAACGGCTCGCGGGCTTCGTCCGCGGGATCGGGATCGACGTGCGCGCTGCCGAACTGCCGGAGGAGACATTTCTTCCCGGTCTCGACATCCGCGACGGCGCGATCCTGGTGGACGAGAAGCGCCTGGCCTATCCCGGCGATCTGTTGCACGAGGCCGGTCATCTCGCGGTGACCGATCCCGATGAACGCGGCGCGCCCACGCTGTCGCCGACGGCGGGGGACGAAATGGCGACGCTCGCCTGGTCCTATGCCGCGCTCACTTATCTCGAGCTGGCGCCCGAAATCGTCTTCCACCCGCATGGCTACAAGGGTGGCGGGCAGGCGCTGATCGATGCGTTCGCGGGCGACGGCCGTCCGGGCGTCCCGCTGCTGCAATGGTACGGGATGACGCTCGGCCCGCGCGAGGCGGCCGAACGCGGCGTCGAACCGTTTCCGCACATGCTGCGCTGGCTGCGCTGACCGCCCGCGCCCTTCACCGACGTCATGCCCCGCGCAAGCGGGACATCCATTGACCCCCGAGGTTCAACTCTATCGCAGGCGGCATCATGGACTGGGTCACCCGCTGAGACTTGCCCCCGGCTCGATCGGGGGAGGGTGATGACAGCCGCAGATGCAGCGCCGTCAAGGAACACAAGCATGCCGAAAGTTCTCATCTCCGATGCTCTCTCTCCCGCCGCCGTGCAGATCTTCAAGGATCGCGGCATCGAGGTCGATTTCCAGCCCAATCTCGGCAAGGACAAGGAAAAGCTCGCCGCGACGATCGGCGCGTTCGACGGGCTGGCGATTCGTTCGGCCACCAAGGTGACCCCGAAGATTCTGGAACAGGCGAAGAATCTGAAGGTGATCGGCCGCGCCGGCATCGGCGTCGACAATGTCGACATCCCGGCCGCCACCGCGCGCGGCATCATCGTGATGAACACGCCGTTCGGCAATTCCATCACCACCGCCGAGCACGCGATCACGCTGATGCTGGCGCTCGCGCGCGAGATTCCGCAGGCCGACGCCTCGACCCAGGCCGGCAAGTGGGAAAAGAACCGCTTCATGGGCGTGGAAATCACCGGCAAGACGCTCGGCGTCATCGGCTGCGGCAATATCGGCTCGATCGCCGCCGATCGCGCGCTCGGCCTGAAGATGAAGGTGATCGCCTACGACCCCTATCTGTCGCCCGAGCGCGCCTTCGATCTCGGCGTCGAGAAGGTGGAACTGGACGAGCTGTTCAAGCGCTCGGACTTCATCACCCTGCACACGCCGCTCACCGACAAGACCCGCAACATCATCGACGCGGCGGCGATCGCCAAGATGAAGCCGTCCGTGCGCATCATCAATTGCGCGCGCGGCGGGCTGGTGGACGAGGTGGCGCTGCGCGCCGCGCTCGACGCCGGCAAGGTCGCGGGCGCCGCCTTCGACGTGTTCGTCACCGAGCCGGCCACGACCAATCCGCTGTTCGGCCATCCCAACGTGATTTGCACGCCGCATCTCGGCGCCTCGACCACCGAGGCGCAGGAGAACGTGGCGCTGCAGGTCGCCGAGCAGATGTCCGATTACCTGCTGCGCGGCGCGATCACCAATGCGGTCAACTTCCCGTCGATCAGCGCCGAGGAAGCGCCCAAGCTGAAACCCTTCATCGCGCTCGCCGAGAAGCTCGGCTCGTTCGCCGGCCAGCTCACCGAGACCGGCATCAGCAAGGTGCAGATCGCCTATGAAGGCGCGGTCGCGCAGATGAACACCAAGGCGCTGACCTCGGCGGCGCTGTCCGGTCTGCTGCGGCCCATGCTCGGCAACGACATCAACGTGGTGTCGGCGCCGGTGGTGGCGAAGGAACGCAGCATCGTGGTCGAGGAAATCACCCGCGAAATGCCGGAGGACTTCGAGAGCCTGATCACCGTGACGGTGGTGACCGAGCGGCAGGAGCGCTACGTCTCCGGCACCGTCTTCGCCGACGGCCGCCCGCGCATCGTCAACATCAAGGGCATCCGCATGGACGCCGAGTTCGGGCCGTCGATGATCTACATCACCAATCTCGACAAGCCCGGCTTCATCGGCAAGTTCTCCTCGACCCTGGGCGAGGCCGGCATCAACATCGCGACCTTCCATGTCGGCCGCGAGGCGCCCGGGGCCAATGCGGTGGCGCTGATCGAGATCGACGGCGAACTGCCCGACGAGGTGCTGGCCAAGGTGCGCGCGCTGCCGCAGGTGCAGCAGGCCAAGCCGCTGCATTTCTGAGAAAAGCGGAATAGGATCAAACTGTTGAGGGAGCCGCCTGGCGCTTTCGGGCGGCTCTCTCTGCTTGCCTCGGCCCCCGGCATCCTTTATCCCGGGGCGGACCCGGCCGGCGGCACCCGGCCTGAACAGTCCGGGCGCTGCACGAGAAAGGTTGCTTATGGCGAACGTGGTGGTGGTCGGCTCGCAATGGGGCGACGAGGGTAAGGGCAAGATCGTCGACTGGCTGTCGGAACAGGCGGATATCGTCGTCCGCTTCCAGGGCGGCCATAATGCCGGCCACACGCTGGTCATCGGCAATGCGGTCTACAAGCTGTCGCTGCTGCCCTCCGGGGTGGTGCGCGGCGGCAAGCTTTCGATCATCGGCAATGGCGTGGTGATCGACCCGCAGGCGCTCATCGACGAGATCGCGACCCTGTCCCAGCAGGGCGTCACGGTGACGCCGGAAACCTTGCGCGTCGCCGAAAACGCCGTGCTGATCCTGCCGCTGCACCGCGAGCTGGAGGCGATCCGCGAGAGCTCCTCGGCCCGCATCGGCACCACCAAGCGCGGCATCGGTCCGGCCTATGAGGACAAGATCGGCCGCCGCGCCATCCGCTTCATGGATCTCGCCGACCTGCCGGCGCTGACGCCCAAGATCGAGCGGCTGCTCGCGCATCACAATGCGCTGCGCCGCGGCTACGGTCTCGAGGAGGTCGCCGCGCAAACGGTCTACGATTACCTTGCGGCCATCGCGCCGAAAGTGCTGCCTTACATGGATTCGGTCTGGCTGCTGCTCGACGCCAAGCGGCGCGAGGGCAAACGTATCTTGTTCGAGGGCGCGCAGGGCGCGCTGCTCGACATCGACCACGGCACTTATCCTTACGTCACCTCGTCCAATACGGTGGCGGCGCAGGCCGCGACCGGATCGGGGCTGGGGCCGAACGCGATCGATTACGTGCTCGGCATCTGCAAGGCCTACACCACGCGGGTGGGCGAGGGGCCGTTCCCGACCGAGCAGATCAACGAGATCGGCCGCACCATCGGCGAGCGCGGCCGCGAATTCGGAACCGTGACCGGACGCGCGCGCCGCTGCGGCTGGTTCGACGCCGTGCTGGTGCGGCAGACGGTTCGGACCTGCGGCATCGACGGCCTGGCGCTGACCAAGCTCGACATTCTCGACGGCTTCGACGAGGTCAAGGTCTGCGTGGGCTATCGCCTCGACGGCCGGGAAATCGAGTATTTGCCGGCGGGCGAGCAGGCACAGTCGCGCGTCGAGCCGATTTATGAGACGATTGCCGGCTGGAAGGAGCCGACCGCCTGTGCCCGCTCCTGGGCCCAGCTGCCGGCGCAGGCGATCAAATATGTCCGGCGCATCGAGGAGCTGATAGGCTGTCCGGTCACTTTGCTCTCGACGTCGCCGGAGCGCGAAGACACAATTCTGATGAAGAATCCGTTCGAGACCTGACTGCCGCCAGACGAAATGACCGGGAGGTACGAGAGCGCGGTTCCGCGAGACACGTCGGATCAGGCTCGGGGGCGATGGCCGGATAACCGATGGAACCGTGTTCTAAATGACGCGCAATGGCTGATTATTTTCCCCTGATCGCGCGCGCCGTCGGCGGGCTCGACAAGAATAACGGCGAGAATCGCCGTGCCTTGTACGAACGGGCGCGCAGCGCGCTCGTCGGCCAGCTGCGCAGTGTCGAGCCGCCGCTCGACGAGGCCGACATCACGCGCGAGCGCCTTGCGCTGGAAGAGGCGATCCGCAAGGTCGAGGCCGAGGCCGTCAAGCGGGCCCGCGCCGAGGAGGAAGCGGCGCAAGCCCCCGCGCCGGAAGAGCCGCCGCGGTCGTCCTTGCGCGAGCAGGCCCTGCGCGATTTCCGCGAGACGGTGGCCGAGGCCGAAGGCCTGGGAGGCGCGGCCCTCGAGGCCGGGCGTTCGGCGCGCGAGACCATCGAACAGGTGGGCGGCGAGCCGGCGCCGGAATCGCACTATTTCGAACCGCCGGCCTCCGAGCCGGGGCCGGAGGAACGCGCGCAGGCCGAAGCCTGGCCGCCGCCGCCGGCCGAGCCGATCGAAGACGAGCTGGAAGAATACGCCCGCCCGGCCCGCAATTACGGCCGCATCGTGAAGATCGCCGTGCTGCTGCTGGTGATCCTCGGCCTGGCCGGGGTGGGTTATTGGCAGCGCCACACCATCGGCACCATGGTGGCGAGCCTGCGCACCTCCGCGCCGGCGCCGAAGCCGGCCGCGCCCGTGCAAGAGCCGCCCGCCAAGCCCGAGACGCAGCCGAAAATCGCCGACCGCATCGGACCGTCGAGCGAATCCGGGACGCCCGCCGCCGCCAATGCGCCGGCCGCCGCGGTGGCGCAGAAGGTCGTGCTCTACGAAGAAGACCCGAACAATCCGCAGGGCAAGCGCTATGTCGGCTCCGCGATCTGGCGTACGGAAACGGTGTCGCCCGGACCCGGACTTGCGCCCGAGCTTGCGGTGCGCGCCGACGTGGAAATTCCCGAGCGCCGCATGCGCATGACGTGGTCGCTCCGCCGCAACACCGACAAGGCGCTGCCGGCGAGCCACACCATCGAGATCATGTTCACGCTGCCGGCCGACTTCGACCAGGGCGGCATCAGCAACGTGCCCGGCGTGCTGATGAAGCAGAGCGAGCAGGCGCGCGGGGTGCCGCTCGCCGGTCTCGCGGTGAAGGTGACGAACGGCTATTTCCTGATCGGCCTGTCGGCGGTGGATATCGACGTGCAGCGCAACATCCAGTTCCTGAAGGAACGCGACTGGTTCGACATCCCCATCGTCTATACCAGCGGCAAGCGCGCGATCCTCGCCATGGAAAAAGGCACGCCCGGCATCCGCGCCTTCGAGGAGGCGTTCCGGGCATGGGGCGAGTAGCGGCGCAACGGCCGTGAGTTTGACGCCGCGCGGGCGGCAACCACTGCCGTCGTCCTCCGCGAAAGCGGAGGACCCGGTACCCCGCAGTCTATCGAGAGCACACGGCGTACTGGTTCCCCGCTCGCGCTCGCTGGCGCTCGCTTGGCGGGGATGACGTCAGAAAACATGGCGGCGAAAACGGAGAGCCGCGGGCATCACCTACGATCAAAACGAAAATGGCCGGACCCAGGGGCCCGGCCATCAAATTCTTCAAGCGCGCCCCGTTCAATGCGCGGCGAGCGCCTCCGGCTGCGGCGGCTGCTCCATCGCCGCCATGCGGGTCTTCACCGCCTTCTGCACCTTCTCGAAGGCGCGCACCTCGATCTGGCGCACGCGCTCGCGCGACACGCCGAATTCGGAGGCCAGGTCCTCGAGCGTGATCGGCTCATCGGCGAGCCGGCGCGCCTCGAAGATGCGCCGCTCGCGCTCGTTGAGCACGTCGAGCGCGCCGATCAGCGCCTTGTGGCGGTTGTCGCTCTCCTCGCTGTCGGCGAGGATGCGTTCCTGGCTCGGCGCGTCGTCGACCAGCCAGTCCTGCCATTCGCCGCTTTCGCCGTCGTCGCGGATCGGCGCGTTGAGCGAGGAGTCACCGCCGAGCCGGCGGTTCATGTCGATCACGTCCTGCTCGGTGACGCCGAGGCGCTTGGCGATGATCTGCACCTGATCCGGCCGCAGATCGCCTTCGTCGAGCGCGGAGATCTTGCTCTTGGCCTTGCGCAGGTTGAAGAACAGCTTCTTCTGGTTGGCGGTGGTGCCCATCTTCACCAGCGACCAGGACCGCAGGATGTATTCCTGGATGGCGGCCTTGATCCACCACATGGCATAGGTCGCCAGCCGGAAGCCTTTCTCCGGTTCGAAGCGCTTGACCGCCTGCATCAGGCCGACATTGCCCTCGGAGATGACTTCCGAGATCGGCAGGCCGTAGCCGCGATAGCCCATGGCGATCTTGGCGACCAGGCGCAGATGGCTCGTGACCAGCCGATGCGCGGCTTCGGTGTCGCCGTGCTCGCGCCAGCTCCGCGCCAGCATGTATTCTTCCTGCGGTTCCAGCATGGGGAACCGGCGGATTTCTTCGAGATAGTGGGATAGGCCGGATTCGGCTTTGAGTGCCGGCAGTACGGCGGTACGGGCCATGACAGCGCCCTCCTTGTTTGCCCCCATCAATCGGCAGGCGGTTAACGCCGCCGCTCCCCGAGCCGACGGCGCAGATTCGTTTTGCGACCGCGAATGAACCCGATCGCAGGTGCAGCATACTGAAGCGGGTAAGTTAAAGGAAGGGTTTCGCCCCTCACGTCACCGTGTGCTCCGGTTTACATCCCGTCAGATGATATCAACCCATTGTAATAAATGGATAATTCTGGCCGGCCCCGGCGCGGCCCATGCCGGCTCTCACGCCGACAAGAGATAAACAAACGAAACCGCCCGGGGTTCCCGGGTCAGACTGTCTGAAATCGGGCATGGTGAGTCTGCCCTCCGCATATGGGGGCCCGCCGCCCGATTTCAAGGGGGGGGTTAATCCGCCCGCAACGCCTCGCGCAACGCGGCGAGATCGGGCGGCAGCGGCGAGTGGAAGTCCATCACCTCGCCGGTGTCCGGGTGTTCGAAGGCGAGCCGTTCCGCGTGCAGTGCCTGGCGGCCGAGCGCGTCCAGCGCGGTTCGCGCCGCCGGCGGCAGACGGCTCGCCTTGGTCTTGAAGCCGGTACTGTAGGTTTCGTCGCCCAGGATCGGGTGGCCAATATGGGCGAGGTGGACCCGGATTTGATGGGTGCGGCCGGTCTCCAGCGTGCAGGCGAGGAGGCTCGCCACCGGCTTGCCGTCGCTGCCGAGATAGCGCTCGACGACCTCCCAATGCGTAACCGCTTCGCGGCCGCCTTCGCGCACGGCGCGCTTGTCGCGCGCATGCGGGTGGCGGTCGAGCGGCGCCTCGATGGTGCCGCGCGGCCGGTCGGGCGCCCCCCACACGATGGCGAGATAGCCGCGCTCCATCGGCCCCTCGCCCTTGTTGGCGAATTGCGCGCTCAGCGCGCGGTGGGCGTGGTCGTTCTTGGCCACCACCATCAGGCCGGTGGTGTCCTTGTCGAGCCGATGTACGATGCCCGGCCGCTTCACCCCGCCGATGCCGGACAGGCTGTCGCCGCAATGCGCGATCAGCGCATTGACCAGCGTGCCGGTGGCGTGGCCGGCGGCGGGATGGACGACCAGCCCTTTCGGCTTGTCGATGACGATCAGCGCGTCGTCCTCGTAGACGATATCGAGCGGAATCGCCTCGGCGGCGGGCTTGGCCGGCGCCGGCTCGGGTAGCGTGACGGTAACGACATCGCCGGAATTGACCTCGGCGGCGGGATCGCGGACTGTGCGCGCCGCGATCGCGGCTCGAACGGTGACTTGCCCGGCGAGGATGAGCGCCTTCAGGCGCGAGCGCGACAGTGAGGGGATGCGCGCGGCCAAGACGCGGTCGAGCCGCTCGCCGGCTTCGGCGGGCAGGATCGTCACTGTCTCGATGGCGCTGTCTGTCATGCTCTTGGTTTCTTAAGATCCGGTCCGCCCGATGTCCGACCAAAACCCGACCGAAGCCGAACAGGCGCAATTCATGGCGAAGGTGCGCCGGCTGATGCTGATCGCGAGCGCGACCACCGTGCTCGCGGTCGGCGCGGTCATCGCCGTCATCGGCTATCGCGTTTTTCACTGGCAGGGAAGCGCGCCCGTGCCGGTCCCGCCCGGGCCGCCGCGGCCGGATATGACCGCGACCCTGCCGAGCGGCGCCAAGGTGCTGTCGAGCGCGATCGGCGAGGGCCGCATCGTGCTCACGGTCGAGGTGGCCGGCGGCATCGAGTTGCGGACATTCGACCTCAACACGCTGAAGCCGCTCGGCATGGTCCGGCTGGCGCCGCCCCCATGAACGGCCGGGAAATACGGCCGGCGGCCGGTCGCACCGGGCGTTTCCCGCGCAATTGCGGCCGGTTCGCATTTCCGTTCGATCGGGTGACCGCCACGCTTGCATGGGCGGGGGATCGAGGCTATCTCCAAGCCCTTGGCCTGATGCTCCCTTCGTCTAGCGGCCCAGGACGTCGCCCTCTCACGGCGAAAACAGGGGTTCGAGTCCCCTAGGGAGCGCCATTCGCAGAAATCGGCTTTGATATTTCAGCGATTTTCGCCCTGATTGCCCCACCACCGATCCAGGTGGGACACTCTTCGTTCATACTTTGAGCTTCGCCATCGCTGCATCGGCCAGCTTCTTCTTCTGCGCCGCGCGGGTGTAGCGCTCCACTTCCTCGAGACTTCGATGGCCGGTGATCGCCATCAGCTCGTGCGGCGTCGCGCCGGCCTCGGCCATCAGCGTCGGCGTGGCCTTGCGCAATCCGTGCGCGGAACAGTGGTGCAGGTTTGCTTGGTCGCACCAATCTCGCATCGCGTTGCCGAAGCCCGCGGGGGTGTAGGGCTTCCCGTATTCGGTAATGAGGAAGGTCAGATGCCCGGAGGGCGTCGCTTCGATGCTAGCGGCGAACTCGGGGTGCAGCGGAATGTCGATGTCCACCGGGTTCCGATGTTCGTTCTTGGCCTGCCGGAATTGCACGCGGCCGTTCCGCACATGCTGCGGACCTAGCCTCACTGCATCCTCGCGGCGCCCGGTCGTGAACCGCAAGATGTCCAGTGCGAGACGCGCCTTCGTTCCGAGCCGATGGCGCTTCTTGTATTGCTCGATCTCTTCCACGGTCCAGGAATGATGGCCTTCGGAGGCGTACTTGATCTTCTTCACGCCAAGTGTCGGGTTGTGCGGTGCCTCGTCCTCTTCGACCGCCCAGGCGAACAGTGCGCGCAACGCTTTGAGCCGGTGGTTTGCCGCCGCTGGCGTGTTCGCCAGTTCGTCCCTGATCCTGCGGACGTGCCGCCCCTGCATCATCGCGACCGGCTTGTCGGCGTTCTTGGTACAGACGCCATCCAGAGCGCGGCGCTGCCAGGATTGCGTACTCTGATCGAGGCGCTGAAAAGCGGGGCTAGCGAAATAGAGCTGGCAAAGGTGTCTGAATGACCCGCGTTTCGCCGCGCGCGCCTGACGCGGGCCATCGGTCGCGCCGGCGATCGCCGCGTGATAGGCGGCCATAAATTCGTCGGTGCCGAACCGCTCGTTGATTCTGACCTTCGGCCGTCCAGGCACGCGCACGTAAACCCGCACATTGCCGTGCCGGTCTACATCCTCACTGAGGTACTTGAGGCGAATCTTCATTCAGGCGCCGCTAGGAATCCCACGGGTTGTGGCCGTCATCGTCTAGCGCGTCGAATTTCTCGTCAAGCCGGCGCCGGTCCCACACCGTGCGCTTGTTGATTCGCTTGGGCGGCGGCATTCGGCCATCCTTCACCATCTCATCGAAAAGCGACGGCGAGACGCCGATGTAGGCGGCGGCTTCCATCCGTGATAACCCGCGCGGCGGCAGGGAGACAGGAAGAACATCGCTGCGCAAGTGAGGGATAACCAGGTCAGGCATGTGGGGCACTATCGGGACGCACAGAATCTGTGCCGCCACCATGCCAGATGAATTGTGGCAGTGAGCACAGTTCTCGCTATCCAATTAGCCCCACCCGCGATTCACGCGCCGCCTTTAGTGGCTTCCGCGGCAAATTCTTACAGTGCGGCTGTACAGAGCGATTATTGCTTGCGCCAAAGCCAGCATCCTCCAATATATGCCAGAAATCGGATTTCGCCGGAATAAATGACGGGCAAAATTCATTATAAATGGGGGTTCAAATGCTCAAGTGCCTGACCATAGCCCAGATCCACGCCATCATTGAACAAGCCGAAAAGCTGAATTTGAAGCACCCGCCAAGTGACATCGGTATTCGGGCAGGCTCGGATGAGGCCAAAGATCGCGTCCTGCAATATGAAACGGACGGTAAACCATTGAAGCGGGAGATTGGCAGGCTCGATCACGACGCCCGGATGGAGCTTATGGCCCTGGTGTGGGTTGGTCGGGGAGACGGTGACTTTGAGTCGTGTCTGGAGCACGCCCGTCAAAATACTGATGAAGGTGACGTGCCCTATATCGCTGAAAAAGCGATGTCCTTGCCCACCTATTTGCGGAACGGATTGAAGAAGATCGGCGCCGAGGCGACCTGAATCATCGGCTAGGCCACACATGACGGCGATCCAATGGCTAGTCGCGACCACCATCGCCGCATTTGCGGCGATCATCGCATATTTTCAATGGAGGACCGCGCATCAGCGGGTAATTCTCGATCTCTTCGATCGTCGGAATGCGGTTTATCTTGATCTACGAAATGGTGCTAGTGCAATCCTCAGAGCAGGAAAGGGCACTCCAGACGTCGAAACCCAGTTGATCCGCGCGGTTGAAACGGCACGATTCTATTTTGGCGAAGATGTTGTTATGCAACTGGATGAATTTCTCTCTGCTGCTATCCACTTGGGTCAGTATTCGTCAGAGATAGAGGGAGCGCAAGGCGATGAACGCCGCGTGCTAATCGAAAAGCGGAGAGCAGCCTTCGATAAGGTTGAAGAATTTTTCAAGAACGCGCCAAGACTCGTCGCCCCGTATATGCGGCTAGACCAAAAGATGCCCAAGCTATGAGCGCTCACCTGCCGCCGACGTGATCATTCTTGACTGAAGTACGGCGACCCGACATCATTAGTTCTCGAATCGAGCGAAGACTCGGTCGTTGCCCCTACCACGGAACAGCAAGTAGCCCATCGCGCACAGCGGGCGTGATGCTTTCGTTTCGTGGTGCCGTGTCCGCTGGATCGGCTAGGGGATGAATATGAATTTCGTTGACCGGCGGGCGTTCCAGCCCGAGTTGTCTGCCAGTACCGAACAGCCCAATGAAATCGCCCTGCTTGTTGCGCGATGGTTCGCGCACCGGGCGCGCGCGCAATCGCTATGGGCCGAAATGGACGTGCTCGCGCTTCAAGGCATTGATGCCACCGAACAGCCGGCCGCCATGCTGTGCGAGGAGTCGTCCGATGCCGTGGCAAGCGCCGAGGGCATTCTCGAGACGCTGAGCCGCGTGTTGCCGCGCACGATCGAGGAGGCGCACCGGTTGCTATCGGTGACAAGCGCAATAATTCA
>Ga0180222_1001278_pt1 | contig 27344 bp, 27 predicted proteins | sample eDN5th37CKraftOP_FD_151336 | JGI IMG/M metagenome (GOLD analysis project Ga0180222, IMG submission 151336) | Enriched Organic Plus compost microbial communities from Emeryville, California, USA - eDNA 5th pass 37_C Kraft OP (version 2) (version 2) ...
AGCGACAGACCATCGAGCATCGGCGCTTGCAACACCGCAAGCTCGCCGCTTAACATCAACCCCAAGACGAGGCCCGCACTCCGCTAATCTACGCCGCGAGTTGTGCCGAATGTTCTGACGACGGACACGCGAGGCGGAGCGCGGCCACTTCGGGAGCGAGCGGAATGTTGATTGCGCCTTCGACGTCACGATAGTCGTAGTTGCCGAGGCTGCCCTTGTAATAGCCTTCCACCTCATAGGTCGGCGCCTGCGGCGTCAGAATGACGGCGCCGCCGATCGCATTGCGGCCGAACAGCGTGCCCTGCGGACCCTTGAAGACCTGCAGGCTGCCAAGATCGTAGGTCGGCAGGTTCGAGCCTTGGAAGTTGAGCGGGACGTCGGCGAAATAGTTGATCACGGCGTTGGGCGCGGTGCCCAGCGGGATGCGGTTGAGGCCGCGCAGCGTGATGTTCATGTTGCCGCCCCCGCCATAGTGCGAGAAGCGGATGCCGGGGACGACGGCCGTGAGATCGCCCAGCGTACGGACGCTGCGCTCTTCGAGTGCCCGCGTGCTTAGCGCGGTGACGGAGACGGGCACCGTCTGCGCACTCTCCTCGCGACGCCGCGCCGTCACGACGATGTCCCCCATGCCGGTGTCCGCGCTGGCTGCTGCGCCCGCGTCGGCGGGCTGCGCCCATGCCGGCTGCGCCGCCGCAGCCAAGGCCAGAACACTCAATCCCCTCAAAACCGCAGACTTATTCACCAAAACCTCTCCCTGCTTCGCTCTTGTCGGCGCCATCGCGCAGCTGCCGAAAATGTGTGGCGCAACACCCTGTCGATGCGCATGGCGACGCCGTCACAGCAGGCTAGATCCGCGGGTGAGAATTGCAAAGTCCCGGAAAAAAGTCCGTGCTTTTCTGGCCCACCTGATGCCGAGGTGCATCACCCACGCACAATAGCATCGTGCTTTGCGCACATATATTGCTGGCAGGCCGCAAAAAGGCCGGCAGGGAAACAGGCCCTGCCGCCCATGTTTGTTGCGAGGTTGGATCGAACGCTTACCAGCGATAGGCTGCGGTGACGCCGTAGGTGCGCGGGGCGCCCCCAAAGCGTGAATTCCACGCCGATGTCCTCGAGACTGTAGCTGATCGAGCCATTCAGCAGGCTGTAGGCCCGGACCCGCGACGCCTCGTTGGCAGCAGCCACTGCCGCCTCCTGGAGGGGGTCGCCCGTCGTAAAGTAATCGAACTAACGCGAGCCGCTATAGGAATAGTCGGCATGCAGAACGAGTTTTCCAGACCCAAGCTCGACTTCCTGCGTCGCGCCGATGCTCGCCGTCCGTTTCCGCGAATACGTCACTGGCTCACCGGAGCGGTCGACGGTCACCGCCGCTCCGTTGACGAGCTGCTTTTCGAACAGACGCCGCTCGTCTTCACGTAAACAAAGATCTCCGGCGTGATCCGGTAATCGATACCTGCCGTCCAGGCCGGGTATTTGAACGTCACCGTCTCGGGCTCGTTGCAGTCGTCACCCGTGTTGGGGATTTTCGCATTGGGTCCGACGACGCAGGTCTGCTGCTCGGCCGGTACGCGCCACGTGTTGGTGTTGTGGCGGTTAGGGCGCTTGTCCCAGGTGTAACGGATACCGTCGGTTACCCGCAGTTCGTCGGTGAAGTTGTAGTTGATGCGCGAACAGATCCTTCGAATGATGCACATAGTCATCATTGTTGAAGATGTCCTGTGCAATGGGTGTGCCAAAGAATGCCGTGACTTCAGAGTGCTCGTTGCGACTCCCGGAGTAGTAAAGTCCACCGATATATTGGAGGCTGCCGGCATTGCCAGAGATCTGCAGCTCCTCGCTGAATTGCTTGTTCCGGTATATACTGTATCTGGCCGCGGCACCGATCGGCATTCCGCTGAGATCGAAATTGTTGAAGGCGGTTGAGCTGCGGTAGCCCGTGATAGACTTGATGGTCATCGGGTCCAGGTCCACCACCAGATTGGCGGTGCCCGATCGCGCCGTCGCGCCGTTGCCGAGTCTCCCCAGCATGTCGATCTTTCTGTTGCCGTAGCGGTTCAGCTCGAAGCGTACGCAGCTTGATCGAGTGCCTCGCGGGCGCCGTGCTACGATAATATGTCTTATGTAAATCCACCTGCGACGCTAGGAGATGCGTCATGTCCCACCCACGGCGGGAGCCAGCCTGGCCGGGTGCTGTGGCTCGTCCCTGTCTTGCGCTTCATCATGAAGACCAATTTTCTCGTACGCCATCCTTGGGGACCATGATCGGCAAATGCGAAAGATTGACCAGTGTTCGCGCCCAGCCGCAAGCGTCGATGCTGTGCTAGGAGCGGCAAGGACATCCGAAGTATGGATTGACTACCAAGCATAGTTTGCCCCCATGCCCGGGCATACTTGTCTTCGCCGGCGCGCGCGGCGAACGGGGATCGCGCGGGCGCTCAGATCGTGCCCTATGATCGTAGCGGGCGCGGCTACGACTACACTACGCCTCCACCTCCGGCATCCGCGAGACCGACGCCTCCACCGGCCGCAGCGGCTGCAGGGCATAATGTGAAAGCCGGTGCCGCACGGGCCCTGACGCTGCCGCCTGGCTCTCGACCTGCCGCGTGAAATAGTCGAACAGCGCGGCGTCTTGCTCCGGCCCTGCCGACTGAACGAAGCGCTCGAGCGCAAGATCGCATTCGCGCCAACTCGCCGGCCGATACCCGAGGATCGCCGCCGCCCGATCAAGATCGCGCGCGTCCCGCTCGGCGCCGGAGCACGCTTCGATCCGGCCCCATTCGGCAAGGCTGCGTGCCGCTGCACGGTCGGCCGAGGCCACCGGATCGCCCTGCGTATCGATGCGCGCGATCGTTGCGTCGAGCACCTGCCAGAGGATCGCGCCCCGCGTGTCCGGCACCGAGCACTCCGCGGCCGGCGCGATGGTGGCCCCCATCACCTCCGCGATGCCGTGAAGCATCGCGCGCCGACACATGACGTCCCAGATCAGATATTCGAGCTGCATGTCCGCCGGCTTGGGGTTGGCGAGCGGACCCGCAAGCGACATCACCGCAGCAAGCATGAATGCGGCCGTGTGGAAGCTCAGCGCGCGCGCATCGATCGGCTCGCCCGTGAGATCGGCATAGTGACGGATCAGATGATCGGTGTCGGCACCGAGAGGCTCGGTCCCTTCCCTCAGCCGCAATGCCGCGAGATCGTGCATCGGATCGCCGATATGGGTCGCCTCGAAATCGTGGATGCAGGTCAGCCGGCCCCCTTCAAACAGGAACTGACCAGGGTCTCCGTGAATGACGCAGGCGCGATCGCGATTTTCCGGAACGTTGCGCTCGACCCAGCGCAGCGCCCATTCGATCATCGGTTGCGGGCTGCTCTTGGTGCGCCGGTAGAGCGGCAAGTGCGGGGTCAGGTAGGACAAGGCGATCGCCTTCGGCCCCTCCGGCTTTTCGATCCCGGCCGCCACGAACGGGGTGACGTCCAGCCGGTGCATGCGGGCGAGGACGGCGATATAGTCTTCCGCGATCCGCTTGCGCTCGGCATCGTCCGTCGCCTGCGCGACGTCACGCGTGCCGGGAACGCTGTCCATGACGATGCCGACGGGATCCTGTGTCATCCCGTACAGGTGGGGCACCGGCAGGCCGTTCTCCTCGAAGAGCGCGATGATCCGCGCTTCGCGGTCGAGCCCCGGATAGGGCTCGGCGTCAAGTTGCTTGTCGCCGCGGATGTACAGCTCGCGCTGCTTCCCGCCGCTTCGCACGGTCGCGAACCAGGCCTTGCGCCAACGCGCTTGGCGCCGCAGCGAAAGGACTTCCGCGCCAGTCAGCTGTGCGATCTCCGCGGCCAGCCGGCTCTCTTCCTCGTCCATCTTCGTGCTCCCTCGCGTTCCGCCACGCCGCGAGCGTCGCGCCTCAGCCGGCGATCACGTCCTCCGGCTCCATGCCGAGCTGTCGGCCGAGGTCGGCCGTGTCGAAATATTCCCGCCAGCTGCGGATCTTTCCCTCGCCATCCAATTCGTAAACGGCGACGAGCGCATGCTCGACGCGGACCCCGCGCATCATGAAATGGTCGGTTCGCTGCGTCATCACGGTCGAGCCGGAGACGAGCAGCTTCTCGATCCCGCACTCCATATAGGTTGAGAACTCGATCTGGCGCCGCACCTCGGCGCGGATCGCCTCGCGGCCGGAGACCTTTTGCCCCGGAACCCACATCTCCCACTCGCCGTCTTCCGCGAAGAACTCCGCGATGCGATCGGGATCGGGTTTCTCGATCTTGCCTTCGCCCCAGGCCGCGCAAAATTCTCGCACCACCGACTCCGGGTCCGCCATCGCCCATCCTCTCATGTTCATATCCTTGGCCGCATCGGAATGCAGGAGCGGCAATCAAGCCCCTATCGAGGGGCAGGATCGATAAACATCATGTGAAATGACGGTGCAGTCAAAGGGACCGGACGATGCGCGCGCTACGCTTTCACGACTATCGGGGCTTCGACAGCCTCTCGCTGGACGAGATTGCCGTCCCGGATCCGCGGCCGGGCGAGTTGCTCGTCCGGGTCCACGCCGCCGGGATCAATCCGTTCGATCGCTATGCGATCGAAGGCTATGTGAACGCCTTCGTCCGGTTCGAGCTGCCGGCGACTCTCGGGCGTGACTTTTCGGGTGCGATCGTCGCCGTCGGAGAAGGCGTTGGTGATTTCGCCCCGGGCGATCTCGTCTTCGGCCATGCCGCGGCGGACGCGGACGGCAGCTTCGCGGATTTCATTCGCGTGCCTGCGGTGCGGGTCGCGCCAAAGCCCGACCAGCTCAGCCATGTGGAAGCGGCGTCGCTCCCCAATGTGCTGATGGCGGCATGGGACGGCCTGTTCTCGACGCAGACCGGCGCCGATCTCCAGCCGGGGCAGACGCTGCTCGTCAACGGTGCCGCGGGGGGGATCGGCAGCGTCGCGGTGCAGCTTGCCCGCTGGAAGGGCGCGCGCGTCATCGGCACCGCGTCGGCGCCCAATCTCGACCTGGTCACCGCGATGGGCGCTTCCGCCCATGACTATGCGGACAACGGCTGGTATGCCGATGTCGCGGGGCTGGATGCCGTAATCGACACCTCCGCGGGAAGCGACGCCGACCGGCTGTGCGGTCTGCTCCGCGCGGGAGGCGTCTATGTGGCGATGCGAGGGCTGCCGTCAGGCGATTTCGCAGAGCGCTGGTTGGCGCGCGGCGTCATCTGCCGTGTCGCCAGCGGGCCAGCGAGCGAGAACGCTTTCGGCGCCATGGCCGACGCGGTGGCGCAGGGGGCGGTCAAGCCGATCGTGACCCGCGTCTATCCGCTCGAACGCTATCGCCATGCCCTGGAGGCAATCGGTGGAGGTCACGCCAGAGGTAAGACGGTCCTACTGATCGCGGCCGAAGAAGAGGCCGGCTGAGCGAGAGCTGTGATCCGCACCGGAATAGCCGTCATCCAGGGCATGGCGTTGAGCGATTCATAGCGCCGCGTCGTCCTGATCAGCGCGTTCGTCGACGAGCCGATACGGTCATAGTCGTCGGGATCGGGGTCGATGCCGCCCCAATTGTGGCTCATCGAAACGACACCGTGTCTCAGTGTCCCGTCGGGCTGAACCACCCCGCGGATCCGCCCGTCCTCCGACGAAATTTCGACGTGCGCGCCCGGCGTTAGCGCGAGCCGCGCCATGTCGGCCGGGTTCATGCAGAGCGGGTTCAAGGGGGTGCGGCGACGGATCGCCTCCGCGCCCATCCCGATCGAGCCGTTCAGGTCGCGCATCCGCCGCGAGATCAGGCGGAACGCCGCCGAATCGCTGGCGACGGCGACGGGCTCCGCCGCGACGTCCAGAAGCTCCGCCAGCACGCCCGGCGGACTGAGCTCGAACCGCGCGTCATGACCGGCGCGCGCCGGCTTGACGAACAGCGGCCCCGCGGGATCGACGGCCACCCCGTCCGGACGCCGCTTCAGTTCGTCGAGGCTGAGCGGTGCCCCGGCGAGCCCCATCGCCAGCAGGTCCTCGGTGGTGGGTGGGGTGACCATGTCGAGCGGCTGCCCCGCATAATGCAGCGACACGCCCAACCGCTTGGCGAGCGACCAGAAGACATACCATTCGTCCACCACGCCGGGCGGCGGCGGAACGATAGCGGGGGTATATTGCGCCCAGCTGTCGGCGTGGAGCGGGACCCCCAGCGTGATCGGAAGATCGGCGCGCTCGTAGATCAAGGTCGGCGCGATCACATAGTCGGCGAGCTGCGCCGTCGGCGTAAACACCGGATCGACGACGACCAGCAGTTCGAGCGCTTTGAGCGCGGCGACGATGTCGGATTTACCGGGTACGGAGTTGGCGATGTTCGCGCCGTTGACGATCAGCGCGCGGACCTGGCCCGGGCCCGGCGTAAGAATCTCCTCGGCGAGCGTCCCCGTCAGCTTCTCACCGAACAGGTCGCCGATGCCGCGGATCCGGCTCGGCGGGAATGCTTCCCACGGCGCGAAGGGGGGCACGACCTCGGCATACCAGTCCTGCGCAGGGATCAGCGGGTCGCTGTTGGGGATCCGGTCGCCCGCGCGCTTGAACCGGCCGCAGACGATCTCGATGCACTGCGCGAGATGTTCGGCGAGGTTCGAGCGTGGCTGCATGTTCGAGCCGGTGCCGGTGATCACCCCGCCCCGCTGCCCGGTAGCGTAGACCCTCGTCGCCTCGTGAAGGTCGCGCGCCGCGATCCCCGCACGCGCCGCAACATAGTCGGGCGCGAACGGCGCGACGGCGTCGCGGAGCGCGTCGAGGCCATTGACGTGGCGGATGCAGAAATCCTCGTCGTACCACCCTTCCGACAGGATGATGCGGAGCATGCCGGCGGCGATCGAGACGTCCTCGCCCGGCAGCGGCTGGAGGTGAACGGCCGCGAACGACGCGGTCTCGGAACGTCGCGGATCGACCACCACCAGCTTGAGCCCACGCGCGACCTCGCGCTTGAGCCGTTTGACCGGATCGCTGGTGAGAAAGCCGCCCGCCGAGTGCGAGACTAAGGGGTTGGATCCGAACAGCAGCTGCGTGTCGGATTGCTCGATCGCGTGGCGCCCCGCCTGCCAATGGCCGATGCGGCACGCCGAGATCGCCTTTGCGGACTGATCGATGCTCAGCGTCGTGAACAGCGATCGCGTGCCGAGTGCGGCAAGGAAGCTGCCATGCATCGCGAAGGCGGTGGCGTTGTGGAACGCGCCCGTGCCCCGGAAGAGCCCGATCGCGTCCGGATCGCCGTCCGAGCGTATCGCGGCGAGGCGGGCCGCGATCTCATCGAACGCCTGCTCGGCGGCGATCGGCGCAAAGCTGCCGTTGGGCTGCTTCTTCAAGGCATGCCGCAGCCGCCCATTGCCGCCATGCGTGTCGGCCGCCTGCAGCCCCTTGAAGCACGCATAGCCCGCACTCACCGGGTGCGAGCGATCGCCGCGGACGGCGACGATGCGCTCCTTATCGTCGAGGGTTAGGACGACCCCGCACTGCGCGATGCAGGTGCGGCAAAAGGATTTTGCCTCGCGCACCGTCCTAACCTCTCTGGTCGGCTCCGCCGCGCCTCACGATCCGAAGCGATAGCGGACCGACACACCGTACATCCGCGGCGGCCCGTAGATCGCCGAGGTGATGCCGAGTGCCGCCGAGGTCACAGTTCCGGTCGAGAGATACTCCTTGTCGAACAGGTTGCGGGCATAGACGCTGAGATCGATCGGCGCGCCGCCCACATTGTTGAGGTCGATGCGGGCGTTGAAGATGTCATAGCCAGGGAGGCTGATGTCGCCGAGCGGCACATCGCTGGTGTGATAGAAATCAAGGCTGCCGACGAGTTCGCCAATGCTTTCCGGCACCGGCGCTACGTAGCGGAGCCCCGCGGTGAAGGTGAACTTCGCCGCCAGGTTGAACGGCACGTCGGTGCCGACGAGATAGGGCTGGAGATCGGCCGGGACGGTGAACTCGCGGCTCTTGGTGTCGAGCAGTGTGCCGCCGAAGGTGATCGCGAGCGGCTCGAACGGCTGGATGCGCCCGTCGAAGTCGATACCCGATACGCGCGTCTTGCCCGCGTTGACCAGCAGCGTGCCGCCGGTCGGATCATTCGACGTGTCGCAGTCCCCATCCGGCGAGCGGCCGGGCGCAGTACCACCGGGAACGGTCGGATCACAGTTGAGGTTGGTCAAACCCGTAAGCGGCACCTGCACCCCGCTGTACCAGCCCGCGAACGCGGACACGTTGAACCGCCCGGTGATGTCGCCGGCGCGGAACTCGGAACGGACGCCGAGTTCGACGTCAGTGACCTTTTCGGGCGTGAAGCTCTGGAAGGGCGTCAGTCGCCCCGACAGTGTCGGGCTGTTGATGCCCCCGGTCCGATAGCCGCGGCGCGTGACTACGTACAGGAAGAGATCCGGATCGACCTGCCAGTCCAAGCCTACCTGCCAGGTGATGGCGTCCGACGACGTGCGATTGACGCTTGGATTGACAGCGTTTGCCGCTCCCTCCTGGCAGTCTTCCGGCTGAACGTTCGGACGTCCATCGAGTCCGCCCGCGACACAGGCCGAGATCGTGTCCTTCGTGTACCGAAGTCCTGCATTGAACCGCAGACCGGACACGATGTCGTCGAGCGCGTAGCCGACGTTGCCGAACACCGCTTTGCTCTTCTCCTTGGAGAAGTTGTAGGAGAAGGGAACGTCGGTGACACCGGGAATGGTAAAGATTGGCACATAGGTGCCGCTCGGGCCCTTCGGTTTGCTTTCAAGGTAAAACGCGCCAACGATCAAGTCGAGCTTGTTGTCGAGTGCCTTGGCGTGCAGCTGCATCTCGTCGCTGATTTGCTCGATATTTTGGGTCTGCTGTCCATTCACCACCGTCACGGGGAGGCCCGCCGGGATAGCACCGCCTGTCGAGATCAACGTCGGGAGACCGTCCGAGCTGGCGAAGTAAGACAGCTTCACCCGGCGATACCCGAAGATGTTGATGAATTCGAGCCCATCCGCCAGCTCTATTTCCGTACGGTTGGTCAGGCCCTTGCGCGAAACGCGTTGAAAAGGGGCAACGTCGCTGTTGATCACGCGGGGCCCGCGCTTCTGCTGCAATTCGAACTCGTCGATGATCGGCTGGAGCACGCCAAGCGCGGCGAGCAGGCCAGACGAGCGATCGACGTCGATGAGCACTGTAGCATCGCCCGCAACACGGCTGCGCGAGTAATCGTAGATCGTCGTATTGCGGACGCCGTCCACCGGCTCGATCAACAGCGACGCGCGGAAGGCGCGGCTGTTCACGTCGTCGAGATCGCGACCAACGCCGATGTTGCGGGTATAGCCGTCGCGCTTCTGATATTGGCCCGCGACGCGCAGCGCGACGCGATCCTGCACGATCGGAACGTTGATGGCGCCTTCCAGCCGCCGATCGTCGTAATTTCCGTAAGCCGCCTCGACATAGCCGCCGATCTCGTAGTTCGGCGCAGTCGGATAATAGAGGATCGCGCCGCCCGTGGTATTGCGTCCGAACAGCGTGCCCTGCGGCCCCTTCAGAACCTGAACGTTGCCCAGGTCATAGGTCGGGATGTTGGCGCCCGCGACCGGAGACGGCACTTCGGCGAAATAGGGGATCACGCCCGGCGCGCTGTTTCCGGACAGCGCCTTCGCCTGACCGCGAATGGCATAGATGGTGTTCTCGCGCCCGCCCGAGCCGGCAAGGAAGATTCCTGGCGTCTTGACGACGAGATCCTGCGTGTTCTGGATTGACGCCTGGCGCAGCGTTTCCGCGCTGAACGCAGTCACGGACACCGGCGTCGACTGGATGTCCTCTGCCGATCGGCGCGCGGTGACGACGATGTCGTCGCCCACCGCGGCGTTCCGCGGTGCTGCATCTTCCGGCCCCGTCGTGGCCGGCTGCGTTGCCGTCCCCACCTGCGCCATTGCGCCTACATGGGCCGTGGACGCCAGCAGAACCCACGGAAGCAGAAACCGCGATCTCAGCATCATTAGACATTCCCCTCTTGCTCGCGCCACGGCATCTTTTTCGCTCGCGCGCGCCTTTTGACGCTGCAGTGGTAGCAGCCAAGACAGGGATGTCTAGCGTCGTACGCCTCCGGTGGTCGGCAAATCTCGCGCGTCGCCCGGGTTACACCGCGGCTCGATGCCAACCGCCATCGACATTGATATATTCGCCGGTGATATAGCCCGCGAGGTCCGAGCAGAGATAGGCGACGAGGCTGCCGATCTCCTCAGGGGTGCCGTGGCGCTCAGCCGGTATGTTCCGCGTGTTCTTGACCCAGTTCGCCACGTCCGCGTCCGCTCCATAATGGTCGGTGACGAACGCCTGCATGGTGTCCGTCATGATGTAGCCGGGGGCGATCGTGTTGACGGTTATGCCGTCGCGGGCGAACTCGTCCGCGAGCGACTTGATGAGGTTGGTGGTCGAGGCGCGCACCGTGTTGTGAACGATGTGCGGCTCGATATCGGGCTCCTTCGCGACGCAGGAACCGAGGTGCACGATCCGTCCCCACCCTGCCTTGCGCATGTCGGGGATGACCTCACGCGCCAGCATCGAGAAACCGATCGTGAAAATCTCGAACACGCGGCGGAGGTCGTCTTCGCTTCGCTCGAAGAAGCTCCCGCTCGTCAGATCGTTGGTCTGTGCGAGCACGATTTCCGGCGGGCCCCAACGCGCGCGCACGACGCCTACCGCGGATGAGACTCCTTCGCGCGTGGCGAGGTCTGCGGAGATGCCGATGGCCTCTCCGCCCGCGGCGTTCAGCCGCTCGACCATGCGGTCGATGCGCCCTTGATCGCGCGCTACCACCGCAACGCGGCAACCCGCCTGCGACAGATATTCCGCCGAGGCGGCCCCCATCCCCTGGCTGCCACCCGCGACAAAAGCGACCTTGCCCTTGATCCTCAAGTCCACCGCGATGCCCTCCTGCAAGCGGTCGGGAGGACCCCATCCAAGGCGCCCAACCGAACCCCGCAGCGCGGCTGGCCGATGCCCGTCCGCGCCTTCACCCGCGCGCGCGCACGTTGGTTCCGCCGGTCAGGCCGGCGCGGATGAAGTCGTAGCGGAGGAAATCATGGGGGAAACCGAGATCGACCGGGCTCGCGGCGTCGAGTCGGGCGAGATGATCCTCGGTCAGCACGACGCCGAGCGCGTCGATATTGTCCTCGAGCTGGCGCAGCGTGCGCGCGCCGATCAGCGGCGCCGCCACCGTGGGATTGGCGAGCGTCCAGGCGATCGCGACCTGCGCCGAGCTGGCGCCGATCTCGTCGGCGACCGCCTTGACGGCATCGGCGACCGCGACGGTGGCGGCGTTGACGCGGCCGACCGCGGTGATCATCGCGCCGCGCCCTCCCTCAGGGTCCGCCGCCGCGGCGGCGCCAGTGGCATATTTGCCCGACAGCAGCCCGCTCGCCAGCGGCGACCACGGCATCACGCCAAGCCCCAGCGCCTTCGCCGCGGGAATCAGGTCGCGCTCGCTCGCGCGCTGGAGCAGATTATACTCCACCTGCAGCGCCGCCAGTTGCGTCCAGCCGCGCAGTTCGGCCATCGTCTGCAGCCGGGCCACCTGCCAGGCGGGGGTGTCGGAGATGCCGATATAGAGGATCTTGCCCTGCCGGACGAGATCGTCGAAGCCGCGCAGGATCTCGTCGGCGGGCGTACTGTCGTCCCAGACGTGCAGGAACAGCAGGTCGATATAGTCGGTGCCGAGCCGCCTGAGGCTGTCCTCCACCGACCGCACCATGCTCTTGCGTCCATTACCTGCGGCGTTGGGATCGCCCTTGGTCACCGCCAGTGAATATTTGGTGGAGAGGACCAGCTTCTCGCGCTTCTCCCGGGCGAACTTGCCCGTCAGCTCTTCGGAACGGCCGCCCGCATAATAGCCCGCCGTGTCGACGAAGTTGCCGCCGCGATCGACATAGGCGTCGAAGATGCGGCGCGATTCCGCCTCCTCCGCGCCCCAGCTTTCGCCGAACGTCATCGTTCCGAGCGAGATCGGCGAGACGCGCAGCCCCGATCGGCCGAGCAGCCGATAGCTGTCGAGTGAAAGTCCCGTCATTGCCCTTCTTCCTTCGTTTTATTCGGTGACGACCCAGTGCATCATACGATGGACCGGCCAGCCCCCGTCGTGCGGCAGGCCGCCGAACTTGCCCGCGTTGATGTTGCCGAGGCCGACGATGCGCTGCGCTCCCGCGCTGGCGAGCCCGTCGCGCACCTCGGCGATCCGCTCCGGCGGGTAGACGCCGACGGACTGCGTCGCGACGGTGACGTGCGCGATCGCATCGGTGAGCGCGGGCACCTGGACGACGTTGACCAGCTTGCCGCCGGGGTTGAACGACACCGGCTCTTCCGAGCGGATCACCATGCCGCGCCCGTCCGGCTTGCCGAACACGCGGTAGACGGGCTCCAACATCCCGAGCATGTCGAGCTCCTCGAGCACCGGCGCGGGCGGGGTCGGGCCATCCGGGCCGGCGCCGTAGCGGGTGTCCTGCCCCATCGCCTCGACCAGCGCCTCGCAATAGGCGTCAATGCTGTCGATATCGCCCTCGACGAAGATGAAGCGCGCGCAGCTGCACGCGTCCTGGTTGAACGCGACGATGTCCGCGGCGGAGCGCGTCGCCACGTCGGCGATCCGGGCAGAATCCGTCAGCCCCTCGCGCCCGATCAGCGAGATCGAAACCTTCGGGTCGAAGGAGATGATTTCGAAGCCGGGTGCCGCATATTTCATCGCGTGGCGCACCGCCGCGTCGCCGCCCCACACAGCGAGCTTGTCGTAATATTGGGAGCGGAAGACATGCCCCTCGATGGCGGCATCGCCGCCGCGCCAGTAGGCCGCGGAGAAGGAGCGCGTCACCGGGTGGTTCGGTCCGACATCGGCCATCGTGCGCAGCAAGGCGGTCGCGGTGAACATGTCGTTCGACGGCATCTTCATCAGGTGGACGCCCTTGGTGATCGCGCCGCGCACGATCGTGATCGGCGGTACGATGGGTGCGTTGCCCGCGAGGATGTGGACGACACGCGGCGGGAACGCGCGGATCGAGACGGGCACGCCCTGCACGTCGCGCTCATGCCAGCCGTCGCATGCGGCGAGCGACCCGAACGCCCCTTCGGCTTCGGCGATCACCGCCTCGCGATCGAAGAAATGCCGGATATCGCGGTAGCAGTTTTCGAGGATGCGGGCGCCGAGATCGTTGCAGCGCAGATTCTGCACCGCGGCGTCCTGGAGATACGGATTGCGGTCGAAATCGAGCGCCTTGCCCACCTCGGCGAGGAAATCGATGATCTCGGCGATCGGCGTGTCGAACGCGGGGCCGGGCGCGCGGCGCGACCAGATCAGCGAATCCAGGTCGATCTGCGGGGTCAGGACGATGTCCCCGCTGGCGCGCGAGCGATGCTCGACCTGCGCGTCGATGATCGTCTCGCCCTTGATGACGTGCGGGACGAGGACGCCTCCGGTTCTCTCGACGGCTTCGTGCAGCATCAGAACTTCCTCTCGATCAGGCGGCGATCGAACCGCGCACATAGGAGTCGATCGATCCGGCGCAGGTGAGCTTGTCCTCGCCCTCCTCCAGATCCATGTAGCGATTGATTTCGTGGACGACGGGGACCTTCACCCCTTCGAGCCCGGAGCCGAACTCGACGCGCACCTTGTCGCCCGAGATGATCCCGCCCCAGCGCCCGTCGGCGAGGATGTCGAAGAACGCCATCCGGCCCTCGACCTGCCCCCTGCCCTCGGCGGGATTCAGGAGCTTCTCGCCAGCTTTGTCGAGGATCAGGGGGACGATCCAGGGCGGCACCGCGTAGGACTCGGTCGGCTGCACCTTCGCGCAGAAGCCGCTCATCTCGACCATCGCGTAGGAACCGGTGATCCGGTCCGGCGTGACGCCAAAGAAGCCGGTGATCTGCTCCTTATAGTCGGGCGGCAGCACCGCGCCCTTGGTGCCGCCGCCGATCGACATCAGCGTGTCGGGGTGGAAGTCGCCATCCTTGACCCCCTTCTCGCGGAGCCGCTGGACGACGCTCCAGGCGGTGCCCCACATCATCCCGACGTAGAGCGGCTCGTGGCGCTTGGCGTAGATCTTGTCGATCCAGGCCTCGAGCGCCGCGCCGCGACGCTGCTGGCGCTCGGCGACCTCGGCCTCATAGGCCGCGATCTCGCCCGGGCCGACCTTGCCGGCGGCGAGCAGGCGGCGCAGCTGCGCCGGGCGCATCGAATCCATCGCCAGCATCGGCTCGTCGGTTACGCGGTGAAGCTCTCCGGGCCGCGCCCAGCGGCCGAAGTGGAGCGTGCTCACCTCCGTCATCTTGTGCGTGCCCTTCGGCGGCATCTGGGTGAAGACGACGCGGCTGTGATCGGGCTGATATTGCGGCGACGAGAAAGTGAAGGCGTGGAGACACGCGGCGACCGCATATTCGCGGTCCTGCATCGTCTGGTTGAGGAAGGACGACTTGCCCGAAGTGCCGCTCGACGCGAACAGATAATGGCCCGCCGCGTGGGCGCGGTCGATCCAGTCGTCGACGTCGCGGACGCCTTCGACGTCGATATTGCTCGTGGGATAGGAGGACAGCGTGCCGAGCCACATGTTCATGTGCTTCCACTGGCCGTTATCGACGAACGCCTCGGGATAGCTCTTGTAGTTGGTGTGCGCGAACAGCAGCGGCACGAGATCGGCGAAGCTGTCGATCTGGTCGACGCCCATTTCCCGGGCGCGCTTGTCGAGCACCTTGATCTGCTGGCGGCGTTCGGCGAACCGCTCGCGCGCGGCCTCGAGCTGAAGCTCGGCCAGCTTGTCCGGCGCGGTGCGGAAGGGGTCGGGCGCCTTGGCATATTCGATCAGTTCGGCGACGGCGGACATGCGCATCCTCTCGGAAAGTCTGCGAAGACACTAACAGGCCCCGGCAGAGCGACGTATCAGCTTCGTTTCCGTAGGTGCGCCGGAGTATCGGCAACACGCCGGAAAGGGCCGCGCAGCACGGTAGCGATCGTTCCCCTTCCGGAGGGAAGGCGCGGCACCGTCGCTGGGGAATAGCCTGCACTCTCTAAAACGAAAGGGAGACGGGATGTATCAGGCTGCAGTGGTCAGAGCATTGGAAGCCGCCGATGATCGCGGGGTGCGAGCCGTGCTGCTGCGTTACGCGACAGCAATCGATACGCGCGATTGGCAGCTGCTCCGCTCCTGCTTCGCGGAGGATCTCGAGGCCGACTATGGCAGCTTCGGCCACTGGCGCGGGCCGCGCGAGATCACCGAGTTCATGCGCGAAGTGCATCTTGGTCTCGGCTCGACGCTGCACCGGATCACCAATATCTCGGCGTGGTGGGATGACGGGCAGGTGCGTGCGCGCTGCTATGTGGATGCGATCCTTGCTTCCTCGCAGCCGGGCGGGCCCGTCCATCGCGGCATCGGTTGGTATGATGACCGGCTCGTGCGCACATCCGAAGGCTGGAAAATCTCCCGACGCACATTCCACCCCGTTCTGCTGGAATGACCGCGAACGGACCTCCCAAAAATGGCACACTGAGAGGAAGCGGAACATGAGCAGTCTGGATGGCAAGGTGGCGGTGGTCACGGGGGCGTCGGCAGGGATCGGCACCGCCATCGCCCGCACCCTGAAAGAGGCCGGCGCAACGCTCGTCCTGGTCGCCCGGCGCGAGGATCGGCTGGCGGCGCTTGCGGACGAGCTGGGAGGCGGAGCCAGCTACCTGGCGATCGACCTCGCGGAGGAAAGCGCGCCGCAGGCGGTGCACGACTTCGTGCTCTCGCGGCATGGCCGTGCCGACATCGTCGTGAACAACGCCGGCGTCCTGCACGTCGGGACGTTCGAGGAATTCGATCTCGCGCACCTGCGCCCGATGATCGCGCTCAACTACGAATCGGTGGTGCGCAGCAGCAACCTGTTCGCGCGGACGATGAAAGCGGCCGGGTCGGGGCAGATCATCAACATCTCGAGCATCGGCGCGAGCATCACGGCTGCGGGGACCGGCATCTATGGAGGGCTCAAAAAGGCGCTTGAAATGTTCACGGACGTGCTCCGGATCGAGCTGGCGAGCAGCGGCGTCAAGGTCGGGCTCGTCGCGCCCGGGACGACGAGCACCGAAATCTTCGAGCCGATGAAGGCGGACGGCAAAGCCGCCTGGGACAGCTATATTCCCGCGCTCCAGCCGGAGGACGTCGCCCGGGCGGTCCGTTTCATCGCCGAGCAGCCGGCGCATGCGAACACGGCGCGCGTGCACGTCTATTCGGCTTCTGAAATGTTTTAACCCGTCGGTCTGCCGGTTTCGCCGGCGGGGGCCTTGAAGCAGTAAGCACAAATCTTGTTGCCGTCAGGGTCGCGGAGGTAGGCGCCATAGGCGTGCGGGACCGCTCCGCGTGGCCCGGGCTTGCCCTCGTCGGCCCCTCCCATGGCCAGTCCTGCTGCGTGAAAGCGGTCGACCGCCTGCCGGTCTGGCGCCTTGAACCCGATGGTGCCGCCAACTGCGGGTGCAGCCGCCCTGCCCTCCAGCGGCCTCAGGACCAGCAACTCCGGCACATTGCGGCCATAGCCGATTCCCTGGTCCAGAAACGCGCCGAGGTTGCGGATGCCGAGCGGCTCGAGCGCGGCGTCATAGAAGCGGCGTGCTCGATCGACATCGTCGGTGCCGACGCAGACATGTGTGAAGATACCCATCCGGACGACCTGCCATCGCTCCGCCGCGCGGCTCCCTATCCTGCGGAAGGAACGGCGGCGCCCGCGCACATGCACGCTTGCCCGGGCAAGTAGAGAGGGATTTTGGGGTGCCAATCGACGACACACGCTTCAGCGAAGCCTATGGCGCCTGGGCGCTGGTAGCGGGAGGGTCGGACGGCCTCGGGCTTGCCTTCGCCGACGAGATCGCCGCGCGCGGGGTGAACCTGTTGCTCGTCGCGCGCCGCCAGGGTCCGCTGGATGCGGCGGCAGACGATCTCCGCGGACGCCACGGGATCAAGGTGCGCACATTGTCACTGGATCTCGGGGTCGCCGATGCTGCGCGGCAGCTGGAGGCGGCAACCGCCGATCTCGATCTCGGGCTGGTCGTGTTCAACGCCGGCGCGGAATCCTCCGGCGCACTGTTCCATGACGCGCCCTATGAGAGCTGGGAGGCGCTGCTCCAGCGTAACATCCTGTTCCTGACGGAAGGGCTGTACCGATTCGGCGGCCGCCTCCGCGCGCAGCGGCGTGGGGGGCTGATCGTGGTCGGCTCAGACGCGGCGTTTGGCGGCGGTGCGCGCGGCGCGATGTACACCGCCAGCAAAGGCTATGCCCTCAACCTCTGCGAGTCGCTGTGGGCCGAGCTGCGCCCGTACAACGTCCATGTGCAGACGCTGCTGTTCAAGATCGCGGACACCCCGACGCTGCGCGATGTGCTCGACCGCAAGAACATCCCGGTGGAGGTCACGGGCGCCGTCTCGCCCGTGGTGCTCGCGCGATCGACGATCGAGGCGCTCGCGGAGGGCCCGATCTTCAACTTCGACGAAGAGGCGCCGGACGATTCCCTTACCTCGATGCAGCTTCGCCGCGCCCGCACGATGGAGGTGAGCGCCAAGCTGGAGGGATTCTACGCGCCCGGGAGTTGAGGCTGAAGGCCTCCCCGCTTCCATTCAGCGGCCGAAAAAGGGCAGCAACCGTGGTTGCCGCCCCTGCGATATTCATCCGCAATCAAGCCAGCGTCAGGCAGGAACCACCTTGAGCGCGGCCTGCGGACACGCCTCGGCGCCTTCGCGCGCGGAGTCCTCCAGGCCCTCGGGAACGATCTCGTCGTCAACATAGACGATCCCGTTCTCGTCGAGCTTGTACACGTCGGGGCAAATCTCGGCGCAGATGCCGTAGCCGCAGCATGCGGGCTTATCGATAACCACTTTCAATCGTCCGGACATCGATCTCTCCTTCCTATCCCTCATTACAGCTTGAACAGATTTGGTTCAACCTGTATGAGGGTCGCAACGGATTCCCGAGGAGAGGACTCATGCTTCAGAAGGCGACGTTCACCCTGTCGGACGGCTCGACGCTGGACGATCTGATCAAGCGCGACTCGAACGAAGTCTCGCTCCGCGTCATGAACGACGAGGAGCTCTACAAGCTCGAAATGGAGCGCATCTTCGCCAAGACCTGGCTGCTGCTGGGTCATGAGACGGAGATCCCCAAGGCGGGCGACTTCGTCGTGCGCGACATGGGCGAGGACCAGGTGATCGTCACCCGGGACCGCAACAACGAGATCCACGTCAATCTCAACGTCTGCCCGCACCGCGGCATGAAGGTCTGCACCGCCGAGGCGGGCAACGCGCAGGCGCACCGCTGCATCTATCACGGCTGGGCATTCCGCCCCGACGGCAGCTTCATCGGCGCGCCGGTGGAAAAGGAGAAGATGCACGGCAATCTTCTCTCCAAGGAGCAGCTCGGCCTCAAGAAGGCGCGCGTGCAGCTGTACGGCGGCCTGATCTTCGCGACCTGGAACATCGACGGCCCGTCGCTTGACGACTTCCTCGGCGACATCAAATTCTATCTGGATCAGCTGTTCTGCCGCACCGACAGCGGCCTTGAGATGCTCGGGCCGCCGCAGCGCTTCGTGCTCCCGTGCAACTGGAAGATCCCTGGCGAGCAGTCGGGCTCGGACGGCTTCCACACGCTGACGCTGCACCGCTCGCTGATGGAAGGCGGGATCATGGGCGGCACGCCGGAATCGATCTACGACAACGCGCCCGGCATGTACGGCGTCGACGTCAGCGACAAGCATGGCCACTCGCTGCGCTGCCTCGAAGCCGCGCAGACCTTCAAGATGTTCGCCGACGTGAGCTTCGAGGGCAAGTCGGTCGAGGAGCGGCTCAACCTGCTCCCGCCTCCCGGCATCACCAAGGAGCTCATCCCGCAGCTCTTCAAGAACCTGTCGAAGGAGCAGGTCGAGCAGCTCGCGACGATCCCTCCGCAGGTCGGCGGCATCTTCCCGAACATCCTGCTCGCCTTCATCTTCGCGCCGCGCACCGATGGCGGTTCGTCGGGTGCGCTCGCGCTGCACACCTATGTGCCGCGCGGCCCGGACAAGGTGGAGTTCATCAACTTCATCTTCGCCGAGAAGGACGCGCCCGAGCAGGTCAAGCGCGACATGCTGCAGAACGCGATCCAGCAGACCGGCACGTCGGGCATCATCGAGCAGGACGATGCCGACACCTGGCCGCAGATCATGCGCAACAGCCGCGGCACGGTGAGCAAGACGATCACGCTCAAATATCAGGCGCTGCACGGCCATGAGCGGCCCGAGAACTGGTACGGCGAAGGCCTGCTGTACCCGGGCTTCACCAAGGACGACACCCAGTGGAATTGGTGGCTCGCCTATTATGACCTGATGGCCCAAGCCTGATCGGACACTGCGGACTAGAGAGGATCAAATCACCATGGTGAACTACGCGACGGCTGCAGTGGATCAGGCCAGCGTGATGCGGGGGCTCGTCTCCAAGACCCGTGTGCCGCTCGGCTCGGAAATCTACAATCGCCTGCTCGAGACGCTGTACGACGAGGCTGCGGCGCTGGACGAACGGCGGTTCGACGACTGGATCGCGCTGCTGGCGACGGACCTGATCTATACCGCGCCCGTCCGCGTGACGCGCAGCGGTGCCAACAAGGACCGTGACGTGATGCGGACGATGATGCACTTCGACGACAATTATGAGTCGATCCTGATGCGGACCGGCCGTCTGTCGAAGAGCGCCTGGGCCGAGGATCCGCCGTCGCGCACCCGCCGCTTCGTCACCAACGTCCGCGTCGCCGAATGCGAGGCTGCTGGCGAATATGAGGTGTCGAGCTACCTCTATGTCGAACGCAGCCGCTTCGACGTCGCGCATAACGAGACGACCAGCGCCGAACGGCGCGACATCTGGCGTCATGTCGATGGCAGCTACAAGCTCGCGCGGCGCGAGATCATCGTCGATCAGTCGACGCTGGGGATGTCCAACTTCGCCATCTTCCTCTGAGCTCGTCGATGGCGACGGCGCCCCATGTCGTGGTCGTGGGCAGTGGCCTCGCCGGCTATGGCGTCCTGCGTGAGCTTCGCAAGCTTGCGCCGGACGCCAAGCTGACGCTGGTGACCCTCGACGACGGCCATTTCTACTCGAAACCTGCATTGTCGACCGCCTTTGCCAAGGGCAAGGTGGCGGACACGCTGGTCACCACGCCCGCCGCGAAGATGGCGGCGCAGCTCAAGCTCGATCTCCGCGCCGGCCGCGAGGCCGAGGCGATCGACCGGGCCGCGAAGGCGCTGCTGACGACCGGCGGACCGATCTTCTACGACAAGCTCGTCCTCGCCCTCGGCGCCGATCCGGTGACGCCGGCGATCGAGGGTGACGCCGCGCATCGCGCGCTCGCGGTCAACAATCTCGACCAGTATCGCGCCTTCCGCGAGGCGCTTCCCGAGGGTGCGCGCATCCTGATCATGGGCGGGGGACTCGTCGGCACCGAGTTCGCGAACGATCTCGTCGGCAGCGGCTATCGTCCGGTGGTCGTCGATATGCTCGGCCACCCGCTCGCCCAGCTCGTGCCCGCGGGCGTCGGCGACATGGTCCGCGCCGCGCTCACCGAACAGGGCGTGACATGGCATCTCGGCCGCAAGGTCGTCCGGATCGACAAGTCCGGCACGGGTTTTCGTGCGGAGCTCGACGACAAGACCGTGATCGAAGTGGATGCGCTGCTGTCCGCGGTCGGACTGCGGCCGCATACGCGGCTGGCGGCAGAGGCCGGGCTGGAGATCGGCCGCGGCATCAAGGTCGACCAGACCGGGCAGACCAGCGATCCCGACATCTTCGCGATCGGCGACTGCGCCGAATATCCGCAAGGCCTCGCTGCCTATGTCACGCCGATCATGGCCGCGGCGCGTGCGATCGCGCCGTCCGCCCTCGGCACCCCGACCGAGATCCGCTTCCCGCCGCTGTCGGTGCAGGTGAAGACGACCGCCTATCCGATCGTCCTCCTCCCCGCGCCCGCCGGGGTCGAGGGCGCCTGGGAAAAGGTCGATGATGACGAGCGCGGGCTGAAATATGTGTACAACGACAAGGACGGCCTGGTGCGCGGCTATGTGCTGACGCGCGACCGGTGCCAGGACAGGATGGAGATGGACAAGATGCTGAGCGATGCCGCACGCGAGGTGACTGCATGACGGGCCTGGTTCAGGACAAGGTCGCGATCGTCACCGGCGGCGCCAAGGGCCTCGGCTACGGCATTTCGCGCCGCCTGGCGCGCGAGGGCGCCAAGCTGCTGATCACCGGTCGCGACGGCGCGGCAACGCAGCGCGTCGCAGCCGAAATCCGCGACGAGATCGGCACCGAGGCGGTCGGCATCGCCGCCGACATGGCGAACAAGGATCAGGTCTACGGCATGGTGGATCGCGCGGTCGCCGAGTTCGGCGGGCTCGATATCCTCGTCACCAACGCCTCGTCGCTGTCGCCGAACGTCCTGCTCGAGCACAAGACCGACGAGATGCTCGACCAGACGCTCAACATCGGCACCTGGGGCACATGGTGGGCGATGCGCGCGGCCTTCCCGCACATGAAGGCGCGCGGCGGCGGATCGATCATCAACTTCTATTCGATCGACGCGCAGACCGGCGCCTGGCTGCACAGCGACTACAACATGAACAAGGGCGCCATCCTCGGGCTGACGCGCAGCGCGGCCGTGGAATGGGGCCGGTTCAACATCCGCACCAACGCGATCGCCCCGACGGGCATGGGCCAGGTCTTTGCCGAACTGGCGGAAAAGGTCCCAGGTTTCCTTGAAATGGCGACCGCGAGCAATCCGCTCAAGCGCGCGGGCGATCCCGAAAATGACATCGGCCCCGTGGTCGTGTTCCTGGCCTCGGAGATGTCGCGCTTCGTCAACGGCGAGCTCATCAACGTCGACGGCGGGCAGCACCTGCCCGGCTATGTCAGCGTGCCGCACAACCTCGAGGAACTGGAGGCGCAGGGGTGAGACTGGTCCCGGAGACCGCGTGGAATGGGTCGATCGTGTCCGATCAGGGCGCGAGCGTTCAGAAGATTTTGGACGGCACCCTCCGCGCGATCGCCACGGTCGGGACACGACGCCTCTCGATGAGCGACATCAGCGATGCCAGCGGCGTATCGCGCGGGACGCTCTACCGCTACTTCGCCTCCAAGGAGGATGTGCTCGCCGCGGTGAGCGAATATGTCTGCCGCAGCTTCGAACGCGGGATTGCGGAAGCCGGAGAGGGGATCGACGATCCCATGGAGCGCTTCCGCGCGGTGATGCTCTTCTACGCGCGCTTTACCATCGAACGGTCTCCCGAACGGATCTTCGAGGTGGAGCCGACCTACCACCTAGAGTTCCTGCGCACGCATTTCGGCCGTCATAAGGCGGCTGTCGCAAACGCGCTGGCGCCGTGCATCGGCTATGTCGAGGAGCTGATCGGCGTGCCGATCGACCGCGATCTGTTCGCCAGCACCCTCGTACGTCTCCAGCTCAGTACCTTGATCGTGCCCGCTTCGGCGGACTGGGTTGAACAGTGGAACAGCGCACCCGACGCACTGCTCGATTGGGTGTTGCGGATTGCAGGCCAGACGGCCGAACCGAAGGAAAGGATGAACTGATGGCAACCGCCGCCAAGCTCGATGTCCCCGTCAAATCGGGCTTCGCCGACAAGTCCGTCGCCGACGCCTTCGTGGAAAAGGCCCGCAGCCTGCGCGCGTTCTTCCAGAAGGAAGCGCCTGAAGGCGAGAAGCGCCGCAACCCGACGCCGGCTGTCGACAAGGTCCTGAAGGAGGAAGGCTTCCTCCGTATGCTCCTGCCCGAACGGCTGGGCGGGTTCGGCCTCTCGCCGACGGATTTCTCGCGCGTCCAGATCGAGATCGCCAAGGGCGATCCTGCGGTGAGCTGGGTGCTCCAGATCATTAACGGCACCAGCTGGATCACGAGCCTCGCGCCCGACAGCGTCCAGGACGCGGTGTTCGGCAACGGGCCGCAGCCGGTGTGCGGCGCGTACAACCCGCCCGGCAAGGCGCGCAAGGTCGACGGCGGCTGGATCATCAACGGCAAGTGGCCGTACATGTCGGGGTCGCGCCAGGCGACCTGGGCGCAGCAGGGCGTGGTGCTCGAGGATTATGACGGTCCCGTCGTTCCCGGCATCAACATGTGCTACCTGCCGATGGACGCGATGACGATCCAGGACAGCTGGTACGTCTCGGGCATGCAGGGCACCGGCTCGGACACGGCGGTCGCCGAAGACGTGTTCATCCCGGACGGCCAGATGGTGCTGATGAACGAGCGCGCCGGCCAGATCGACCCGACCAAGCGCCATTTCGGTGCGCCGTCCGACCTGCTTCCCGCAGTGCCGGTGGTGCGCACGACGGGCATCGCGCAGCTGATCGGCGCAGTCGAGGCGATGCTGGAGATCGTCAGCGCGGAATCGGGCAAGAAGCCGGTGCTGACCACCTTCATCACGCCCCGCACCAATTCGGGCGCCTATATGCGCGACCTGGGTGAGGCCGCGGCGATGATCGACACCGCGAAGCTGATCTTGTTCGACCTGACTGGCAAGCTCGACCGCGTGGGGGCCGGCGAGGAATTCACGCTCGAGGAGAAGGCCAAGCACCGCGCGGCCGGCGCGCAGATGATCGAGCTGGTCCATGCGGCGAGCGAGTCGCTGATGTTCCAGGCGGGGTCCTCTGCGTTCGCGCTCGACAAACCGATCAACCGCTACTGGCGCGACGTGTCGATGGCGACGCGCCACATCCAGAACATCCCGACGATCGGTTACGAGATCTACGGCCGCAACCTGGCCGGCGGCGACGCGATCTCGCCGCCGGGCGCCTACTGATCTGGCGATAACGGGCCGCCCGCTTCCGAGCGGGCGGCCTTTTTTGTGTAGAGCACCACCAGAGGAGAGGCGCATGCGTGCTGCCGTGATCGGCACCGATGGGCAGTTCACGCTTGGGGATCATCCGTCGCCCGACGCGGTCGCCGGGCACCTTGCGATCGATGTCCGCGCCGCGGGGATCGGCCCTACCGACCTCATGCGCGCCAAAGGCTTCTTCGGACCGATGACACAGGCCTATGTGCCCGGCGGCGAGGGCGTCGGCCTGCTGGATGACGGTAGGCGGGTGTATTTCGGCCACAGCAAGGCACCCTTCGGAGCCATTGCTGAACGTACGATCGTCCCCGAGACGGAGGTCTGGCCCGCGCCCGATGGGCTCGACGACGACCAGGTGATTGCGCTGGCGATCTCGGGCACGGGCGCGCTGATCCCGCTCGAGGAAGCGCGCATCCAGCCCGGCGAGGAAGTGTTGATCCTGGGCGCGACCGGTCCTGTCGGGCAGATCGGGCTGCAGGTGGCGCGGCTGCTCGGGGCCGGGCGCGTCGTCGCGGCGGCGCGCAGCGCGGCGAAGCTGCGCCAGCTGCAGGAAAGCGGCCTGGCGGATGCGGTGGTGGTGCTCGGCACGGGAGACGACGAAGCCGCGCTCAAGGCGGGCAGCGCGGGCGGCGGCTACAACGTCGTGCTCGACGTGATCTACGGCCCGCCGGCCGAGGCGGCGATGCGCGCGACGGCACCGGGCGCGCGGATGATGAGCATCGGCGTGCAGGCGGGACAGACTGTCAGCCTGTCGCTGCGCGACCTCGTCTTTCGGTCGCACGTCGGCGTCGGCACGGGACAGCGCCCCGCCGCCGAGCGGCGTGCCGCGTTCGGCCGGCTGATGAAGATGGCGCTCGAGCAGGGCCTGCGCGCCGACACGGTCGCGTTCGGCTTCGACTCCGCGGCGGAGGCGTGGGCCGCGCAGGCGGGCAGCCCGCACGGCAAGATCATCATCCGGCGCTGATCCAGCGGGCGAGCAGCCCGCGGGACGTCATCGCTCCGGAATATATTGCAGATCGACGCCGACGAGGAACGCGCCCGCACCGCAGTCGCGAACGAGATATTCCTGCCGCCGCAGCCAGTTGTAGAGATATTGGACGATCCGGCCGTCCTCGGAGGGCGGCGCCGCGAGGATATAGTCCTCTATCTCCTGCTGCGCCGCGTTCCATTCCGCGAGCGGCCGGCCGAGCAGCGCCGACGCATCGGCGAGGTCGCGCGCGACGATGTCCGGGCCATAGTCGTTCCACCGCGACAAATAGAGCGACAGCGCCGCAGCCGAATCGCGGTTGTATTCCTCCGCGGGATTGGCTGCGGGCATCGTCATGATCTGCTCGCGCAGATGGCCCGCCGCGCGCGAGAAGCCCAGCGGCCGCAGCGCGGGCATTTCCGGTTCGGAGAGCTCTACCCCTACATGTTCCGCGATCGCGCGGATCGACCAGCGACCGGTCGCGATCATGTAGTTCATATAGGCGATGTAATCCTGCTCCATCGTCGTCTTGAACGCGAGCGGCCACATCAGGAAGCCATTGACGCCGCAGAAGCCGGCCGTGTGATATTCAATTAGCTTCTTGCTGATCTTGTCGCCGGTGATCGCCTCATAGCGGTCGATCATCGCCGAGATATCGCCTAGCGGTTCGGCGCAGTTGCGCAACCGCAGGCCGGCAAACTCCGCCCCCGGGTCACCGAAGCTCGACACTTCGAAGTCGATAAGCCCGGTGACGCGGTCGCCGTCGTAGAGGAACTGGCCGGCGTCGTAATTGACGAAGCAGACGCGGCCGCGATCGCGCGGGACGTTGCGCTTCAGCCATTGGGCGATGAAGCGCATCAGCGGGAATGGTTGCGGTACCCGCTCGTTGAAGATCGCCTCGGCGGGGCCGTAGAGGCTGAGCGCGATCTCCTCGTCCGTGCGCGGGACGGTAAGGCCGACCTTCGCGAACGCCTCGAGCGGCAGGCTGTGGACGCGGGCGACAATGTCAACGAACTCGTCACGGACCTTCTGCCGCGCGGTCTCATCCTCGATCTTGCTGCTGTCGATCGATCCCGGCAGCCGCTCCATGACGATGCACAACGGGTCCTCGATCATGCCGAAGACCCGGGGCGCGGGGATGCCGTGCGCTTCGAAGGTGCGATGGATCTCCGCTTCCTGGATCATGTCGACCGGCGAGGCGTAGGTGTCGCCGCGCGGGCCGCGGACGTAGAGCGGGATCCGCTCGCCGTCACGGCGAACCACCGCGTCCCAGCCCGGACGCCAGCGCGGCTGGCGCTCGAGCGATTCGACCTCACCCACGTTCTCGACGAGCCACGCCCGTACCTTGTCGTCCATGCTCGGCTCGACGCCCATCGCGCTCCCCATCCATTGTGCGACCGCGTCACGGCGGTCGATCTCATGTGGCGCCAGGAGAAGCGAGACGGAACCGCCGATGACCTGCCCTCGGGCAGGCCGGCAACATCGTCGACTTACGTGCGGCTGCGGACACTTGGAGGGCACAAGCTCAACGGGATGAGCTCAGCCTGCCTCGTTGCCCATGAAGTTGCGGACGACGTTGGTGAAGGGGATTGTGCACGTCATGCCTCCGTCGACAAGCATCGTGATCCCGTTGACGAAGGAGGCGTCGTCCGACGCGAGGAACAGGGCAGCGGCGGCCACCTCCTCCGGAGTGCCAAAGGCCGGACTGTTCTGCACGCTTTGAAATGCCTCGTACATGCCGGGCGTGCCCGCCGCCCACTTCTGGAAGGGCGGCGTCTCAATGATGCCTGGAAGGATTGCGTTGCAGCGGATGCCGCGCTTGCCGAAGTTGACCGCGAACGCCTTCACGAACCAGTTCATCGCCGCCTTGGACGAACCGTAGCTGAACTGCGCGATGTCGGCCCCGATCGAGATCGAGGAGGAGGTGAAGATGATCGATCCCCTCCCCGTCTCGAGCATGTGCGGGAGCGCATATTGCGCAGCAAGAATCCCGCCGACGACGTTGACGTCCATGTTCTTGTGAAAAAGTTCGACGTTGAAGTCGAGCAGGCTCACATCCTTGGCCGCATCCGCCAGGTTTGTGTTTGCCGCGTTGTTGTGGAGAACGTCGATTCTGCCGAAGCGGCGGATCGCTTCGTCGATCATGGCCCGCACCTGCTCGGCCGCCCCGACATCGACCGCCAGTCCCGCCGCCCGGCCACCCGCCTCTTCGATCGCCGCTGCCGTCGCCGCGGCGCTATCGCCATCGAGGTCCGCGACCAGGACCGTAGCGCCTTCCACGGCGAAGCGGATGGCGGTGGCACGGCCGATGCCGCTCCCCGCACCCGTCACGATCGCCACCTTATCCTTCAGCCGATCCAACTCATATCTCCTAGACGCCGGTCGTAAGCGCTACACTATGCGGGGTTCTGTTGCAAGGTTGGCGCCCGCGCTTGCCCGCGGCTAGGACGATCGCTCTACGGGCGGGACTGAGGCATGGCGGGTAAGGGGTTGTTCAAGGGTCGGCAGTTCACGGCCGAAGTGATCCTTTG
>Ga0180222_1001279_pt1 | contig 27325 bp, 24 predicted proteins | sample eDN5th37CKraftOP_FD_151336 | JGI IMG/M metagenome (GOLD analysis project Ga0180222, IMG submission 151336) | Enriched Organic Plus compost microbial communities from Emeryville, California, USA - eDNA 5th pass 37_C Kraft OP (version 2) (version 2) ...
CCCCACGGCTTGCACTGGCCGGTCCGGCGTCGGGCGCGCGCTTTGCACGGTGCGGCATTCCGCCCCGGGCCATTCTCGCTTTCGATCAAGGGGTGGCTGCGCTGTCAGGCAAGACGCGCCGCAAGCCGAGCCATTAACCTCGCCCGCACGAAAGTGGGCTCAGATCCGGCCGCATTTGCGTGATGCGGCGGCCTTTCGGGTCGCCGCCGCTGTTCTCGGGACATCAGCCCGGGCGGCCAGAAAACCAAGTCTCGTCTCTCCAGGGGAGGAATAGAAGATGAAGAAGAGCAAGCCTTCTGTCAGCCGCCGGCAAGTCGTCCAGGGTATCGCCGCCACCGGCCTGATGGCCACGTCGATCGCGCGGCCGGCATTCTCCGCGCCGAAAACCATCAAGATCGGGCTGGTGCAGCCGTCGACCGGGCCATTGGCCTTCTTCACGGAGCAGATGCCGTTCACGATCGCCCAGATCAAGAAAGCGACGGGCGGTTCGATCAAGATCAACGGCACCAGCCATCCGTTCGAGATCGTCATCAAGGACAGCCAGTCCAATCCGAACCGCGCCGCCGAGGTGGCCCAGGAACTGATCCTGCGCGACAAGGTCGACATCATCGCGACCTATGCCACGCCGGAGACGGTCAACCCCGTGTCCGACCAGTGCGAGCTCAACGGCGTTCCCTGCGTGTCGAACGACGCGCCGCTCGAGCCCTATTTCTTCGGACGCAAGGGCGATCCGAAGAAGGGCTTCGAATGGACCTTCCACTACTTCTTCAGCGGGCAGCAATTGGCCGGATCGCTGGTGCCCTACTGGAACAGGCTGAAGACCAACAAGATCGTCGGCGGCCTGTGGCCGAACGACGGCGACGGCATCGCCCAGTCGCACGCCTTCCCGCCGTTCTTCAAGTCGCAGGGCTACACGGCGATCGACCCCGGCCGTTTCGACATGCCGGCCAGCAATTACAACGCGCAGATCACCAAGTTCAAAGCCGAGCAGGTGGACATCGTTCAGGGCGTGCTGCCGCCGCCGGAATTCACCACCTTCTGGAACGGCGCCGCGCAGCAGGGCTTCAAGCCGAAGATCGTCTATGTCGGCAAGGCCTGCGAATTCCCCGAGGCGATCTATCCGCTCGGCGCGCGCGCCGATCATCTCACCACCGAGGTGTGGTGGTCGAAGTTCCATCCGTTCAAGTCCGGCCTGACCGGCGTTTCCTCGCACGACCTCGCCGATCAGTGGGAAAAGGCGAGCAACAAGCAGTGGTCGCTGCCGCTCGGCTTCCGCCACTCGCTGTTCGAGGTGGTGATCGACGTGCTGAAGCGCACCCAGGACCTCGGCAAGGCGGCGTCGATCCGCGATGCTATCCGCACGACCAAATACGACTCCATCGTCGGGCACATCGACTTCCGCACCGGGCCGTTCCCGAACTGCGCGCAGACGCCGCTCGTCATCGGCCAGTGGTTCAAGGGCAAGAAATTCCCCTTCGAGATGTCGATTGTCGACAACTCGACGGCGAAGGAAATTCCGACCCAGGCGGAGCCGCAGCTGATCGGCTGACGATCGGGCGCGCTCGAGAAGCTGCCCATTGGCGTGAAAAGCTCGGCCGCCGTTGACTTTTCGGCCAACGGCGGCCGATATCGCATGGGGGCTGCGCCGCGGCGATGAGGATCCGCCTTGGCCCGCGCCGGCAGCCTTATTGGACGGGGTCGATGTTGCTCGAGTTGGCTGGACTGAGCCGCCATTTCGGCGGCCTCAATGTAATCGACGGCCTCGATCTTACCGTGGCCGAAGGCGAGATCGTCGGGATCATCGGTCCCAACGGCGCCGGCAAGAGCACCCTGTTCAACCTGATCGGCGGCAATCTCGCGCCCAACGACGGCCGCATCGTCTATGGCGGGCGCGACATCACCGGCATGACCACCTGGGATCGTTGTCGGCTCGGCATCGGCCGCACGTTCCAGATTCCGAAGCCGTTCCACCAGATGGGCGTTTTCGAGAACGTGCTGGCGGCGGCGGTGCATGGCGGCGGCATGACCGTCGCCCGCGCCAAGGAGCGCGCGCGCGCGGTGCTGGAACAGACCGGGCTCTGGCGCAAGCAGGACCTGGCCGCCGGCCAGCTTTCGCTGCTCGATCTCAAGCGGCTCGAGCTCGCCAAGGCGCTCGCCGTGGCGCCGAAGCTGCTCCTGCTCGACGAACTCGCCGGCGGATTGACCGAGGCGGAATGCAACAGCCTCCTCGACATCGTGCGCGAAGTGCATGGGCGCGGCACGACCGTGATATGGATCGAGCACGTCATTCGCGCGCTGCGCCGCGTCGCGACCCGGATGGCCGTGCTCTATGGCGGGACCATTTGGGCGAGCGGCTCGCCGGATGAGGTTCTCGCCGATGCGCGCGTCAAGGAAGTCTATCTCGGCACAGAGGGAAATGCGGGTGACATCGACAAATAGTCACGCGCCGCTCCTGTCGGTCGAGCGGCTTTCGGTCTTCTACGATCAGTTCCGCGCGGTCGATGCGATCGACCTGACGGTCGGGGCCGGCGAGATCGTTTCGATCATCGGGGCGAACGGCGCCGGCAAGTCGTCGCTGCTCAAGGCGATCATCGGCCAGGCCGACCGCATCGAAGGCACCATCCGTTACGACGGCGAGGATCTCGCCGGCCGCACCACCCCGGAAATCGTGGCCAAGGGCATCGCGCTGGTGCCCGAGGGGCGCCGGCTGTTTCCGTCCCTTTCGGTCGAGGAGAACCTGCACATCGGCTGGGAGGTCGGACGCCGCCAGGGTCTCGGTCTGTCCGAGGTGTTTGATTTCTTTCCCGTCCTCAAGGAGCGGCGCCGGCAGAAGGCGCGCGAACTGTCCGGCGGGCAACAGCAGATGGTGGCATTCGGGCGCGCTTTGCTCGCCGACCCGAAACTGCTCCTGTGCGACGAGATCAGCCTGGGGCTGGCGCCGGTGATCGTCGATTCGCTCTACCAGCTCATTCCGGCGATCAAGCAGCGCGGCATCGGCATTCTCATCGTCGAGCAGGACATCACGCGCTCGCTCGCGGTCGCCGACCGTTTCTATTGCCTGCTCGAAGGCAAAGTGACGCTGGCCGGCCGGCCGGGCGAGACCAGCCGCGACGTCGTCATGCAGCATTATTTCGGACTGTGAGGGAAGCGTGGCGGGGGCACTGGCGAACCAGATCATCCAAGGCATTCTGCTCGGCGGGCTCTACGCGCTGTTCGCCGTCGGCCTGTCCCTGTCCGTCGGCGTCATGCGCTTCGTCAACATCGCGCATGGCGACCTGATCGTGCTGGTCTCGTTCCTGCTCTTGAGCCTGACGACCAAGCTCGGCGTGCCGCTCGTGCTCGCCACCGTCATCGTCTTGCCGGTCACCTTTGCCGGCGGCTATCTGCTCCAGCGCCTGCTGCTGCAACGCGTGCTGGGGCAGAGCGTGCTGTCGATCGTGCTGGTGACGTTCGGGCTTTCGGTGATCGTCCAGAACGCCTTGCAGGGCACCTACGGCGCCGACACGCGCCTGATCCCCGGCGGCGCCATCGTCACGGCGACGATCCATCTCGGCGGCGGCATCAATATCGGCGTGCTGCCGCTCGTGATCTTCATGTCCGCGGTCGCGCTCGTCTTCGCGCTCGATCTGGTGCTCTATCGCACCCGCCTGGGCGCCCGCATCCGGGCGGTGTCGGACAATGTCGCCAGCGCCAATCTGGTCGGCCTCAAGTCGGCTCACATCTATGCGGTCGCCATGGGCATCGTCGGCGTGACGATGGGCATCAGCGCCGCGTTCATGTCGGTGTGGACCAATTTCGACCCGACCTCCGGTCCGAGCCGGCTGCTCGTCGCCTTCGAGGCGGTGGTTCTCGGCGGTCTCGGCAGCCTGTGGGGCACGCTGGCGGGCGGGATCATCGTCGGCGTGGCGCAGAGCATCGGCGCGCAGTTCGATGCCGGCTGGCAATTGCTGGCCGGACATCTGGTGTTCCTTGCGGTCTTCCTGATCCGGCCGCAGGGGCTGTTTCCGAAATAAGCGGGTGCGAATGTGACCTCCCTGATGGAAAAATTGCCGCTCGTCTCCATCGGTCGGGGCATGCTGGGCCTGCTGGTGGCGATGCTGTTCGCGGCGCCCTGGCTCTTCGATCCCGCCGAGTTGCAGATACTGACCGAGCTTCTGTGCCTGCTCGTGCTCGCGGTGATGTGGAATCTGCTGGCCGGCTATGCCGACATCGTCACCATCGGCCAGCACGGCTTCGTCGGCATCGGCTGTTACGCCTTCTATGCCTTCGTGGTGCTGGTCGGGGTAGACCCCTATTTGGCCATTCTGCTGGCGGGCCTGACCTCGCTCGCCTTCGCCGTGCCGGCCATGGTGGTCGTGTTCCGGCTGCGCGCGGCCTACCTGGCGGTCGGCACCTGGGTGCTGGCCGAGGTGATGATGCTCGGCGCCGGCAAGATCAACGCCTTCGGGGCCGGCCTCGGCATCAGCCTGCCAGTCTCGGTGGTGCGGGCCTTCGGCGGCAGTATCGTGGAGCGCTTCACGACCATCTACTGGATGTCGCTCGCGCTCGCGCTTGCGGCGATGGGCGCGACCTATGCCTTGATGCGCTCGTCGACCGGCATCGGTCTGACCGCCATGCGCGACGACGAGGAGGCGGCGGGCACCGTCGGCGTCAACCTGTTCCGCGCGCGCGTCGCCTGCTTCCTGTGGGCGGCGCCGTTCCTCGGCCTCGCCGGCGCGCTGATCACGCTGCAGAAGCTCAGGATCGCGCCGGCCGCCTCGTTCAGCATCATCGACTGGACGGTCTACATCATCTTCATCGTCGTCATCGGCGGCGTCGGCTCCTTCGAGGGCCCGATCATCGGCACGCTCGTCTTCTTCCTGATCCGCGAATACCTGCAGGGCTGGGGCGTCTGGCACTTCATCGTGCTGGGGGCGGTGTCGATCGCCATGGTGCTGATCGAGCCGCGCGGCATCTGGGGGCTGCTGCGCCGCGTTGTCCCAGGTGATTTGATACCGGTCTCTCACAAGCCCCCGCGCCGCTGATGCGAACTGCCGGAGCGGGACGCGGCCAGCCGGAAGCCTAACCCATGCGGGCGCGCCGCGCGCCGGCGGCCCGGCGCGCTAGGACGCGGCCGGCCGCATGCCGGCGCCCAAAGCGAACAAATGCAGACTCCGCGCTTTGCATGGTTGCGGCCACGGTCGCGCCTCAGATAGAGCTTCTGTCCGTCAGCCGGACGAGTTCGAAATGGAATTTTCAAGGCCGCTGGACAGGTATCCGTTCATCCGTACGTCCCGGATTGATGAGTTGCGAGAGGCGATCGCTCGAATTTACGCGCGGCCGATCCTCCAGCCCGGCGGAAAGACCCGGGTGCTCGACGCCGTGCTCAATCATTGCCGGCTGCAGAGCATTTCCATCGGCTACGGCACCTATGGCGCGCCGGTGAGCGTGGAATTTCCCGCCGTTGAACGCTTCACGCAGCTGATACCGGTGCGCGGCGCCGGCGAGATCGCGCGGGGCAAGACCGTGATCGAGATCGGCGGCGCCGGCGGCGCGGCGATCTCGCCCGACATGGGCTACAAGGCGGAATACGACGAGAACTACGGGCACATCGTCATGCAAATCGACGGGCGGGCATTGGCCGCCAAATTGGCGGCCCTGGTCGGCGAGCCCGTCAACGGTCCGCTGCGGATCGAGCCGCGCGTCGATCTAAAGCGCCCGGGGGCGGCCGCCCTGAGCGCCTATATTCCCCGGCTCGCCCAGACGCTGACGGAGGCGAACCAGCCCTTTCCGCAGTGGTGGGTTTCGCAGACCGAGCAGTTCTTGATGGTCATGTTCCTCTACGCGCACCAGCATAATTACAGCCATTTGCTGGAACGGGACCCGGTGGACGCCGCGCCCTGGCAGGTCCGCCGCACGGAAGAATATATCGAAAGCAACTGGCGGCAGCCGATCAGCCTGGAAGACCTCGCGCAAGTGTCCGGCGTCGGCGCGCTCGACCTGTTCCGCATGTTCAAGAAAATTCGCGGCTATTCGCCTTTTGAATTTCTCGCGCGGGTGCGAGCCAGGTACGACGGCGGGCGCCCGTGACCGCTCTCGCGCGCTGATCGCGATGACGCGATGGGCGGCGCAAGGCAGCCTTCTCAAACGCCGGGCACGCCCAGGTCGCTTGTTTCGGCACCCGCGCCGGACGATTGCCCGCGCAGCCGGCGCGGACCGCCCTTGGGCACGGCATCGACGCCGCAATAGGGCAACGGGATCGGCGTCTTGCTGAAGACCGGTGCGTTGTCCGCGTCCGTCACGTCGACCCAGCACAGCCAATCGGCGTCGTTGCGCTTCTCGTAATCCTCGCGGAAGTGGCTGAGCCGCGATTCGGTGCGGTAGAGCGAGGCGCCGAGGATGAGCCGGGCGGCCAGCAGCATGGCCTCGGTCTCCTTCAGCCGCACCAGCTCGTGCACGTGCGGGGCGGCGACCGCCTCGAACTGCTGCGCCAGCGCGGTGACCTTGACCAGTGCCTGCTCGAGGCGGTCGCCGCGCTTGAGGATGCCGACATCGTAGGCGAACATGATCTGTTGCAGGTCGCGCAGGATGCGGTCGGATTCCGCCTGCGCGTTCGGCTTCAGCGGGCGCAGCGTTTCGTCGTGCAGCGCCTGCACGGCGCGCAGATCGGGCGCCGGCGCGCGCGCGCTGTCGAGATCCTCGACCGCGCTGCGGCCGGCGATCCAGCCATTGCCGACGCACAGGCCGATATGGAAGCCGGCGAAATGGTTGGCCGCGCCGGCCTGCGCCAGCCCCGCGACCAGGAGGCCGGGCACGTCCGAGCGGCAATCCGGCCCGGTGCGCACGCCCATCTTGGTCATCTGGTTGAGCGCGTAATAAGGCGTCTTGCCGAACATGTCGGTTTTCGCCTCGTCGCCGAGCTTGCGGAAGAAATAGTCCATCCACTTCACCTTGCTGCGGATGAAGTAGTCGCGCATGCCTTCCGGGATCGGCGACATGTCGAGATAGAGCGGCACGTTGCCCTTCTGCTTCTCCTGCGCCATCGCGCGCGCGATGGTCGGCACGTCCGCCTGGTCGCCCCAGTCGGGGTCGTAGCTGCGCATGAATTGCTCGCCCTTGGCGTTGATCCAATGCGCGCCTTCCTGGATCGCGAAGGTGATGCCCTCGAAATAGAATTTCGGCGTGCCCGGCCGCACATAGCTGAATTCGGCGTTGCGCAGCGTCGCGCCCGCGCGATAGGCGAGCAGCGTGCCGGTGCCGGTGATGTCGCGCACGAAGCCCGAGCGGAAGGTGATGGCGTTGGTCGAGACGATGGTCGCCTTCGCCGAGATCACGCGGAATTCGCCGGTGCGGCTGTTGATGCCGACCGCGCCGGTCACGCGTCCGTCGTCGTCGCGCATGAGGCCGGTGACGAACAGGCGGTCGATCAGCTCGACGCCTTCGTTTTCGAGCGCGCGGCGCAGATGCCAGCAGAATTCGAGCCCGCCGCCGTCGGGGTGCATGACGCGGGCGAGATCGAGGCCGCGCGTCGGCCGCCGCGCATAGCTGCCGTCCTCGTTGCGCGGGAAGGTCATGCCGATCGCTTCGAAATCGCGCAGCCGGTCGTAGGAATCGATCAGCGTCTGCCGCACCAGCACCTGGTCGGCGATGCCGTCATTGCCGGCCACGATCTCGCGCATGATGCCGTCGATGTCGTCGTCCGGGAGCGCGACGATGGTCCAGGCGTTCGAGAACGCGCTGTGGCCGGTGCGCCCGATCATCCACGAGTCCACCAGCGTCACGCGCGTGCCGCGCGGCCCGTTGCGCTTGGCGCTGAGCGCCGCCAGCAGGCCGCCGGCGCCGGCGCCGACGATCAGGATGTCCGTTCGGGTGTGCAGTCCGTTGAATTCCATGGCGGTTCACCAGGGCCGCGGCCGGTTCTTCACCGACGGATGCACATCGACGATGCGCTCGGGGCAGAAAATCTCGCAGTTGAAGCAGGTGACGCAATGCTCGCGAAACCTGATGACCGGCAGCAGATTGGTCAGCCGCAGGCCGGGGACCGGCTTGACGTCCGGCGCCGGCTCCATGTGGATCACGTCGGCGGGGCAGACGATGTCGCAGACGCCGCAGCCGGTGCACTTCTCGAGTTCGATGTGTTCGATCATGCGACGCTGGGGCTTTCCGCGTGCGTGTCCGCGCCTTTCTTTTTCTGGCGGGCGATCCGCCAGAGCGAGACGAAGGTCAGCAGCACGAAGCCGACGGCTATGGGGTGGGTGAGCAGGTCGAGCGGCTGATCCGAGAACAGGATGACCGTCTGGCGGAAGAACAGCTCGAATTGCCGGCCGAGCGCGAAGCCGATCAGGAAGGTGGCGAAGGAGAAGTCGAGCTTGCGCATCAGATAGCCGAGCACGGCGAAGATCAGCGCCACCGCCACGCCGAACATGCTGTTCTCCGAGCTGTAGGCGCCGGCGATGCAGAGCACCGTGATGACCGGGTAGAGCACCGCGTTCGGCACGTTCAGCACGAAGGCGAACAGGCGCAGGCCGATCGCGCCGATCAGCAGATTGAAGATGTCGGCGAGCGCCATGGCGGTGAACAGGCCGTAGACCAGCGCGCCGTGCTCCTTGAAGATCAGCGGGCCGGGCTGCACGCCGTGGATCAGGAAGGCGCCGATCAGAATGGCGGCCGTCAGGTTGCCGGGCACGCCGATGGCGAGCAGCGGAATGAGCGCCGATCCGATGACCGCGTTGTTGGCCGCTTCGGTGGCGGCGACGCCTTCCAATTCGCCCTTGCCGAAATTGGCGGCGCGCGGCGAGGTGCGCTTGGCCGAGGCATAGCCGAGGAAGCCGGCGACCACGGCGCCCACGCCCGGCAAGGCGCCGATGGCGATGCCGATCAGGCTCGAGCGCCAGATGGAGCGCGCGCAAGCGCGCCAGTCGGCCGCGGTCACTTTGCGGTTTTCAGGCGGGGTGTCCTTGGAGAAGACCGAGGCGCGCTTGCCGCTGGAATCGCCGTGGATCAGATGATTTTCGATCTGGATGATGATTTCCGACAGCGCCAGCAGGCCGATGGTCAGCGGGATCAGCGGAATGCCGTCCTGCAATTCGATCGAGCCGAAGGTCATGCGCGGCAGTGCCGATTCGGGATCGAGGCCGACGATGCTGAGAAAGGCGCCGAAGATGGCGGCGAGGCTGCCGCGCAACAGCGAATTGCCGGCAAGACCGGCGATGATGGTGAAGGAGAACAGGAGCACCGCCGTCATTTCCGGCGGGCCCATCATGAGCGCGAGGATGGCGGCGGGCGCCGCGGTAATGAACAGCACGAGGTCGCTCGCGGTCGCGCCGATGACCGAGGAATAGAGCGACATCTTCAGCGCCTTGAGGCCCTTGCCCTGTTGCGTCAGGGGAAAGCCGTCGAAGGCGGTGGGGGCGGCTTCCGGCGTGCCCGGCGTGTTGATCAGGATCGCCGAGATCGAGCCGCCGAACATCGAGCCCTTCGATATGCCGATCAGGAAGGCGAGCGCGGCCAAAGGCGACATGTAGAAGGTGACCGGCAGCGCCACCGCGATGGCCATCGGCCCGTTCAGGCCGGGAATGGCGCCGACGATGATGCCGACCACCACGCCGAACACGATGAACGCGACGTTGACGACCGTCAGCGTTTCGAGAATGCCTGCAACGAGGTCGTGCATCGGAGGCTCTTTATGGGAGTTGAATGATGAACAGGTGGTCGAAGGTGTAGTAGAGGGCGATCGGGAAGATCACCGAGACAAGCGCGAGCCGGACCGGATGCCGGTATTCACCCATCGCCGCCATCAGCAGCGCAATGGCGGCCACCCCCGCGATCTTGAAGCCGACGAGCGTAATGGCGAAATAGGTCGCCGCCAGGAAAACCGATGCGGCGACGATGAACAGCCAGTTCTTGGTCTCCATCGGCGCTTCTTCGTCGGCCGCGTCGCGGCTCTCGCGCAGGCGCTGCACGACCAGCAGTGCGGCGACCGCGGTGCCGAGCCACATCACCGTCAGCGGAAACACCTGCGCGTTCAACCCGTATTCGTCCGACGTGGAAATGCCGGCGGGAACGATGATGAAGATCGTGGCCAGTCCGAGCAGCGCGAGCACGATGCCGGAATAGATGTCTGAACGCCGCACTGTGTGATCTTTCCTACAGGACTTGTTCGGCGAAGCGGGCGCGCCGGCCGACGGCGCGCCCGGACTCGTCTCGGGTGCTACTTCAGCTTGGCCACCAGCGGCTCGACCTTGGCGTGCTGCGCCTTCAGGAAGGCCACGGTGTCTTTCGAGTCGCGGTACTTGGTCAACAGCTTCAGCTTGTCGTGCAGCGTGTTCTGGACCTCGGGATCGCTGATCGCCTGCTTGATCGCGCTCTCGAGCTTGGCGAGCACGTCGGCCGGCAGGCCCTTCGGCGCCGACAGCATGAAGGTGTCGACGAAGTCGAAGTCATAGCCGAGCTCGTCGAGCGTCGGCACGTCGGGGAAGTCCTTCATGCGGTCCGGCGCCATGGTCGCCAGTGCCCGCATCTTGCCGGCGCGCACCTGTTCGGTCCAGCCGCTGCCGCTCCAGGTCGTGTCGATGTGGCCGCCGAGCACTTCCTGGATGCCGATCGCGCCGCCCTTCACCGGGATGACCTTGAACTCGACGCCGGTCTTGGCGGTGATCTGCATCACCATCAGGCGCGAGGCCGAGACCTGCGAGGCGAAGGAGATCGGCTTGTGCTCCTTCTTGTGCGCTTCGATCATGTCCTTCAGCGTCTTGTAGGGGCTGTCGGCCTTCACCACGATGGCGTCCGACGGATAGGTCAGCGTCGCCAGGTGGGTGAAGTCGTCGATCTTGTATTTGATGTTCTTGTTGATCTGCGGGGTCAGCGTATAGGCGGCGCTGGCGCCCATGCCGATGGTGTAGCCGTCGGGCGCGGCGTTGATGAGCTGCGAGGCCATCACGGTGCCGCCGCCGCCGGATTTGGTCACCGCCACGACCGGCTGGCCGAGGATCTTCTGCAGCTTGTCGGCGATGATGCGCCCGGTGGTGTCGACGGCGCCGCCGGGGTTGAAGCCGATCAGCATGGTGATCGGCTTTTCCGGATAGCCGGCGGCGTTGACGGTTCCGGTCGTCAGTGTCAGCGCGATGGCGGCGGCCGACAGGCTCAGCAGTGTGGTGAAGCGTGGTGCCATTTGGATCCTCCCAGATTGGAATGCACGGTTGGGTCAGCACGTTTTTGTTGGAACCGCGCCGCGCGTGAACGCGCCGTCGGTTCGCTTCGCAATCCGCGATGAGTCGTGCTTCGTGAGGTCATCGCGGATATCCCTCGTAGTCCGGCGAGATGCGCACGTCGATCAGGTGGCATTCGCCGCGTTCGACCGCGGCGATGCCGGCTGCGAGCGCGGCCGTGAGCGCCGCGCGCGAGCGCACCGGCTCCGAGGCGGTGAAGCCCTGCGCGCGCGCCATGGCCGCGATATCGACTTGCGGGTCGTCGATGCGCTGGCCGATCGGCGCCGTCTCGGTGGTACGGTTGCGCGCGAGCGAGGTGGTGACCTGATGCTGCTCGTCGATATAATAGCCGGAATTGTTGGCGATTACGATCAGCAGCGGAATGCGGTAGCGCGCCGCGGTCCACAGCGCGGAGACGCCCATCAGATAATCGCCGTCGCCGAACACGGCGATCGGAAGCCGGCCGCTGCCGCGCAGCGCCAGCGCGGAGCCGACCGACATGCCGGGCGCGCCGCCGATGCCGGCGGCGCCGTCGGCGCCGAGATAGTCGAGCGGATGGTGGATCGGCAGAGCGCCGACATGCCAGCCGAGCGGCGCGCGCATCAGGCAATAGGGCTTGCCGCCGAGCGCCTCGCCGAGCGAAGCGCCGATATCCCATAGGCCGATGGCGTCGTCGCCGCCCGCTACCGGGCGCACCGGCTCCGGCCTCTTTTGATTGGCGCGGCAGCGGTTGACCCGCTCGGCGGCGGAGCGGCGGAAATTGTCGTCGGCACGCCGCTCCAGTTCGGCCAGCAATTGCGGCACCACGCGGTCGGGCTCGGCGAGGATGTCGAGATCGACCGCGGTCAGGCCCATATGGTCGCGGGTCCAGCCGCGATGGATGAACGTGTCGATCGAGCAGCGGATCACCGTCGCCGGCACGTTGGCCTCGCCCCAGGCCTGCTTGAACAGGGTGGCCTGATCCCACCAGTCGAGGCTGAGGATGACGTCCGCCTCGCGCATGATCTTCACGCCCTCGTCGGGCGTGAAGGCGATGGCCGGGTCGGGCCCGTGCAGCGGATGATCGGTCGGGAAGGCGCCGGCGACCTTCAGATCGGTCAGCACGCGCGCGCCCAGCATTTCGGCGAGCCGCACGCGCTCCTTCCAGGCGGTTTCGTCACGCGAGACGCGCCCGGCCAGGATCACCGGCGACTTCGCCTTCAACAGCAGCTCGGCCGCGCGCTCGACCAGCAGCGGGTCGGGGGCCGGCGAAGCCGGCGCGCGGAAGCGCGCGACATCCGGCTTGAGGTCCTGCGGATAGGCAAGGCTGTCTTCCTGCAGGCGCTGGTCGAGCGTGATGTAGACCGGCGCCTTGGGCGCGGTCGTGGCCATCTGCTGGCCGCGCAGGACCGATTCCACCGCCGCCTTCGGCGACAGCGGCGTATCGTCCCATTTCACGTAATGGCGCACCAGCGCGGCCTGGTCGGAGGCGCTGTGCAGCCAGTCGATCGGCGTGCGCCGGCGCACCGAGTCGAGCGGCCCGCTGCCGCCGAGGATGAGCATCGGCATGCGGTCGCACCAGGCGTTGTAGACCGCCATGGTCGCATGCATCAGCCCGACATTGCAGTGCACGATCACGCCCATCGGCTTGCCGGTGACGCGCGCAAAACCGTGCGCGATGGCGACGGCGTTTTCCTCGTGCAGGCAGAGCAGCATTTCCGGCTGCTTGTTGCCGAGCAGGTTCACCAGGCTTTCGTGCAGCCCGCGGAAGCTCGAGCCCGGGCAGATCGCGACATAATCGAGGCCGATGTCGCGCAAGAGTTGCGCGATCGTATCGCTGTTCCAGAACGTGCCGTCGAAATTGGCCGGCACCGGCTGCGCCGGAGCATCGATGGTGGAGATACGCTTGGACGTCGCCGGTGCGTTCATCACTCTCCCCGCCACCCTTCGTCTTGCCGTGCGGCCCTGCGCGGGCCGGCTCTTTTCCGGGGCCCTGGCGGGCCGGTTGTTGCAGTGCAGAAGCACGTCCGAATTGTCGGACTTCGAACGTTTTTCGGCGTTTCCCGGGACCAAACGAACCACCGGTCGATAAATCGGTCAAATCGCAATATGCTATAGATCATTCCGATATTTGGATTAATGCGAAGCGAGGTTCCCATGCGCGTCGGCCTGAGCCTGCCGCGAATCCGCGGTTTCGTGGCGGTGGCGGAAGAGCGGCAGTTTCGCCGCGCCGCCGAGCGGGTCGGCCTGTCGCAGCCGGCGCTGAGCGCGCAATTGCGCGAACTCGAGGCGTTTCTCGGCGCGGCCCTCGTCAGCCGCACCACGCGCAGCGTCCGGCTCACCGCGGAAGGCGAGAAATTCCTGCAGCGGGCGCGCAACATTCTGGCCGATCTTGATTCCGCCGTGCTGGAAGTGCGCGATCACGCCTCGTTGCGGCGCGGGCGGCTGGCGGTCGCGTCGATTCCGTCCGCCGCCTCGCGCATTCTGCCCGGCGTGGTCGCCGATTTCATGCAGCGCTTTCCGGGCATCGATGTGCAGGTGATCGAGCTGGCCTCGCACGAGGTGGAGCGCTGCGTGGTCGCCGGCAATGCCGATCTCGGCATCGCTCCCGCGCCCGACCGCAACAGCGAGCTGTCGTTCTCCTTCCTGCTGCGCGACCGTTTCCTCGGCCTGGTGCCGAAAACGAGCCGGCTCGCGAAACAGCGGCGGGTGCGCCTGGAGGCGCTGTTCGAATATCCGCTGATCGCCACGGTGCCGGGCACCAGCATTCGCGCGACGCTCGAGCGCGCCTGCGCCGAGCACGGCCGGTCGCTGCGGGTGACGCATGCGGTGACCCAGCATCAGACCATCGTCGCCATGGTCGGCGCCGGCCTCGGGGTGGCGCTGCTGCCCTCGCTCAGCCTCAGCGATACCGACGATGTCGCGCGGGTGATCGTGGTGAATCCGCAGATCACCCGCGATCTCGGGGTGATCCAGCGCAAGGGCGTCCCGTCCTCGGCCGCCGCGCGGGAATTCATGGCGGCGCTGCGCGGCGCCATCGCGCAATAGCGCCGCGGGCCCGGGACACGCGGATCACGCGCTCATTCGCGCAGCCGGCGCTAAAGCGCGTTATCGGCGAGGAACGCGTTGACCGTTTTCGCCAGCCCGTCCGGGTTGTCGCCGGCGAGGTCGTGGCTGCCGGCGAGCTCGATCGCCAGCGCGCGCGGATTGAGCTCTTTCACTTTGTCGAGCGTCGCCGCCTCGAACATGTTCGATTCGCTGCCGCGGATGACCAGCAAGGGGATCTGCAACTCGGCGAGCATCGGCCACAGGAAGGCCGGCACCGGCGAGGATTGCCCGGTTTCCAGCGCGCGCTTGAAATTGTCGCGGAAGTGCAGGTCGCGCTTGAGCGCGTAGCCCTTGTCCGTCTCCGTGAGGAAGGCTTCCCAGCGCGCGCGCCGCTTCGGATCGGCGGGATCGTCGTGATCGTAGAGCATCGCCTCTTCGACCGACGCAAACAGGTCGGGCTGGCCGCCGATGCGCTGCGCGGTATAGCGGCGCCCCGGCGCCGCGATGTCGGGCGCGAAATCGACCAATACGACCGCCGCCGCCCGCTCCGGTTTCCAGCCGGCGGTGGCCAGGCACACGCGGCCGCCGAAGGAGTGGCCCATCAGCACGGCCTTGTCCCAGCCGAGCGCGTCGAGCACGGCGATCAGGTCGTTGCTCAAGGTTTCCAGTTTGTAGTCGCGCGTCGCGCTCCAGTCCGACTCGCCGAAGCCGCGCATGTCGATGCTGACGACTTCGCGGTCGCCGGCCATTTGCGCGGCGGCCTCGATCCAGTCGTAGGAGAAATAGGACAGCCCGTGCACGATGATGATCGGCGTGCCGCCGGGCCGGCCGAACTTGCGATAGAAAATGGAGACGTCGCCTGATTGGACGCGGCCTATCATACCTTGATCCGGCATCGGTTTTACTCGGTTTGGTGGCGTCACCATGTTCTCGGCTCATTCCCGCGAACAGACATCCGGTTTACCTGATGCCTGCCGCCCGATGGGTGCAAGCCGGCGACCGCCGGCTTGCGTTGGGAACCCGGTACCGGGTCCCCGCTTGCGCGGGGACGCGCGCTTTGCTCAGGCCTGTCCGACCACGATGCCCATGCCGGTGATCCATTCCGGCACCAGGTGGTAATATTTGAGCTCGGTCTTGAGCCCGCCCATGGCCTTGGCCGCGGCGGCGGCGGCGACCCAGGTGCGCACCTCGTGCGCGCCGAAGCCGGCCACGCGGTCGATCTCCTTGTCGGACATGGCGTCGAAATCCTCGAGCCTGTTGGCGACGAAACTGTCGAGGAAATTGTGGTCCCATTGCTCGTCCGGCGGCAGGCACGGACCCTTGCCGACGACGAGGTCGCGCGCGGCGCGGATGACGCGCGCTTCCCGCGCGTCCAGTTCTTCCTGCGTCGGGGTGGCGCGCTGGATCAGCCGTTTGGCGACGTCGGGCGGGCTCATGTCCAGCCGCGGGGTCGGCGGATCGTGCGACAACCCGCCCGATCCGATGAAGGTGATGCGCAGGTTCTTGTCCGCGAGAAACTCACCCACCGCGCTCCCGAAAGTGCGCACGCGCTTGAAGGACGGACGCGGATCGGCGGCGCAATTGACGAAGATCGGCAGCACATTGTAGCGCGCCAGCGCGCCGGTCAACTTGAACAGCGGGATGGTGATGCCGTGATCGACCTTCATCTCGTGCGACACGGCGACGTCGATGTCGCGCGAATGCAGATAGCGCACGCACGACATCGCCAGCTCGCGCGGAACCTTGAGCGGCCCGCTCTCCAGGTGCCAGTCCTTGGTGCCGTGCGCCGCGGTGCCGATGCAGAACATCGGCATCAGCTCGTAGAAGAAGCCGTTGAAATGGTCGGGGCCGAACACCACGACCAGGTCGGGGTTGAACTTGTGCAGCGCGGCCGCGCATTCGTCGAGCTCGCGGAAGAACTGCGCGTGTACCCCGTGTTCCGATTCCTCGACATCGGTCAGCATCAACGGACTATGCGAAGCACAGATCAATTGCACGCTCATGGTTGCCTCCGTCGTTTCCTACCCGCGGTTTTCCCGGGCGATTGCCTGCGGTCCTCGGGACCGCGCTAGACCTTGGCGTCGCTCAGGTTTCCGTTCGCAAACATTTCCTCGACGCCGACCAGGCGGACCGCCAGCCCCTGCTCGTGAGAATAGCGCGCCATCGCGGACAGTGTCCTGCGGTTGGCCTCGTTCAGTCCATAGGACCAGAAGTCCTCGCCCATGACGTCTTTCGTGGCCTCGAACTCGGCGGTGACCCAGGGCAGCCCGATCTTGAGCGCGGTGGTTTCCGCGAATTCGGCGTCGGCGATGCGCTTGGCCTGCGCGAAGGCCTTGTACAGGCTCGCCGCCAGCCAGCGGTTCTGCTCGTGAGTTTCGCGCCGGATGCCGAGCGCGTGCATGATCGGAAAGATACCCGTGCGGCGGAAATAGTCGCTTTCGGCGGCGCGGTAGTCGGGGAACAGCCGGCGCACCTTCGGGTGGCCGTTGACGAAGCAGGAGGGCCGGCGCGCCGAGATCACGGCGTCGAGCTCGCCTTCGGCCAGCAGCGCCGACAGCGACGTGTCGTTGCGCGACACCAGCGGAAAACCTTCCGGCAGATTGAGCGGAAACTTGTCGCGGCGGCCGGGATTTTCCAGCCCGGCCTGCACCCACTGGATGTCCTTGGCCGCGATGCCGTACTCGTCCTGCAGGAAGCCGCGCACCCACAACACCGCCGACATCTGATATTCCGGCACGCCGATGCGCTTGCCCTTGAGGTCGGCCGGGCCCTCGATGCCGCGGTCGCTGCGGACATAGACCGCCGAATGCCGGAACATGCGCGACAGGAACACCGGCAGCGCCACATAGGGCGTCGGCCCGCGCGACAGCGCGATCAGGAACGGGCTGAAGCCGATCTCGGCCACGTCGAATTCGCCGTGGAAGAAGGCGCGCTCGAACAATTCCTCCACCGGCATGGTGATGTAATTGACGTCGCAGCCCTCCACCTGCACGCGGCCGTCGATCAGCGGACGCACGCGGTCGTAGTCCCAGGTGGCGATCGTCAGTGGCAGACGGCTCATGCAACGCTCCGTTTGGCTAGCACTAACGCCCCGATCACCTAAAGTCCATACTATTGACTGAATGGCCGGCGCGGGTGCCCGCGCGCGCCCTCGGCCGAGCCTGTCGGATCGCGCGGGGCGGATTTCGCGCTATATTGCCGGTTCGATCCGGATTCGCACGGGGTGCAGAAATCGCAATGACCACGGCCAGAAACGCGATGCGCGCGGTGGCGCCGACCGACCTCAACCGCAGCCCGGTCGCGCGCTACATCCAGCTCGCCACCCTGTTCCGCAACCGCATCGCCTCGGGCGAATGGCCGGTGGGCACCCGCATTCCCAATGTCGACGAGCTGGCCGCGGAATTCGCGGTGGCGCGCGGCACCATGCGCGAGGCGCTCGGCCTGCTCGAGCAGGAAGGCCTGCTGGAACGGCTGCGCGCCAAGGGCACGTTCGTGCGCAACGCGCCGCTCGATGCCCATGCGCACAAGCTGGAGATCGACTGGCAGTCGCTGATCTCGGCGCACGAGGGCGCCACGATCGAGGTGCTCGAACAGCGCGTGGTGACGGAATTGCCCGCGGCCGACCGGATGAAAGGCAAGGCGGCGCCGAAATATCAGATGATGCGGCGGCTGCATCTGCGCGACGGCAGGCCCTACCTCGTCGCCCGCTTCTATCTGGAATACGAGCTGTTCAAGCAGGGGCCGCCGCTGCAATTCCGCCGGCTGCCGACCTTGCCGATCCTGCACAAGATCGCCGGCGCGCGCATCGCCAAGGCCTGGCAGACGCTGACCATCGGCACCGCCGATGTCGAGATCGCCCAGTTCCTGAACATTCCGCTCAACGCGCCGGTGGCGCTGGTCGATCGCGTCGCGGTCGACCGGGACGGCATGATCCTGTATGCCGGCCACGGCGTCTATCGCGGCGACGCGATCTCGATGGAGATCGAGCTGCGCTAGCAGGCCGATGGCGCGATTGGGAGAGAGGCCGCGCTTGTCCGTCATCCTCGGCTGCGAGCGCGGCGAGCCTCGAAGGCTGACGGGGAGGGAATCGGAGACCGTCGCCATTTACGGCCCGGCGCGTGTGCGCCGAGCCTCTTCGGGTGACCGATCAATGCCAACCGCGTTGGGTCAGGACTCCTGACGCCCCGTTCTTACTGCTCGATCTTCACGCCGACCTTGCGGATCAGCTCGCCCATGCGGGCCGATTCGGAATCGATGAAGCTCTTGAATTCCGCCACGCTGTCGCCGACCGGCGTGACATAGATCTTCTCGAAATTGGCGCGATAGGCCGGCTGCTGCGAGATCGCCTTCGCTTCCGCGTTGAGCTTGTTGATGATGGCCGGCGGCGTGCCCGCGGGCGCGAACAGGCCGAACCATCCGACGAAAGTGAGGTCGCTGTAGCCCAGTTCCTTGGTGGTGGGAACGTCGGGCAGCGCGGGCGCGCGCTTGGGCCCGGTCACCGCCAGCGCCTTGAGCTTGCCGGTGGCGAGCATGCCGGTGATCGGCGGCACCCCGGACACCACCATGTCGACGCGGTTCGCCATGACGTCCTGGAACGCCGTGGGGAAGGCGCGATAGGGCACATGCGTCATGTGGAGATTTTCGCGCACGCGCAGCAGCTCGCCCAGGAGATGCAGATTGGTGCCGACGCCGGGCGAGGCGAAGGTGAAGTTGCGGCCCTTGCGCGAGGCGTCGATGAATTCCTTCAGCGTATTGATGCCGAGCGACGGCGACACCACGAAGGCGTTGTCGATGGTGCCGAGCAGCGCGATCGGCGTCAGCACCTTATTCGGATCCTTGCGATTGGGATAAAGGTGGCCCATGACCGCGTTGGTGTCCTTGGAGCCGAGAAACAGCGTGTAGCCGTCCGGCTTCTGCCCGGCGGCGTATTCGGTGCCGACCAGCCCGCCGGCGCCCAGCTTGCTTTCGACGATGACCGGCTGCTTCACGCGCTTCGACAGCGCGTCGGCGAACTGGCGCGCGATGATGTCGGGCGCGGTGCCGGCGGCATAGGGGCAGACGATCGTGATGGTGCGAGTCGGGTAGGCGTCCTGCGCCTGCGCCGGAACGACGAGCGCCAGCAGCGCTGCGAAAATCATGCGGATCAAGGTGACCTCCCCAGATGTTCTTTGCGAGCCGGGCGGCGGAAGGCGCGGCTCGCGGGAGGCTTTCACAAGTTGAATTGAAAGTCCATACTTATGGCCTTATCGGCCGCGCCGGCGCCGGCCGATCGCGGCTTCCGCGGCCTCAACCGGCCGCGGAAGCCTTCGCCGCCGCGATCGCATCCCACAGGCGCGCCGGGGTCGCCGGCATGTCGAAATGCGTCACGCCGGCGCTGCGCAGCGCGTCCATCACCGCATTCATGCAGGCGCCGAGCGCGCCGGTGGTGCCGGCTTCGCCGACGCCTTTGGCGCCGAGCGGATTGTTCGGGCTGGGCACGCCGCCATCGGCCAGGGTCAAAGGCGGGATCAGGCCGGCGCGCGGCATGCAATAGTCCATGAAGCTGCCGGAAATGAGCTGGCCGCCGCCGGCGTCATACTGGCAATGCTCGCCGAACACCTGGCCCGCGCCCTGCACGACGCCGCCGGAGAGCTGGCCTTTGGCGAGCGTGCGGTCGAGCACGGTGCCGATATCGTCGACCGCGGTGTAGCGCAGAACCTCGACCGCGCCGGTGGCGGGGTCGATTTCGACCTCCACCACATGCGCGCCGCTCGGGAAGGCCTGCGAGATGCCGCGCTCGGCGACGGTGTCGAGCGGATGCGGGGATTGCGACGCGTAACGCTCGATCACCTGCGTCATGGTCGCGGAACGGTCGGTGCCGGCGATGGTGAAGACGCCGTCGGCGAAGACGATGTCTTCCACATGCGCTTCCAGCGCGTCGGCGGCGAGGCGCTTGGCTTTTTCGATCACGATGTCGGCGGCGACCTTGAAGGCGCTGCCCTGCAGCATGGCGGATCGCGAGCCGACCGAGGGATTGCCGAGCAGCTTGGGTCCGTCGGGATCGCCCGAATGGTTCACCACGCGCTCGGCCGGCACACCAAGCCAGCGCGCGACCATGGCCGGGAAAACGGTCTCGTGCCCCTGTCCGCTCGGACCGGCGACGTTATGCAGCACGATGGTGCCGTCGTCCTTGAACAGCACCGCGACCTCGTCCTTCTTGATGCCGCCGCCGCCCGAGGGCTCGATGAACATGCCGCAACCGATGCCGCGCAGCTTGCGGGCGCGCTGCGCCTGCTTGCGGCGCGCGCGGAAGCCGTCCCAGTCGGACAGTTCCTTGGCCTTGGCGAGCAGCGCCGGAAAATCGCCGCTGTCGAAATTGGCGCCGGTCGCCGTGCGATAGGGCATCGCATCCGGCGGAATGAGATTGCGCCGGCGCAGCTCGATCGGGTCGATCTTGAGCTTGGCCGCCGCCTCGTCGACCAGCCGTTCCACGATGTAATTCGCTTCCGGGCGGCCGGCGCCGCGATAGGCATTGGTCGGCGCGGTATTGGTGATCACCTGGAGATGACGGCCGTAGACGGCGTCGATACGATAGACGCCGGCGCCGATGAAGCGGCCGTTGATCGAATTGGTGAGAATGCCGGCGGACGCCAGATAGGCGCCGGAATCGCACAGCCAGTGCGTGCGCAGGCCGAGGAACCTGCCCCGTTTGTCGTAGGCGAGCTCGCCGCGCAACGAGACCGCGCGGCCGTGATTGTCGGTGAGGAAGTCCTCCGAGCGGGTCGAAAGGAATTTCACCGGCCGCCGCAATTTCTTGGCGAGATGCAGCAGCACCGGATATTCCGGGAAGGGCGCGGTGCGCGCGCCGAAGGCGCCGCCGACATCGAGCATGTGCACGCGCAGCTTTTCCGGCGCGATGCCGGCCATGATGGCGAGGTCGTCGCGGAACGCCAGCGCGCCCTGGTTCGCGCACCAGACGTCGAAAACGTCGCCCTCGGCGTCATAGGAGACGAGCGCGCTGCGCACTTCCATCGGATTGGGCGCCACGCGCGGGCTTTCCGCGGTCAGGCTGACGACGCCATAGGCGCGCGCGAAGGCTTCCGCGGTCCTGGCCTCGTCGCCATAGTCGAAATCGAAGCAGATGTTGCCGGGAATGTTGTCGTGAATGGCGAGCGCGCCCTCGGCCATGGCCGCTTCGAAAGTGACCATGACCGGCAGGTCTTCGTAATCGACCTCGATCAGGTCGGCGGCATCGCGCGCGGCGGCCGCCGTCTCCGCCACCACCACGGCGATCTCTTCGCCGACGAAACGCACGCGGTCGCGCGCCAGCACCGGCCGTTCCGGGACCAGGATGCTCTGGCCGTTGCGGCCGGGCGGCGGCGAGATCGGCGGAAGGGTCGCGAAGCCCGCATCGGCCACGTCGCGGCCGGAAAGCACCGCGATGACGCCGGGGCTTTCGGCGGCCGCCCGCGTATCCACCGACTTGATGATGGCATGGGCACGGTCGGAACGCCGGAATACGGCGTGGACCTGGTTTTCCAAATTCCAGTCGTTGCTGTAGCGGCCGCGGCCGGTGACAAAGCGCTCATCCTCGCGCCGGCCCTTGAAGGTCGAATCGATGTCGGACATGACGTGTTGCTTGACTTGCTGACTGCACTCTCCGCCGCCCCATGACGGCAGTATGGTTTCCGGGCGCCACTATGGGGCACTGACGCGGCTGCGTCATGCCCGGACCTGGTGCAGACAATCACGTCCTCACAGCAATCAAAGCGGCCGCGCCGACCTCGTAACAAATTTGCCGCCCGGCGCAAAGGCCGGTCGGAAGCGCGGCGGCCCGGTCGTCCGTGACAGTCCGGCCGCTTGCGGCCGGGTCAGTCCGTCGCTTCGGACGGGATCGACCACGGCAAGAGGAATTCAACGCCGATCTTTTTGCCTCTGACATTGCGCCGGACGATCCGGCATTCGCGCGTGAAAGTGAGCGTAAAATTTTCGGGAATTTCGCCGTTTTCGGCTTCGATGAGCGCGCCGGTCTGCGAAATGTCGTGAATCGTGCAGCGTTGCGGCATGGACTCGCTGTCGACCGTGATCGATGCATTGACCAGCACATCGTAACGGTGCGACTTGCGGCGCTCGCGCACGGCAAGAACTGTCTGAAACCTGCCCATTTCCTTCTCCAGTGCTACGGTATCGGCGCACAGCACTGTACGTGAAACTCGTTACAACTGCTTTTGGCAACGCGTCGAAATTACTTCAATCTTTCGCCGCCTCGCCGAAGCCGAACAGGCGGCACGGCGTTTCCCAGAACAATTTGCGCCGGTCCGCGGCGTCGGGAAAAAGCGTTGCGGCGAGATCGACCAAGGGGCCGTAGTCCTGCCGCGCCGTTGCGCGCAGAAAGGGCCAGTCCGACGCCCACAGGCAATGATCGAGCGTGAACGCATCGACCAGCGCGCGCAGATAAGGCCAGGCGTCTTCGAACGGGTAGGGCGCGCGCGCGAATTTCGCATAGCCCGACAGCTTGACGCTGACGCGCCCGGTGCGCGCGAGTCCGAGCAGCGCCGCGAAGCCGGGCTGCGCGAGCCCGGCCTCCGGCGTCGGGCGTCCGCAATGGTCGATCAGCACGCGCACGGGAATGGATTCGATCCACGGCACGAAGCTCAAGAGCTGGTCGTGTTCGACCTGCAGATTGAGAAACATCCCGAGCTGCGCGAGCTTTTCGATCAGGCCGCCGGCCGGCCTGTAATACGCGACGCCGTGGAATGTCGGATTGAACGCCACGCCGATCACGCCGCGGCTCTGCAAATCGCGCAGCATGGCGAGATCGGCGTCGAACGGGACGATGGCGATGCCCTTGAAGCGGCGCCGGTCACGCGCGATCGCGTCGAGCATGCAGGCATTGTCGCCGCCATAGCCGGAATTCGGCTGCACCAGCAGCGTGTGGCCGACGCCATAGGTCTTCATCACCTGCTGCAGCTGCGCGGCGGTGCCGATTTCCTGGCCGGCCGGCTTGTAGGCGATGTCCTCGCCATAGGGGAAATTGGCCGGATCGAGCACATGGGCGTGACAGTCGATCTTCGGCTCGGCGAAGACGTTCACGGCCGGCGCTCCGCTTTCAATCGTTCCGTTTTCAAGGTTTGCGCCAGCTGCTTGCGAAAGGCGCGGTCGCGCTTCAGGTACCATTCGCGGCTCATGGCTTCGCGCCGGCTGGCCAGGCGTTCCGAATAGAGCAGCACCCAGACGCGTCCGCGCGTGCTGCGCGCGCCCTTGCCGGCATTGTGCTGTGCCAGGCGGCGCGCGACATCATCGGTCCAGCCGACATAGGTCAGATGGCGGTTCTTGGCCAGGGTGCCGAGGACATAGACGAAGGCGGGCATGCCGCCAGTGTAGCGCGTGATTCGCTAACGGACCCGAAGCGTTCGCGGCTTGCGAAACGCGCTAGCGCAAACCGGACCAGCGGTTGGCGAAGGAGCCGACCGGGACCACGGGCTGCGCACCCGAGACCATGCCCTCGCCGCGCGCCTGCGGGGTCGTGAAGGCGGTGCGGATTTCAGGATCGGGAGCCGCGGCCGGTGTGCCCGGCGCGGGCGTTGCGGCCGTCTTGACCGGCGCCGCGGGCGCTTGCGGCGCGGCCGGCCGGGGTGCGGCGGCAGCCGTCGCGCGCGGCTTGGCCGCTGCCGCGGGCGGCTTGCTGACGGCGGCGGATCGCGTGGCCGCGGTGTGGTAGCTGGCGCCGCGCTTCGGCTTGGTGCCGTTCTTGTTGCTGCGCAAGACCGCGGGCGTGCTGGCGGGCGCCGTCGGCTTGGCCTGCGCCTGCGCGCCGCCGAACCAGCTGCCGATCAGGCCGGCGATGGTGGAGGGATGCTGCGTCGTCGCGCCTTCCTTGGGCAGCGGCGCGGGCTCGGGCATCGGGACGCTGGCCTGCACGACCGGCGCGGCCGGCGCGGCCTCGGGCTGGGCCTGCGGCGGCACCACGACGGTGGCGGGGATGCCGCCCGGGCGCGGCAGCGCGCCCGGCGCGGTGGCGACTTGCACCAACTGGCCGTTGCTATTGTATTCCTGCTGGGTGCCGAGCTTTTCCGCGAATACCGGGTTCATGCCGCCGTCGCCGACATGCGGCGGGGCGGTGGCGATCCCCTCGGCGATATATTGCGCCATCTTGAACTGTTCCTGCCGGCGGTGGTCGAGCACGGCATCGGCGATGGTCTTGTCGAGCTGGTAGGCCGGGCACTTGCCGCTCGGATTGAACGACAGCGGCCGGGTCGCCCCGTCGGGCGCGGCCGGATCGAACACGTAGCGCTTCTCGCACACCGCCACTTTCGGCTCCTGCCGGGTGGCTTCGAAGTGGTCGTAGCCTTCCTTCAGCATTTTCCAGAACGCGAAGTTCGGATTGTTGCGATGGCGCGCCATGTTCAGCGCGGTCATGCGGAACGGGAAGGCTTCGAGCTGGAACGCCTTCTGGCCGCCGAAGAAGGAATCGCGGGCCAGCGCGTAGATTTCCTGGATCTGCTCGTCGGTCATCGCGTAGCAGCCGCGCGAGGAGCAGTCGCCGTGCACCATCAGCTCCGAGCCGGTATAGCCGTGCGAGCGGTCATAGGCGTTCGGGAAGCCGGTGTTGAAGGCGAGATAATAGTTCGAGCGCGGGTTCATCTGCCCGGGCGTGATCGTGTAGAAGCCCTCGGGCGCCTGCCGGTCGCCTTCCTTCTTCTTGGGACCGAGATCGCCCGACCAGCGGCAGATCGGATAGGTCTTCAGCAGGGCGTATTCGCCGTCGCGATTCTTCTTCCAGACCTCGAGCTCGGACTCTTCCTTGAACAGGCGGACGAGGATCGGCGAATCCTTGTCCATGTTCTTCTCGGAGATGAGCGCGATCATCTTGTCGGAGAGGGGCGCCTGCGCGCGGCCGGTGGGGGCGATGTCGTCGGCACTGCAACCGGCAAGCATGACCGCAGCGGCAAGAGCCGCGGACGCCAACAGCGCGCGTACCAGGGGTCGTTTCAAACGCGGTACTCCCCGAAGGGGCAGGCCCTCATTGACATATCGTTAGCCATAAGATGTGGCCTCGGCAAGGCAAACAAGGTCGTGGTCGGCTACCGCTAAGCCTATGGTAAAACAACGGTAAATTCAAATCCTGCGGTGTTAGCGTTAATCCCACACGGAAATAGCGGATTCGGCGGCCGGCGCTAAGCGCGGACCCGGCCCATGGCGAGAAATTTCTCCCGCCGCTGCTTGTGGATAGTTTCGCCGTCGAGCCCGCGCAGTTCGGCAAGGGCATTGGCGATGGCGGCTCCGGCCGCGGCGATGGCCGCGGCGGGGTCGCGATGCGCGCCGCCCACCGGCTCCGGGATCACGCTGTCGATGATCCCGAACCGCACCATGTCCTGGGCGGTGATCTTCATATTGGTCGCCGCCTCCTGCGCCTTGGTGGTGTCGCGCCACAGGATCGAGGCGGCGCCTTCCGGCGAGATCACGCTGTAGATGGCGTGTTCCAGCATCAGCACGCGGTTGGCGGTGGCGAGCGCGATGGCGCCGCCCGACCCGCCTTCGCCCAGGACCACCGCGACATTGGGCACGCGCAAGGCCAGGCAGGCGTCGGTCGAACGGGCAATGGCCTCGGCCTGCCCGCGCTCTTCCGCGCCGATGCCGGGATAGGCGCCGGCGGTATCGACCAGGCAGATCACCGGCAGGCCGAAGCGGTCGGCCATTTCCATCAGGCGCACCGCCTTGCGGTAGCCCTCCGGGCGCGCCATGCCGAAATTGTGCTTGAGGCGGCTTTCGGTGTCGGAGCCCTTTTCGTGGCCGATCACGCAGACGCTTTCGCCGCGGAAGCGGCCGAAGCCGCCGACGATGGCTTCGTCGTCGCCGAACTTGCGGTCGCCGGCGAGCGGCACGAAATTGGAGATCAGGCCTTCGATATAGTCGAGGCAGTGCGGACGCTGCGGATGGCGGGCGACCTGGGTCTTCTGCCAGGGCGTGAGATTGTCATAGATCTCCTTGAGCGCGGCCCCGGCCTTGGCCTCGAGCCGGCCGATCTCGTCGGCGACGGGAACCGCGCCGCCGCTTTCGCCCATGGCGCGCAGCTCCTCGACCTTGGCCTCCAGTTCGGCCACCGGTTTTTCGAAATCGAGATAGCTGCGCATGTTTCCTGAAAGCATAGGCCGGGAGATGGCGGGCAGAGGGCACAGAGTCAAGCGAGAAGGCGTGAAATCCCTTTCAGCCGCGTTAAGCCGCTTCGCAGCCGCGGATTTCGGTCTCGATCCGTCATCCTCAGGTGCCCGCGCGCAGCGCGGGCCTCGAAGGATGGACGGCCACTTCGTTGGGGGCCGTCGCCCTTCGAGGCTCGCGTGCTTCGCACGCTCGCACCGCAGGGCGACGGATCAACTTCGTAGACCGTCGCTGGAATGCCGCGATTGCATCGGCCAAGGCCCCGCTCGCACCCGTGGCTTCATGCATTGGCAATCAACAACATCCACCGGGATCGAAAACAATTCTTCGATCGTCCGTTTGATTCCGGCATGCCGAAAAATATCGGCCGGCAGTTCGGATCGCGTGCGATCATGAACTCGCTGTCACTGTCGCTGTCGCCGTCGGGCCTCGCCGCGCGCGCAAGCCGTCCGCGTTCTTCGCAATCCGCCTTCTTCGCAAGACGTCGATGACTTCCCGGCGGTTCGTGGCGCAAGTCCAAGCGCAAGACTAGCCGATTTCAGCGCCGGTTGCATCCGCGTCAATCCTGTCCCAGCGGATGCAGGTCGCGCACCAGACTCTTGAGGCGGTCTTCCAAGACGTGGGTATAGATCTGGGTCGTGGAAATATCGGCGTGGCCGAGCAGCGTCTGCACCACCCGCAAGTCGGCGCCGTTGTGCAGGAGATGGCTGGCGAAGGCGTGCCGCAAGACGTGCGGGCTCAGGCGCGGCGGCGAGATGCCGCAGCGTGCCCCAAGCGCCTTCAGGTCGCGGGCGAAGTGCTGGCGTGTCAGATGGCCCTGCTCGCCGAACGACGGAAACAGCCATTTTGACGCCGCGTCGCGCTTGGCGGCTTCGCGCAGGGCCAGATAGTCGTGCATGGCCCGCTTGGCGGCGGCGTTGAGCGGCACCAGCCGCTCCTTGCCGCCCTTGCCGCGCACCACCAGCATGTTCTGG
>Ga0180222_1001280_pt1 | contig 27320 bp, 22 predicted proteins | sample eDN5th37CKraftOP_FD_151336 | JGI IMG/M metagenome (GOLD analysis project Ga0180222, IMG submission 151336) | Enriched Organic Plus compost microbial communities from Emeryville, California, USA - eDNA 5th pass 37_C Kraft OP (version 2) (version 2) ...
CCATTGTCCAATATTCCCCACTGCTGCCTCCCGTAGGAGTCTGGGCCGTGTCTCAGTCCCAGTGTGGCTGATCATCCTCTCAGACCAGCTACTGATCGTCGCCTTGGTGAGCCATTACCTCACCAACAAGCTAATCAGACGCGGGCCGATCTTTCGGCGATAAATCTTTCCCCGTAAGGGCTTATTCGGTATTAGCTGAAGTTTCCCTCAGTTGTTCCGAACCAAAAGGTACGTTCCCACGTGTTACTCACCCGTCTGCCACTGACGTATTGCTACGCCCGTTCGACTTGCATGTGTTAAGCCTGCCGCCAGCGTTCGCTCTGAGCCAGGATCAAACTCTCAAGTTGGACTTGAAACTTTGAACCGGCTGATCACAACGTTTGACGAGGTCCCACCACTTTCATCGCCAGCGATTCACATCGCTGCGACGCGACCTCCGAAGAGGCCCATGGTGTAACCTTTGAAACGTGTGCCGCCGAAGTCTTTCGTCCGGCCTCACCACACGAAAGCCGAAGCTTCCGTCAGCGAGACCCGCAAGGACTCCGCCGTCCACGTTTCTCTTTCTTCATATTCACTTGTCAAACAGCCCGGAGCCCGAAGCCCCTCTCCCGTGGCCGGGAGCATCTTGAAATCCAACCGACGGCAAATAACACCCGATAACTCTCGGCTGTTGGTTCACTCATCTCAGTGAGGGACTTCAAAGGGCGCGGTCAGAAGTCTTGGCTAGGGAGCCAAGGCATCGCCGCGCTCAGTGGGTGCCTTATAGGCCCCGCCGACGCCGCTTGTCAACGGCTTTCGTCAAGAAATCGTCACGCAGTGCAAAATCCGCAAAGCCCCTGCAAAACAAAGCTTTTCGAGCAATGCGCCGTACTTGGGCCACATTCCTGCGACGTCCTGACGAAGAATTTTTTGAATCGTTGGGATCGTGAGCGGCCGCCGGGTTCCCGAGGCAGGGAACCATGGGCAGGCGCCCGTCCAGAACGGTTCTCGCGACCCGAACAGATCAGGAGGCCTCGAACACCATTGACGTTCGGCGCGGAGCCCAGCACTTTGGCCCGCACGCATTCCGGCATCTGGCGATTCAGCCACGCCAACCAGTCAACTTCGCACCTTATCAAGTTCACACGAACGGAATCTTGGGGTTAGCCTGCCCCGCGCAACGGGGACTCACAGGTGATCGCGCATTCGCAGGGGACGAGGGTTTGAGCCAGAAGACGCCACGCGGAGCTCTCGAGGGGCGCCCGTCCGGAGTCATCGACCTCGGGCATGAGCCGCCGCTTTCGGTTGACGGCTCCGAAGCCGCCGTTATCGACCGGCGGCGCATCTCCGTACAATGGTTCAGCGGCACGATTCTCACCGGGCTCTGCGGCGCAGCCTTGATCGGCGGCGCCGTTTTTGCGTCGCTCGATGGCGAGACCACCTTTGCCAGAGTCCCCGAGCGGATCGAGAGCACGCTTCGCGGCGCGTTCGGCGCCAGTGACCGGACCGCCAGCCTTCACAAGAGCGACCGCCTTCCGCCGCCGAGCGAGAGCAGCGCCGCGCGCAGCATGGTTCGCGTGTCATCGGTGGCGCAGGTCGGCAATCGCGAGGTGATGCGGGTCCGCCCCTATATCCGGGTCGCCGGCAACCTGTCGCTGTCGACCAGCGAGCTCAGCGCCAAGATCCCTCCTTTCAACCCGCAACGCCTGTTGACCGAAAACGGTTCGCCTTCAGGCGCCGCCGACGCACAGGACGCCGCGGTCACCGCCGAGCCTGAGGCCGAAGTCTCCTTCGTGACCCGCGATCTTTCGACCGTACTGCCGCGCGCCAAGATCGGCGCCGTCATGGCGATGGACGACATCCTGATCCGGGTGAGAGACGCCTCGAACTGGCGCAGTCAGAGCGGCGTCCGCTACACCATGGCCAGCGCCACGCGCGACATTCCCGTGCCGGCCGACATGAAGATGGCCTATGCCAGCGAATCGACCGCGGCAGACCCCTATGCCGGGTTCGAAGCGCGGATCGTGCCGGAAAACGTCACGCTGCTGCCGAAGACCAACGACCAGATCACTGGCGGCAACACCAACGGCGAGCGCGTGCATGTGGTCAAGAAGGGCGACACCATCAACTCGGTGCTGGTGGACCAGGGAGCGACGCCGGAAGAGGCGCGCGCCATCGCCGCAACGCTGGGCCTGCGCAACCGCGACGGCGAGTTGCGCGAGGGACAGAAACTGCGAATCCTGATGGAGCCCACCGCACCGGGCAAGCGGCTGCAGCCCTATCGCGTCATCATCGCCAACGATTCCGCGATCGAGGCGGTGGTCGCGCTCTCCGATCTCGGCCGCTACGTTTCGGTGGACGTCCAGAGCCTCAACACCATGACTGCCGCCGCGGACAATAGCAGCGACGACGACGAGGAGGCCGACGACGGCACCGGCGTCCGGCTCTATCAGAGCATCTACGAGACCGCGCTGCGCAACAAGATTCCCCAGTCCGTCATCGAGGACATGATCCGGATCTACTCCTACGACGTCGATTTCCAGCGCCGCGCCCAGGCCGGAGATTCGTTCGAGGTGTTTTACGCCAGCGATGATGAGACCACGCCGGCCGTGGAAAAAGACGACGTGATGTACGCCGCCCTCACCGTCGGCGGCGAGACCAAGAAATACTACCGCTTCCAGACGCCCGACGACGGTATCGTCGACTACTATGACGAGACCGGGAAGAGCGCCAAGAAATTCCTCGTCCGCAAACCCGTCAACAACGCGATCATGCGCTCCGGCTTCGGCGCGCGGCGCCATCCGATCCTCGGCTACACCAAGATGCATACCGGCGTGGATTGGGCGACGGCTTACGGCACGCCGATCTTCGCCGCCGGCAACGGCATCGTCGAGAAGGCCGGCTGGGAAGGCGGATACGGCAAATACATCCGCATCAGGCACAACAACGGCTATGAGACCGCCTACGGCCATATGTCGGCCTTCGCCAAGGGCATCGAGCCCGGCAAGCGCGTGCGCCAGGGCCAGGTGATCGGTTTCGTCGGCTCGACCGGGCAGTCCACCGGCGCCCACGTCCATTACGAGATCCTCGTCAACCACCGTTTCGTCGATCCGATGCGCGTACGGCTGCCGCGCGGGCGCTCGCTGGAGGGACCCGTCATGGCCTCCTTCGAGAAGGAGCGCACCCGCATCGACGGGCTGATGAGCAACCGCGCCGCGCGGGTGGCCGAATCCACACCAGCGCAGGCCATCACCCCGGCGATGGTGCGATCGACCGGCCTCGCCGGCCAGACGGTGGAGCGCTGACGCGCGCCGCACCTGCAGCGCTGCACGTGGGGCGACGACGACGCCCTACCCTCATAGAGAAATGCAAAGGGGCACGCATCGAACGATGCGCGCCCCTTTTGTCGTTGTGTGCGCCGGCCGCAGCAGGCTCAGTTGATCGCAAACCTGCTCTTCGGGGCCTCGGGAATGTCCTCGTCGAGCGGCGGCTTCGCCGGCTTGCCGTTGAAGGTCAGCACGCCGCCTTCGGTCGAGATCTTGACGTGGTCGCCATCCCGGACCTCGCCGGACAGGATCATCTCCGCCAGCGGATCCTGCACGCTGCGCTGGATCACCCGCTTCAGCGGCCGGGCGCCATAGGCGGGATCCCAACCCTTCTCGGCGAGCCAGTCGCGCGCCGAGGCGTCGAGGTCGAGGACGATCTTGCGATCCTCCAGCAGCTTCGCGAGCCGGCCGAGCTGGATCGCGACGATCGCGCCCATCTCGCTCTTCTGCAGCCGATGGAACAGGATGATCTCATCGACACGGTTGAGGAATTCAGGCCGGAAGTGCGCCCGTACCAAGCCCATCACCTGCTCGCGCACGGCCGACGTATCCTGGCCTTCCGGCTGGTTGACCAGGAATTCCGAGCCGATGTTCGAGGTCATGATGATCAGCGTGTTGCGGAAGTCGACGGTGCGGCCCTGACCGTCGGTCAGGCGGCCGTCGTCGAGCACCTGCAGCAGCACGTTGAACACATCCGGATGCGCCTTCTCGATCTCGTCGAACAGCACGACCTGATAGGGCCGCCGCCGCACCGCCTCAGTCAGCGCGCCGCCCTCGTCGTAGCCGACATAGCCCGGGGGCGCGCCGATCAGCCGCGAGACCGAATGCTTCTCCATGTATTCCGACATGTCGAGGCGAACCATCGCGGTCTCGTCGTCGAACAGATATTCGGCGAGCGCCTTGGTCAGCTCGGTCTTGCCGACGCCGGTCGGGCCGAGGAACATGAACGAGCCCATCGGCCGGTTCGGATCCTGCAGCCCGGCGCGCGCACGGCGCACCGCCGTCGACACCGCCCGGACCGCCTCGGTCTGACCGACGACGCGCCTGCCGAGGCTCTCTTCCATGCGGAGCAGCTTTTCCCTCTCGCCCTCCAGCATCTTGTCGACCGGCACCCCGGTCCAGCGCGAGACCACCTGGGCGATATTGTCCGCCGTCACCGTCTCGGCGATCGACGTGTTCTCGCTGGCTTCGATCGCGGCAAGCTTCTTTTCGAGCTCGGGGATGCGGCCATACGCCAACTCGCCCGCCCTCTGGTACTCGCCCTTGCGCTGCGCATTGGCGAGCTCGGTGCGCAGCTGCTCCAGCTCGCTCTTCATCTTCTGCGCATCCGACAGCTTGCTCTTCTCAGCCTGCCACTTCGAGGTCAGGTCGGCCGAGCGCTTCTCCAGATTGGCCAACTCCTTCTCGAGGTTCTCCAGCCGCGTCTTCGAACCGGCGTCGTTCTCCTTCTTGAGCGCTTCCTGCTCGATCTTCAGCCGCACGATCTCGCGGTCGAGGTTGTCGAGTTCTTCCGGCTTGGAATCGACCTGCATCTTCAGCCGCGCAGAGGCCTCGTCGACCAGGTCGATCGCCTTGTCCGGCAGGAATCGGTCGGTGATGTAGCGGTTCGACAGCGTCGCTGCCGCCACCAGCGCGGAATCGGAGATCCGCACGCCGTGGTGCTGCTCATACTTGTCCTTCAAGCCGCGCAGGATCGAGATGGTGTCCTCGACCGTGGGCTCGGAGACGAACACCGGCTGGAAGCGCCGCGCCAGCGCCGCGTCCTTCTCGACATGCTTGCGATACTCGTCCAGAGTGGTGGCGCCGATGCAGTGCAGTTCGCCGCGCGCCAGCGCCGGCTTCAGCAGGTTGGACGCGTCCATCGCGCCGTCGGCCTTGCCGGCACCGATCAGGGTGTGCATCTCGTCGATGAACAGGATGATGCCGCCCTCGGCGGAGGTGACTTCCTGCAGCACCGCCTTGAGACGCTCCTCGAACTCGCCGCGATACTTCGCGCCGGCGATCAAGGCGCCCATGTCGAGCGCGAGCAGCTTCTTGTCCTTCAGGCTCTCCGGCACGTCGCCATTGATGATGCGCAGCGCCAGCCCTTCGACGATCGCGGTCTTGCCGACGCCGGGCTCGCCGATCAGCACCGGATTGTTCTTGGTCCGGCGTGACAGCACCTGGATGGTGCGGCGAATTTCCTCGTCGCGGCCGATCACCGGATCGAGCTTGCCGTCGCGCGCCGACTGGGTGAGGTCGCGGGCATATTTCTTCAGCGCGTCATAAGCGTTCTCGGCCGTCGCGGAATCCGCGGTGCGGCCCTTGCGCAGCGCATTGATCGCCGCGTTGAGGTTCTGCGGCGAGACGCCGCCCCTGGCCAGGATCTTGCCGGCTTCGCTGTCCTTGTCGAGCGCCAGTGCAAGCAGCAGCCGCTCCACCGTGACGAAGCTGTCACCGGCCTTGTCGGCGACCTGTTCCGCAGTGTCGAAGACGCGCGCTGTCGCCGGCGCCAGATAGATCTGCCCCGCGCCGCTGCCGGAAACCTTTGGCAGCTTGTTGAGGTCGGCCTCGGTTGCCTGCAGAATCGCCCGCGAATTGCCGCCGGCGCGATCGATCAGACCACTGGCGAGCCCTTCATTGTCGTCGAGCAGCACCTTGAGGATGTGCAGCGGCGAGAATTGCTGATGGCCCTCGCGCATGGCCAGCGATTGCGCTGACTGGATGAAGCCGCGCACGCGTTCGGTATATTTCTCAATATTCATTCGATGATGTCCCTCAGCCTGCCAGCCCGCCCCGAAGGCACGTCACCGGCATCTTCACTGGGAGCCGCCACCATGCCGACATTGGTCCGACCTGGCTGACGGCCTCGTCGCCGGCAAGGCTGCCGGCTTGATCCAGATGTGGGAACAGGCCGCCGCAAAGGGAAGAGGCGGCGGCCACAATTTCATCGCGATCGGTAAGGACCGGTCAGCCCGGCGGCATCACATAGGCAGTGACGCGGCTGCGCGGATAGACCGCCTCGGCGACACGGCGGCTGTGGTTGCCTGACACCACGATCGGATTGCCCTTGGCGTCGACGCCGCTGACGACGCCGACGTGACTGCCGCCCCGGCGGCCGATCACGGCGATGGCGCCGATCTGCGGCCCCGACACGCGGTGGCCGTAGCTCGCGAACGACCGCGCCAGATCCGATCCGGTGCCGCGCAGACCAACCCGCTGCAGCACCATGTTCATGAAGCGCGCGCACCACAGCCGGCTGCGGCCGGTCGGATTGCCGCCGATGTAGCGGCGCGCCTCGCTGACCAGTTGCGATCCGCCGCCGCTTGCGGCGCCCGTCGGCATCGTCGGCTGCAGGCTGGCCTGGGCATTGCCGAACCCGTTCGCGCGAAGCTGCGCGGCGCCGCGGTCGAACGCCGAGGCCCGGTCCGCCCTGCCGCGCCAGGAGGCACGGATGCGATGACGGTGATAATGGCGGGACGGACGGACCGCATGGCGACGCCCGTGATGTCCCGAATGAATGTGACTGTGATGGTGGCGCTTGGCCCCATGATGGGCGGGGCTTGCCGAAGCCGGCGACGCCGACGAGAGAATTGCAACCGTCCCCAAGGCCAACACGGCACCACAGGCCGCGCGGCCAATCTTACGCAACTGAAGCATTTATCATCCTTTGCTACACCCCCGATCCCTGACCGACGATGCGCCGGTCAGACGAAGGCCTGTAGAACAAAGGGGGATGTGGCGACAGCAAGGCGCGCCACGGCGCGGGCCGCGTGAAAACGGCCCGATTTCGCGTCTTCCCGGCGTAAACCGGCCAGTTCCGTGCCGTTTCATAACAGCACTGCTCACCGCGCAGGACCGGTTAATGAAAGGTTAGCGATTTCAACGAGGTTTGCGAGCCCGGCTGAGCAGGAACACGCCCTGCTCGCCAAACAGGTTCCAGAACCACCACGGCGCGTTCAGCCGCAGCGGCCGGCCATAGCGATCAAGGGCCACCGCGCGCTCCATCTTGACGTGGATCTCGTCGCAGAGCTGCACGAAATCCTTGATGGTGCAGAAGTGGATATTCGGTGTCTCGTACCACGTTGCCGGCAGGTTCTCGGTGCGCGGCATATGACCGCCCACCAGCAGCTGCAGGCGCATCTTCCAGTAGCCGAAATTCGGAAACGACACGATGGCGCGCTGGCCGATGCGCAGCAGATTCTCCAGCACCGCCTTCGGCTGCCGTGTGGCCTGTAGCGTCTGCGACAGGATCACGTAGTCGAAGGAATCGTCGGGATAGGCGTCGAGGTCGGTGTCGGCATCGCCCTGCACCACCGCGAGCCCCTTGGCGACAGAGCGGTTGACGCCCTCGCGCGACAGCTCGATGCCCCGGCCGTCGACGCCACGCCGCTCCAGAAGCTGCAGCAGGTCGCCGTCGCCGCAGCCGACGTCGAGCACGCGCGAGCCGGGCGCGACCATCTCCGCCACCAGCAGGTGATCCCCGCGATATCCCGCCGGAGCGGTCTGCGTCACGCCGTTGAACGGCAGACTCGGTTGCTCGATCGTCTCGATGGTCATGGGCGGTCCGATCCAAGGCCACGCGCGGACGCGGCCGATTGCAGGAAGGCGTGCGAGATATCGATGAACTCCGGCACGTCGAGCAGGAAGGCGTCGTGGCCCTTGTCGGTCTCGATCTCGGCGAACGAGACGCGGGCGCCGCCAGCGTTCAGCGCATGCACGATGGCGCGCGATTCCGACGTCGGGAACAGCCAGTCGCTGGTGAACGACACCACGCAGAACCGTGTCTTGGTGCCACGGAAGGCTCTTGCCAGCACGCCTTCATGATCCGCGGCGATATCGAAGTAATCCATCGCCCGGGTCAGATAGAGATAGCTGTTGGCGTCAAAGCGCGCGACGAAGGACGACCCCTGATGCCGCAGGTAGCTCTCCACCTGGAAATCGGCGTCGAAGGAGAACGTCGGCAGTTCGCGGTCCTGCATGCGACGGCCGAACTTGCGATGCAACGCCGCGTCCGACAGATAGGTGATATGTGCGGCCATGCGGGCGACTGCGAGGCCGCGGTGCGGATGCGTGCCCTGCTCGAAATAGCGCCCCTGCCGCCAGTCCGGATCGGCCATCACCGCCTGGCGGCCGAGCTCATGGAAGGCGATGTTCTGGGCTGAGTGACGCGTGCTGCAGGCAATCGCCAGCGCAGAGAACACCCGCTGCGGATAGGCAACGCTCCATTGCAGCACCTGCATGCCGCCCATGGACCCGCCGACCACGGCCAACAGCGTCTCGATGCCGAGACGATCGATCAGCATCGCCTGCGCCCGCACCATGTCCGGGATGGTGACGATCGGGAAATCGAGCCCCCACGGCTTGCCGGTGGCCGGATTGGTGGAGGCCGGACCGGTCGACCCCATGCAGCCGCCGATCACGTTCGAGCAGATGATGAAATAGCGGTTGGTGTCGAGGGGCCTGCCCGGCCCGACCAGCGTTTCCCACCAGCCGGGCTTGCCGGTGATGGGATGGATGTTGGCGACGTGCTGATCCCCGGTCAGCGCATGGCAGACCAGGATGGCGTTGGAGCGCTCCGCATTCAGCGTGCCGTAGATCTGGTATGCGATCTGGAATGGCGACAGGTCGACGCCGCAGTCCAACCGCAACGGCTGATCCGGACCGAACACCGCCACCTCCGACGACGGGCGATCGATCTCGCGCTCCTGGCTGGGCAGCGCCCGGATATTGGCTAACTCGAGATTCACCATGCGGCACCGGTCTCCGTTGCGGTCAATGCCGCACTGCCGAGCCAGGCCACAAAAAACCCGGCCTGAACGGGGCGTTCGGCCGGGATCATTTTATGTCCCCGGCCTGTTTAGCGAGTTGTTTAACGTGGCTGCAAGCCGGCCGGCTCAAATGACCACGATGTGTGGCACAACAGCTAATCTCTTGCCGGGTCGCCGTCAAGACGACACGTTCCAGCCTTATCGGGGCCGTCTGCCGGGCCGGATGTTTTCTTTGCTTTCGGGCGGCGTCTTACCTATCAATGCGCCGGTCCCCGCAACCCTCGTGCATCACCCGAACGCCGCCGCAGGTCGCCGCCGATGTCCCAACCGCCTCCCGCCCCGCCATCCCTGCAGGACCTCCGCCGCGAGATCGATAATATCGACGAGCAGATGCACCGGCTGCTGATGCAGCGGAGCGATATCATCGACCGTCTGATCTCGGTGAAGAAGACCCAGGAGGTCGGCTCGGCATTCCGCCCGGCGCGCGAGGCTGACATGATGCGGCGGCTGGTGGAGCGCCACCGCGGCCTGCTGCCGCTCGATACCGTCGAGGGCATCTGGCGCGTCATCATCGCGACCTTCACCTATGTTCAGGCGCCGTTCTCGGTGCATGCCGACCTTTCGACCGGCGAATCCGCCATGCGCGACTCGGCCCGGTTCCATTTCGGCTTCACGGTGCCATTCGTGCCCCATTTCAACCCCACCGCCGCGGTGGATGCCGTCGCCCGCTCGAAAGGTGACCTGGCGCTGGTCCCGGCCACCACCAACCGGATGCCGTGGTGGCTGGAGCTGGAAGCCGACGGCGCTCCGAAGATCATCGCCCGCCTGCCCTTCGTGGAACGGGCCGACCACCCGGCGGCGCTGCCGGTCTTCGCGGTCTCCCGCGTCGCCGACAGTGCCATGGTGACCGAAGTGGAGACCTGGAGCGTGCGGGTATCGGGCTGGAACGCCGATGTCGCCAGCGCGCTGGCCCCGCTGGCGGAAATCGCCGCGGTGCCCGACGCGGCCTTTGACGGCGCCGCCCTGCTGATCTCGATCAACGGCGCCGGCAATCTCGACAGGATCACCTCGGCGCTGGTCGCAGCCGGCGCCACCGTGCGCTCGGCGGCTCTCGTCGGCAGCCACGCGACCCGCTATACGGTGCCGAGCAACGCCCCGGCGCGGGGCTAGTGTCCCGCGCCATTCCGTCCGGAGTCCCAGATGTCACGTCCCGTGCCGAATCCCGGCATTCTCGATATTGCGCCCTACACCCCCGGCAAAAGCCCGGTGCAGCGGCCTGGCCAGAAGGTCTTCAAGCTCTCCGCCAACGAGACGCCGCTGGGGCCCTCGCCGCGCGCCAAGGAGGCTTTCGTCAACGCCGCCGCGCATCTCGAGGATTATCCCGAGGGCTCGTCGCGGGTGCTGCGCGAGGCCATCGGCCGCGCCTATGGCCTCGACCCCGACCGCATCATCTGCGGCGCCGGCTCCGACGAAATCCTGAACCTGCTGGCTCACACCTATCTCGCGCCTGGCGACGAGGCGATCTCGACCACGCACGGATTCCTGGTCTATCCGATCGCCACCAAGGCCAACGGCGCGATCAACGTGGTCGCGCCCGAAGTCGACTTCACCGCCAATGTCGACAACATCCTCGGCTGCGTGACGCCGCGCACCAAGCTGGTATGGCTCGCCAACCCGAACAATCCGACCGGCACCTATCTGCCGTTCGACGAGGTCAGGCGCCTGCGCGCCGGCCTGCCCGGACATGTCGTGCTGGTGCTCGACGCAGCCTATTCCGACTTCGTCACGCGCAACGATTACGAGATCGGCCTCGAACTGGTGGCGACCACCGAGAACACGGTGATGACCCACACCTTCTCCAAGATCCACGGCCTCGCGGCGCTGCGCGTCGGCTGGATGTTCGGCCCCGCCAACATCGTTGACGCGGTCAACCGCATCCGCGGCCCGTTCAACGTCTCGACCCCGGCGATGCTGGCGGCGGCGGCGGCGATCGCCGACACCGATCACATCCGGCTGTCGCGGGAGCATAACGAGACCTGGCGCGGCTGGATGAGCGAAGAGCTGGGCCGGATCGGGCTGACCGTGACGCCGAGCGTCACCAACTTCATCCTGATCCACTTCCCCACCACCAAGGGCAGAACCGCGGCGGACGCCGATGCCTTCCTCACCGAGCGCGGCCTGGTGCTGCGCGCGCTGAACAATTATGGCCTGCCGCATGCGCTGCGCATGACCATCGGCACCGAGGAGGCCAACCGCCTGGTGCGGGACGGCCTGCGTGATTTCATGGCTCGCCCGTAATGTCGACACCGTTATTTTCCCGCCTCGCCCTGATCGGCTTCGGACTGATCGGCGGCTCCATCGCCCGCGGCGCCCGGGCACAAGGCCTCGTCGGCGAGATCGTCGCCACCGCGCGCTCGGCCACGACCCGCGACCGGGTGCGCGAGCTCGGCATCGCCGACCGCGTCGTCGACAGCAATGTCGAGGCCGTCCGCGATGCCGACCTCGTCATTCTCTGCATTCCCGTCGGCGCCTGCGGCGCTGTGGCGGCCGAGATCGCGCCGCATCTCAAGCCCGGCGCCATCGTCTCCGACGTCGGCTCGGTCAAGACCGCGGTGGTCCAGGACATGGCCCCGCGGCTGCCGGCGAACGTCCATTTCGTGCCGGCGCATCCGGTGGCCGGCACCGAGAATTCAGGGCCGGATTCCGGCTTCGCCGAACTGTTCGCCAACCGCTGGTGCATCCTGACCCCGCCGCCGGGTACCGATGCCGCCGCGGTCGAGCGGCTGGCGGTGTTTTGGCGCGCCCTCGGCGCCAATGTCGAGACCATGACGCCGGAGCATCACGATCTGGTGCTGGCCATCACCAGCCACCTTCCGCATCTGATCGCCTACACCATCGTCAGCACCGCGGAAGAGCTGGAGGGCGTCACCCGCTCCGAGGTCCTGAAGTTCTCCGCCGGCGGTTTCCGCGACTTCACCCGCATCGCCGCCTCCGACCCGACGATGTGGCGCGACGTTTTCCTGAACAACAAGGACGCCGTGCTGGAAATGCTCGGCGAGTTTCAGGAGGATCTCTCGAAGCTCACCCGCGCCATCCGCCGCGGCGACGGCGACACGCTGTTCGAGCATTTCACCCGGACCCGCGCCATCCGACGTGGCATCGTCGATATCGGCCAGGATGAAGCCCGCGCCGACTTCGGCCGGCGTCCGGCCAACCTCACCAAGACGCCCACGTCCTGACGGCCGGAGCAGGCGGATTGTCCACGGCCCGCGCGCGGTCTAAGCTGCGGCCATCCAAGGAGAGAAGCGAATGACCATCAAAGTTGGCGACCGCCTGCCCGAGGCCAAGTTCCGTGTGATGACTGAGGACGGAATCGAAGTCAAAACCACCGATGACATCTTCAAGGGTAAGAAGGTGGCGCTGTTCGCCGTCCCCGGCGCGTATACCGGCACCTGCCACAAGATGCATATGCCGAGCATCTTCCAGAACGCCGCGGCGCTGAAGGGTAAGGGGATCGACACCATCGCCGTGGTGTCCGTCAACGACGCTTTCGTGATGAATGCCTGGAAACGCGACGTCGATCAGCGTAATGAAGCGACCTTCCTCGCTGACGGCAATGCCGAATTCGCCAAGGCGATCGGCATGGAACTGGACGCCTCCGGCAACGGCCTCGGCACCCGCTCCAAGCGCTATTCGATGCTGGTCGAGGATGGTGTGGTGAAGAAGCTCAACCTCGAGCCCAATCCCGGAAAAGTCGAGGTCTCCGGCGGTGACACGCTGCTCGGGCAGTTGTGATCGCACGCCCCCTCTGAGGCGGTCGGCACAATTAGCCCCGAAGCGTGCCTTCATCCTTCGAGAGCCGCCGCGAGGGCGGCTCTCACCTCCGGATGACGCCAACCGCTACGTTCCGCCCACCGTCTGCCGCAGCCGTGCCATGGCGATGCCCTCGCGTGCCAATTCGTCGGCCCGCTCGTTGTCGTCGTGGCCGGCATGCCCCTTGACCCAGTGCCACTCCACCCGGTGCGGCTTCAGCGCCGCGTCGAGGCGCTGCCAGAGATCGACATTCTTGACCGGCTTTTTGTCGGCGGTGCGCCAGCCGTTCCGCTTCCAGCCGTGAATCCAGCCGGTGATGCCCTGGCGCAGATACTGGCTGTCGGTATGCAGGGCGACGTCGCAGGGCTTCTTCAGCGCCTCAAGCGCCGCGATCGCCGCCATCAGCTCCATGCGGTTGTTGGTGGTATGCGGCTCGCCGCCCTTCAGCTCCTTGCGCACGGCGCCGAATTGCAGGATCGCGCCCCAGCCGCCCGGCCCGGGATTGCCGGAACAGGCGCCGTCGGTATGGATCACCACCTGCGGCCGCTCGCTCACGCCGTCACCCGCGCAGGCGCGGCGTCGATGCCGTAGTCGCCGACGCTCTTCACCGATTGATGGAAGCGCAGCTTGCGCACATATTCCAGCGGGTCCTTCGGCTTGACCAGCGCCCCCGGCGGGACATTGAGAAAATCCACCAGCCGCGTCAGCAGGAAGCGCATCGCGGCGCCGCGCGCCAGCAGCGGCAGCGCCGCACGCTCAGTGGCCGACAGCGGCCGCTCCTGCTCATAGGCGCGCAGCAGCGCCCGCGCCTTGGTGACGTTGAAGGAATGATCCGGCTCGAAGCACCAGGCGCTCAGGCAAATCGCGATGTCGTAAGCCAGCATGTCGGTGCAGGAAAACGGAAAATCGATCAGCCCGGATACCGTGTCGCCGAGGAAGAACACGTTGTCCGGAAACAGGTCGGCATGGATCACCCCGACCGGCAGATCCCGCGGCCAGCGGCCTTCGAGGAACGACAGCTCCTCCGCGAGAAACGCGCGCAGCCCCGCCTGCACGCTGTCGGCTCGCGGCGCGGCGCGCTCGAACAGCGGGCGCCAGCCCTCGACCGAAAGCGGATTCTTACGCGCCATCGGGAAGCCCAGCCCGGCGAGATGCATCCGTGCCAGCGCCTGCCCGACGCCGGTGCAATGCATCACCGTCGGCCGGCGCGGCCACATGCCCTCGAGGAAATTGATGATCGCCGCAGGGCGGCCGGCCAGCGTGCTGTAGACCTCGCCGCGCGCGTTGCGCTGCGGCTGCGGGCAGTGCACGCCGTGCGCGGCCAGATGCGCCATCAGCGACAGGAAGAAGGGCAGGTCCTCGGCTGCGACACGCTTCTCGTACAGCGTGAGGATGTAGGCCCCCTTCGTGGTGTGCAACAGATAGTTCGAGTTCTCGACGCCCTCGGCGATGCCCTTGTAGGAGAGCAGTTCCCCGATGTCATAAGCCTTGAGAAAATCCGCAAGCTCGTCGGCGGCGACGTCGGTGTAGACCGCCATCTGCTATCCCCATTCCCAAATTCGTATCCAGCACCACGCTTCGAAGCATCCTTCGACTTAAAGGACACGAGCGATCGCCATGACGCAAGCGGTGGATCCGACAATCGCGCGGCTTGCCGATGTGATGGCGACGGCCGCGTCGTGGAGTGCCGAGGGCCGGGAACTCCGCCGCGCCGGCTTCTTATTCCGCCGCGTGCGGCCGCAGCGAGCGCGGCAACGGGAAGAACTCGTTCTCCTCGGCGGCCGAGACGGTCTCGACGTCAAGTACGTAGCGCTCGGCGAAGGCATCCATGATTTCCTCGACGATCACCTCCGGCGCCGATGCGCCCGCGGTGATGCCGATGCTCTTGACGCCCTCGAACTTCTCCCAGTCGAGATCGCTGGCGCGCTGGGCAAGCACGGAGATCCGGCAGCCCTCCCGCTCGGCGACCTCGCGCAGGCGCTGCGAATTCGAGGAATTCGGCGCACCGACCACGATCATGGCATCGACCACCGGAGCCACCTTCTTCACCGCGAGCTGGCGGTTGGTGGTGGCGTAGCAGATGTCTTCCTTGTGCGGGCCATGGATGTTCGGGAACCGTTCCTTGAGCACCGCGACGATCTCCGCGGTATCGTCGATCGACAGGGTGGTCTGCGTGACGAAGGCGAGGTTGTCGGCATTCTTGGGCGTGAAATTCGCCGCATCCTCAGCGGTCTCGATCAGGGTGACCGCGCCCGGCGGCAACTGACCCAGCGTGCCCACCACCTCCGGATGATGGGAATGGCCGATCAGCAGGATTTCATGACCGCGCTTGAAATGAATCGCCGCCTCGCGATGCACCTTGGTGACCAGCGGGCAGGTCGCGTCGAGGGAGAAAAAGTTCCGATTCACCGCCTCCGCCGGAACCGACTTCGGCACGCCATGGGCCGAAAACACCACCGGGGCCTGCGTATCCGGGATCTCCGAAAGTTCCTCGACGAAGATCGCGCCCTTGGCCCGCAGGCTGTCCACCACGTAGCGGTTGTGGACGATCTCATGGCGGACATAGACCGGCGCGCCATAGAGCTTGAGCGCCCGCTCAACCGTGTCGATGGCCCGCACCACGCCGGCACAGAAGCCCCGGGGCGAACAAAGCATGATCTTCAACGGCGGTTTGGCCTGCATGGGGGAGACCTGAAATGATTCGCCCCCTCAAGGGCGGACAAAAAACAGCGTCGGGACGGATAACGAACGCGTCGGATTGGTTCCTAACGACTTGGGACGGCTTTGCGGCCCTGTCAAGGCCGATCAGTAATCCATTGCGCGTTTAGCCCCGGCCATCATATAAAGAGGCGAATTCCCGTCATCCCCGATGACTGCACCACTCCGCCTCCGGACCGAGGTGGGCGGAGACCAAAGGAGATTTGCCATGAGCAATGCACCGCTGATGCCGAAGGCGACTGCCGTGTGGCTCGTCGATAATACCGCGCTGACATTCGACCAGGTGGCGGATTTCACCAAAATGCACCCGCTCGAGGTCCGCGCCATCGCCGATGGCGACGCCGCGCAGGGCATCAAGGGCATGGACCCGATTTCCACCGGGCAGCTTACCCGCGACGAGATCGAGCGGGGCGAGAAGGACCCGAACTACCGGCTCAAGCTCAGCGAAAGCAAGGTGATCCTGCCCGAAGCCAAGAAGAAGAAAGGCCCGCGCTATACCCCGGTGTCGCGCCGCCACGAGCGTCCCAGCGCCATCCTGTGGCTGGTGCGCAACCATCCTGAGCTCAAGGATGCCCAGATCATGCGGCTGGTGGGCACCACCAAGACCACCATCGCCTCGATCCGCGACCGTACCCACTGGAACACCGCCGCGCTGACGCCGATGGACCCGGTGACCCTCGGCCTGTGCTCGCAGATCGAGCTGGATTTCGAGGTGCAGCGCGCGGCCAAGGAGAAGCCGACCGATTCGACCTATGGCGGCGCCACCCTGCTTCCGGCCGCCGAGACCACCCGTGACGACGAGAGCGAGAGCTCCGACCGGCGCCAGGACGATCTCAACGTCGACGCCGTTTTCGCCAAGCTCAAGACCATCGGCGGCAAGAAGCACGACGACGAGGACGAGGAATAGGCCGGAGCAGATTTCCGGCCGACGCGGCCGCGCCAGTTCAGGGTGAACCATGGAGCAGCCCTGAATGTCTGACCGGAAAGTCGGTTGGGCGCGCGACATGGCACGAAAGCCATCATCCCGAGGCGCGACAGCGCAGCCCGAGCCTCGAAGCGTCATCCTGAGGCGCGAGCCTCGAAGGATGGCATGGGACAGCGCCCTCGCTCCGTGTGGCTATCAGCAATGGCTGCGGTCGGCAAAAGTCGTTATGTTGCGGCCGCAAACCGATCCGCTCAGGGAGGCTCTCTTGACCTACGACCGTTCCACCGTCGAAGCCGTGATCCAGCATTATTTCGACGGACTCTATGAAGGTGACGCTGACAAGCTCGAAGCCATCTTCCATCCCACCGCCGACCTGCGCTGGCTCGACAAGGGCGAGCTCAAAGTGCTGACCGTGCCGGACTGGATGGCGCTGGTGAGGAAGCGCCCCTCCGCCAAGGCTGAAGGCAAGCAGCGCAACGACTTCGTCGTCACGCTCGATCGCTCCGACGAGAACACCGCCTTCATCAAGGTGAAATGCCAGTTGCCGCCGCGCCATTTCACGGATTATCTGATCGCCATGAAACTGGCCGATGGCTGGCGCATCGTCTCCAAATCCTACCGCTTCGATCTGGTCGAGTAGCGGCCTCTGGCGATCATGCGCTGGCGGCGGACCATACCGCCCGCATAAGCCCGCATGATCGCCTCCTTTTTCACCTTCCTGCTGGTCCTGACGGTCCTCGCCGCCTCGGCAACGCTGGCGCGCAAGCTGACCATCGCCCCGGCCATCGTTTTCCTGCTCGTCGGCATCGCCATTGCCTTCGTGCCCGGCTTCCCGCCGATCCAGATGCAGCCGGACGGCGTGCTGCTGGTGGTGCTGCCGCCGCTGATCTATTCAGCCGGCGTATCGATGAGCTGGCGCGAGTTCAGGTCGAACCTGCGCCCGATCGCGCTTCTGGCCATCGGCTGCGTGATCTTCACCACCGTCATGGTGGCCGCGGCGGCGCACTGGATTCTCGGCATGCCCTGGAGCGTCGGCTTCGTGCTCGGCGCCATCGTGTCGCCGCCGGACGTAGTTGCGCCGCTGGCGATCGCGCGGCGGCTGAGGCTGCCGCACCGCATCCTGGTCATCCTCGAAGGCGAAGGCCTCGCCAACGACGCCACCGCACTGATCCTCTACCGCTTCGCCGTGCTCGCGGTCAGCACCGGCAGCTTCTCGCTCGCGACCGCCGGCGAGACTTTCTGCGCCATCCTGGGGGGCGAAGTGCTGTTCGGCGCCGCGGTCGGCTGGTTCAGCCTGCGGCTGCGCAAATGGGCGCACGATCCGCGCGTCGAGATCTCGCTGTCGCTGCTGACGCCCTATCTCGCCTTCTGGGTGCCGGAGCATTTCGGCGGCTCCGGTGTGCTCGCCACCGTGGTGGCCGGCCTCTATGTGAGCTGGAACGGCCCGCTGTTGATCCCCTCGGCGACACGCCTGCAGGGCATCTTCTTCTGGGACTTCGTCATCTGGCTGATCGAGGGGGTGCTCTTCCTCACCATCGGCTTCCAGCTAAGGTTGCTGCTTGAGAAGGCGCAGGTCGTGCCGATCAGTCAGATCCTCGGCGCGATCGCGATTACCTCGGTCATCGTCGTGCTGGCCCGCTTCTTGTGGGTGTTTCCCGGCACCTACCTGCAGACCGTGCTCCACCGCCGCAAGCATCCGAAAACGCAGCGGCCGCCCTGGCGCGAAATCGTGGTGATCGGCTTCACCGGAGTCCGCGGCGTGGTCTCCCTCGCCGTCGCGTTGGCGCTGCCGCTGACGCTGCCGAACGGCGAGGCCTTCCCCTATCGCGATCTCATCCTGTTCATCACCTTCGGCGTGATCTTCGTCACACTGATCGGCATCGGGCTGACGCTGCCATGGGTGGTTGCGGGACTCGGCGTTTCCCGCGCCGGCCAGCATGAGGCGGTGGTCGAGCGCGAGGCGGAGATCGCGGCGCGGCGGCAGATCATCGAGCAGGCGCGCAGCTCGCTCGATCGGATGATCAAGGAGCGCCATCTTCCCGACAGCCTCGCGCGCTTTCTGGAAGCGCGGCACGAAACGCGGATGCGCGCGCTGCCGGACCCGCCGGCGGTGGCGGGCCAGCCGACACCGGCGACGCGCGGCGCGGCGTTGGTGCGCGAGATCATTACCATCGAGCGCGAGCTGCTGCACAAGCAACTGCGGGACGGCAAGATCACCGACGAAACGCGGCGCCGCATCGAACGCGACCTCGACCTCGAGGAGGCCGTCGTCGACAATCGCGAGCGAAATACGCCGCTCTGAATCGCCGCGCGAACAACCGAGATCGAACAAGCTCAGCGCTGCGCGATGCTGTCGGCGACCACCATCAGTTCCGGCCCGAACACGCCGACGCAATTGCGGCCGGACCGTTTCGCGTCATAAAGCGCGGCATCGGCATTGGCGAGCAGTTCATGCAGGGCCATCCTGGCGTGGCCGGCATGGACGCCGATGCTGATCGTTGGGCTGAGATCAGGCGGCAGCCTGCCGGCGCAATACGAGGGAAATGCCTCGCGGATGTGCTCGGCATAGTTTCTTGCCGCGCCAAGCTCCGCGTCAGGCAACAGAACGGCAAACTCCTCGCCGCCGATCCGCCCGGCCACGCTGCCGCCCTGCGCCGCCTGCCGTACCAGTTCGCCGAAGGTCGCGATCACCCGGTCGCCAACTGCATGGCCGTAGGTATCGTTGATCGACTTGAAATGATCGATGTCGGCGATCAGCAGCGCGACCGGCCAGCCCCGCGCAGCGCTCTGCTGCAGCAGCGGCATGGCCTTCTCCTCGAAGCCGCGGCGGTTCAGCAGGCCGGAAAGCTGATCGGTGTTCGCCTTCATCCGCAGCTCATCCATCAGATCGATGGCGATGGCCACCATCAGGTTCAGCGCCACCATGATCGAGATCATCGCCTGCGTGAACTGCACCGTGGTCCAGTAAACCGATTGCTGGAATCCCTCGTAGCTGTTGTATCCACCGACCAGCCACGCGATCGCCAGCGGCCGCACGATGAAATTGACCGCAGCCAGGGCCGCGATCACGAACAGCAGCCGGTCGACCAGATGCGGCTTCTCAACCGGATAAAGCTTCAGCACGACGAGCAGCGCCACGATGCCGAGCGCGAAGCTGACAAAGTAGATGCGTGCCGCCAGGTTCGGCTGAACCATCAGGAACCACATATGTCCGATCATCGCGCCGGCCACGACGATCGCCATCACGACATAGGGCACGGCGACCCGATAGTGGCGCAACACCGCTGCCGACAGCGTGCTGCCGGCCAGCAGGAAGAACAGGTTGGACAGGATGCGCTGCAGGCTGAACGGCAGCGGCGGGCCTACGTCCTGCAGCAGGAAGCCCAGCATCGCGAGCACATAGCTGACGGCGGCGACCAGCACATAGAACTGGTCGCGCCGATTGAGCCAGAGCAGAAAGAAGGCCGCAGCCAGCAGCAGGCCAATTCCGGGATTCAACAGCGATATGAAAAGCTGTCCTGTCACTCTTTCCGTCCGCTTGGACCCTTATGTGCCAAGGCAGCGATAAGGCGCTGTTATTGTCTTGATATCGTCGGAGGGATTGCAGGCATCCGCGAGATCGGACCGCGATGTTGCCACATAAAAAGGCCGGACACACGCCCGGCCTTTTCGCGACACGTCATCGGCAACAGGAATGGGCCGGACCGAGGCCGGCCGGCGGCATGTTACTCCGCGGCCGTCGCGGTCGGCACCCGCGGCACCTGCGCGCCGTTGCCGTAGCGCTGATCGATGTAGTCGATCACCAGCGCCTTGAAATCCGCGGCAATGGTCGGTCCGCGCAAGGTGCGGAATTTCTTGCCGTCGACGAACACCGGCGCCGACGGCGCTTCGCCGGTGCCGGGCAGCGAGATGCCGATATCGGCATGCTTGGATTCGCCCGGACCGTTGACGATGCAGCCCATCACCGCGACGTTCAGTCCTTCGACACCGGGGTAGCGCTTACGCCACACCGGCATCTCGTCACGGATGAAGTCCTGGATGCTGCGCGCCAGTTCCTGGAACGTGGTCGAGGTGGTGCGGCCGCATCCCGGGCACGCCGCCACCAGCGGCACGAAGGTGCGAAAGCCCATGGTCTGCAGCAGTTCCTGGCCGACCTGCACCTCGCGGGTGCGATCGCCGCCGGGCTCCGGCGTGAGCGAGATGCGGATGGTGTCGCCGATCCCCTGCTGCAGCAGGATGCCGAGCGCGGCGGAGGACGCCACGATTCCCTTCGAGCCCATGCCGGCCTCGGTCAGGCCGAGATGAATGGCGTAATCCGAACGGGCCGCAAGGTCCTGATAGACGGCAATCAGATCCTGGACCGCCGACACCTTGGCCGACAGGATGATACGGTTCTTCGGCAGGCCGATCTCCTCGGCGCGGGCGGCCGACGACAGTGCCGACTGCACCATCGCCTCGCGCATCACGGCGCGCGCGTCGCGCGGACTGGGGAGCTTGGCGTTTTCCTCCATCAGGTGCGTCAGCAGCTCCTGATCGAGCGAGCCCCAGTTGGCCCCGATGCGCACCGGCTTGCCATATTTGATGGCAAATTCAACGATGTCCGAGAACTGCTTGTCGCGCTTGTCCTTGAAGCCGACATTGCCCGGATTGATGCGGTATTTATCCAGCGCCTCGGCGCAGGCGGGATGATCGGCCAAGAGCTTGTGGCCGATGTAATGGAAGTCGCCGACCAGCGGCACCGTGACACCGCGCTTGCGCAGGCCGTCGCGGATATGCGGCACGGCGGCCGCCGCCTCGTCGCGATCGACCGTGATGCGGACCAGTTCGGAGCCGGCGCGGGCCAGCGCCGCGACCTGCTCGACCGTGCTCTCGACGTCGGCAGTATCGGTATTGGTCATCGACTGGACGACGATCGGCGCCCCGCCGCCAACGGCGACATCCCCGACCTTGACCTGGGTGGTTCGGTGCCGCGGCATCGGGCCCGCGACATCACGCTGGGACGGGTTTTCAAGTATGGTCATGGCTCACGAATATCAGGTTTCAGACGGGTTCATCAATGGATCAGTCGCATCCCTGGCCGGCCGGTTCACCAAGTAGAGCCCGGCCGCGACCAGGACAGCCGCAATGCCGAATGCCAGCGTCAGCGGGTCATCCATAATCAGATAACCCGCGGCGACGCCAAACAAAGGGGTGATAAAGCTAAAAGCTGACAATTTGCTGGCGGAATAGGCCCGCACCAGAACAAACCAGAGCAGAAACGTCAGCCCGGCCACCCAGATCGCCTGGAAAGCCAGCAATGACAGGACCATAGGACCGGGAACATGGGTCAGCCGCTCGCCCGCGAGCATCGCCGCGAGCGCCAGCACCGGAACCGAGACCGCAAGCTGATAGCCCAGCGTCTTTTCGGCCGGAGCTGACGCCAGCGCCGAGGCTTTCACCACCAGCGTGGTGGCCGCCCATAGCACGCCGGCGCCGACCAGATAGAGGTCCCCCAGCAGGACGGAGCGATCGACGTTCGGCTGCGGCACCCCGATCGCGGTCGCCACCCCGGCGAAGGACAGTCCCATCCCGGCCCATTGGATCCAGCGCAGCCGCTCACCCAGGAAGTGATACGAGCCGAGCGCAACGACGAAAGGCGCCACATAGAGAAAGACGATGGCGCGGGCGGCCGTGGTCAGTTGCAGGCCCCGATACATCAGGATGAATTCGAAGGCGAACAGCAGACCCGCGACGATCCCGCTCAGAAGCGTCCGGTCCCGCCTGAACAGGCTGACGCCGCGCAGCCAGGCCACCACGAGCACCACCAGCAGCCCTCCGACCGAGCGCAGCAGCGCCTGCAGATAGGGTGGCACCTCGGTCATCACCAGCTTGATCGCCACCTGGTTGAAGCCCCAGGTCAGGCACAACAGCAGCATGGACAGCACCGCGAAGGCGTCGAGCGGGCGGTGGTTCGATACCAGACCGGCATCCGTGCCCCTTATGACCGTCATCGCTCCCCGCCCCGGCTTCTCGCCGTGTTGTTCCGTCAGGCCGCCGCGCGGCAATGCCCGCATGTGCCGGTGATTTCCACCACCGAAAGTTTGGGCTGGAAGCCGGTCTGCCGCACCGCGTCGTTAAGGGCCTGGGTCGCGGCTCCGGCCACGACCTCGCCCACCGAGCCACAGCGCTCGCAGATTAGGAAGGCCACCATTGACCCGGCCTCGTGATCGTGGCCGCAGGCGAGAAAGGCATTGCGGCTCTCGATCCGGTGCACCAGGCCATTGGCGATCAGGAAGTCCAGCGCCCGGTAGATCGTGATCGGTGCCGGGCGGGCCTGATGCGTGGCCAGCGCATCGATCACCTCATAGGCGCCGAGCGGACGATGGCTGGCCAGCAGCGCCTCCAGCACCTGACGCCGGATCGGCGTGAACTTCTGGCCACGATCGCGACAGATCTGTTCCGCATGGGTGATCGCATCCGCAGCACAGCGGCCGTGATCGTGATCGGGACTGGGAAACGCCGGCTTGGTCATCATGATCAGCAGTCTACCTCTGATGGCAACGGTTTAGCCCGAATGCTCCGGTTTTGCCGCATTATTTCTCACGGAACCGCACGAACACGTCATTCGCCCTGCAATTTCCGCATCGCAATAATATATGCCGCGATGCAACATAAGGGCCCCTGATGCGTTTGACATTGCCGCAACCGGGGCGATTGTGGTGCCGTCGCCATCCACACGCGGCGGCCCGCTTAACGAGGCTGCATGTGACTGGAACCCTAAAATCCTACCTTGACGGTCTCACCGGCTGGAATCGCGCACGCGCCGCCAAAGCCGAGGGAACCACCAAAAAGATCAATCTGGCGCTGCAGGGCGGCGGTGCCCACGGCGCCTTCACCTGGGGCGTGCTGGATCAGGTCCTGAGCGACGACCGCCTCGAAATCGCCGGCCTGTCCGGCGCGTCCGCCGGAGCGCTCAACGCCGTGATGGTGGCCGATGGCCTCGCACGGGGCGGCCGCGAGGCCGCGCGGGAACGTCTCGCCACGTTCTGGCGGGCGGCCAGCGCAGGCGGCGACCTGCCACCAGTGCAGCGCGCCGTTACCGACCGGCTGTTCTCGCTGATGCCTTTCGCCACGACGCCGGTCCAGCACTGGTTCGAGGCCATGGCGCGCTATTTCTCGCCCTACGACCTCAACCCGCTCAATCTCAATCCATTGAAGGATTTAGTCGCCCGGTTCGTCGATTTCGAGGCCGTGCGGGCCAGCGGCCTGCCGATCTTCGTCACCGCAACCAATGTGCATAGCGGGCGGCTGCGGATTTTCTCAGGGGACACCCTGTCGGCCGATGCGATCATGGCATCGGCGGCGCTGCCGTTCCTGTTTCAGGCCGTGGAGATTGACGGCGTGCCGTATTGGGACGGGGGCTACCTCGGCAATCCGGCGATCTTCCCGTTCCTGCAGGCCTCCGACACCGAGGACGTCCTCCTGGTGCAGATCAATCCGGTGGCCCGCAACACCACGCCCCGGACTTCGGCCGAGATCATCAACCGCCTGAACGAAATCACCTTCAATTCAGCGATGATCACGGAACTGCGCAGCATGGACTTTGCCAACCGTCTGATCGAGCAGGGCCGTCTCACCACCGGCAGCGGGGAGAACGAGTACCGCAAGCTGCATCTCCACCGCATCCATCTCGGCCCCCTCGGTGAGCGCCTCACCGCCTCCAGCAAACTGAAGACGGATTACGATTTCTTTACCCTGCTGCACCGGGCCGGGCAGCGCGCCGCCCGGAACTTCTTGGACCGTCATTTCGACGCCCTCGGCCGCCACAGCACCCTCGACCTCGCGGCGGAGGCAGGGGTGGAATGGGCCTGACCCCGGCCCGCTGAAACCCATCCCGGCGTTAGCCATGAGGGCTTCGCAACGCTGCTCTCTGCCCGGTGAAGATGGTGAAATCGTAAGCTTTGCTTATTATATCGCAAGCATACGGAGTCACGATGCCGTCTTCTTCATCCGAAACGCTTGATGCGAATTTCATGTTCGCCCTGTTCGAGGTGCAACGTCTGTTGCGCGCCTATGCGGACAGGCAGGCATCGGTCTATGGACTGACCCGGACGCAATGGGCGGTTCTGGCCAAGATCGATCGTTCGGAAGGTCTTAAACAGGCCGAAATCGCCGAGATGCTGGAAATCCAGCCGATCACGCTGACGCGGCTGATCGACAAGCTTTGCGACAACGGCCTGATCGAGCGCCGGCAGGACGTCAATGACCGCCGCATCAACCGCCTTTACCTGACCAAGGCCGCGCGGCCGCTCATGGCCAAGCTGGCGGTGCTGCGGTCCGAGATCGTGGCGACCGCCTGCACGGGCCTCGACCGAGGCGAACGGCAACGCTTGGTCAGAAGCCTCGAAACCATCAAGGACAATGTTCGCGAGGCTCTTCAACCCGCGACCACATCGACGAAATTGAAGGAACGCCAATATGGCTGAACCCGCATTGAAACTCGCCCCCGAGCAAAAGGCCGAGCCGCCGGCTCAGGCCCCGGCTGCCGGCCCCGCGACCACCCAGCCGCGCGGTGCCGCCAGCGTGCTGCGGCGCTATCGGCGGCCGCTGCTGCTCGTGGTGCTGCCGCTGGTCGCCCTGATCGGCGGACTGGTCTTCTACCTCAATGGCGGACGCTATGTGACCACCGACGACGCCTATGTCGGCGCGCAGAAGGTCCTGATCACACCGGAGGTGTCCGGCAAGATCGACAAGGTCGCGGTGCGCGAAGGCCAGCAGGTGCACAAGGGAGACCTGCTGTTCGAGATCGATCCGACCCCGTTCCGGCTCGCCGTCGAGCAGGCCCAGGCCAAGCTGCACCAGGCCGAGGTCAGCTACAATGAGCTCCGCTCCAATCTGAAGCTCTATGCACGCTCCGCCGAGCTGTCGCAGCAGAGCATCGAGCTGAAGCAGCGCGACGTCGAGCGCAAGTCGTCACTGGTGAAAAGCGCGGCCGGCTCGCAGCTCGACCTCGACAACAGCCTCAGCGCGCTGGTGACCGCACAGTCGCTGAATCAGCTCCTGCAGCAGCAGATCGCCAAATCGAGAAACGAACTGCTCGACAATCCCGATCTGCCGCTGGAAAAGTTTCCGGCCTATATGCAGGCCAAGGCCGCGCTGGAAGATGCGCAGCGCAACCTCGCCCATACCGAGCTGAAGGCCCCGATCGACGGCATCGCCACCCAGGTCGACAATATCCAGCTCGGCCGCTTCATCGCCGCGGGCACGCCCGTGTTCAGCGTCATCGACACCTCGGCGCCGTGGGTCGACGCCAATCCGAAGGAATCCGATTTCACCTATGTCGAGGTGGGGCAGCCGGTGACCATCGACGTCGACGCATTTCCTGATCACCGCTTCCATGGCAAGATCGGCTCGCTCAGCCCGGGCACCGGCGCGACCTTCGCGATCCTGCCGCCGCAGAATGCGACCGGAAACTTCGTCAAGATCGTGCAGCGCGTCCCGGTGCGGATCTATTTCGAGCCCGGCGATCCCAACCTGCACCGCCTCAAGGCCGGCATGAGCACCTATGTCACCATCGACACCGGCCATCAGCGCACGCTGGGCGGGCTGCTGGGCTTCGGCCCTGAGAAGGTGCCCGCCAAGGCGTCCGCCGCCGCGGACAAGCCTGCGTCATGAGCACCGGGGCTGCCCCGTCAGTTGCTGCTCCCGGCCTGCGCCGGAACATGGTGACGATCTGCGCCATGACCGCCACCATCATGCAGGCGCTCGACACCACGATCGCCAACGTCGCCCTGCCCTACATGCAGGGCAGCCTGTCGGCCTCCACCGACCAGATCAACTGGGTGCTGACGTCCTATATCGTCGCAGCCGCCATCATGACCGCGCCGGTCGGCTGGATCGCCAACCGCTTCGGGCGCAAGCGCATCTTCATCCTGTGTTCGGCCGGCTTCACCGCGGCGTCGGTGATGTGCGGCCTGGCGCAGGACATCACCCAGATGGTGCTGTTCCGCCTGCTGCAGGGCGTGTTCGGCGCGGCGCTGGTGCCGCTGTCGCAGGCGGTGATGCTGGACAGCTACGCGCTGCACGAACGCGCCAAGGCGATGGCGATCTGGGGCATGGGCGTGATGATGGGCCCGATCATGGGTCCCTCGCTCGGCGCCTGGCTGACCGAAACCTATTCCTGGCACTGGGTCTTCTTCGTCAACCTGCCGTTCGGCGCCATCACCGTTATCGGCCTCATCATCTTCATGGATGAGACGCAGCTCAACACCAAGCTGCGTTTCGACTGGTTCGGCTTCACCGCGCTCGCCGTCGGCATCGGGGCGCTGCAGCTGGCGCTCGATCGCGGCGAGCAGCTCGACTGGTTCAATTCGTGGGAGATCGTGATCGAATTCATCGTCTCCGGGGTCGGCTTCTACTACTTCTTCGCGCACTCGCTGACGACGCAGCGGCCGTTCATTCAGTTCGCGATCTTCAAGGACAAGAATTTCGCCACCGGCTGCATCTTCATGGTGGTGATCGGCATCGTGCTGTTCTCGACCATGGCGCTGGCTTCGCCGCTGTTCCAGAACGCCTTCGGCTATCCGATCCTGACCGCGGGCCTGCTGCTGGCGACGCGCGGCAGCGGCACCTTCGTCGCCATGATGCTGGTCAGCCGGCTGATGAAATATTTCGAAGCCAAGTACCTGATCGCCACCGGGCTGACGCTGATCGCCGTCACGCTCTACGACATGACGGCCTGGACCACCGATACGCAGGTGAAAACCATCGTCATCAACAGCGTCGTCCAGGGCTTCGGCCTCGGTCTCGTGTTCGTGCCGCTGTCGACGG
>Ga0180222_1001281_pt1 | contig 27316 bp, 23 predicted proteins | sample eDN5th37CKraftOP_FD_151336 | JGI IMG/M metagenome (GOLD analysis project Ga0180222, IMG submission 151336) | Enriched Organic Plus compost microbial communities from Emeryville, California, USA - eDNA 5th pass 37_C Kraft OP (version 2) (version 2) ...
CGCCGGCGTTGATAGTGGCGGGTTGCGTCGCGTCCGATCCGGGCGCGCCTCCTCCGTCGCCGCCGCCGGTCGAGCCGCCCGTGGTTCCCGCCTGCGCCGCGCAGGCGGGCCGGGCCGACGATTTCGTGCTGGTCGGGGAGGCCGTTCAGGGCGGCATGATCCGGGGCATGGCGCCGCGCTGCACGCGCGGCCTGACGCTGGACGCCGCCGCCGTTCCGTTGGCCGATGACGGCCGCTTCCTCATCGCCTTCGATCGCGATGCCGCCGCCTCGGCGCTGCTGCGCGCGGAGGTGGAAGGCGGTGCGCCGATCGAGCAGAGATTGACGGTGCGGCCGGGCAACTGGCGGATCGAGCGGGTCAATGCTTCCCCCACCGGCGGCGTGCCGAGCGCCGAATTCCTCGAACGGCGCAAGCCGGAGCTGGAGCGGATACGCGCCGCGCGGGCGATGGGGGTGCAGTCGGACGGCTGGCGGCAGGATTTCCGCTGGCCGGTGACGGGGCGCATTTCCGGCCTGTTCGGCGCGCAACGCATCTATCGCGGCCAGCCGGGCAGCTATCATAGCGGCGTCGATGTCGCGGCGCCGACCGGCACGCCGATCCGCGCGCCCGCCGACGGTGTGGTGGTGCTGGCCGCGCGGACGCCCTTCACGCTGGAGGGCCATTTGCTGATCATCGATCATGGCATGGGCCTCAGCAGCGCTTTCCTCCATAGCTCCAGCCTCGCGGTGGCGGAAGGGGAGAGGGTGCGGCAGGGGCAGTTGCTCGGCGCGGTCGGCGCAACCGGCCGGGCCAGCGGCCCGCACATGCACTGGGGCATGATGTGGAACGGTGCCCGCCTCGACCCGCAGCGCATCGCCGGGGAAATGCCCGCGCGCTGAGCGGGGAGGCGGGCCGCGTCGCGCCGCCCGGCGAAGATTGCCGCTCTGTTGCCTTTTGGCCACAAGAGGTAAACAAAATGACCGCAGTCCGTCGCTCCGCCCTTTACAAGGCTATCAGTATGAACACCTAATGAACGCGGTGATGTGGAGAGCCTTCGCTGTCGGGCACTTTTGGCTCCTCATTATTAGATGACGGGTTGAAAAGGCTTTCTGCATCCCTGTGAAACAGGAGGGCGGGCGCTTGTCCGCTTTTTCCAGAGCAAGGGACTGGAAAGTGAAGACAATCGATAGAGCAGCTTTGCTGCGTTGCGGAGTCGCGCCTGTCATTCTGGCGACGGCGATGCTTTCTCCTACCATCGCGATCGCGCAGGACCAGCCGCAGGTGGCGGACGACGCCGGGGATGAGCAGATCATCATCGTTACCGGTTCGCGCATCGTCAGCCGGCCGGACTTCGCCAATCCCAACCCGATCCAGGCTGTCGACTCCTCGACGATCGAACGGTCGGGCCAGACCAATCTCACCGAATTCCTGTCGACCAGCCCGGCGCTGATCGGCTCGCAGCGCAACAGCGATGTCGCGGGGTCGAATCTGGCCAATGCGCAACTGGTCGGCGTCAACTTCCTCAACCTGCGCAATCTCGGCACCGATCGCACGCTGGTGCTGGTCGACGGGCGGCGCCATGTGGCGGGCTATCCGGGTTCGGCCGCCGTCGACATCAACACGATCCCGACGGATCTTGTTGAGCGCGTCGACGTGCTGACCGGTGGCGTTTCCGCGATCTACGGCGCGGACGGCGTTTCGGGCGTCGTCAACTTCATCCTCAAAAAGGATTTCGAAGGCCTGCGGTTGCGCGCCCAGAACGGCATCTCGCAACGGGGTGACGCGGGCGAGCGCTTTTTCGGCGCGACGGCTGGCAAGAATTTCTCCGACGGGCGCGGCAACATCACCATTTCCTATGAGTTCAACGAGACGGACCGCTTCAGCCAGAAGAAGCGCCTCAACTATGGCCGCACCGGACCGTCCTGGGCGCTGGTGCGCAATCCCGCCGACGGCGCGCCGAACTCGGCCGGCGACGATCCCAATGTTCCCGACCGGGTGCTCATGACCGGCTTGCGCTGGGCCGACAGCTCGATGGGCGGCGCGATCGATCTCGACGGCGATCTCGTCCCCGATTTCACCGGCGAGGGTACGCCCTATGATCTGGGGACCTATGTGCCGGGCACCGCCTTCACCGTGGGCGGCGACAGCACCCCGCGCGAAATTTACTATGGCGACTATACGCCCTATTCCCGGCGCCATATCGCCAATGCCATGGCGAGTTTCGAGGTCAGCCCGGCCCTGAAGCTTCACGCCGAGCTGAAATATGTGAAGTCGAAGGCGTGGACGGAATCGCAGCCGACCTATGACCTGTATACCGAACTCGCCCCGGACAATGCCTATCTGGTCGAGCGGTTCGGCGCGGCTCTGGCATCGAATGGCGCGCTGTTCAGCCGGGACAATTTCGACTTCGGCCAGCGCAGATACGAACTCGACCGCAATTTGTGGCGCGGGGTGATCGGTGCGTCCGGCGAGCTGTCGGCAAACCTCAACTACGACGCCTCGTTCGTGTTCGGTCAGTCCACCCAGCGGTCGACCAACTATGGCGATCGGATCGCCGACCGCTATTATGCCGCGCTCGACACCGCCTATGACGCGAACGGCAACATCACCTGCCGCATCAACCTGCCCGGCGAAACCGATGTCTTCGGCTCCAGCCTCGGCAATCCGATCGTGTTCAACGGTGCTCCGGTGACCTTCCAGCCGGGCGAGTGCGTGCCGCTCAACATTCTCGGCAATGGCTCTCCGTCGCCGGAAGCGCTGGATTTCATCCTGGCGAACCATTCCGATTATGCGCGGCTCCGCCAATATGTCGCCAGCTTCGCGCTGTCGGGCGACACGGGCGCGTTCTTCAACCTGCCGGGCGGGCCTCTCGGTTTCGCGGCCGGTGTCGAATATCGCAAGGAAACAAGCTATTTCCGCCCGTCGCAATTCAGCATGGACGGCGTGCTGATCGACAATTCCCCGTCGCAGACCGAGCGCGGCAGCTTCGACGTGAAGGAAGCGTTCGCGGAACTCCGCCTTCCGATCCTCGCGAAGATGCCGTTCGCCTATGATCTTTCGCTGGGCGGCGCCATCCGCATTTCGGATTATTCCACCGTGGGCACGACGACCACCTGGAACGTCAACGGCACCTATGCGCCGGTTCGCGACATCACCTTCCGCGGCACCTATTCTAGCTCGGTGCGCGCGCCGAACATTACGGAACTGTTCTCGCCGCAGAACGGCACGTTCGAGTTCATCATCGATCCGTGCGGCATAGACCGGATCAGCGAAGGCAAGCCCCCTCGCGCCGCCAATTGCGAGGCCGCGCTGACCGCTCTGGGCATCGACCCCGCGACGTTCAACCCGGCGGACAGCTCCTTCTCTCCGCAGAACAGCAGCCTGCTGGGCACGCAGGGCGGCAATCCCGATCTGGATTCGGAAACCGCCAAGACCTGGACGGCGGGCGTGGTGCTGCAGCCGCGCTTCGTGCCGGGCCTGACGATGAGCTTCGACTGGTATGACATCAAGCTGACCAAGGCGATCCAATATTCGACCGCGCAGGACATCGTCGACCTCTGCTACGACCAGCCGTCGCTCGACAATGCCTATTGCTCGCTGCTCAGCCGCAGCGCCAGCACGGGCTTCATCAGCAACTATCAGGTCATTCCCCAGAATGTGGCGTCGTTCCGCACCTCGGGTCTCGACATGAACCTGCTGTACCAGCTCGATCTGGGCGACAAGGCCGGCCGGCTTGATATCCGGCTTGTCGGCAACTATCTCGACCGGCTGAAATTCGTGCCCTCGCTGGGGGCGGAGCCGGAGAATGAGCGCGATAATTTCGATTATCCGGCCCCGCGCTGGAGCGCCACCTTCGATCTCACCTGGTCCAACGGGCCGTTGACCCTCAACTACGGCATCAACTGGTGGGACAAGACGCGCCGCGTAACCCGCGAGCAGGAAGCCGCCAATCCCGACTATGCGCCCGCCCAATATATCTGGTATCGGGAGAAGTGGGAGCATGAGATCTATGCTTCCTATGACGTCGCCGACAAGTTCCAGATCTATGGCGGCATCAACAACCTCTTCGACCGTAAGCCGGACGATGGCGCGTTGGCCTATCCGGTGAGCGCGGTGGGCCGGTATTTCTACCTCGGCGTCAAAGCCAAGGTTTTCTGATCCCGGAGCGACGGGAATGGAAAAGGGCCGGGGCATGAGTTCCGGCCCTTTCGCATTTGTTCTGCCGCGCAGATTTATTCCACCGCCAGCGCCAGTTGCCCGTCCCCTTCGCCGACCTTCACCGTCGATCCATCGGGCACCTGTCCCGACAGGATCATCTCGGCGAGCGGGTCCTGCAGATATTTCTGCACCGCGCGCTTCAGCGGCCGGGCGCCATAGACCGGGTCGTAGCCCACCCGGCCGAGCCACGCCCGCGCGCCCTCGGTCAGGTCCAGCTTCACCTTGCGGTCCTTCAGCAGCCTGGCGACGCGGCCGACCTGAATGTCGACGATCGGCGCCATATGCTCCACGCCCAGGCGATGGAACAGGATGATCTCATCAAGCCGGTTCAGGAATTCGGGGCGGAAGTGCGAGCGCACCACGTCCATCACCTGCGGCTCGACATCCTCGACCTTCTGCCCGTCGGCCATGTTGGCGAGATACTGGCTGCCGAGGTTTGACGTCAGCACGATGATCGTGTTCGAAAAATCGACCGTGCGGCCCTGCCCGTCGGTCAGGCGGCCGTCGTCCAGCACCTGCAACAGCACGTTGAACACGTCGCTGTGCGCCTTTTCCACCTCGTCGAACAGCACGACCTGATAGGGCCGCCGCCGCACCGCCTCGGTCAGGACGCCGCCTTCCTCATAGCCGACATAGCCCGGAGGCGCGCCGATCAGCCGGGCGACGCTGTGCTTCTCCATGAATTCGCTCATGTCGATGCGCACCATCGCATTGTCGTCGTCGAACAGGAAGCCGGCGAGCGCCTTGGTCAGCTCCGTCTTGCCGACGCCGGTGGGGCCGAGGAACAGGAAGCTGCCCAGCGGCCGGTTCGGATCCTGCAAGCCCGCGCGGCTGCGGCGCACGGCGGTGGAGACGGCGCGCACCGCCTGCTCCTGCCCGATGACGCGCTTGCCCAGCTCCTGCTCCATGTGCAGCAGCTTCTCGCGCTCGCCTTCCATCATCTTGTCGACGGGAATGCCGGTCCAGCGCGAGACGACCGAGGCGATGTCCTCGGCGGTCACTTCCTCGCGCAGCATCGCGCTTTGCGTCGCGCCCTGCGCCTCGGCAAGCTGGCGCTCCAGGTCGGGGATGCGGCCATAGGCCAGCTCGCCCGCCTTGGCGAGGTCGCCTGCGCGCTGCGCCTGATCCAGCTCGGCGCGCGCCTGGTCCAGCGCTTCCTTCAGCTTCGCCTCGCCCGCGATCTTCTCCTTGTCCGCCTGCCATTTCTGCGTGAGTTCGGAGCTTTGCTGTTCGAGGTTCGCCAGATCCTCCTCCAGCGCGGCGAGGCGATCCTTCGACGCCTGATCGCTTTCCTTCTTCAGTGCCTCGCGCTCGATCTTGAGCTGGATGATCCGCCGGTCGAGATTTTCGATCTCCTCCGGCTTGCTCTCCACCTCCATGCGCAGGCGGCTGGCGGCCTCGTCCATCAGGTCGATCGCCTTGTCCGGCAGGAAACGGTCGGTGATATAGCGGTTGGAGAGGGTCGCCGCCGAGACGATCGCCCCGTCGGTGATGCGCACACCATGGTGCAGCTCGTACTTCTCCTTGATGCCGCGTAGGATCGAGATGGTGTCCTCGACCGTGGGCTCGCCGACGAACACCGGCTGGAAGCGGCGTTGCAGCGCCGCGTCCTTCTCGACATATTTCTGATATTCGTCGAGCGTGGTCGCGCCGATGCAATGCAGCTCGCCGCGCGCCAGCGCCGGTTTCAGCAGGTTGCCCGCGTCCATCGCGCCTTCGGATTTGCCCGCGCCGATCAGCGTGTGCATCTCGTCGATGAAGAGGATGATGTGGCCTTCCGCGCCCTTCACCTCGTCGAGCACGCCCTTCAGGCGCTCCTCGAACTCGCCGCGATATTTGGCGCCCGCGATCAGGCTGCCCATGTCGAGCGCCATCAGCGTGCGGTCCTTCAGCGTATCGGGCACGTCGCCATGGGAAATGCGCAGCGCCAGCCCTTCGGCGATGGCGGTTTTGCCGACGCCGGGTTCGCCGATCAGCACCGGGTTGTTCTTGGTGCGGCGGGCGAGGATCTGGATGGTACGGCGGATTTCCTCGTCGCGGCCGATCACCGGATCGAGCTTGCCCGCACGGGCGTCGGCGGTGAGGTCGCGCGCGAATTTCTTGAGCGCGTCATAGCGATCCTCCGCTGTCGCGGTGTCGGCGGTGCGCCCGCCGCGCAGGCTGTTGATCGCGCCGTTCAGCGCCTCGGCCCGGACGCCCGCATTGGCGAGCGCCTTGCCCGCCGCGGTGGTGGAGGCGAGGGTGAGGGCGAGCAGCAGCCGCTCCACGGTGACGAAGCTGTCGCCTGCCTTCTGCGCGATCTGCTCGGCGGAATCGAGCAGGCGCACCGCGTCATTGTCGAGGCCGGGCGAGCTTTGCGCGCCGGAGCCGGAAACGGCGGGGATTTTGGCCAGCGCGGCGTCGGTTTCCCGCGTCGCGGCGGCGGCATCGCCCCCGGCCGCCTTGATGAGGCCGGCCGCCATGCCCTCGCTGTCCTCCAGCAAGGCCTTGAGGATATGGTCGGGGCTGATCCGCTGATGGTTCATGCGGATGGCGACGGTTTGCGCCGACTGGAGAAAACCCTTGGCGCGATCGGTGAATTTTTCGAGGTTCATGCGATTGCCCTGTTCCTTTCGACATCAAAGGTAATGTGGCAATTTTACCACACAAGGGGAGCGCCCGATTTTCTTCCCGATATCGCCCTGCACATGGTCCGGGCCGGACCTCTCCTTAACTCCCCAAACCTCTCTTCGTTTCGAACCGTTCCCGCCGCGCCGTTCAGCGCCGCAGGGGGACGGCGTCCTTTTCCTCCGGCAGCGCCGCCGCGAAGCCGTGCATCCGCCGCGCCCATTGCAGGCCGATGACCGCGCCCTTGGTCGGCTGGATCATCGCCACCGCCAGCAGCAGCGCCATCACCGGCCAGATGATGCTCTGCCATAGCAGGGGGATGTCGAACGCGTGATTGACCTCGATCATCACCGGCACGAGAATATGGCCCAGCAGCAGGATGACGATATAGGCCGGGAAATCGTCGGCCTCATGCCCGTCCAGCGCCTCGCCGCACCCGGCGCAGCTTTTCGCCGGTTTCAGGAAGCGCGCGAACAGCGGCCCCTTCTCGCAGGCGGGGCATTTGCCGCGCAGGCCGGACAGGATCGCCGGGCGCAGCGGGCGGGTGGTGTCGTCGTGGCTGTGGGATAGAGGCTGTTCCGTCATATCCGTGCATGTAGGGCGGGAGGGCGCCCGGTGCAATCGGCTTGCGTCCCGTTGAGGCGCTAAGTGGCGGATCGGGGTGGAGGAAGGCGGATTTTTGCCGTCACCCCAGCGCAGGCCGGGGGCGCAGGCCATGTCGCGCGCCGCCTTCCCAGATGCCAGCCTGCGCTGGCATGACGCAGGGAGCAAATAAGTTCACGCGGAGGCGCGGAGACGCGGAGAGGGATCGAGCCGCAGGCTCCTTGTGCCCGTTTCGCCTCGGCCCTGCCGCCCGCATGAGGAACAATGCTTTGCGAGCCTTATCCCCGCGTCTCCGCGCCTCCGCGTAATCATCTCTGCCTAGCTGGCCGCGTTGGCTTCGGCCCCATAGCCCCAACAAAAAAGTGGCCCTTGGGGCGGCTTGCTGCGATAGGGCGGCCATGAGTCGTCTGACAGGGTCCGTTCCGTTCGTGCTGATCGACGATGCCCGGCCGGGGGGCGGGCGTCGGGCGATGCTCTACCATGATCCGGTCGGACAGGTCGTCGCGCGGACGATGGACGAGGTGCGGCCCGCGCTCCGGCGGCTGCGCACCGCGCGGGCGGAAGGGCTGCACGTGGCCGGCTTCCTCTCCTACGAGGCCGGGCTGGCGCTGGAGGAAAGGCTGCGGCGCATCGATCCGCGCCGGCGCGCAGGCGACCCCCCGCTGCTCTGGTTCGGGCTGTTCGCGCGCGGCGAGCAGGTGGACGCTGGTGAACTGCTGGAGGCGGCGGGCGCGCGCGACGCGGCCTTCGCGACGCCGGAGCCGGTCATCGCCCGGTCCGACTATGAGGCCGCCTTCGCGGCGGTGCGCGAGGCGATCGTCGCGGGGGATATCTATCAGGCCAATTTCACCTTTCCCTGCACGGTCAGGGTGGGCGGCGATCCGCTGTCCTTCTATCGCACGATCCGGCCGAGGGCGGCGGCCGGGCACGGGGCGCTGGTCTTTACCGGCGACCATTGGCTGCTCAGTTTCTCGCCCGAACTGTTCTTCGCGCTCGACGGGCGGGATCTGACGACGCGGCCGATGAAGGGCACCGCGCTGCGCGATCCGGACCCGGCGCGGGACGCTGCCCATGCGCGGGAGCTGGCGGGCGACCCGAAGCAGCGGGCGGAGAACCTGATGATCGTCGACCTGCTGCGCAACGACCTCTCGCGCATCGCCGAGCCGGGCAGCGTGCAGGTGCCGCATCTCTTCACCGTGGAAAGCTATCCGACGGTGCACCAGATGGTGTCGACCGTCACCGGGCGGCTGGCCGGGGGGCTGGATGCGGTGGACGCGCTGGAGGCGCTGTTTCCCTGCGGCTCCATCACCGGCGCGCCGAAAATCCGGGCGATGGAGATCATCCACGCGACCGAAGGCCATCCGCGCGGGCCCTATACCGGATCGATCGGCTATATCGATGCGCGGGGAGATGCGCTGTTCAATGTTGCCATACGCACCATTTCCGTGAAAAATGGCGAGGATGACGGTGTGATCGGCCTCGGTTCCGGGCTGGTCGCGGATTCGGTGGCGGCGGACGAATGGCATGAATGTCTGGACAAGGGACGTTTCCTCTCCTCCCCGCAGGCAGGGAGGGCCGATGAGCGAAGGTGAGATGGCGGGGTTCGACCTCATCGAAACCATATCCTTCGATCCGTCCGAGGGCATGCCGCTGCTCGAATTCCATCTCGAGCGGCTGAAGGGCAGCGCGGACGCGCTGGGCTTCGCGTTCGACCGGCACGGCGCGCGCAACGAATTGCAGGCGGCGACCTTTCATGTGAGGCACCGGGCGAAGGTGCGGATGATGGTATCGCGTTCGGGCGCGCTGGCGATCGAGCTGCGGCCGCATGAAAGCTGGCCCGATGCGGTGATGAAGGTGCGCGCGGTGCCGCGCCCCGTGCCCGCCGACGACTGGCGGCTGCGCCACAAGACGACCGACCGCCAATTCTATCGCGACGCGCTGGCGCAAGGCGGCACCTTCGAGGTGGTGATGACCGACGAGGCGGGGTTCCTGACCGAGGGCTGCTTTTCCAACATCTTCGTGGAGCGCGGCGACAAGCTGGTGACGCCGCCGCTGTCGCGCGGCCTGTTGCCGGGCGTGCTCCGCGCCAGCCTGCTCGCCTGCGGCGAGGCGGTGGAAGGGGACCTGCGCCCGTTCGATCTCGACCACGGCTTTTTCATCGGCAATGCGGCACGCGGGATGACGGCGGCGCGGCTGTTGCGCTGATCGGTCGCTTCCCCGTCGCCGGGCCGGTGCGCGGTTGCTCTTGGCATTGGGCTGGGCTAAGGCGCCCATGATTCTCCACCGGACTCGTAAGGAAAGTTCCTCATGACCAAGACCTCTGCCGCATTGGGCCGCATCCAGCCGTCCGCCACCCTGGCGATGACCGGTCGGGTGATCGAGCTGAAACGTCAGGGGGTGGACGTGATCGGCCTGTCGGCGGGCGAGCCGGATTTCGACACGCCCGATTTCGTCAAGGAAGCCGCGATCGCCGCGATCCGCGCGGGGCAGACCAAATATACCGACGTCGACGGCACCGCCGAGCTGAAGGAAGCGGTCGCGGGCAAGTTCAAGCGCGACAACGGCCTCGTCTATGAGCGCAGCCAGATCAGCATCAACGCGGGCGGCAAGCACACGCTGTTCAACGCGCTGGTGGCGACGGTCGAACAGGGCGACGAGGTGATCATTCCCGCGCCCTATTGGGTCAGCTATCCCGATATCGTCAACTTCGCGGGCGGCACGCCGGTGTTCATCGAAGGCCCGGCGAGCCAGGGCTACAAGATCACCGCCGCGCAGCTGGAGGCGGCGATCACCCCGCGCACCAAATGGGTGCTGCTGAACTCGCCCTCCAACCCTTCGGGCGCGGCCTATAGCGCCGCCGAGCTGAAGGAGCTGGGCGAGGTGCTGCTGCGCCATCCGCATGTGCTGGTGCTGACCGACGACATGTATGAGCATGTCTGGTACGCGCCGACGCCCTTCGCGACCATCGCGCAGGTGTGCCCGGACCTGTACGATCGCACGCTGACGGTCAACGGCTGTTCGAAGGCGTTCGCGATGACCGGCTGGCGCATCGGCTTTGCGGGCGGCCCGGTGTGGATCATCAACGCGATGCGCAAGTTGCAGTCGCAGTCGACCTCCAACCCCTGCTCGATCAGCCAGGCGGCGGCTGTGGCCGCGCTGAACGGCGACCAGAGCTTCCTCGAAGAGCGCAACGTTGCGTTCAAGAAGCGCCGCGACATGGTCGTCGCGATGCTGAACGACGCGCCGGGCCTCGATTGCCCGGTGCCGGAGGGCGCGTTCTACGTCTATCCCGACGCCAGCGGCGTGATGGGCAAGACCACCCCCAAGGGGCAGAAGATCGTGACCGACGAGGACCTCATCAACTATTTCCTCGACGATTACGGCGTCGCGGCCGTGCATGGCGGCGCCTTCGGCCTCTCGCCTGCGTTCCGCATCAGCTATGCGACGTCGGAGGAAGTGCTGCGCAAGGCGTGCACCCGCATCCAGGAAGCCTGCGCCGCCCTCAAATAAGCGGCATTTGCCGGGCGTTTCATCGCGGTTTCGGGGCAGCTTGTGCGCCGAAACCGTGCATATTCATGCTCTGGTAAGCAGCTGCGCGGGATAAGCGCGGCATCCCCTTTCCCAGTTCCGGGAGTCGGGGCAGCGAAGAGACGGACGTTGAGAATCAAGGCTATCGGAAAAATGCTGACCGCGGACTGGTTCCGCCGCTTTCTAGCGGGCTTTGCCGTCGGACTGGCGGCGACGGTGGCGCTGTCCTCCGGCGGCGTGCGGGCCGAAACCGCGCCGTCCGCGTCGCCGGTCGTGGCGGTCGGCGAGGCCGCTTCTTTTTAGAGAACCGACTTTCTCCCCCCAGCGCAGGCCATGTCGCACGCCATCTCCGCAGATGCCAGCCTGTGCTGGCATGACGGGGAAGAAAAGGTTGAGAGTGGCTTCTAACCTCCTTTTGTCCTGAGCTTTTCGGCCCGTAGGGCGGGCAAAGCCCAACGGGTCGAAAAGCTCAGGGCGAACGGATTTCTGATGTTTTCCATCAGCCAAGCGCGGACGTCTACCTAACCTGCTCGCAAGGCTTTCAAACCCTCAGCCGCCTCAAGCCTGCCTGATCCGCCGGAAGGTCAGGTTGATGCGCGGTCCTGTCGGGCGCCCCCGTTTCGGGATCGCATGTTTCCAGTTCGCCTGCGTGTCCCCGCGCATCAGCAGCAGGCTGCCGCCCGCGAGCGGCAGGCGGAAGGTCGGTGCGCCGCGATCGTGGCGATGGCGGAAGTGCATCACGCGCTCGGCGCCGAGGCTGAGCGAGGCGATGACCGGGCGCGGGCCCAGTTCCGGCTCGTCGTCGGCATGAAAGCCCATGCCGTCCCGCCCGTCGCGATAGAGATTGAGCAGCACGCTGTTGAAGCGCGCGCCGCTCAGCGCCTCGATGCGGTCGCGCAATGCCGCGACCAGTGGATGCCATGGTTGCGGATCCCAGAGCGTGCCCGAATAGCGATAGCGGCAGCCGGGGTCGCCCATCCAGCAGATGAGGCGCGGCTGCAAATGCGTCTTGCCGAACAGCGTGATGCTTTCCTGCCGCCAGCCTATGCCGTCGCGCAGCCGGGTGAACAGGCGTTGCTCGTCCTCCCCCGGATCGGGATCGGGCCAATAGAGCAGGTCGGCCCCAGGTAACGGGATCGCCAGCGGGACCGGTGAGGCGGCGGCCATGCCGAGCTTCAGCCGAAGCGGAAGGCGGAGACCGTCCAGCCGATCACCTTGTCGCGAAACACCGGGACGCCCCGGTCGCTGCCCGCCGCCCCGGCCGCGACCATCAGCGGGATCAGATGCTCTTCACCGCCCGGCGGATGGGCGACGCGCGCCATCGGCAAATCGGCCCATGAAGCGAGCGCGGCGTCGCGGCGGCCGGGATCGGGATCGCTCACCGCCTCGGCCAGCGCCGCGTCGAAGGCTTCGGCATGGGCCAGCGCCGATCCATCGCGCAGGCGCATATTGTGGAAGCTCATGCCCGATCCGACGATCAGCACGCCTTCCTCGCGCAACGGGGCGAGCGCCTGCCCGGCGCGGATATGGAGCGCGGCGTCGAAATCCTCGCCGCGATCCGGCGCGAGCAGCGAAAGCTGCGCGACCGGAATGTCGGCGCCGGGCACGGCGACCTTCATCGGCACGAAAACCCCATGGTCCCAGCCGCGCGCCGCGTCCTCCCCGGTTTCGAACCCCGCCGCTTGCAGCAGCGCGGCGGCGCGATGGGCCAGCGCCAGATCATTGGGCGCGTCCCAGCGCAGTTCATAGGTGTGCGGCGGGAAGCCGTAATAGTCGAACAGCAGATCGGGCTGCGGCGCCGTCAGCACCGAAAAGCGCGGCGCGATCCAGTGGGCGGAAAGGATGAGGATCGCGCGCGGGCGTTCGGGCAGGGACGGGATAATCCCCGCCAGAAAATCGCGCATCGCCTCCCACATCGGTGGGCAACTGCCGTCCGGGTTGAGGAAGAAGCAGGGGCCGCCGCCATGCGGAATATAGAATGCCGGTTGTTTCATGCCCGCAAGATAGGGGCTGGCCCCGGCCGGGTCCAGAGAGACCGGGCGGCGGAAAGGCGCCTATCCGCGCATGACGGCCATGCATCGCCGCATGGATGACGACCGCCTGCGCCCGCTCACCCTTCCCGCAGGCGCGGCATCAGTTCGACGAAATTGCAGGGGCGATGGCGATTGTCGAGCTGGGTGGCGAGGATGCCGTCCCAGCCGTCCTTCACCGCGCCGGTGCTGCCCGGCAGCGCGAAGATATAGGTGCCGCGCGCAACGCAGGCGCAGGCGCGCGACTGGATGGTCGAGGTGCCGATCGTCGCATAGCTGAGCCAGCGGAACAGCTCGCCGAAGCCGGGAATCTCCTTGTCCTGCACCTGCGCCAGCGCCTCGGGCGTCACGTCGCGCCCGGTCACGCCGGTGCCGCCGGTGGTGATGATGCAGTCGATCGCCGGGTCGTCGATCCAGCCGTGCAGGCGGGCGACGATATGCTCGCGCTCGTCGATCTCGATCGCGCGGGCGGCGAGGATGTGGCCGGCCGCGACGATCCGCTCCGCCAGCGCGTCGCCGGACTTGTCGGTCGCGGGCGTGCGGCTGTCCGACACGGTCAGGATCGCGATCTGGACCGGGGTGAAGGGGATGCTCTCGTCTATCGGCATGAGGGGGGCGGCCGCGCGGACGGTCAGCGTTCGATCCGGTAGCTCATCTGCACCGTCTTGCCGCCGCGCATGGTGGGGAAGACCGGCCAGCGGCCCTGTGCCATCGCCGTCAGCGCCTCCGCCTTGCCGGTGTCGCGCTGCTGGTAGACCCAGTAGTTGCGCATCACGATGTTCACATAGGCGCGGGTTTCGTAATAGGGCAGCGATTCGATGAACAGCAGCGGGTCGCCGCCGTCCCTCACTTCGCTGTTCCAGCGCGCGACCGGGGCGGGCCCGGCATTATAGGCGGCCATCACCTTGGGCAGCAGGCTGCCGGTCGCGCTCATGTCGCGCAATTGCTCCAGATAGCGCTGGCCATATTCCATGTTGGTCGAGGGGGTGGAGAGCTGGCTCGCGCTGACCGCGCCGCCCGCCATGTCGCGCGCGGTGCCGGGCATCACCTGCATCAGCCCGCGGGCGCCCGCCGGGCTGACCGCGTCGGTGCGGAAGTTCGATTCCTGCAACGCATGGGCGAAGACCAGCGCCGGATCGACGCGCCAGCCGCCGTCGGGTTTCCAGTTCGGGCGCGGGAAATGGGCGTAGCGGTCCGCCTGCCTGCCCGCCGGGCCGCGCTGCGCCAGCCACAGCTGGGTCGCCGGCAGGTCGAGCGATTCGGACAGCGCAAGCAGCGCGTCATAATCCTCCGCGCCGCCCAGTTCCGCCTGACGGCGCAGCAGTTCGTCGGCCAGTCCGTCCTCGCCGATCTCGTGCAGCGCCAGCGCGGCGCGGATGGTCGGCGCGCGGCCCAGCTTCTTGACGGCGGCCTCGGCGCCGGGGGCGGGCGCGGCCGGGCGCGTGTCGGCCATGCCGAGCGTCTCGCGCGCCAGCATGCCGTAGAAAGTGTCGGTGCGGGCGGCGGCCATCTTCATCAGCGCGGCGACCTTCACGGGCTGGCCCGCGTTCATCCATGCGCGCGCCGCCCAATAGGCACCGGCGGCGCGCATATCGTCGTTGGAGGCGCGGCGGGATACCTGCTCGAACGCCGGAGCGGCGGCGGCGGGGTCGTTCTGGCGCCATGCGGCCAGGCCGATCGTCCAATATGCCTGCACCGACCAGTCGTTGGTCGATCCGGTTTCTAGCACCCGCGTCGCGAGGCGGCGGGCGTTGGCGTCGTCATTCTCGATATAATAGGACCAGGCGACGCGCTGGCGCGCCTCGGCGAGGCCGTCGGGCGACAGCTGCGATTCGGCGGAGCCGATCAGCGACTCCGCGCCCGCCGGGTCGTCGCGGTTGATATAGGGCTGGATCTGCCCGACCAGCATCTGCGCGGCGGCGTCCTGCTTCGTCGTGGGCAGATAGCGGCGGCGCGGCGCGGAGCCCAGATAGACGAGCTTCTGCACCTGCGGGCCTTCGGGCAGGATTTCCGCCCCGCGCTTCTTCGCCAGCTTGCCGAGCTGGTCGGCATCGGGCAGCCAGTTGGCGCGGTTGAGCAGGTCCAGCAGTTCGAACAGCTCGACCTTCGGCGAATCCTTCGCGGTATAGAGTTCGGAAAGGGCGACGGCGCGGACGGGATCGTCCCTGTCCATCTGCATCGCGCGGGCCCTTGCCTCCGTCCAGTTGGAGGCGCGCAGCGCGCCGAAAAAGGCGCGATAGGCATCCTTGCCGCGCAGCGGCTGGACGGCCTGCTGCGCGCTCGCCGTGTCGGGCGCGCGTGTGGGTTGGGCGGCGGCGGGGCTGGTGCCGTCCGTCGAAAGGTCGAGCGTGAGGGAGGGGCCTTCCGCGTGCGCGCCGCCCGCGTGCAGGGCAAGGGCACCGGCGCTGACAGCAAACAGAAAATGTCTCAAAGTTTCCGGCCCCCGAACAAGCTTCGCAATGATTTCCAGACCTCCGCCTTGGCGGACGGCTGCCCTACGATCAGGCGTGGATGAAGAATCGAAATACAGGGCACAATGCCGCCCATATGGTTAACAAAGGGTAAATTCTCGTTATTTTCCATACCGTTCGTCGGTGCAAAGGCACGGTTCGTCTGATCGCCGACCAGCATCAGCCGCTGCGGCGCGACCAGCCCGATATGATGCCGCATCCGCCGCAGCAGCGGCGCGATCACATCGGCCTCCAGCCTGCCGCCGGGCGGCGCGGTCAGGCTGAGCGTGGCGATATGGCAATCGTCAAGGCCGAGCCCGGCCGCGCGCAGCATGGCGTCGAGCAGGCGCATATGCTGCGCCTCCACCGGCGCGTCGTCGGCTTCGGGCGCGGCGAGCACGATCATCAGGCGCGGCGCGGCGTCCGGCCCGATGGGCAGGAAGCGGCGCCCCGGCCAGCGGCCTTCGGGCAGATCGGGCGCCTGCGCCAGCCAGGCGCGGAAATCGGCCATGTTGTCCGGCCACACGGCGGTAGGCATCGGCGGCGTCGCGCCGCCCTCGGGACGGGCGGCGCCCTGCGGCGGAGCAGCGCGTTCCTGCGGGGCTGCGCGCGCCGCGCGCGGAGGCGGGGGGCGCAGCCAGTCGACGCTGTCCTCGCTCACCGCGCCGTCGACCCCGGCGGTCGCCCACCAGGAAAGCAGCCCGTCAAGCTGCGCCCGAACGAATCCGGTATCGGTGAATTGCCCCTCGTGCATCAAATGCTTGGGCCACGTCTTGACGAAGCCGTCAAGACGGGTCATCGCGCCAATTGTCGAAACGTTGGAACTGCACGCCAACCGGAGCACTAGAAACACTATGCGCATGACCGGTGGGAGAAGAACATGACCGCACGCGAATCCATGACCTATGATGTCGTCATAGTCGGCGGGGGGCCATCCGGCCTGTCGGCGGCGATTCGCCTGAAACAGCTGGCCGAGACGGCCGGGCGCGAGCTTTCGGTGTGCATATTGGAAAAGGGGTCGGAAATCGGCGCGCACATCCTGTCCGGCGCGGTGATCGATCCGCGCGCGCTGGACGAGCTGCTGCCCGACTGGCGCGACATGGGATGCAGCCTCGCCGAGGTTCCGGTGACCGACAACCAGCACTGGATATTGAGCGAGAAGGGCAAATTCCCGATGCCCCATCTCTTCACCCCCGGCTTCATGCACAACAAGGGCACCTATACCGGCTCGCTGGGCAATCTGTGCCGCTGGCTGGCCGAGCAGGCCGAGGGGCTGGGCGTGGAAATCTTCCCCGGCTTCCCGGCGGCCGAGGTGCTGTATAACGAGGACGGCTCGGTCAAGGGCGTGGCGACCGGCGACATGGGCGTCGCCCGCGACGGCAGCCACAAGGGCGACTATCAGCCGGGCATGGAGCTGCACGCGCGCTATACCTTCTTCGCCGAGGGCGCGCGCGGCCACCTGACCAAGCAGCTCAAGGCCCGCTACGATCTGGAGGCGGATTGCGAGCCGCAGGTCTATGGCCTCGGCATGAAGGAGCTGTGGGACATCGACCCGGCCCTGCATCAGCCGGGCCTTGTCATCCACACCCAGGGCTGGCCGCTGACCGATGCCTATGGCGGCGGCTTCCTCTATCATCAGGCCAATGGGCAGGTGGCGCTGGGCTTCGTCGTGGGGCTTTCCTACAAGAACCCCTATCTTTTCCCGTTCGAGGAATTCCAGCGCTGGAAACAGCACCCGGAAATCCGCAAATATCTCGAAGGCGGCCGCCGCGTCTCCTATGGCGCGCGGGCGATCAACGAGGGCGGCTGGCAGTCGGTGCCGAAGCTGGAATTCCCCGGCGGCGCGCTGATCGGCTGCTCGGCGGGCTTCGTCAACGTGCCGCGCATCAAGGGCACGCATACGGCGATGAAATCCGGCATGCTGGCGGCCGACGCGGCCTTCGCGGCGATCGTGGCCGACCGGGCTGGGGATGAGTTGAGCGACTATGGCGCGGCGGTGCGGTCGAGCTGGATTGCCGACGAGCTGAAGCTGGTCAAGAATGCCGAACCGGCGGTGTCCAAATATGGCGCGACGCTTGGCACGCTGCTGGCGGGCATCGACATGTGGATGCGGGTGCTGAAGATCGGCCTGCCGATCACGATGAAGCACAAGCCCGACCACACCAAGCTGTGGCGCAAGGAGCATTGCCGCAAGATCGACTATCCGAAGCCCGACGGCGTCATCAGCTTCGACCGGCTGTCCTCGGTGTTCCTGTCGAACACCAATCATGAGGAGGACCAGCCCTGCCATCTCCAGCTGAAGGACCCGGACATTCCGATCAGCTACAACCTGCCGCTCTACGACGAACCGGCGCAGCGCTATTGCCCGGCGGGCGTCTATGAGGTGGTCGGGCAGGAGGAGGGCACGCCCCGCTTCCAGATCAACGCCCAGAATTGCGTCCACTGCAAGACCTGCGATATCAAGGACCCGACCCAGAACATCAACTGGGTCACCCCTGAAGGCGGCGGAGGGCCCAATTATCCCAATATGTAAACGCCCTCGCGCGCCCGGCGCGGTGATGGACATGGCGGCCTGCCTCGCCCTGCTCTGGGGCGTGTTCATGCTGCCTGCCCCGGCGTTCGCGCAGGAAGGGCAAGCCGCCCCGGATGCGGACATCCGGTCCGAAACGGGGATCGACGCCGGTTCCGACACTGGCGCCGATGGGGCGAACGATGCGGATGCCGGAAATGGCGAGGAAGGCCCGATCCTGCGCCTTCACCCCTATGCGCAGGCGCGGCTGGCCGAGATCGACCGGGCGATGCCACGGGCGGTCGCCGCCTACCGCGAGGCGTTGGCCGCCGATCCGGGCAGCGTGGACGTCGCGCGGCGCGGCTATCGCCAGGCGGTGCTGGCGGGGGACCGGCCGCTCGCGCTGGCGGCGGCGCGGCTCCTCGACGCGGCGGAGCAATTGTCGCGCGACGGGTCGGTGCTGCTGCTGGCCGATGCGCTCGACCGGCGCCAATGGAACGAGGCCGCCGCGCGGATCGACCGGCTGGAGACGGAGGGCAATCTCGCCTTTCTCGCGCCGTTCATGCGGGGCTGGCTGTCGCTGGCGCAAAAGCGCTACAGCCCGCCGGAGCCGGTGCCCGACGATGCGTCGGCCGCGTTCGGCAACCGCTACCGGGCGGAGCAGCTGCTGTTGCTGGCCCTGGCGCGCGGCGACAGGGACGGGCTGGATCAGGCCTATGCCGATGCCGCCGACGGCATCGAGGACATGGGCGCGGAAGAACAGGCGATGATCGCCGCCCGGCTGGTGAAGCTGGGCCGTCGCGACCTTGCCGAAAGGCTGCTGGCCGAAGGCGAGGCGACATGGGCCGGCCCCGATGCCGCCGCCGCGCTGAAGCGCGTGGGCAAGCTGTACCGCAAGCGTGCCTTCACCCCCCAATATGCGCTGGGCGTGCTGCTGACCCGGCTGGTGGACGATCTGCGCGGGCAGGGCGAGGGGATTGCGACGCTCAGCATTGCGCGCATGGCCGGTTTCGCCGACCCGCAGAGCGACGATGTGCGCGTGACCGTCGCCCGCGCCGCGCTGATGGCCGATTATCCGCAGATCGCCGAAACCGAGGCGGCGAAGGTGGCGCCGTCCTCCCCGGCCTGGTTCGACGCCGAGGCGATGCGGCTGCGCGCGCTGGTCGCGCAGGATCGCGAGGCCGAGGCGGTCGCGCGGGCGCAGCAACTCGTCGCGCAGAATGAGGGCAATGCGCGCGGCTGGCGTCTGCTGGGCGACCTGATGGCCCAGCGGGACGATTTTGCAGGCGCGGCGCAGGCCTATGGCAGGGCGCGCGACGCGTTGGGCGGACGGGAGGATGCCTCGCTGCTGCTGCAACTGGGCGGCGCGCTGGAACAGGCGGGGCAATGGGCGGAGGCGCGGCCGCTGCTGGAACGGGTGGTTGAGCTGGCGCCCGACAGCGCGGTGGCGCTCAACCATCTGGGCTATGCGCTGGCGGACCGGGGCGAGGACCTGCCGCGCGCGATCGAGCTGCTGGAAAAGGCGAACCGCATCCGTCCGCGCGAACCGGCCTATATCGACAGCCTCGGCTGGGCCTATTTCCGCGCGGGCAGGCATGCCAGGGCGCTCCCGCTGCTGCAGAATGCGGTCGAGATGGAGCCGGGCAACCCGGAACTCAACGAACATCTGGGCGACGTGCTGTGGGCGATGGGGCGGCGGTTCGAGGCGCGCTACGCCTGGCAGGCGGCGCTGGTCGGGCTGGACGAGGACGATCAGCGGACACCGCGCATGCGCGCGCGCCTGACCGACAAGCTCGACGGAAAGGGACCGGACGCCGCCGCCCGGCCGTGACCGCGTCCGCCGAGATCATGACGATCCAAACCACCGCCGAAACCGCTTTTGCGAAGATCAATCTGGCGCTGCATGTCCGCTCCCGCCGGGCGGACGGCTATCATCTGATCGAAAGCCTGTTCGCCTTCGTCGACGATGGCGACCGGGTGGAGGCCGCGCCCGCATCGGAGCTGAGCCTGCACCTGACCGGCCCGTTCGCGGGGGAACTGGATGGGGGCGGGGACAATCTGGTGCTGCGCGCCGCCCGCGCGATGCAGGCGCATTTCGGCGTCGGCAAGGGCGCGGCGATCCTGCTCGACAAGCGCCTGCCGGTGGCGGCGGGGCTGGGCGGCGGATCGGCCGATGCCGCCGCCGCCGCGCGGGCGCTCAATCGGCTGTGGTGTCTGGACGCGGACGAGGCGGCGCTGACCGCCGCGATCGGTGCGCTGGGCGCGGACGTGCCCGCCTGCCTCGCCTCGCGCACGCTGATCGGGCGCGGCATTGGCGACGAGATGGCGCCCCATGCCGGTGCCGCCGCGCTGACGGGGCGGCCGGTGCTGCTGGTCAACCCGCGCATCGCCTGCCCGACGGGGCCGGTCTACCGTCAGTGGGACGGCGTCGATCGCGGGCCGCTGGGCGAGGACGCGGCGAACTGGCGCAACGATCTGGAACCGGGCGCGCTCGCCCTCGTCCCGCCGATCGCGGCGGTGCTGGAGGCGCTGCGGGGCATGGCGGGGGCGGAGATGGTCCGCATGTCCGGGTCGGGGGCGACCTGCTTCGCGCTGTTCGGCGACGTGGCCGCGCGCGGCGGCGCGGAGCGGGCGATCGCCCGCGCCCATCCCGGCTGGTGGACGATGACGGGGGCGCTGCGATGAGCGAGGCCTTCACCCTGCTGTCGCGCGGCGCCACGCCGATCCTGATCGTCGCGGACCATGCGTCCGCCCATGTGCCCGCCGATATCGACCTCGGCATCGACCGGGCGTTGCTGGGCACGCATATCGCGATCGACATCGGCGTGGCGGAGGTCGCGGCGCTGCTGGTCGAGCGGCTGTCGTGCAGCGCGATACTGGGCGGGGTGTCGCGGCTCGTCCTCGACCTCAACCGCGAAGAGGATGCGCGCGGGCTGATCCCCCATCACAGCGACGGCCATGTGATCGCGGGCAATGAGAATGCCGACCGGCAGGCCCGCATCGACCGCTTCTACCACCCCTATCATGACGCGCTGACGCAGCATCTTTCGGCGATGGGGCGCCCGTTCCTCCTGTCGCTGCACAGCTTCACGCCGCATCTCGAAAGCGCGCCGGAGCAGCAGCGGCCTTGGGAGATCGGCGTGCTCTACAATGAGGACGACCGCGCCGCCCGCCTCGCCATCCCGATGCTGGAGGAGGCGGGGCTGGTCGTCGGCGACCAGCAGCCCTATTCGGGTCGGCTATTGAACGCGACGATGAACCGCCATGCCGAGGGCGGCGGGCACCCCTATCTCGGTATAGAGCTGCGTCAGGACATAGCGGGCACGGCGGAGGGGCAGCAACGCTTCGCCGATATCCTCGCACCGGTGCTGGAACGGTGCCGGGCGCTGCTTGCGTGAGGATTGCGGGCGGGGTAGAGCCGACGCAGCAGCGGAAGGCGGAATGATGACGCACCACAGGCCTTTTTCGGGTTTCGCCCTGACGATCGTCGCGTCGCTGGCGCTGGCCGCCTGCGGCGGCGACGGCGCGGGCGGGACCGGCGGTGGCGGGCCGGAACAGGCCCCGGCCAAGGTGCTGGAAAAGCGCGACGACCTCATCACCCTGCCTTGCGGCCTGCATGGGAAGGATGTGCTGTCGGGCAAATGCTGGCTTGAATGGCTGCCCGCCAAGGCCGGGGAAGAGCGTCCTTTCCTGATCCATCAGGCCGATGGCGGTTTCCGCCGCTTCGTTATTTCGGCGGACGGCAACCGGGTGGATATCGCCGACGGCGCCGAGCCTTTCGTGGTGACCGAGCAGACGAGCGACATGCTGACCTTCCGCGTCGGCCGCGACGCCTATCGCCTGTCCATAGCGACGCTGAAACGGTGATGAGCGGCGGCGCGATCCTGACCGCGGCGGAGATGCGCGCGGCGGAACAGGCGCTGTTCGCGACCGGCATCCCCGAATATGACGTGATGGTCCGCGCCGGGCGGGCGGTGGCGGAGATGGTGTGGCGCGTCGGCGCGAAGCGCGATGTGCTGGTGCTGTGCGGGCCGGGCAATAATGGCGGCGACGGCTATGTGATCGCCCGCCGCCTGCGCGAGCATGGCGTGCCGGTGCGGGTGGCGGCGATGGCGGACCCGGCGACGGAGAGCGCGAAGCGGGCGCGGGACGATTGGGGCCGGCCGGTCGAGGACATCATGGCCTGCGCGCCTGCCCATCAGCTGGTCGATGCGCTGTTCGGCACCGGCCTGACGCGGGGGCTGGACGCGTCGCTTGCCGGGCGGCTGTGCGATCTCGCGAAACAGGCGAACCATGTCTATGCGGTGGACCTGCCGAGCGGCATCGCCACCGATGACGGCGCGATCCTGTCGCCGGTGCCGCATTATCATCTCTGCCTGTCGCTCGGCGCGTGGAAAAGGGCGCATATGCTGCGCCCGGCGGCCTTGTGCTGGGATCAGATGGCCTGCCTCGATATCGGCCTCGATATCGGCATGGCGACGCCCGGCGCGGCGGTCCGTCGCCTCGGCAAGCCGCGGCTGTCGGCCCCGGCGGACGATGCGCATAAATACAGGCGCGGGCTGGTCGCCGTGGTCGCGGGCGCGATGGCGGGGGCGGCGGCGCTCTCGGCCGAGGCGGTGGCGCGGGCGGGCGCGGGCTATGTGCGGCTGGTCGGCGCGCAGGCGATCGTCGATGCGCCGCATGCGATCGTCCGCGTCTCTTCCCGCGACGAGGACGCGCTCACCGATCCGCGCATCGCCGCGCTGCTGGTCGGGCCGGGGCTGGGCCGGACGGAGGCGGCGGCGGAGAAGCTGCGCGCCGCGCTGGAAGCCGGGCAGGCGATGGCGGTCGACGCCGACGCGCTCTGGCATCTGGGCGAGGGAGCATGGCCCGCATTGCCGCCGCGCGCGATCCTGACGCCGCATGAGGGCGAGTTCGCCCGCCTCTTCCCCGATCTGGCCGAAGGCACGCCCATCGACCGGGCGCTGGCCGCCGCCGCGCGCTCCGGCGCGGTTGTGGTGCTGAAAGGCCCGGTCAGTGTGATCGCCGCGCCCGACGGCCGCGCCGCCATCGCCGACCGCGCGCCGAGCTGGCTTTCGACCGCCGGGACCGGCGACGTGCTCGCCGGGCTGTGCGCGGGGCGGTTGGCGGTGACGGGCGATCCGTTCGCCGCCGCGTGCGAGGCCGTCTGGCTGCACGGAGAGGCCGCGCGCCGCGCCGGTCCCGCCTTTATCGCCGATGATCTGTTGCATGGGATCGGATCGGCGATAAAGGCCTGTCTATGACAGATATCTCCACAGCAGACGGGCCGACCATCATCCGCATCGCCGCCAAGGGCGACGGCGTCACCGCCGATGGCCGCCATGTGCCGATGAGCGCGCCCGGCGACCGGCTGCGCATCGATGGCGGCCTCGATTTCGGGCCGCATCATGCCGACCCGCCCTGCCGCCATTATCCGCTGTGCGGCGGTTGCCAGCTCCAGCATCTCGACGATGAAAGCTATGCCGCCTATGTGCGCGACCGCGTCGCCGGGGCGCTGGTGGGGCAGGGGGTGGAGGCCGGCGTCGTGCTGCCCGCCATCGTCTCGCCGCCGCGTTCCCGCCGCCGGGCGGCGCTGCGCGCGGGGCGGTTCGGGCGCAAGGTGGCGCTCGGCTTTTCCAGCGAGAACAGCCACCGCATCGTCGACCTCAGCATGTGCGAGACGCTGGACCCGGCGCTGTTCGCGCTGCTGGCGCCGCTGCGCACGCTGCTCGCGCCGATGCTGGGCGACCGGCGCGCGGTGCAGGCGAAGATGACGCTGGCCGATCAGGGCGTCGACCTGCTGATCGAGGGCGTGGAGGCCGATGGGCTGGAACTGGCCGAGGCGCTGACCGGCTTCGCGCAGCGGCATGGCCTCGCCCGGCTGTCCGTCGATGACGGCTATGGGCCGCAGACCCGCTACGAACCGGAGCCGGTGACGATCAGCTTCGGCGGCATCGCGGTCGCCAGCCCGCCCTATGCGTTCCTTCAGGCGACAAAGGACGGCGAGCGCGCGCTGGCCGAGGCGGTGCGCCCGGCGCTGGCCGATGCGGCGGTGTGGGCGGACCTGTTCTGCGGCATGGGCACTTTCGCGCTGACGCTGGGCGAGGGCAAACGCGTCTATGCGGCGGAAGCGTCGCGCGGCCTCGTCCTTTCGCTCAAGGCCGCTGCCAACCGCGCGCAGCGGCAGGTCGCCGCCGACCATCGCGACCTGTTCCGCCGCCCGCTGACGGTGGAGGAACTGAACCGCTTCGACGCGATATTGCTCGACCCGCCGCGCGCGGGCGCGCGCGAGCAGGCGGCGCAGCTCGCCGCCTCGCAGGTGCCTGCCATCGCCTATATCTCGTGCAATCCGGGCAGCTTCGCGCGCGACGCGAAGATGCTGGCCGAGGGCGGCTATTGCCTCGACAGCGTACAGCCGGTGGGCCAGTTCCGCTGGTCCACCCATGTCGAACTGGCGGCGATTTTCCGGCGGTAACTTGTCCCTTTCGCCCATCCATCCTAAGAGAAACCCATGTCCGACGAACGCGAAACCGGCCTCGCCCTCGATCCGAAATATGACGCCAACGGCCTCATCACCGCAGTGGTGACCGATGCCGACAGCGGCGAGGTGCTGATGCTCGCCCATATGAATGCGCAGGCGCTGGCGATGACGCGGGAAAGCGGCTTCGCCCATTTCTGGTCGCGCAGCCGGGGCAGGCTGTGGAAGAAGGGCGAAAGCTCCGGCCATGTGCTCGCCGTGCAGGAAATGCGGATCGATTGCGATCAGGACGCCTTGTGGGTGATCGCCCGCCCGGCCGGCCCCGCCTGCCATACCGGCGAGCGCAGCTGCTTCTACCGCCGCGTCGGCGCGGACGGGCTGGAACGGATCGCGGATTGAGATGCGGTGCGCGCTGCTCCTCCTGCTCGCCGGGCTGCTGACGGCCTGCGGGCCGCAGGGGCAGGGCGAGGGCGATCGCACGCCCCCGGCCGCGAGGCAAGGGGCGGCCCCGGCCCCGGCGGCGGGCGTCAATCCGCTGGAGCGGGCGGCGCTCGCGGCAGGCGTGGTCGCCGACGGTCAGGAGCTTTCGCCGGTCGGCCTCTACCGCCAGCGTCATGAGGCCGGGCGCGACAGCCTGTGCATCCTCCCGCCGCCCAAGGGGAAGGAGGGCGAGCCGATGCGCTTCGGGCTGGAGGCGAGCTTCGGCGAGAATATCGAATGCCACGGGCAGGGCGATGCCAAGCCCTCCGGCGACAAGCTGATCCTGAACTTCTCCCGCTCCGCCTGCCTGATCGTTGCGCGCTATGAGGGCGACCGCATCCTGCTGCCCGGCACGCTCGACAGCGCCTGCCGCAAGCTCTGCTCGGAGCGCGGATCGCTGGAGGGCGTGTCCTTCCCGCGCGTGTCGCGGGAAGCATCGGTCGCGGCGGCGGCCGAGGCGCGCGGCGGCGGGGCGCTCTGCCCGGCGGCATGAAATCGACGCGGCGCGGGGGCTTTCCAGATGGTCCTGTTTCCGCATTCTGCGAGCCGTCGGCTGTTCCAGCCGCCTTCAGAATGCTCTAGCTAGAGGCCATGGATCAGAATGGCATGGACCTTGGGCGAGTCGATCTGCCGGGCGGCAATCGGCAGGACGCCTACAGCATTTCGGAGCTGGCGGCCGAATTCGGCGTGACGCCTCGGGCGCTGCGCTTTTACGAGGATGAAGGGCTGCTCTCGCCCCGGCGCAAGGGCGCGGCGCGCCTCTACAGCCTGCGCGACCGGGCGCGGCTGGCGTGGATCTTGCGGGCCAAGCGCGTCGGGTTCAGCCTGACGGACATTCGCGAGATGATCGACCTCTACGACCTGGACGACGGGCGGGTCACCCAGCGGGAGGTGACGCTGCGCAAATGCCGCGAGCGGGTCGCGCTGCTGGAGCGGCAGCGCGCCGATATCGACGGCGCGATCGAGGAACTGGTGGGCTTTATCGGGCTGGTCGAGGCGACGATGAAGCTGGAACGGCCCGGCTGACCCATTCTGCCTCAGCGGACGGAGGCGTCATCGAGGCTGCGGCTCAGTTGCCCGACGGGAATGCGCTCGCGCATGCAGTTGCGGGGGTTGGCCTGCGGCATCAGGTCGCAATTCCACAACAGCCGTTGCAGCCCGCTTTCCGCATCGTGGATATAGCTGAACAGCATCGACGCCAGCGCCGTCCGGGGCACCGGGAAGGCGCGGGGCGGCGAGGCCCCGGCGCGCCAGCCCATCACCCGGCAGCGGGCGCGACCGGCGCAGAAGGTGCGCGCGGCCGCCGGATAGTCGCTATCGGCCATCCGGTCGGGCAGTTCGACGATGAATGCGTCCTGCGCGGGCGAGGCGGCGATCAGGCGCACCGGGCCGGTGGCAGATGCTGTATCCTGCGCGGCGAAGAGCGGGCGGATAGTGGCGAGGGTGCGGGCATCCTCGGCCAGCATGCGGGGCGGCGGGAGATCGGAGGATGATGGCGCGATGCCGCCGCCGCCCGCATGGGCGGGAGACAGCGCGGCGATCAGGGCGATGCCCGGCTCCCGCGTTTCCACGCGGCGCAGGAACGCGCCGGGCGTGCCCCACCAGCCGGGCCAGCGGAAGAAGAGATGGCTGTGCACCTCGGTGATCTTCTCCAGGCTGGCGCTCCAATAGGGGACCACCCAGTCGGTGTGATAATGGGTGGCGTGGCCGACGCGCGGCTCCACCTCGCCCGACAGCATGTGCGCGGCCAGCCGCCGGGCATCGGCCCATGCGGCGGGCGAGGGCGTGCGCGCCAGCGCGCCGTCGCAGGTAAAGGTGAACTGGCAGCCGGTGATCCGCTCCGCCCCCTGAAAGACGACCGCGCAGACGCTTTTGGGAAAGGCCGGGTGGCGCAGCCGGTTGAGCACCACCTGCGCGACCGCGCGCTGGCCTGCCGGGTCGTTGCCCGCCTCATAATATTGCGCAGCGGCGAGGCAGTCGATCGCGCGCTCCCGGTCCGAGGGCGCGCCCTGAAAGAAGAACGAGCGGGCCGCCGGATTGGGGGCGGTCGAAAAGGGAATTTTCGCGTTGATCGCACGCGCGGTGTCTGGCGGTACATCGCGGACGATCGCAGGCTCTACCGGCGGCGGCAGCGGCGCGGATGGAACGCCTGCGACTGGCGCGCTCGCCTCTACCGGCCGACCGGGCGCAAGGCCCTGCGCGAACCAGCTTCCCAGCAGCGGGAGAAGGAGCAGGCACAAGGCCGCCAGCACCTCCATCGGCCGGACGGCGGGCCGGGTCGGGCCGCCTGTCCCGGTTCCGTCCTGACCGCCGCCGCTCACGCTGTTTTCCTTTGCCTATTCGGGGAGGAAGTCGGGGACGGAGAGATAGCGTTCGCCGGTGTCGTAGTTGAAGCCGAGGACGCGGGAGCCGGGATCGAGGTCGGGAAGCTTCT
>Ga0180222_1001284_pt1 | contig 27245 bp, 37 predicted proteins | sample eDN5th37CKraftOP_FD_151336 | JGI IMG/M metagenome (GOLD analysis project Ga0180222, IMG submission 151336) | Enriched Organic Plus compost microbial communities from Emeryville, California, USA - eDNA 5th pass 37_C Kraft OP (version 2) (version 2) ...
GAGAACAGACGGCCGTCGTCCAGAACGTAGCCCTTGAACGCAGCCGAGTAGATGCGCTCGGCGTCGGTCTGGTAGGCGAAGTTCAGAGCACCCGGGCAGGCTGCGCGGTGGATGATGAAGTCATCCTCGCCGTTGGTGCCGCGCGGACGCAGGACCAGGGTCTTCGCAACCGACAGCAGGTTGATGTTGATGCCAGACGTGACATCGACACGGGCATGGGTTGCGTCGACGCCGCCAGCAATGTCGGTCTTGGTGGCCGATGCCGGCGTGTCGAAGTCGAGGGTAATCGTCGTGTTCGCATACTCGCCGGTTGCCTTGGCGGTGATGGTCACGACGCCGGCATTCACGGTAGCGACATACGGAACGACCGAAGCGTTGATGCGTGCAGCAAGGTTCGCAGCCGTCTCGTCGACGGTTGCGCCGATCTCGACGTCGGTCGACTTCACGACGATATCAACGAACTCAAACTTGGTGTCAGCGAACGCAACGGAGTCGCCCTCTTCCGGCAGTGCGCTCAGAGTGACCGAACCGGCTGCCTTCTTGCCATCGCTGACGAGCGTTGCGCCCGGCATGATGGCGACGAGGTTTTCCAGGGTCGTTTCAGCGAGCGGCACGGTGGCCGTAACAGTGCGGCCGGTGATGAGCTCGGAAAGCGGGGTCGTGCCGTGCTGGTCGACGGTCACTTCGTGCGTGGTCGTCTGCACTTCCACCTCGACGCCACCTTTGGTGTAACCAAGGTCAACTCCGTCGAAAAGGACGTTACAGACACCCAGCTTCACATTATCTGCGGACGATGCCATTTCGAGGTCTCCTGAATGGGCATAGGGTGATGTAAGTGCTTACTTACCATACAGCAGTCACCCTGGAGCTGGCAAGAGTAAATAAGGGATTACTTACGTCTGCGCCCCTTGTCGCTCCTGCTACACAGCGATAGAGGACGAACAAAAACGGAGACCTATTGCATGAAGCGTATCCTGATCGCCGCCATGCTAGCCTTCTCGGCACAGCAGGCGCCGGCAGTTCCCATCGACACCTTTGACGTGCGCCTGGTGCTGGACCAGCTGAGCTGGCAATACCGGGACATGAGAGTGTATGCCAAACCGTGCGGCTACTCAGTTGAGGACGCGATCGCCCTGAAGACGCGCGTTATCGGCCGAGTGATGGATTTTCCGGCGCTCGACTTCATCAAAGTTGGCCGCGATATGGATCGAATGGCCGAAGAGGCGGGCGCCGGAAGGGTCGACACCTGCCCCGACGACTACAATCACCAGCGCACGCTGGACCTGACCGAAGAGCTGCTGGACGATCTCGAAAAGACCATCAAGCGCACGCTGAAGATGCACAAGGAGTTCTACGGCGACTAACGCCAGCTCGGACGCTCCGACCAGGCCGCGAAATAATCCTGGGAGAACTCGAGGCCGTTGCCTTCAAGGCGCGGGAACTGGATCGGCCTGGTCTTCGGATAGAACAGCTTCAGAAGGCCAGAGCCCACCGGCAGATCATAGCGCGTCTCGCGCTCGGTGATCAGCGCACGCGAAACCTCGTTCGCAAGCTCCATGCCTTCGCTCGCCTTCGAGTGACGCAGGATGAGCTGAATATCGACCTTGAAGAAGCCTTCCATATCCGGATTGATCGGAATGCCGGTGAGGGGACCACGCAGCAGAAGTCCCCGCTTGACGTCGGCCGGAAACTGATTGCGGAAGAGGTCGATGCCCGGCTTGAACAGGCCCGATTGCTCAAGCTTGTGCTCCAGAATGTCGAAGATCATTCCATAACCTCTTTCACGACTTCATTGATGACGCCGACCATCTTGTTGGCCAGCTTCTTGTTTTCGTCCTCGGCTGCACGCGTCAGGAACTTGGAGCCCACGCGGCCGGGGTATTCCGCCATCTTTTTCTTGGTCCTCTTGCCCGGCTCGTATTGCTCGTAGTGCTCATGGATGATCCAGGCATATTGCTGGACATCGACCCATCCGTGCCGGGACTCGTAGAGCTGATCGCCGCCGACCACGATGTCGATCTGAAGACGATTGCGGGTGCCGTAGGACTTCTCGATATGGATCGCCTCCTTCAGCGCGCCCCAGTCTTCAGGCACGTTGATCTTGGCTTCCTTCACGATGCGCTCGGCGGAGCGGTGCATCTGCTTGCGCGCGTTCTCCTGCACCCGCTCGCCGAGATGGCGCAGGTCAAGACTCACCTTCTTGATACCCTTAACCTTGATCGTCGGCGTCATTCCGGCAGCGTCTCCAGATCGCACTCATAGTGGTCGATCGTGCCCAGCACAGAGCGCCGCACATGGCGGGCCGCCACCATGAAGAAGCCTTCGTCGCACTCGAACCGGTCGCCGATCTGAATGTCGACATAGGCCGGCACCAGGATCTTGGCGCGCTCGGCCATCATCTCGTCGGCCGATCCGCGGGAGGCAGAAGAGTCAGCACGCACGGAGGTCTTTTGGGCGCCAATGTGCATGTTGACGACGCCGAACGGGCACTGAATCGGCTCGCCATAGACGACTTCAGCATGGACGTTGCGCGAGACCGGCTTCATGAGCCGGCCAACAAGGTTCGGCTCAAACATCGGTCACCTCCACATCGAGCCAGGCATTTGCGTTCGGATGGAAGAAGCGGCCGCGGATGTCTGCGTAAGTCTCGTAGACGCCCTGACCATCGAGGGTGATGACCTCGACCTGGCGCACGCTATTGTTCTCATCAAGCCGCATGACGCCGGCGCGCGGCACACCATGATCGGCAAGGGTGAGCATGACAACCTCGTTGTAGGTCGACAGGAGGGTGAGGCGCCAAAGCGAGCGGATATAGATCGCAGAATTTACATTACGGAACTTGCGATCGCGGAAAGCGAAGTTGAGGCTGTCCGGATTGGTCATCCGCCACTCGATGATGGCGGCGCGAACGCTCAAGCCGCGCGTGCGCGTCAGCATCGTGATTTCGAGGATCGCACGCTGGAACTCCTGACGCACATGCGCAACGTCCCGGCGGATCTGCGCGAGGATCTCGTCGTAGAGGTAGACCTGGGTCGCGCTCAGATGCGCAAGGGCTTGCTCGTTGAGTTCTTCAGTATCGATGCTCACAAGCTGCGTGAGGATGCGCTCACGCGCGCTCCCTGCGACTTTTTCGAGCGTGTCGATGATGACACCCTGCTCGTCTTCGAGAAATGCGTGCGCTTCGCTGTAGGCCTCGCGCCCGAGCCATTCGATAGTGTCGGCCGGAGAGCCTTCGTAGCGCGACAAAGCCCTCTCATAGAGGGCTCGCCACAGAGTCGTCAGTTTCTCATATCGTGCGGCCGCGGCGTTCGCGAGCCTGCTCAGTTCGTGTGCGATCATGCACGGGCAATCCGCATGTTGAAGTGGATGTAGCCGGTGAGCGTCGCAAGCGTCTGCGGAGACATGCCGTAGTCCACACGATCGGTGCGCAGGGTCATCGAGCTTTCACCGATCGTCTCGGTCACGATGCCGGCGCGGCGCTTGCGCGAAAGGTTGTCACCCTGAAGGAGCTCGTTGGCCTCAATCACCTGCGCCCGGCGCAGTGCCTGGCGGAAGTGCCGCGGGAACTCGGCAAAGTCGTCTGCCGTCAGCTCCGGCCACACGTCACGGGCAATATGACGCTCGCTCTCCTCCATCAGACGTCCGTCGACGTCCCGGAACGCATATTTCATCGGCAGCATGGTGATGCGCCGGAATGCTTCCACGAGTGCGCCCTTGCGCGCGTCTTCCGTAGCCGTCGCCCAGCCGGTGAGGTTCGGAATATCGAGCGCGACAATCTCGGCCGTCTCGTAGGTCATAAAGGTGTTGATCATCAGCTCGAGCCGCTGCTCGGCCTCGATGGCGTATTTGTGCGACCGGCGGATGATGCCGCCGGCCGTATGGATCTCGATGCGAAGCACACGAGCTGCGCGCGTCTCACCATCCTCGAGGTTGTTGTAGAGCGCCGGGATCAGGATCGGCGTGGAGGCTTCTTCAGCCTCAAACTGGACGTTCGAGAACGTCTCCAGCACCTCGCCCTCCCCGTCATAGAGAACGGCGTCGATCCTGGTCGGCTCTACAGCGGTGCCCTGGTCGTCGGTGAAATTGACGACAACCTCAACACCAGTTCCCTCGGGATAGAAGCGCATCTTATTCCTCAGTCGAGAGCGCTGCGGCAAAGTCGCCGGAGCGGGCTGCCTCAAGGGTTTCGTTCAGCTTGGCGGCTGCCTTGCTGGTCTCTTCGGAAGCTTCGCCCTCGTCGGGCTGCTCGGCCGCCGGCGGCACGTAATCCGGAGCATCATCGACGTCGATTTCGTCGCTCTGCTTGGCCTTGACCTCGTTGGCGTCCTTGGCTTCGAAACGGCGCTGGCGCTCCAGCTCGATCTTCGCCAGATGCTTGTCCTGAGCCTCGAGGATCATCTCGATCAGCACGACCATCGAGCGGTGCTTGACGTTCCAGCGCTTTGCGATTTCGCGCAGGCCCGCAATGCCCTTCTCGGAGGCGACCTGTTCGAGCGTCTCGCGGGTCTCGATCACCACGTTCGGATTGACCTCAAGCGCCGAGACGGTCAGCTCGACTTCCTTCTCCTCTTCAGTCTGACGCTGAAGCGGCTCCTTTACCGGAGCGCGCAGGTTCGCCTCGTGGATCAGGCGATATTGAGGACCAGCCGGCTGCTCATTGCCGAACTCGTCGATTTCGACCAGCTCCATGCAGGCGCCCATCTGGTCACGGATATGCCGCGGAAGTGCCTCTTCAGAGATGCCGTTCTTGAAACGGACGCGTCCGAGGACGCCGGTATAACCGGCCATCCTCGAGGTCACGACCTTGAGCCTTTTCAGATCACTCATGGTTTGCTTTCTGGATTACTCTTCGACGTTCTCGTCACCCGGCTCTTCATCACCCGGCTCTTCATCACCCGGCTCTTCATCATCCGGCTCCTCATCGCCAGGCTCTTGGTCTTCCGGATCCTGGCCTTCCTCATCGACGAGATAGCCCTTCGGAAGAATGGTGCGGCGGTAGTGGGAACCAGCCGGGCCGATCACGTCACCGGCGCCGTCGATCAGGTCGCCACCGATCGCGGCCGCAATGGTGTCGCAGGTGGACTGGGAAATATCGTCGGCAATGCCGTCCACGAAATCAGCACCGAGCAGACGTCCGGTGAAGTTCGTGAAGCCGGCCTTCGTCAATTTCAGGCGCGTCATTTTCGTGTCTCCAAAACAAAAGGCGGGGATTGCTCCCCGCCCATTGTAAGTAAGCTCTAACTTACCTTCAAGCTTAAATTTTCACGCCCTTGAGGCGAGCAACGGCATGGGTCGCGCGCAGCGCTGCACCGCAATACCACTTCACACGCCAGCGGGTGCTGTCCTTGTTGAAGTGGGTGCCGATCTCTTCGAGGCGGATACCGGCAGCATCGCCAGCCCACAGGCCGTGGAAGCCGTCGACCTCGTTCGCGCGAACCGCGTAGATCGAGGTGGTAGCCGAGTCGGTGCCCTGAACCTCGTCCTTCTTGATGTAGTCGTTGATGATGACCGGGGTGCCATCATAGAAGCGCATCGGAGCGCCGAAGTTCTCGACCATCATCATCTCAGCGGTGTTGCCGCCGTGCAGACGGTTCAGCTCGCGGATCTGGCGCCAGACCTCGGAGCGCATCATCAGGAAGTCAGCGCCGAGCGGCACGGCATCCTTCAGCTCGTCCAGCATCGCGTAGGACAGAGCAGCGCCGTTGGTGCCGGCAGCGAGAGTCTGACCTGCGGTGACCAGCTTCTTCAGACCGTCGAAGGTCTTCGGATTGGCGGTCGCGTCGCCGTTGATCAGGATGTTCTTGAACGTCTGGCCGACAGCCTTGATCTTGAACTTCGCCTGGACAGCGATCTGATCATACATCTCCGACTTCACCTCAGAGATGAACTTGGCGATGTCGAACTGACCAGCGAGGATCTTCAGGCGGGTCGAGACGTTCTCGACTTCACCCGTGCTTTCCTCGATGTCGTCATACGGATCGATCCAGCCAGCGGTCGGCAGGCTCTTCTCGCGCGTATACGCGAAGACATCATCCTTCGCCTTCACGAACGGCACGAGGGCGAAAAATTCGTCCTTATCGAGAAGCTCCTCGATAATGCCGCGCTGGCGGTCGTCCTCGGCCAGCTTTGCGGCTTCGGTCATCAGAAGCGGCATACTTGGGTCTCCTTGCAAATAGGCATAGCCCGTCGTGGACTATGGAAGTAAGTGCTTACTTACCATAATCCAGCGACGGGCAGATTGGCAAGAGAAAAAAGTAAGCGCGCGCTTACATTTTCGCTATATGAGAGGGTTACGCCTTCTCGAAGGACGCCCGGATGCGATCAATACCGAACTTCGCAGCCGTTTCCTGCTTGACCGGCGCAGTCGGTTCCTGCTTGGTCGAGGACGAGCCGGAACCCGGAGCCACGTTGGCCTTCAGCAGACTGTCGCGATCCGGATCCTTCTCGATGATGCGCTTGAAGGCCTCATCAAACGAAAGCGGGTTGCCGGAAGCATCGACCAGTTCGGCGCGTCCAGGCGTGCCGGCCGGCTTGTCGTAGCCGACGATCACACCATCACGCAGCTCGAAGTGCCCGTTGTAGAGCTGACGGGCCTTTGCCGGGGTCAGGGTCAGAGAATTGCGGATGTAGCTCGAATTGGCGAAGCTGTGGCCGATCGTCAGGTCGTCGATGACCTTCTTGGCCTGCGTGTTGCGCTCCTCGAGCTCGGCGATCCGGTCCTTGAGCGACTTGGTTTCGCGCTCATGCTCCTCGGCCATCATGGACTTCACGCGCTCGAAATCGCCGCGCTCTTCAGCAGCCTTGCGCTCAGCCTCGACTTCCTTGCGCAGCAGCTCCTTCACCTTCTCAGGGTCAACACCCTCATAGGCGGCCAGCTTCTCGGCAGCTTCCGCGGCCCTGCGCTCGGCTTCCTTCAGCTTGTTCTTCTTGTCCATGACTTCGCGCAGCAGCGCGGCCTTCTCGGCCTTCAGAGCAGCCGGATCGGCGTTGTCATTGTTCTCGGCAGCAGCGGCCGCAGCCTCTGCTTCATTCAGGTCGGCCTGTGCCTGTGCGGCCGCGCTCGCGGCAGCTTCGGCCTCAGCCTGGGCATTTGCCTGAGCATTTGCCTGGCCATCGCCCTCCCCTGCGGTGTCACCGCCGGCGCCAGCACCGGTTTCCGGCGACAGAACCACGCCGCGCATACCCGGCAGGTTCGAGTTGAGAAGCGCGTGATAGGCATACGATGCCTGATGGCGCAGTGCAGTTTCGTTCATCTACTACTCCTTTGCCCCTTTCCTTGGGCGTCCTGGGTTGCGAATGCTCGCGTTTGGGTCAGTTCCTCGACCCGGTGACTGTTTCAGGTTCCGCGCGATGCCCTACTGGCGGCGGCCTTATGGGTTTTGTTGGCGTTGGAGGCGGTGTTGCGCGTCACCTCGCCCTGTCGATTGGGCGCGGAGACGGGCTTGGAGCCGCCAAAGTTGGTGGGAGGCATCAGGAGGTCGGCTCCCTCGAGCCACTCCTCGATGCTGTCGGACAGCTTCTTGCGGATTTCCCTCGACAGCTGCGGGAAGATCTTATCGACCAGCTCCTGCATCTGATGGCGACGGACCTCGACCGGAGCGTTGAGCTTCGCCAGTGCCTCGGCGGTGATAAGCTCATCGTTCAAAGAGGCGATGTCGAACGTGGAGGGATAGGTGACCAGATCGCTTTCCGGAGCCTCTTGCTTGGCCCAGGCAAGCACGGTCTTGACCAGCCAGTTTTCGACCGACTGACAGGTCTGAGCTTTCGACAGGAGAAGCGAGTTCACCCGTTCGAAATCGTAGGCCTTGGCGACACCCGACGAGTTGTCGATGCCGACGGCATTGTCTTCCTTGGTGCGCTCACCGGCGAGGCCGATCGTGTGGTAGATCTCATTGATGATCTTGTTGATCACCGACAGGATCACACCGGCCTGCTTGGGATCGGGCGACAGATATTCCGGCTTGGCGGACGAGCCCTGACCAGCGTCGAACACGAAGACGCGCTTCGTGCCCATCTCCAGCACCTTCTCAAACATGTCGTCGCCGGCCTGGATTGCCTGAGCCGGAATGGCGAGCTGCGAGAAAGTCTGGTCCTGGATGATGGCGTCCAGGTTCGAAAGGTAGTTCGCAACGGCCCGGTCGAGATAGGCAATCTCATCGATCAGGCCCGGCACGCGGTAAGGGTCGTCGCTGATGGTGTGGTCGGCAAACTTGACCGGCACGAAGCCGAGGCCGTGCTCGCCCTTGTCGATCAGGCGCACGTCCTTCTTCGGCGGCTGCTTGCCAGAGCGGTAGTTGCGGACGGTCGCGCTCTCGACCTCCTCATAGAGCTCCCAGCCGGTGCGCGTCCAAAGGCGCACGCGCTCCATGACGAGGCCCGAGCCCTCATGCGGATCCTTGTCGTCGCGGACAGTCTCGCGGATCTTCACCCACAGCAGCTCGCCATCACCGTCGTCATCCCAGGCATAGTCGAGGATGTCCTTGGCCGGCACGACGTAGGCATAGATGCGGTAGCCGCGCTCGCGCGCCTCAGCAACAGAGGGCGCACGCTCGCCAACCAGGCCGTTTTCGTCGGCGACCTCGATGCTGGCGGGGAAATTGTTGTCGACCACCACCGCGCAGCGACCGCAGATCGACTTGGTAGCCGAGACCTGGCGCATGAGCTGGGCGATGTCGAGACCGTTGAGCGAGGCGCGTTTCCAGAAGTCCTGGATCAGCTCCGGCGCATCGTTGATGTTGCGCGTGATCTCGCCCTTGAAGAGATACTTCTGGACGAGCTCGACCACCTCTCGCGTGTGGTTGAAGCGATAGGAGCGCTCAAGGCGCTTGGCGAACTCGTTGTCGCCTTCCTTGTGGTAGCGGTGAATGTTGGCAGGAAACCACGACCGGCCGCCTCGATAGGAGGCTTCCAGGAACGTCCAGTGCGGCAGCAGGTCGTTGTAGCCGGGGTGCCGGCGATCGTAGAAGCTGCGCAGTTTTTCGTTAGTCGTAGCCATTGCGAGTCCAAGGAATGCGGAGCCCGCATTGTAAGTAATAGCTTACTTACATGCAAGCCTAAATGGAAACGCCCAAGATCTTCATCTTGCGCATCGGATGACGGAAGTCCGCGTAGTAGCCGAAGGCGTCGGTCGCGTGCTCGACGCCGAGCGACTTGTCGACCTCTCGCGAGCCTTCCTTGTAGATCGTCTGCTCAAGGCTATCGATGAACTTGCGGCACGAGTAGTTGACGCGCAGCCGGATTTCACCTTCCGCAGTGCGCAGCAGGCGGTTGACGGCATTCACACGGTCCTGCACCAGCGGGTGCTTGTTCTTGAAGTAGATCTTGCGAAAGCCCGCCTCGCGCAGAATGTCGAGCGAGGACTCGCCGCGATCGTGGTTGCGGTTGTTGCCGGCAGGGTCCGGATAGATCGAAATCTGGTTCACATACTTGAAGTAGCGGCGCATCAGCTCGTCGGCAGTCTCCTGCGCGTTCGAGCCATAAAGCACACACTCGTCGACGACCCAAATCTCGCCGTTGGGCTGCTCCTGGATGACGATGGAGCTCATCGGGTCGATGTTGAAGTCCATGCCAATGTAGATCGGCAGCCTCGGGTTGAAGGGGTAGTCGCCCACATGCTCGTTGCGATCGAACGGGTAGTAGACGCGGCCGCTCATTGCTTCGAACGAAGCTTGAAACTCCTGTCTGAAGGACTTCGGATCCATGTCGCGCCGGCGCGCTTCGATTTCCCGGCGCGGAATGAACGGCGAGGTGATGGTCGGGAACTGCCAGCTCTTCCATTCATTCGGCACGCGGCGCTTGCGCTCGTCGAGGACGTAATCGCCGCGCTGGCCGAGCATGAACCGGTCGTAGAGCCAGTTGTAGGACTTCGGCGTGCCGATGAAGAGCGCCCGGCCGTTGGTGGTCGCGAGCGTCGGCTGAAGGACGGTCTCCCAGGTCTCTTCCTTGATGTCCTGCGCCTCGTCGATCACCACGAAGTGCAGACCGACACCGCGGAGCGAATCCGGCTTGTCGGCGCCCTTGAGCTGAATCTTCGAGCCATTGATCAGGTAGATGATCATGCGCGTCTCGTGGATCTTGCGGATCCAGGCACGCGGAATGGACGCCTTCAGGTCGTCCCACATGATGTCTCGGGCCTGCTGGTAGGTGGGTGCCACATACCAGACCAGGCGCTTGCCCTGCTCAGCGGCAAAGCGGATCAGCGAAATCTTGGAAACCTGCGTCTTGCCCCAGCGGCGGCCGGCAACGACCACGCGGAAGCGCCGCGGATCGTGCATGACGATCTTCTGGTAGCGATGCACCTTGAGCGAGGTGCAGACGGGGGCCTTCTCGACCTCTTCCTCAACCGTCATTGAGGTCTCCCAGGTCGATGGTTTCGGCCAGCATCTCCTCGACCGTCGCGTCTTCAGGCAGCGCGCCGGTGTTCTTGTGGTGCTGAAGGATCTCCTCCGGAGTGAGGTCTTCGATGCGCAGGCTCGGCAGATCATCCTCATCGACGTGCTCGTCGGCCTTGAGAATGCCAAGCGTGATCTGAAGGTTGTCGCAGAGGATCTTGTTGAAGCGCTGGACGGCCTTGAGGTCATCTTCCGCGGATGCGACCGGAGCACCGGACTTCAGCGCATCAGAGACCACCTTGCGTGCAATGAGACGCACCTGGCGCAGCGAGGAAACCGCTTCCAGGCGCGTCTCCTCGATCCATTCCGCACGCTTGTCGGCAAAACGCTCCGCGGTCGCAGCTGCGGTTGCAGTGGCAGTCTTGGCAGCAGCGCCGGCGGCCGCAGCAATTTCATGGGCCCTGGAGCCCTTCTTTACTCCGGCAGCCTTGAAACGCTTCGAAAGAGCCTGGCGCGAGACACCGTAGCGCTCGGCAAGGTCACCCAGCGTCTCAGTGCCGAGCTCATAGGCTTCACGAGCTTCGGCAAACTCAGCATCGGACATGCGGCGGCCAGAGCTCTCCGCGGAGTCTCCTGCTTCTTCAATTTCACCGGCGCTCATTCTTCACCTAAGTATGTTCTTACTTACACGTTTTTCCGGAGCAGGTCTGACACTCCGGAGCGTTTGTCCCCTGCCTTCGATAACTTAATTATATACTCTATAAGTATGTAATTACATACATACATATATAGAGTTATCGAAGGCACGGGAACTAAGTCATCGCCGGGCGGAACCAGTCGTATCCTCTTTGAGTAGGAACAAGCAGGCTGTCCCGGCCGCTCTTCTTGCGTTCCAGCATTCCTTGCTTCTCGAGCCATCTGACGCTGATCCGGATGGCTCCGTAGCTTGCGTCATAGGAAATCAGTGCGTGCAGCTCCTTGATGGACAGGAACCTGCCCTGCCCTGCCTCACGCAGAATGATCCCCATGATTTCCTTCTGTTTGCTCGTCCGGCGTGGCTTCACAGCTTCAGCCTTTCATTCGGGCCCTGCTTGTCGAACTGAAGCAGAGGCAGACGCTCCGGAACGCTTCCCTTCGGATCAGGACACTTCCAGATGCCATACATCGGGCTGGCGAGGCCGATCTGCTGGATTCCGCGGATCGCGTCCCTCACCGTCATCTGAGCTGCCCGGCGCTCCATGGCGGCGCCACCGTTGGAGGTGTTCTCGAGCGCCGAGTTCCTCATGTAGAAGTCGACGCACAGGTCGCGGATCCTCTCCTGCTCAGCCGCGGGCTTGGCAGAGATTTCGGCCAGGATCGCTTCGAAGTCCTGCGGGCTGGCGCTGAAGTGCGACCGGAAGAACTTCATCACCTGGTCGTATTTGTTCGCGTTCATCGGCTTCACGAACTTGAAGCCTGCCTTCTGGCCGAAGGCGTTGAACTTCGACATGGAGCTCTGGATCTCCATGAAGGTGTTGCCCTCGATGCGCGAAACCAGGTTCATCATCCGGTAGCCGGCGCCGATACCGCGATACATCGTGTCGATCACGAAGCGCGAGATGACCCGGAAGTTGGCGTTGATGTAGTTGTAGCGGTTGGTGTTGGTGAGCTTCGTCTCCCCTGCCCCGGGCTTCAGGTTCGGGAAGACGATGTGACGCTCACGCAGCATTCCCTTCGGCGCACCGGTGACCAGCACGCCGATCGTCTCGCCGTAGAGCGACAGCCGATAGAACCTCGGCCCGATCGGCAGCTTCTCGGCCTTGTAATGCAGGTCGTGCAGCAGATCCCAATCGGCTTTGGTGCCGCGCTCGACCCACATATCGTGCGCCAGCGAAAAAGAAGCTCGAGGGCTGTCGTTACGCTCGATCAGCGTCTCGCAGTCAAGAAAGTTCACGGTCGCAGCCCCTGAGCTTCTGTGTTCGATTGCGCAGCATCCATGCGTGCTTCGATCAGTCTTCGAGCACTACCCAGTCTTCAGCGAGCATGTCGGTCTGCGAGGCAAGCCAGCCATTGACGGTCGAGCCGTCTACGGAGCGCAGGCAGAAGTTGGGCATACGCACAACCGTGTCGGCGTCGCCCACCGCAAACAGGTCGGCCGCCACGCCATTGATCAGCTCCTCACCCTCGACGACCAGGTTTGCCGGCACCGAGCCCGGATTGAGGTAGATGAATTTGTTCTGCGCGACCCACGAGGCGCGGGCTGCACGCTGACCTGCCTTTACGGCTTCGATTGCTGCTCCAAAATTCATGCTGCTTTCTCCAGTTCTACGCGCTCACGGAAGCGCTTGGTGATGGTGAGGGAAGGCGCCAGCTCGTCGACCAGATCGGTGTGCGTGGTAGCCACCATCAGGGTCTTGCCGGCGCGGCGGGCGGTTTTCTGAAGATTGAAGGCGATCACCTTCGCAGTGACGCGATCGAGGACGGCGCCGAACTCGTCGGCCACCCACACGTCAGCGTCCTGCTCAAGCACCTTCGCGAGCTTCAGGCGGTAGCGCTGGCCGTCGGACAGCTCCGAGGGCTTGCGGATGTAAATCCAGGCGTCCGAGATGCCGGCGAGCGCCAGAAGATGCGTCGCCTCATTGGTGGACGAGCCCACCTGATCGATGACCGGGCGCTCCTCAAGCTCGATTTCGTTGAGGTCGGCCACCTTCTTGGTCTGGCGCATCTGCTTGATCAGCTCTTTGAGCAGCAGCGACTTGCCCGACCCCGACTGACCGGTGATGTAGACGACATCACCCTGTCGAACTTCGATCTGAAGGTTGTCGTAGATCACAAACTCCTTGTCGGAGAGGCCAAGGCCAAAGCTCTCGGCAATCTCCAGCACACGCGGCGTGCGCTCGACGGACGTCGTGAAGCGGCGGTCAACGGTGTAGACGGTCATTCGATTTCGTCCTCGAGGGCGGCAATCTCGTCGTGAGGGTTGAGAACTTCGCCGGTCGGCATGAGGCAGGGCGCCATCTGAGCCATGTCCGCGAACTCCAGCTTCATGGCTTCGAGGAGCCCGGTGTAGAAGAACGCCTCTTCCGGCGGGCAGAAGGAGGAGGTGATGGAGCCGTATTCCTCGGTGCCCGGGATCACGCGCATCGGGAAGATCACGTCCTGGTAGGGAACACCCAGCTCCACATGGCGGCCGATGAGGATGAGGCCTCTAACCTTGTCCTGCTCGACCAGGCGCCGCAGGTTGTCGATGGCCTCGAGGTGAGCCTCGCGATCGGCGTCCCTCGCCTGCTCCACCGCCTTTTCCGCTTCCTCAGTCACCTGAGCCAGAGGCCGGCGTGTTCCGAAGTGGATGACGTTCTCACTCACGAAGTATGCCCTTACTTACTCACGCGGCCGCAGAAAGAACCTCGATAAGTGCGTCAACGCCCTTCTTGCCGGTCTTATGTTCGATACCGGACATAAGCTCGCGGATCTGGCGGCTTTGGGCGATCGTCACGCGCTTGAAGCCGAGCGCATCACCAATCGGGGCCGCCACATCGTCGGTCGCGGTGATCGCGTTCTCGTTTTCCTTCTTCTGCTGCTCGACGGCCTCATTGACGTCCTCAACGAAGAAGGAATCGTCCATCTCGCCAAGGTCCGAGAGGCTGAAGTCGAGCTCCTTCTCGTCGAAACCAAGATCCTGAAGACCAAGATCGCCTTCCAGCTCTTCGGCAAGGCGCTGGAGTTCGATCTGAATGGCGGCCTGGTCGTATTCGGTCGAGGTGACCCGGTTGTCGGCAAGGCGCAGCGCGTCGGCTTCAGCCTTCGTCAGATCGGCCCGGACGATAACGGGAACCTTCTTCAGACCCAGCTTCAGGGCAGCCAGGCGCCGGCCGTGGCCGGCAATGATCTCGCCGTTCTTCCAGACGACGATCGGCTGCGTCCAGCCGGCCTTCTGGATCAGGTTCGCAAGCTTTGCGACCTGCTCGTCGGAGTGCTTCTTGGCGTTGGCCTCATACGGGACGAGTTTCGAGACGTCCCAAATTTCAATCGTCGGGTTCGCGTTCTTGCTCATGGTCGTTCCTATTCGTCGAGGGCCTCATCCAAGAGGTCGTCGATCTCAGGATCGCTCTTATAGGCAGCACCTGCACCGGAGCGCAGATGATCGGCCAGCAGGTGAACGAGTGCGTCACCGGCATTGGTGAGTTCGTCTTCGGTGGTGAAGCCCTGCTCCTTCTGCGTGCGGGCAACCAGGGCGGTGATGCGCTCTGCATCAGCAAGCGTCACCTTGAAGCGCATGACGGTGTGCGTTTTCGGCGCCTTGGCGGGCTTTTCGTCAAGCTCCGGCTCGTCGATCCGCTCGAAGTTTTCGTCAATGTCCAGATCGTCCAGCGCTATATTTGACGCAGAGAAAATCGCGTCGAGATCGGCGTTTCCGTAGGGGAGAAAGTCCTGAAGCTCATCGATCGAACCCAGCTCCTTGAGAAGCTCCGAGTAGGACATCATCTCGTCGGAGCCGTAGCGCGCATTGTCGATGACGCCAATTTCCTTGGCCTGGCGGTCATCGATATAGCCGAGGTTGGCGATCGGAACAGTCTTTGCTCCGAGCTCCTTTGCCTGCTCCCAGCGGTGCTCGCCGCCGAGAATTTCGTAGCCGTCCACGCCCTTCACCTGTCGAACGATGATCGGCTTGAACATGCCGTTTCGCTCGAGGCTCTTTCGGATCTTCAGTTCGTTGTCTGGCGTGACCCGATTGGTGTTCCAGGGGTTCTTCCGCAGCAGGTCTACGGGAACGGTGAGAAATTCAATCTCGCGCATAGATCAATCCGGTGGTAAGTAAGCACATACTTATCCCCTTTTGACCAAAAGGCAATAGGCACACGCAATGGCAACCGTCCAACTGGCTCGCAACGCTGTCGTCGCCAAGCTGGTGAACCCGACCAAGCAGGTCGCCTCCTTCGTCAACTCGCTGCTCTCCTATGAGGCAGGCACGAACGGCATCGGCTGGTCCGGCAAGTCGTCCTTCTTCGACGTCAACAATCACACCTTCCCGGCAGGCTTTGCCTATCTGGTGGAACAGGAGCTGACGGCGATCGGCCATCACGTTCAGCCGATCTTCCGGCCGCACGCCTCCCCTCTCGGACCTGAGAATCCGATCGTTGACGAGTTCGGCAACGATGATCCGCGCTACGACTACCAGATCAAGGCGCTGCGCCAGGTCGAGAAGCACGGCGCCGGCATCATTCGCGTGGCAACCGGTGGCGGCAAGTGTCTGGGCAAGGATACCCCGGTCCTGATGTTCGACGGCACGGTCAAGATGGTGCAGGATGTCGAGATCGGCGACCAGCTCATGGGGCCGGACAGCAAGCCGCGCCTGGTCCTGTCGACCTGCAAGGGCCGGGCTCCGCTCTACCGCGTCACCCCGACCAAGGGTGACAGCTATGTCGTGAACGACGCCCATATCCTGAGCCTCAAGAAGACCTCGCGGGGCTATCGCGGGCGCAACCGGGACGGCGAGAAATACCCCAAGGGCGAGATCGTCAACATCAACGTCGAGGACTACCTCGCCGAAACCAAGACCTTCCGACACATCCACAAGGGCTGGCGCACGGGCGTCGATTTCGAGCCGAGAGACCCGCTCCTGATCGACCCGTATTTCGTCGGCCTGCTGCTGGGAGACGGGTCAATCGGCGCAGGCGTCAGCCTGACCACGGCCGACCCCGAGATTGTCGCGGAAATTGAGCACCAGGCGAAGAAGTGGAACCTGAAGGTCATGGCCTATGACAAGGCCCGGTCCAACAACGCCGCCAAGAGTTATCACCTGACCGCCGGGCGCACGGGCGGCAAGGCGAACCCGCTGACCCATGCACTGCGCCTGGTGGGCCTCGGCGCGGGCGAGAAGTTCATTCCGCACATCTACAAGACCGCCTCGCGCCAGGAGCGCCTGGAGCTGCTCGCGGGCATCATCGACACCGACGGCTACTACGACGGCAAGGGCTTCTACGTCACGCTGAAATCCGAGCGGTTGCTGGATGACGTGATCTTCGTAGCCCGGTCGCTCGGCTTCGCCGCCTACAAGCGGGCGGTGACGAAGAAGTGCCACAACACCGGCGCCGAGGGCACCTACTATTCCACCGTCATCTCGGGTCATCTCGACGAGGTTCCGGTGCGCCTGGAGCGCCGGAAGGCCGCGCCGCGCGCCCAGAAGAAGGACCACCTCGTTACGGGGCTGACGGTCGAGCCGATCGGCGAGGGCGACTACTACGGCTTCGAGATCGACGGCGACCACCTGTTCCTGCTGGGCGACTTCACCGTCACCCACAACACCAAGATCGCGAAGCTGATCATGGCGCGCTACAAGCGCATGACCCTCTTCCTGACGACGCGAGGCATCCTGCTCTATCAGATGGATGACCGGCTCAAGGAGATCGGGCTCAACACCGGCCAGATCGGCGACGGCGAGCTGAAGTTTGTCCGCGGTGTCAATCTCGGCATGGTCCAGACTCTCGTCCAGGCGCTGGAGGTGCCGGACTTTGCGCGCGAGCGCCGTGCAGTCGTGAAGTCGGCCTATGGTTCGAAGAAGGGCAACGAGAACATCTCCGAGGAGGAGATCGTTCGTCAGGCCAAGCTGCGCTACGAGGCCAAGGTCACCCGGCGTGAGACGATCCTCAAGTTCCTGTCGATGGTCGAGGTCGTCATCGGCGAGGAGGCGCATGAGGCCGGCGGCAACAGCTATTATGAGATCCTGCGCCACTGCAAGAATGCGACGATCCGCGTTGCCCTGACGGCGACCCCGTTCATGCGCTCGTCGGCCGAAGACAATATGCGCCTCATGGCAGCCTTCGGCCCGGTCCTGATCGACATTCCGGAAGAGCTGCTCATTCAGCGCGGCATCCTTGCCAAGCCGATCTTCAAGACGGTCGACTGTGATCCGCCGAAGGGTCTGCACAAGTCGTCGCCCTTCGAGCGCGCATACAAGCTCGGCTATGTCGAGAACGCGAACATGCACGCCAGGATGCTGGCCGACGCGCTCAGGGCCAAGCAGTATGGCCTGCCCACTCTCACCCTTGTCGGCCGCATCAGCGCCGGCGAGAACATCCTCAAGACCTATACCGACAACGGGCTCAAGTTCGAGTTCCTGAAGGGAGAGGACAAGCAGGAGCAGCGCCGGGCCCAGCTCAAGCGCCTGGCTTGCGGTGAGCTCGATGGCGTCATCGGCACCAACATTCTCGATGTGGGCGTCGACGTGCCGGCGATCGGTCTTGTGCAGCTCGCCGCCGGCGGCAAGGCAGAGGTTTCGCTGCGCCAGCGCATCGGCCGTGGCCTGCGCGCCAAGAAGTCGGGCCCGAACATCGCGTTCATCGCCGACTACACCTGCAACCTGAACAACACGCTGCGCGATCACTTCCGCCAGCGCCTCAACATCATTCGCACCACGCCGGGCTTCGTGGAGGGCATCCTGCCTGACGGTGAGGATTTCCCCTGGCAGGTGTTCGAGATGAAGGAAGCCGCCTGATGACCACCCGCCTGGTAGATCCGATCCACCTCTTCAACGAGTTCGGCGAACCGGTCATGACGATCGACTACCTGCTTGAGCGGATCGAGGAGCTCGAGGAGAAGGTCGAGAAGCTGGAGCGCCAGAACCGGGGCCTGATGCTCCGGCTCAAGGCGCTCGGTGATGATCTAAGCGTATAGGCAGATAGCTAGGTAGCTACCTAAACAGGAAGCTACCTAGCTACAGAGCTATTTCTGCATCGGGAAAAGCACGTCGCTATATGTAAGTAAGAACTTACTACATATGAGCGAGCAATGTCTCTTCCCCGTATCATCGCACTTTGCGGAAACCCCATGAGCGGCAAGACCACTGCCGCAGAACTGCTCCAGGAAATCTACGGCTACTGGCCGGCCGATGACGGCAAGCCGCTGCGCCAGATCGCCATCGACTATTTCGGCCTCACCGCCGATCAGGTCTACACGCAGGAAGGCAAGCTGGAGCGTGTCGCTCTCAACGATCGCGTCTGGCAGGTCCGGGAGGTTCTCGGTGAGCTCGGTAACGCCTTCGAGGACAAGTTCGGCGGCGACATCATCCCGCTGATGAGCTTCAACACGATCCTGGAGGGGCTCAAGAACAATCAGCGCTACGTGTTCGCCTCCGTGCGCCGCGAGCAGGGTCTGTTCTGGCGCAACCATGGCGCCCTCGTCCTTGAGATCGTCAATCCGCAGGCCGGACCCTCCAAGTTCGAGTTCGACACCTACAATCCGGCCCACTGCCACTTCCGCATCCAGAACGATGGACTGGCGCGCGGCCTCGATCCCTGGGACGCCCGTCAGGATCTTGCCGGCAAGCTCGTCTCCGCGGTGGAGGCGTTCCGCGGATGATGCCGGTCTACTACCGGGGCAAGGCCGTCGGCGTGCTCAAGCAGAAAGTCTCGACGCTTGGTGGCCGGTTCGTGCTCACGATCCGCGAGCCGCGCAGGGTCTGGTCTCCCCTGCTCGATGATGGCGACCCCTGCCCTGCCCCGGCCACCAAACAATATGAGCTGCCCTTCGTGCGCCGGTCGCTGAAGCTGACGCATGAGGCGCTCGAGAACTACGGTCCCCTCACCACCAGCCCCAGCAGCGCCTGGCGCAAGGATCCCGAGGAGGTTCGCTGCATCCTGCGCTCGCTTGCCAAGCTCAAGGGCGACATCATGCCGGACAATGCGCAGATCGTGCGCCGGTTCGACTTCGACGGCTACACCGCGGAGTGGATCGGCCTCGAGGTCGATGACGAGTCCTATGAGGCCATCTTCGACCTCCCCTACTTCGACCCCGTATAGACTCTGGTAACCCAAATCATATAGCTCCATAGCTATCTGAGGCTCTAGCTATGTGAGGATATGATGCCAGACCTGATAATCGCCTGCCTTTCACAGAAGGGCGGCGTGGGCAAAAGCACCCTCGCCCGGCTGATCGCGCGAACCTATGCTGTCGCCGGGTGGACGGTGAAAATCTGCGACTTCAACACCACGCAGCTCACATCAGCCAACTGGGCGCGCATCCGCTCGCAGAACAAGATCGAGCCGGTGATCGCCGCCGACGCCTGCAATTCGCCGACGTCCCTCAAGCGCGAGAACTACAATCTGGTCGTCGCCGACGGCCGGCCGGACTCGGACCAGTCCTCGATGGAGATCGCAAGGCTTGCCGATCTCATCATCGTCCCAACCGGTCTGCCGCTCGACGACCTTGAGCCGCAGCTGCGCTTTGCCAAGGAGCTCGTCGCCAAGGGCGTCCCAAACGAGAAGATCCTGTTCGTCCTCAACAAGACGACTGAGAGCCGGGCGGCCGTTGCCGAGGCGCGCGAATATCTGGCCGAGTTCATGGTCGCCGACCAGGACATCTCAGCCAAGACCTCCTACCAGCGGGCGCAGAACCACGGCTATGCGCTGTCGGAGGTGGGCAAGCAGATAGGAACGCTGGAGGAGAAGGCAGACCTTCTCGCCGCCGAAATCGTCAGCCGTGCGACTGCATTGGGAGAAGCAGCATGACCGAACCAAAGACCAGAGCAGCCGTCCCTGCCCCACGCTCGAAATCGAAATCCTTCCTGCCGGATCCAAGCTCGGCCGCATCGCTGCCGCCGGCCGACAACATGAAGGGTGAGCGTCTCGTTCCAATGACGTTCAACATGCCGCGCGACTGGCACACCAGGTTCAAGATGACGGCCGTCTCACGCGGCATCAACATGAAGGAGCTCCTGATCGAGAGCTTCGCCGCCTGGGAGCGTGAGCAACGAAATAAGGAAAAAGCTGGATAGCCATGTAGCTATCCAGCTTTCTACTCATCAGGAAGGAAGAGGGGTCTGCCAGGCTATGGCGGACCCCTTAATCGTTGCTGCTTCGGTAAGCGCACGATCTGTTCCGACAGCACCCGGGCAGACATGGGCGCCGCGGAAACAGTGTCCCCGGCAAACGCCGGCGCTGCACAGCAGGAGTGCAGAACCAGCAGCCAGAGAACCATCAAGAATCTAACCATATAGCTACCTAGCTACTCAGCTACACCATCATCTGCGGATGCAGCTACATCCTCAGATCCGTTTTCAGCTATTGCCTCAGATTCAGGCGCAGCCGGCATATCCAGGCTCGGATCGAGCGACAGACGCATGACCGGCGCCGCGCACCAGGGATCGTGCAGACAGGCAACCTCGACGGCCTTTACGGCATCAGCACCCAGCGACAGAGCACCCAGCGCATACTGCTCACCGGAGCCGACGGCGAAGAACGGCCCGACCAGCGGTCCAGATGGCTCATGCGAGTTCATAAACAGGAAGACCTCGCCAGAAGGGCGCACCCACAGGCCCTTCATGTCGATGTCCTTCGGCGGCTCGCCGGCCATGCCGGTCTCGAGCCACCTGGCAAAAGCTTCAGCAAGGCCGGGCTTGGTAGTGGAGGCGCCAAACAGGCTGCCATCACTCAGGCGGTGGATCTTTTGCTTGTGGCCGATCGGCGTCGATTCACCCGAATAGGCTCGGGTGTCGGCCGCCATGACGCCGTTGGCGTAGACGATAACCGTCATCGTTTGCTCTCAGGGTATTCCTCGATCACGCGGAAGATCGAGCTCAGGGGGTATTTGTGGACGGTGTGCTTGCCGTCCTTGAGGAAGAGCACGCAGTAGAGCGGACCCTTCGTGTAGGCGTTGATCGCGTTCTCGTAGACCACCGGCTCAGACGCCTCGTTGCGCTGGATTTCACACCGCATAGGGGCCTCCCAGCGCAGCACCAGGCATCAGCGGCCCACGCGGCTGCCCTGCCCAGGTAATTCGCACTGGTATATGGGCCTTGTGGTCGGTAATGGCGATCACGAAGTCCGGGTTCAGCCGGCTCATGCGATCGGTCTGGTAGATCAGGTATTCGTGCTGCGTGCGCTCCACATGGATGACGTTCTCGTAGTCGAGCTGGCTGTCATCGTTGAAGGTGACAGTGACCTTGCGCGGCTCTTCGGTTTTGATCGTGCTCACAGCTCGCCCTCCAGACGCTTCGGCTGGAAAACAGCACGGTTGAGCCACATGAAAGCTTCCTGAACCTTCGTCAGCGCCAAAGCGACGGCGCGCTGGTCAATGTCCTGCGCATGAGGTCCGGCCTTGTGGAAGTCGATCTGACGCAGCACCTGCTCCTCGAGGCGCTTGTTGTCGTTGACCAGGGAAACGGCCCAGTCCTTCTGCGCCTGGTAGCCCGCTACAGGCAGGCCCTGATGCACAGGCTGGTCATCGTCAAACAGGGGAAGCTGGAAGGCGTCTTCGGTAGGGTGGTCGCTCGGCAAAGGGGGTCAAGCTCCGCAATTCGTTGAGAGAAATCCTACCGTCACGCGGAAGTAAGTCAATCCTTACTTATCACCATCTAGGCACATAGCCACGTAGCTATCCAGCTAGGCAGCTACATCCACCGGGCAGACAACAGAGGAGGTTAGGAATCCCCGATCCATCCGGCCGGGGAGGAGGAGTGCGTGTGCCTGGGAATCAATCCTCGAGCTCCGGAGCATGGAGCAGCGATAGAGGAGGATAGGTCCAGGTATAGCGGTGGGCACTGAAGGCATCCCCTACTTAGCTATCGTAATTTCGTAAGACATCGCATAGAACAAGATTGTCAGTAAGCACTGACAAACAAGCAACGCGAAACAAGAAAGCGATTAACGAAATGACTAACGAAACGAATAAGTATCACGCTGCACTTATCGAGCGCATTGAAGCTGCAAAGATTGACAATGTAAGCGAAGCTAATCTGAAGAAGCTTCAAAAAATGCGCGACATTTGCGCTCATAGCGAAGTCGCGAACATGTTCGAGCGCTGCGACGTTGACGAAACAAGATTTGCACGTGCAATCTATGCAAGCGAAAAAGCAATTCGCTTTGCAGCGCTGATCATCAATCACAAAGACGCGCTTAACAACGTCATGATGCACGCTGCTTTTCGCACTGCAATCAATTGCTATCGTCATGACGCGAAGCTTTACTATCGCGATATTGAGCAAGCTTGCAGCGCATCTAGCGAAGTATCAGACGAACGAAAGCATCTTGTTTACAAGCGCAAGACGCACAAAGCAACGTCGACAACTAATGCACAAAAGCAATCGTCGCTTGATGCTTTGAAGACGCTGAACATTATCAAAGCATGTGACGTAGAAAAAGACGCTTATATCGTCAATCTTAATGAGATTGCTGAACGTATCTGTAAAGTATTTAACATAGATACTACGAAAGCAGCAGAAGCAGCTTAAGTAAATCGAGCGTAGCGCGTGCTAACAAAGCACGCGCTACAAAGAAAAAGCACTAATCTAGCAGATACTGAAGGAGCAAACGCTAAATCAGCTTGCGCTTATGTATAGCAATAACAGTTATCGCGATATGCCCGGCGCGTCCCAGGCTTATGTATAGCGATAAATGTTATCGCGATACACCCGGCGCGTCCCACATCGGTGTCTGCCAACCCAAAAGTCGATCCATACCTAATCGGGGATTCCACCATGCTGCTCCGTCGAAACGTCCTGAACCGTCCATTTGAGTATCGTCGCGACCGTTGCGGCACGCTCATCGTAACGCCCTGGTTCGTCCTGGCAACCCAGTTCTATGCCCGACTGCACCGCGTGTAACCCATGCTCTACGCGCTCTACCTCATCCTCACATTCACGAACCCCAACGGGGCGACGAGCGAAGAATGGCACGGGCTGGACGCTCATCTGACCCGGGAGCAATGCGAGTCCTACGCGTCCACCTACGCGGAATTTGCCCAGACGCTCCCCAATGGGCTCACCATTGCCCAGCGCGCCGTGTGTGAGCCCATAACGCCACTTCCGCCGATCGACTGAAACGAGAACCCCGCCCGGAGCATGAGGCGGGGTTTTTGTGGCTGAAGGGCAGGGGACGGGATCGGTTCAGGCAGTCCCGGCAGACGCGTCGGGAAGCTCGGGGAAGGCGAGGGCAGGCGCTTCACGAAAACCTGCCCCGTCCCCTGGTCCGCCACCGTGGAGCTGCCCGGTCCACGGATCCCTTGATCCTAAGCCGTTCCCCGACCCCGTTCCCGTTCCCTGCTGCCATACCGCGGAGCCCTTTAGTGGCGCCATTCCCCGACCCCGATCCCGAACCCTGAATCGCAGAAACGCGAAAGCGCGCCCCGTGCAGAGCGCGCTCTCAGACCCTATGCGCTGATTGCTGCAAGCTCCTGCATCAGTGCCTCACGCTCAGCCTGCTCTCGCTCACGACGCTCGCGCATAGCCTGAAGCAGAGCCTTGCGTTCAGCCTTCAGATGCTCAAATGCCTTCTGCACTTGCTCGTTGAAATCCTCGACAGAAAGCTCGCACTGCCCCTTGATGTGCTGAAAGCGCGCGACTGCTTCCCTATAGACGCGTAATGCCCTCAGACGCAGCGTTGCAGGCTTTTCCGCGTCTCGCGTGACAGATTCCGCAGCAGTGATCAGATCGAGTTCGCGTGCCGCAGCGATGATCTTCGAGTTCGTGTGAAGCTTGATCGACATGTGTTGCTCCTATGTAGCTATCTACGTTTCTAGCTTAGTAGCTATCTAGCTATCAGTCGGCAGGGTTATACAGGCAGCGCGACGGTCGCTTTGTCGAGCAGATAGGCACACGCGAACATCAGGGCGATGAGCACGGCTGCCCCGGCGAGGTCTTGCGCGTAGAGGGAAAGCTGACGCTTGATTTCAGAACGGGTGCGCATGTGAAGCTCCTTGCTGTATTGCGATAGTTAGAGCTTACTAACTCACGCGCAGGGTTGCGGCAGGGTTCTGCGACTAGGTGGCCGGAAAGTGCTCAGGGCCGGGCCTAGGAAGGCCGTGGAGGGCCATGGGCGGCCGGAGTGGGGTAGGGTGGCCGGCAGGGCCTGGAAGAGCCTCAGCGAGCCCCTGTGGGCCGCGCGGCGGCTCCCGAACCCGATCCCGAACCCTGAACGCGCACCACAAGAAAGGGCACTGCCCTTTCCATGCTTAAGCCCATTCCTCAGCTGAAGCATCGTGCATACACGCTTCGCGCCCGTATCCCTCAAGCGGGACGAGGATTTCGACGTAGCACCCTCGCGTGTCAGGGAAGCGCCCTACGAGCTCGATCGTCCCGTCAGGGAACTCAGTTTCCCGGCAGTAGGGTGCTGTCTTGCACAGGGCAAAGAGCAGATCCCGCTGCACCTTCGTGTCGAGGTTGCACTCGTCGGGCACGATCGACAGGAACGCGTCCCATAGCGTGCCGATCTCTGCGTCGCTGTAGGTGCGAACCGCTGCTGCTTCTTCGTAGGTCATCATGAGCTTTGCTCCCTTATGTGTTGCTGATGATTCATCATCGCAGAGCACTCGCAGGGTTGCGGCAGGGATCTCTTGCGGATTTGCAGGGGTCTGTGGCGGCTTTCGGGGGCGGTGAAGGATCTGGCACACCCCGGAACCCGAACCCGTTCCCTGCGCCCCTATACCGTCCCCTGTGCCTTCCCCGAGCTTCATCCGCACCCATGCCCGGAGCTATCCATTCCCCTGGGCCAAGACCTGTCCATTCCCCGCCGGCAAGTCCCTTGACGTAATCCGTTCCCGAACCCTCACACGCGCCCAAAGAAAAAGCGCTCCGAAGAGCGCTCCTTCTTCCCCTCAAGCTGCAAGGATGTCAGCAAGGTGACGCGTCTGAGGCGTGTCGGTCAGACGGTAAGTCGCGTTCTTGCCCTTCATGCCGTTCGACGTGACGATCCCGAGCGCGCTCAGTGCGGCGAGCGACGAGGACTTTTGCGTCGGCATCGTGTTCGCTGCGACCGTGTGACGTGCCAGGTGCTTGCCCCACTTCACGTCCGAGCCCTCGAGACGAACCTTGTCCGAGCAAGCTGCCTCGATCAGCGTTCCGGGCACGTCCTTCATGCCCTGCTCTTTCAGGTTCAGCATCGACTTGACGATCGCCCGGTCGAAGGCGTTCGTGAAGATCTTACCGCCGAGCGCCTGTGCAAGACCCCTGATCTTGTCGAGCGCGTAGACGTTGAACCGCTTACCGACAGAGACAGAGCGGTTGATGATCGAGGCATCGAAGTCGATCGCCGCAAGCACCTGCGCGATACCGATCTGAGTAAGATCCCGCTGCGCGTTCTCAATCGAGCGCTTGACCGATGGACCGACATGACCGGTCGCAATCTCGAACTCAAGGCGCGCGCTCAGCTCCGCAGCGATCTCCTCTGCCTTCTGCTTTGCCTGCTCCGGTGTGATGTTCGCGATCAGCGACTTCATCTCGCCGGGAACGAAGCTTGCGATGGCCTCTTCCTCTTCGGCCTGGGCCTTGGCCTCAGCCTCAGCTTGGGCCTTCGCTTCTGCCTCGGCCTTAGCCTTAGCTTCCTCTTCCGCCTTCAGCAGAGCTTCCTTCTCAGCTTCCGCCTGTGCCTGTGCTGCGAGTTCAGCCTCCAGAGCAGCCAGGTCGTTGTCCTCGACAAGTGCAACCTCGGTCTTAGCGATGACAGCCTGTGCCTTCTTGAGCGACTTCTTAGACATTTTCGAACCTCATCTTTCATGTTGCTGTTATGTCGAAAGCATCTCGCTTTCGATGTTTAGACAATACGCGAGACGAGCGCAGAAGTCGGCAGGGTTAAATCATGGAGATGCAGGAACGTTATTAGGGCCGCGGGCAGGTGGGAGCCGCCGAAACCTTAGCCGGAGCCGGAAATACCTAGGTTAACCTTGGAGAACCATGGGAAGCCGCGGAACGGCTGGTGTCTGATCCGGGAATGAGGCTGAATCTGATCCGGAACCAGCGTGAAAGAGTGCCCCGGAGGAGAGAACCTGACTACGCTTCCCGTGCCATCGATAACTATAATATATATACCTTTACATAGATAATTAGATACAACTAATAAGTTGAAAAACCTCCTCTGTCCCCTGCCTCACTCACACGCTTCCGGGACGTTCTGAGGTCTCTTCCGGATAAAAAGAAAGGGTGCTGCACGAAGCAGACACCCTTTAAATTTGACGGCTGTCCGGGTGGGCCGTCTCAGCAACACGAAGTAAGCGAGCAACCGCTCACAAGAGCGCTCCGGACCTGCGCTCTCGAAATCGTTGATTGTTGTATAGCATCGGGGAGCGTGGAGATGAAGTAGCCCCTGCGTGCTTTGCGACATCGCCCAGGCCCATGGTCGACCGTGGGGTTCCGAGGGCAGGGGTTTTAGCCGAGGAGGTCCGTGGAATTTTCGGGGTGGATGTAGGGAAACCGCGGCGCGCAACCATCCCTCCTTCTTCAGCACAACCACCCCTTCTTCATTCCTTCCTTATCTCTCCTATACGTCCCTTCACACCTCTACCTCTCTCCCTCTCATACAGGCATACCCTCTACGTATCTCTCCCCTCACACACGCATACGCCTATACCTGTCTACCGGACGCTATCTGTCTGCCGACTCCTATACCTGTGTCGGTTCCTGCCTGACGTCATATGCGTTCATTCCCCGTTTCCGTTTTGATGCGCTCGAATATGTATTTTCCCTTGCAGGGTCTGATGTTCGTTCTTTCGCTCAGGGAAGCTCGAGGGCTTGAGCCGATATGCTTTCTGATATTCGGGTGCTGCTGACGTGTCGGAAGCGCTGTATGAGCTTCTATGTGAGTTCCCTGTTTCGGTGCCTCTTCTGCTGTTCTGTGCCTGTTGAGCGTCTGTTTGGCCGAAAAAGCTGAAATTGCCTGTTTGGTGTCAACTTAGGGGAAACTTAGCGTAAACTTTTGGCCCGAAATGGCATCGCTAGTGATGGTTTCAGGTTTACATTTGGAGGGTCCAAAATAGGTATTTTGGGTGCCTTCCGGGGTGTTTTGGGGCCTGTGTCAACCTGAATGTAAACTTAGCGCAACCTTTGGTGAGGTGCTCCGGGAGGGTGCTGCCATGGGTGTTCCGTGGATCCCGGGCCCGTTTCCGTAGCTGTGTAGCTACGTGCCTATGTAGCTATCTGCCTATATAGGGGTGGCGTGTGACCGTTCGGGA
>Ga0180222_1001285_pt1 | contig 27224 bp, 27 predicted proteins | sample eDN5th37CKraftOP_FD_151336 | JGI IMG/M metagenome (GOLD analysis project Ga0180222, IMG submission 151336) | Enriched Organic Plus compost microbial communities from Emeryville, California, USA - eDNA 5th pass 37_C Kraft OP (version 2) (version 2) ...
ATGAGACGAGCCGCACCTCGTAGGGCCGTCCCACTTCTTCCAGCGCCCAGCGCACGGGCATGTCGCGCGCCAATCCCCTACCGCCGTCGGGCGAGCGTTCGAAGGCGGTGATGGTGATCGTCATGCTGGAGCTTCCTCGGGTTGGCTGCGTTGCTTGGCGCCGCTAGCCCCCGAGCAATCGCGACAGCGCTGGCAGCCAGGTGTCGAAGGTTCTCTCGCCGAACTTGGCGAGCAGGCCGCCGGCCACGGCGGCGATGCCCCAGCCGACCCAGCGTCTCCCCGTCTCCGCATAGTTCGTGCGAACGCGCACGGTGATGACCTGATCGGGCAGCGCCGTCTCGGCGGCCAGCCCATCGGCGCTCACGGTGCGCGCGGAGATGATGAGCTGCAAGCGCCGCTTCCCGGTATCCCGCGGCGTCACGTGCCAGCGCCAGCTCGCGAAATCGTCCGACGACATCAGCGTCGCCGTATCGATCCACTGCGTCTCGGGTGACGCCGTCTCGATGAAGAATCCGCCGTCGGGCGCCCGCAGCCGCACCGACATGGCCTTCGTCACCGCAATGTCGTGGTGGTACGCCGCGCCGCCGCCCTGCAATCCTTCGGCCAGCGCCTGTACATCGGCGCGGGCGATGCGCACCTCGATCAGCGCCGGCATGGCGACGCGCATGATGCGCGGGATGTTCTCGACGAGCTGCCCGATCTCGGCGCGCCGCGGACCCGCTGGACGCCCGCCGACGGGACGCTGGTGTGCATCCCGCTCGGCATAGCCCGTCGCCGGATCGAAATTGCCCCGGCTGGCCTCGCCCCGTGCCACCGGCGCCTGTTCCGGCCATGGCGCAAGCGGTGGCGGACCGGGCGGCCTCGCCGCACCGTGGCGCGATGCAGGTCCGGATGGTGCCGGCGCGGGCGGCGGAACGTATGGCGCAGCCCCGCCCGACGGACCGGGCGGCGGAGCGGGAAAACGCGTCTCGGCGCGCGGCGGCGGGGGCATCGGCGGCGGCGCCCAGCCGTCGTGGGGCGAAGGTGGCGGTATCGGCGGCGGGAACGGCGCCGACGCCGGCATTTGCGGCGGGCCGCCATGCGGCCCGTGCCGGTGCTCGCGTTCGTCCCCGTAGTCTTCCGGCACCGGGTAGCCCGCGGCCTCCGCCGCCTCGCCGTAATCGGGCTCTGCGTATGCGCCGGCATCGTCGCCCTCGAACGCGGGCTCGTCGGCCGGACCGCCACCATAGCTTTCGGCCGGCGCACCTCCCCCGTGTCCGTGACCGTCGTAGTCCTGCCGCGGCGGCTCAGGACGATAATTCCCTGCAGTCGGTGTCGCGCGCCGGAATGTGGGCGGGGCTGGTGCTTGCGGCGGAGGCTCGAGGTCAGGCGCGGCGGGCTCTAATTCCGCCTCCGCTTCCGGTTGCGGCGCAGGCTCCGGCTCATAGTCGGGACCGTACGGTGCACGCTCCCGCTGGCCGAGGATCGGTGGCAGGGTGGCACGGTAATCGGCAGGCTCGTGCCGCTGATCGGCCCGGCTCTCCGGATAATACCCTGGGGGTTCCGGCTCGTTGTCGTCCGCCTCGGCCGGCTCGAAATCGGACGCGGGCTGGGGAGGCATCTGCTCGGCGCTCGCGACGGACCGGTGCGATGCATCGAAGTCATCGTCGGCCGCGGCCCTGTCCGTCTCGGCATCGAACTCACCGGACTGCGAATCATCGCCGGCATGGTGCTCCGGTGGCATTGGCTCGCCGCCGTCGGCGGGCTCCGCGGCCGGTAGGCTCTGCGCTGCAACGTGATCGTGACGGCGGCCCGGCGGAGCCGTGCGGGACTGCACCCGCTCGCGCGCGCTGGCAAGGATCGCTTCCGCATCGGGCGCGGGCGTCGACCGCGGCGGCGGCTCGGCCGGCTTGGCCTGGAGGGCGCGAATCGCCCCTTCGAATGTCATGCCGAGCTCGCCCAGCACATGGGCGGCAACGCTCTTTCCATCGCCCACGATGGCCGCGAGCACGATGGCGCCGTTGATCTCCCGCCGCCGTCCCCCCCGCGCCGCCGCAGCGGCGGCCTCGAGGATGCGGCGCAGATCCGGCGCCACGAGCAGCTCCCCGTGCTGGCCTTGCGGATGCGGTGCGATGACGGAGAGTTGCCCCTCCACCTCACGCACCAGCTCGGCGACGTTGACGTTGCTCGCCGCCAGCACCAGCACCGCGTCCTGGTCGTCGCACAGCGCCAGCAGCATATGCTCCAGCGTCACCTCGATGTGCGCCCGCGCCCGCGCATGCTCCGTCGCGCGCGCCAGCGACGCCGCGAGCCCGGAAGACATGGCGATGCGGCTCAAATCGTCGGCGATCATGAAGGCTTCCCAGGAATGAATGGCGCAGGCCGCGCTCTGCGGAACCGGGGGCGGGCAACCCCGGTTGCATAGCACTTACTACGCCCTCTAGCAGGCGAATGTGGGGGAATCTCGTTGCATTTTGGCGGCTCTCCGTCACGCCCCGGACGGGGTTGAGCTTAAGGCCGCAGGGCTTTGCTCAAGCGCCCCAGGCGGTATATGAGCAGGCCACGGTTGCGCGGGTGCCCTGGCGGGCGCTGCGGCCGCCAGTCGCAACGGATGCCGCCAGACAACAGGCCAAGGCTAGGAACATGAAGCCGATGACGCCGAAGGACGCCGCCCCCGGAACGCCGGAAAACATTCCGTCCCCCCACGTTCAGGCGCGCATCCTGGCGGAGGCGCTTCCGCACCTGATCCGCTACGACGAGCAGACCGTCGTCATCAAGTTCGGTGGCCACGCGATGGGCGATGCCGCCCTCTCCGAGGCCTTCGCGCAGGATATCGTCTACCTGAAGCAGTCGGGCGTGAACCCGATCGTCGTGCACGGCGGCGGCCCGCAGATCGCCGCCATGCTGAAGAAGCTGCAGATCAACTCCGACTTCGTGCATGGCCTGCGTGTCACCGACAAGCCCACCGTCGAGGTGGTCGAGATGGTGCTGTCGGGTCTCATCAACAAAGACATCGTCTCGGCCATCAACCGGCAGGGCGGCAAGGCGGTCGGCATCAGCGGCAAGGATGCCAACCTGATGATCGCCCAGCGCATCACCGAGATGCCCGATCCCGAATCGAATCTGATGAAGGCCGTCGATATCGGCTACGTGGGCGATCCGGTCGAGGTCAACCCGCACATCGTCGATGTGATCTCCAACTCCGACCTCATCCCCGTCATCGCCCCTGTCGGCATCAGCCGCGACGGCGAGACGCTGAACATCAACGCCGATACCTTCGCGAGCGCCCTCGCCGCGCGCATGAAGGCCAAGCGCCTGCTGTTGCTCACCGACGTTGCCGGCGTTCTCGACAAAGAGCGCAACCTCATCTCGCAGCTCACCATCGAGGAGGCTCGTCAGCTCATCAAGGACGGCACCATCTCCGGCGGCATGATCCCGAAAATCGAGGGTTGCATCGAGGTCGTCGAGGCGGGCGTCGAGGCCGTCGTTATCATCGATGGGCGCGTGCCCCATTGCGTGCTCCTGGAGCTCTTCACCGCGCACGGCGTCGGCACGCTGTTGGGGCGCCCGCAACGTAAATCGAGGACACCGTCGGAATGAGCGCTTCCCGTCCCGTCACCCAAGCTGTCGCCACCCGTGCACCGTGGCTCGAGAACGGCGGACAGGACGGCGACCGCCGGGGATTCGACGGCACGAAGGTCTGGATCTTCGATCTCGACAACACGCTCTATCCATCGGCCTGCAACCTATTCGCCGAGGTCGACCAGCGCATGGGCGAGTTCATCGCCCGCCTGCTCGACGTGCCGATTGAGCACGCGCGCTATCTGCAGAAGCGCTACTACCACGACTACGGCACGACGCTGACGGGCCTCATCAAGCTCCACCGCATCGATCCGTTCGAGTTCCTGGAATTCGTGCACGACATCGATCTTGCGCCGCTGGAGCCCGCGCCGGAGCTCGCCCGTGTGCTGGAGACGCTACCCGGCCGCCGCATCATCTTCACCAACGGCTCGCGCATTCACGCCGAGCGCGTCGCGGGCAAGCTCGGCGTGCTGCACCTGATGGAAGACATCTGCGATATCGCCGCGTGCGAGTTCATCGCCAAGCCCTCGCCGGATGCCTTCAAGCGCATGACGGACCGGCACGGCGTCAAGGCGAGCGAGGCTGCCATGTTCGAGGACATGCCGCAGAATCTCGAAGCACCGCACACCCTCGGCATGACGACGGTCTTGGTCCACTCCGACTATATGGACCATCCCGCGCAGGCGCAGATGCGCAAGTGGCGCGCGTTGCCCGAGCACATCCACCACGCGACCGACGACTTGCAGGGCTTTCTCGCCGGCGTGAAGAAGAGCGCAGGCGAATAGCGAGCCTCGCGCCCGCACTGGCGGCGGCGCACAACACGAACTTCGCTGTCGATTTCAGGCTACAAAAAAACGCGCCGGGCTTGGCCCTCAGCGCGTCGGTATCGGCTTCTCGCCGCGGTAGTCATAAAAGCCGCGATTGGTTTTTCGGCCCAGCCATCCGGCTTCCACGTATTTTACGAGCAGCGGGCACGGACGGTATTTCGAATCCGACAGCCCCTCGTACAGGACCTGCATCACCGACAGGCACGTATCGAGACCGATGAAATCGGCAAGCTCGAGTGGGCCCATTGGATGGTGCGCGCCGAGCTTCATCGCCTTGTCGATCGCTTCCACCGTGCCGACGCCCTCATAGAGTGTGTAGACGGCCTCGTTGATCATCGGCAGCAGGATGCGGTTGACGATGAAGGCGGGAAAATCCTCGCTCACCGCCACCGTCTTCTGGAGGCTCTCGACGAAGCTGCGCGTAACGGTAAACGTCTCGTCGTCCGTCGCGATGCCCCGGATCAGCTCCACCAGCTCCATCAGCGGCACCGGATTCATGAAGTGCATGCCGATGAAGTGCTCGGGCCGGTCGGTGGTGGAAGCGAGGCGCGTAATGGAAATGGACGACGTGTTCGTCGCCAGCATCGTCTCCTCGCCGATGTGCTTGCACACGTCGGCGAAGATGCGCCGCTTCACCGTCTCGTCCTCGGTCGCCGCCTCGACGACGAGTTCACAGTCGCCGAAAGCTTCGAAGCTCGGAGCGTAGGTGATGCGCTGAAGTGCCGGGGCGACCTCGCCTTCCGCGATGATGCCCTTCTCGGCCTGGCGCCGCATGTAGCGCTCGATCGTGCGGAAGGATTCTTCCACGGTCTCCTTCTGGAGATCGTTGATCGCCACGTCGTAGCCGTTGAGGGCGACGACATGGGCAATACCAGTGCCCATCTGGCCGGCACCGATGATGCCGACCTTCTTGATGGTCTGTGGAACCTTGCGATCGCCTTTGGGCTTGTCTGCCGATTTGACTGCCACGTTCATTGCCCGCAAGTCCTTCTGTCCCCGATCGTTGCGCCTTTAGCCGGCTTTCTTCAGCTCTGCCTCAAGCTCCGGCAAAGCCTGGAACAGATCGGCCACCAGGCCATAGTCGGCGACCTGGAAGATCGGCGCTTCGCCGTCCTTGTTGATCGCCACGATGATCTTGGAATCCTTCATGCCGGCGAGATGCTGGATCGCTCCGGAGATGCCGACCGCAACATAAAGATCGGGCGCCACCACCTTGCCCGTCTGGCCGACCTGCATGTCGTTCGGCACATAACCGGCATCGACCGCCGCGCGCGAGGCGCCCACGGCTGCGCCGATGGCATCGGCGACCGGCTCCAGATACTTCTTGAAGTTCTCGCCGGACTGCAATCCGCGCCCACCCGAGATGATGATACGGGCGGAAGCGAGTTCCGGCCGGTCCGACTTCGTCAGCTCCGCCTTCTCGAAGGTGGAAAGGCCGAGCGCCGCCGGAGCAGCGATGCTCTCAACTGCGGCCGAGCCGTCTTCGGCAACCGACGGGAACGCGGAGATGCGCACCGTGATGACCTTCTTGGCCTCCGGCGACTGCACCGTCTGGATGGCGTTGCCGGCATAGATCGGCCGCTCGAACGTATCGGCGGAGACGACCTTGGTGATGTCGGAGATCTGCATCACGTCGAGCGCGGCGGCGATGCGCGGCGCGACGTTCTTGCCCGACGTGGTGGCGGGCGCGACGAACGCGTCATAGTTGGCCATTAGCGGTGTGACGAGTGCCGCGACCTCTTCCGCGAGGCCATGTTCCAGGTGCGGCGCATCCGCGTGCAGCACCTTGGCGACGCCGGCGAGCTTTGCCGCAGCTTCCGCCGCGGGCTTCGCGTTATGTCCGGCAACGAGCACATGGATGTCGCCGCCGATCTGCTGAGCCGCCGCAACAGCCTTCGCCGTCGCGCCCTGCAGCGCACCATTCGTGTGCTCAGCGAGTAGAAGAATGGCCATCAGAGCACCCCGGCTTCGGCTTTGAGTTTCTGCACCAGCTCGGCAACGTTGCCGACGCGCACGCCCGCCTTGCGGCTGGCCGGCTCGGAAATCTTCTGCACCTTGAGGCGCGGCGCGATATCGACGCCGAAATCCTCCGGCTTCTTGGTGTCGAGCGGCTTCTTCTTCGCCTTCATGATGTTCGGTAGCGAAGGATAGCGCGGCTCGTTGAGACGAAGATCGGTGCTCACGACCGCCGGCATCTTGAGACGCACGGTCTCGAGGCCGCCATCGACCTCGCGCGTGACGACGGCAGCACCGTCGCTGAGCTCGAGCTTGGAGGCGAAGGTGCCCTGCGGCCAGCCGAGCAGGCCCGCGAGCATCTGCCCCGTCTGATTGCAATCGTCGTCGATGGCCTGCTTGCCGAGGATGACGAGATCGGGCTTCTCCGTCTCGACCACGCCCTTGAGAATCTTGGCGACCGCGAGCGGCTCGATCGCGACGTCGCCCGTCTCGATGTGGATGCCGCGGTCGGCGCCGATGGCGAGCGCGGTGCGGATCGTTTCCTGTGCCTTTGCCGGACCGATGGAGACGACGATCACCTCCGCCGCTCCGCCTTTTTCCTTGATGCGTACCGCCTCTTCCACGGCGATTTCATCGAAAGGATTCATCGACATTTTAACGTTGGCCAGATCGATGCCAGAGCCATCGGGCTTGACGCGAATCTTGACGTTGAAATCGACAACTCGTTTGACCGGCACCAGGATCTTCATGCCGTCGGCTCTCCAAGCGTTGTTTGGCTATCTGCTGAGCGGGAACCGTTGTGCAGCGCGACGAAGCCGTCGCCACGCGCCGCGATAAAGTCCCCTGTCGCAGGCCTTCTTCTGGTTATTCGCAAGTGCGAAAAGAGAACCTACGAGCGCGTGGAATGCAAGTCAATTGGGGGGTTCTATTAACCGATCGCCGCCGAACCCGACGGCAAACGCACGGTTTCGCACAGCAGTCGGGGCCCGTACGCCGCTCAGGCGAGGCTCACGCCGCGGTCGAATAGGGGCACGCCCGGCCGCCGCATGAAGACGATCAGCACCGCGCCAGCGATGAGGCCGCCGATATGGGCCCACCAGGCGACCGGACCTGTCTCCGGCAACGCCACCATCACGACCTGGAGGGCGATCCAGGCGCCGAGCGCCAGCCCGGCCGTGATCCGCAGCGGTATCACCTTGAACGCCAGCACCCACACGCTCACCCGCGGGTGCAGCATGAGATAGGCGGCGATCACCCCCGCGACGGCACCGCTGGCGCCAACCAGCGGCAGCTCGCTATCGGGCAGCATGAAAGTATGCAGCAGACCGGCAAAGACGCCGCACGCGAGATAGAACAGGAGGAAACGCGCATGCCCCACCGCGTCCTCGACGTTGTCGCCGAACACCCAGAGGAACAGCATGTTGCCCGCGAGGTGGAACACATCGATGTGGAAGAACATGTACGTGAGCAGCGTCGTCTGCTCCGCGACGGTGACGCCCTGTCCCGTAAGCGCGCCCGAGGAGTCGAAGTGGACCTGGGTGCCGAGCAAATGGCTGGGCTTCAGCGCGAAGCTCGCGATTGCTGCATCGCTGAGGCCGCTCACCTCGAGGATGAACACGATCACGTTGGCGATGATCAAACCAACGGTCACATATTGAAACGGAATGGATTTCAGCGAATTTTCATCACGCAGCGGAATGAACAACGGGAAGCCCCCCATAGGGTTTCTAGGCAAAAGCCCCCGGGCGACGGCTAGACCATGATCGTTTCGGACCCTGCCAGTCCGAAGCATCGATCATCGGTCCAATCAAAAGGCTAGAGCCGCATCGCGATTCGAAGAACAGCGATCGTGCTCTAGCGGTTCTGCCCTGGAACCCAGAGAACATCACTCTTGCCGCGGTCATTCACGTACCGGCTGGCGACAAAAAGAAAATCCGAAAGACGATTGATGTACTGCAGCGCTGCCGCGCTCACCGGCTCGTTGGGATCGGACGCAAGCTCGACCATCAGCCGCTCGGCCCGCCGCGAGACCGTGCGCGAAACGTGCAGCGCCGCCGCCGCGGGCGAGCCGCCCGGCAGCACGAACGAGCGCAGCGGTTTCAGCTCCGCATTCATCTCATCGATTTCCGCCTCGAGACGCTTCACCTGCGCGTCCGTGATGCGCAGCGGCTCATACTCGAGCTTCTGCCCTCGGTCAGGCACGCACAGATCCGCGCCGAGGTCGAACAGGTCGTTCTGGATGCGGATGAGCTTTGCGTCGACCCCCGGATGCCCCGAGCCGAGATGCACCCGCACCATGCCGATGGTGGCGTTCGTCTCGTCCACCGTCCCATATGCGGCGATGCGCAGATCATGCTTCGCGACGCGCTCGCCACTGCCGAGTGCCGTGGTGCCCTTGTCGCCCGTGCGCGTATAAATCTTGCTGAGTACGACCATGTCTTCTCTATCCCCGTGGCGTCGAACCCATCATAACGCAATCTTCCCGGCACTGCGCGCCGCCGGCAGCCGCAGGTCAGCCGTAGTTATGGACGAGCACGAACAGCACGATGATGACGATGGCGGCGGCCTGCAGACCGATGCGCCAGCGCATGAGCTTCTGGCTCAGGTGCGGATTCCTGCCCCGCATCAGATTCCAGAGCCCGAGGAACAGAACCAGCACCACCGCGGCCACGGCCAATGAGGTGAGATGATAGAGCACCGTGTCCATGATCGTTCGTCCTCCGTTCCGGCCTTCTTAAGCCTTTGGACACGGGTGGGCAAACCGTATCTGGTGACCGGGTGGAAGCACCATCGGGCAGCGGGGCCGCAACGCCTTGGCAATCTGCACCGCGCCATAATTGCCGCAATTGCCGCTTCTGGTGCGACGCCTAGCCGGCACGAAGGGGGAGCACGGCCGTTGAGACGGTTACGACTTTCAGCACTCGCAAAACCCTGCATTCTCGCGGGGACCCTCGTCGGCGCAGTGCTCGCAATGCCCGCGTCCACCGCCTTCGCGCAGGCAAAGCCCCAAGGGCTCATGCAGTCGCCGGAGAGCGCCGAGGAGGCGAAGAGGCAGCTTGAGAGCAAACGCAACGAGCTCCAGAACGTTCAGCAGAAAACGAAGACGCTGCAAAGCGACGTTGACGGTTTGGCCGCCGAACGCGAGCGGCTCAATCTGCGTCTTCTGGAAACCGCAGATCTCATAAAAAAGAGCGAAGCGCAGCTCACCGCCACGGAAGCCCGCCTCAGCGAGCTGGAGGAGCAGGAGCGCATCATCAAAGGCTCCCTCAACCAGCGCAACAGCCAGATCGCCAAGCTGCTCGGCGCTCTGCAACGCATGGGCCGCAACCCGCCGCCGGTGCTGATTACGCAGCGCGAGGACGCACTCGAGATGGTGCGCAGTGCCATGTTGCTGTCGGCGGCATTCCCCGAGCTTGGCAACCAGGCGAAGGTGCTCACCACGCGCCTCAACGAGCTGATCCGGGTCATGACCGAAATCCGCACCCAGAGCGAGCAGCTGCGGAGCGAGATGACGCGTCTCAACGATGCGCGCACCCGCCTTTCGGGCCTGATGGAAGAAAAGCGCGTCACGCTCGATGAGCGCCAGTCGGAGCTGAAGCGCATGCGCGTCGCCGCGACCGACATCTCGCGCAACGTCAAAGACCTCAACGACCTGATCTCGCAGCTCGACAAGGCGGTGCAGAGCAACACCTCGCTCGGCACCTACGAAGCCCAGCTGCAGCAATCCGCGCCGATCATTACGCCGAATTCATCTTCCGACCCCGCTCCGCTGGCGCCGCCGGCGACGCCCGTGGCACAGAAGCAGACACCCGCCGAACCGCCCGCAAAGCCCCCCGCCGCGAAGGGCGTCGAGGTGGTCGAGCTCACCCCGGCGACCGCGCTCGGCAGCCCCGGCCGCATCAAGCCGGAGATCGAATTTGCCAATGCTAGTGGGCTTTTGCCGCTTCCCGCCCAAGGCCGGCAGGTTCTCGGCTTCGGTGAGAAAACCCAGTTCGGCGGCCAGTCGAAAGGCATTGTGCTCGAAACGCGCCAAGGCGCCCAAATCACGTCACCTTGCGATGGCTGGATCGTTTACGCTGGTGAGTTCCGAAGCTATGGCCAACTCTTGATAATCAACGCTGGCGGCGGTTATCATATCCTGCTTGCCGGTCTCTCCCAGATCGACGTCCAGCCGGGCCAGTTCGTGCTCGCCGCCGAGCCGGTCGGAACCATGAGTGGCTGGTCGCAACAGTCCCGTCCCGTTGCCGCCAACAGCGCCCCGGTCCTGTATGTGGAATTTCGTAAGGACGGACGGCCAATAGACCCCGACCCATGGTGGGCAGCGGGGCATCGAAAGGTGCAAGGATAATGCGCAAGACAGAATTCGCATTCTGGACCTTCCTGTTGATGACGGGTCTCGCCGGCGCGACGACCCTACTCAACGTAACGCGCACCTATTCGGCGACGACTTCGGAGAATTCCGAACTCTATCGTCAGCTTGATCTCTTCGGCGACGTGCTGGAGCGCGTCCGCTCCGACTATGTCGAGAAGCCCGACGACACGATGCTGATCGAGTCGGCGATCAACGGCATGCTCTCCGCACTCGACCCGCACTCCTCCTATCTCAGCCCCAAGAACTACCGCGACATGCAGGTGCAGACGCGCGGCGAGTTCGGCGGTCTCGGCATCGAGGTCACGATGGAGAACGGCGTCGTGAAGGTGGTTTCGCCCATCGACGACACGCCCGCCGCCAAGGCCGGCCTCCAGGCGAACGACCTCATCACGCACCTCGACGGCGAGCAGATCGTCGGCCTGACCTTGGAGCAGGCGGTCGAGAAGATGCGCGGCCCGGTCAACACGCCGATCAGCCTCACCATCGTCCGCAAGGGCATGGATGATCCCTTCGACGTGAAGGTTACCCGCGACATCATCCGCATCAATGCGGTGAAAGCGAACAACGAGAAGGACATCGCCTACATCAAGGTGACCACCTTCAATGAGCAGACCCACGCCAACCTGGTGAAGGCGATCGAGAACGCCAAGAAGACCATCGGCAAGGATCTCAAGGGCTACGTCATCGACCTGCGCAACAATCCCGGCGGCCTGCTCGACCAGGCGATCGCTGTCTCCGACGACTTCCTGGAGCGCGGCGCCATCGTGCTGACCAAGGGCCGCAACAACGAGGAGACGCAGCGCGCCCAGGCCCATGCGGGCGACATCACCGATGGTAAGAAGATCGTCGTGCTGATCAACGGCGGCTCGGCCTCCGCTTCGGAGATCGTTGCCGGCGCCCTGCAGGACCACAAGCGCGCCACCGTCATCGGCACGCGCTCCTTCGGCAAGGGCTCGGTGCAGACCATCATCCCGCTCGGGGCGAACGGCGCCATCCGCCTGACGACGGCGCGCTACTACACGCCGTCGAACCGCTCGATCCAGGCGAAGGGTATCGATCCCGATATCATCGTCGAGCAGGAGCTGCCGGACGAGCTGAAGAAGAAGGTCTCCTCGGCGGCCGATACGTCCCGCGGTGAGGCGAGCCTGCGCGGCCACCTCCGCAATCCGGAGAACACCACCGGCGAGGACGGCAAGGAAGCGAAAGAAGTGTCGGGCTCGTCGGCCTACGTGCCGAAGGAGCCGGAGAAAGACGCGCAGCTGCAGTACGCGCTGTCGTTCCTCCGCGGCACGGCCACCGACGCCATGACCGCCAAGGCTGGCCCGGCGGCAACGGCGCCGGATAGCGACGCCAAGGAAAAGGCGAAGAACTAAGCCCCGAGGCTCCGGCCCGGACCTCGAAGCAAAACTTCGTCGGCAGGCTATGGATGGGCGCCCTCGCGGCGCCCATCTTCGTTTCAGCCGGCCCGCGGCCAGCCTCCGGAAAGCGAAATCGGGTAGGAAGCGGGATCAGCGAGGAATTTCGATCGCGCCGCGATCGCCGGAAAACAGAACGAAACCGCATCCCATCGCGCAACGCTGCCCGGGCGCGCGGCACCAACCCACCACGAGGAACGGCCAGCATGAGCAAATCACCCGCGACCCTCGGCTATCGCCCGTGTGTGGGCATCGCCGTCGTCAACCCGGAAGGCCTGGTGTGGGTGGGCCGGCGCGCCGATAGCCCCGGTGAGGAGGAGGGACGTGGTGCCTGGTGGCAGATGCCCCAGGGCGGCATCGACGAAGGGGAGGATCCGGCAGCGGCCGCCCTGCGGGAGCTGCGCGAGGAAACTGCCATGCACTCGGTGAGGATCATCGCCGAGACGGCCGACTGGCTCCACTATGATCTTCCCCCCGAGCTTATCGGCAAAGCCTGGGGCGGACGCTACCGCGGCCAGAAGCAGAAGTGGTTCGCCATGCGCTTCCTCGGCTCCGAAAGCGAGATCGACATCGCCCCTCCCGGCCAGAAGGCTGAATTCACGGAATGGCGCTGGATCCCGATCGACGAGGTGGTCGAGCTCATCGTGCCGTTCAAACGCGACGTGTATCGGCAGGTCGTGGAAGCCTTCGCGCCCCACGCCCAACCGGGACGATGATGCAACACTCCTTGCGGGGCGGCCGCCAATCTGAAAAGCTACGCCATACAATAGCTTAATTTTAGCGCTTAATTCACTGTGATTCGAACCTCATAGACTGTTGGCAGCCGGCCACACATGCCCACCCACTTCGCACAGGATGGTTTCATCGCCCCACTGCCCATGCGGCCGTGCGTGGGCGTTGTGCTGTTCAATGCCGAGGGACTTGTCTGGGTCGGTCAGCACCGTCCCAAGTGGACGCTGGGCCGTTCGGGGGATGCCGGGAAAACCTTCTGGCAGCTTCCCCAGGGCGGCATCGAGCCCTTGGAGCCTTCGCGCGAAGCCGCATTCCGCGAGCTCTGGGAAGAGACCGGCGTGCGCAACGCTACGCTGATCGGCGAAATTCCCGGCTGGCTCACCTACGAGCTGCCGTCGGACCTGCTCGGCATCGCGTTGAAGGGCAAGTACGCCGGCCACCGTCTGCGCTGGTATGCCATGCGGTTCGACGGCAACGACAGCGAGATCGACCTCGACGCCAAGGGCGCCACCCTGAAGCGGGAGTTCGAGGCGTGGCGTTGGGTGCCGCTGAATGAGGTGCCGGCGCTCGCGATCCGCTATCGCCGCCCCGTCTATGAGGAAGTCGCGCGTGAGTTCGCGCACTTCGCCCGCCCGAGGATCGACGGCGCCATCGCCGCGGAATAGCCCTTCTTCGCCGCGCACTGAGCGGTCGTTCACCGGCCCACAGGTCTGCTCGTCGCTATCCTCGTTTGGGGCGAGCGAGTAGCGCTGTCCATTCTTACCGCGACATGCGCGGCGATCCGCGAGCAGCCGCCTGGCTCCAGCGGCACGCATCTCGCCCCGACCGGTCCCGCTTGCGCGAGCGCGACACGCTGCGCTGCGTTTGCCCGGGCTCACGACTGCGCTCAAAACAAAAGTGGCCCGCACGAGCGAGCCACTTTTCATTCGTTGCATTGGGGACAGCGCGCGAGAGCAAGCTCTCCCGCTTACGCCGCCTTCAGCTGCACGCGCTTCAGCAGATCGACAAGCGTCTCCGCCGTCATCCGCGCCTGGTCGTCCTTGGCCTCGGCGAGCTGAGCCTCGGCGGCCCGCAGTTCCTCGGCGAGCCGAGCACCCTGCAGCTCCTCCAGTGGCACGGCCGTCTGCGCCAGCACCGTAAGGCGCTCGGGATCTGCCTCGGCAACACCCTTCTTCACGAGGAGCTGCTGACGGCCCTCCGCCCGGCTCACCTCGAGAATGCCCGGACGCATGGTGGAGATGAACGGCGAGTGCCCGGCGAGCACGGCGAAGTCGCCCTCCGCGCCCGGAACGACGACCTGTTGCACCTCACCGGAGAACACTAGGCGCTCCGGTGTCACCAGCTCGAAATTGAATGTCGCTGCCATCGTTCAGACCGTCCTGTCAGTCGTCGGCGTCATCATCGTCTTGATCGCCGGTCTTCTCGCGGACTTCCTCGTCCGTCTGCAGCTGCGTGCCGCAGAACGGACAGAAGAACACCGGGTGATCGACCATGCCGGGCTCTTCGTCCTCGAGATCGACGAGGCCGACCGACATGTAGAGCACGCCGTCCTCGCCCACGGTGAGAAGCGGCTCGAACTCCTCTCCGCTCATCGCATCCTGCAGCTCCGCGCAGCAGGAACCGAAACCCCCACCGCCACCAGATGGTGCTTCCACGGCCATATTGATCGTCCTCGTCCGGGGCCGCGCGGGCCCTGTTAAATGATCAGGCGGCTTCAGCCAGCTTTTCGGCCTTGGCCATCGCTTCCTCGATCGTGCCGACCATGTAGAAGGCCTGCTCGGGAAGGTGGTCGTAGTCGCCGTTGACCAGGCCCTTGAAGCCCTTGATCGTATCGGCGAGCGAAACGAGCTTGCCGGGTGAGCCGGTGAACACCTCGGCGACGTGGAACGGCTGCGACAGGAAGCGCTCGATCTTACGGGCGCGGGCCACAGCGATCTTGTCGTCCTCGGAAAGCTCGTCCATGCCGAGAATGGCGATAATGTCCTGCAGAGCCTTGTAGCGCTGAAGGATCTCCTGCACCTGGCGGGCCACCTTGTAGTGCTCCTCGCCGATGATGCGCGGGTCGAGCATGCGCGAGGTGGAGTCGAGCGGATCGACGGCCGGATAGATGCCCTTTTCAGCGATCGAGCGCGAAAGCACGGTCGTCGCGTCGAGGTGAGCGAACGACGTTGCCGGCGCCGGGTCGGTCAGGTCGTCGGCCGGCACGTAGATGGCCTGCACCGAGGTGATCGAGCCCTTCTGCGTCGTGGTGATGCGCTCCTGCAGAGCGCCCATGTCGGTGGCAAGCGTCGGCTGATAGCCCACGGCCGAAGGAATGCGGCCGAGAAGCGCCGAAACCTCGGAGCCCGCCTGCGTGAAGCGGAAGATGTTGTCGACGAAGAACAGCACGTCCTGGCCCTGGTCGCGGAAGTACTCGGCGACCGTCAGGCCCGAGAGGGCGACGCGGGCGCGGGCGCCCGGCGGCTCGTTCATCTGGCCGTACACCAGGGCGCACTTGGAGCCGGCGGTCGAGCCGTTGTTCTTGGCCGGGTCCTTGTTGACGCCCGACTCGATCATCTCGTGATAGAGGTCGTTGCCTTCGCGCGTACGCTCACCCACGCCCGCAAACACGGAGTAGCCGCCGTGCGCCTTGGCGACGTTGTTGATGAGCTCCATGATGAGCACGGTCTTGCCGACGCCGGCGCCGCCGAACAGGCCGATCTTACCGCCCTTGGCATACGGCGCGAGCAGGTCGACGACCTTGATTCCCGTCTCGAGAATTTCGGCTTCGGTCGACTGGTCCTGGAACGAAGGCGCGGGCGCGTGGATCGGCGCTTCGCCGCTGCCCTGGATCGGACCCGCCTCGTCCACCGGCTCGCCGATGACGTTCATGATGCGGCCGAGCGTGGCATCGCCCACCGGCACCTTGATCGGCGCACCCGTGTCGGTCACTTCCTGGCCGCGCACGAGACCTTCCGAGGAGTCCATGGCGATCGTGCGCACGGTGTTCTCGCCGAGGTGCTGTGCAACCTCGAGCACCAGGCGCGAGCCTTGGTTCGTGGTCTCGAGAGCGTTCAGAATTGCCGGCAGGTGATCGTCGAACTGCACGTCAACGACGGCGCCCGTGACCTGGCGAATGCGACCAACTTTGTTTGCCATTTTCGTCTCCAGCAGATGTGTTTCAGGCGACCGTCAGCGTGACGGGGATGTTCCCGCGCGTCGCCTTCGAGTACGGGCAGATTTCGTGGGCTTCTTTCAGCAGCGCTTCGACCTTGTCTTTGTCGGCGCCGGGAATGGCGAGCTTGATTTCGGCTTTCAACGCAAAGCTCGTTGCGTCTTTGTCGAGCGTGACCGAGCAGGTGACCTTCGCCGCCTGACCGTCGAGACCATGCTTCTTGGCGAGCAGCAGAACCGCCTGGCCGAAGCACGACGACCACCCGAGCGCGAAGAGCTGCTCGGGATTGTGACCCTCGCCGGAGCCGCCGAGATCCTTCGGCAGCGCCATCGCGAGCGCCAGCTTGCCCCCGTCGAGCACCGCGCGGCCGTCCCGGCCGCCCTTCGTCGTCGCTGTCGTCGTGTAAGCCATGGCCGCCTCGCTGAACTGATCCTAGAGGGCCTCGGCGCCGGAGATGATCTCGATGAGTTCCTTGGTGATCATCGCCTGACGTGTACGGTTGTAGGTAAGCGTGAGCTTGTCGATCATATCGCCGGCGTTGCGCGTCGCCGAATCCATGGCGCTCATCTGCGCGCCGTAGAAGGAAGCGACGTTCTCCAGCAGACCGCGATAGATCTGCGTCGAGATGTTGAGCGTGACGAGATCGCCGAGGACCTCTTCCTCGCTCGGCTCATACTGATGGATAGCCTCCGCGCCGCCACCCGTGGACGCCTTCGCCTCGGGGATCTTGGCCGGAATGAGCTGCAGCGCGGTAGGCTGCTGCTTGATCACCGACATGAACTCCGAGAAGTAGAGCGTCGCCACGTCGAACTCACCGGCCTCATAGAGGCGCAGCAGCTTCTGCGCGATCTCGTCGGCGTTGGAGAACGCGATCTGGCGCACGGCGCGCAGATCGATGCGGTCGATGTAATGGCTGCCAAGCTCGCGCTTCAGCGCCTCGGCGCCCTTACGGCCCACCATGATCATCTTCACGGTCTTGCCGGCGGCCAGAAGGCGCTGTGCATCCTGCCGGGCAAGCTTGGAGATGTTCGTGTTGAAGCCGCCGGCAAGGCCGCGCTCGCCGGTCATCACCACCATGAGGTGCACGTCGTCGCGGCCGGTACCCGCCAGAAGTGGCGCCGAGCCCTTGTCGGTGATGCGCGAGCCGAGGCTCGCGATCATCTGGTCCATGCGCTCGGCATAGGGCCGCGCGGCGGTGGCGACTTCCTGGGCGCGGCGCAGCTTCGCCGCGGCGACCATCTGCATCGCCTTGGTGATCTTACGCGTCGCCTTCACGGAGGCGATGCGGTTTCTGAGATCCTTTAAGCTCGCCATCGGGCGGCGCCTTCCTTCTTATCCTAATGGATCCGGACCGCTTGCGGGCGGCCCGGATGACAATCGGCAATTAGGCGGTGAAGCCCTTAGCGAACTTGTCGAGGAAGGCGACGAGCTTCTTCTCGGTGTCCTCGGACAGCGCCTTCTTGGTGCGGATGTCCTCGAGGATGTCCTTGCCGTCCGTGCGCAGCAGGCTCAGGAAATCCTGCTCGAACTTGCCGACCGCGTTGACCGCGATGTTATCGAGATAGCCGCGCGTGCCGGCGAAGATCACGCAGACCTGCTCTTCCATCTGGAGCGGCGAGAACTGCGGCTGCTTTAGCAGCTCGGTGAGGCGAGCACCGCGGGCGAGCATCTTCTGCGTCGCCGCGTCGAGATCGGAGCCGAACTGAGCGAAGGCCGCCATCTCGCGGTACTGCGCGAGCTCGCCCTTGATCTTGCCGGCAACCTGCTTCATCGCCTTGGTCTGGGCCGAGGAGCCGACGCGCGACACCGACAGACCGACGTTCACGGCCGGACGGATGCCCTGGTAGAAAAGGTCGGTCTCGAGGAAGATCTGACCGTCGGTGATCGAGATGACGTTCGTCGGAATGTAGGCCGACACGTCGTTGGCCTGCGTCTCGATGACGGGCAGAGCCGTGAGCGAGCCGGCGCCGTGGGCGTCGTTCAGCTTCGCGGCCCGCTCCAGAAGACGCGAGTGGAGATAGAACACGTCGCCCGGGTAGGCTTCGCGGCCCGGCGGACGGCGAAGCAGCAGCGACATCTGGCGATAAGCGACGGCCTGCTTGGAGAGGTCGTCATAGGCAATCACGGCGTGCATGCCGTTGTCGCGGAAGTATTCGCCCATCGTGCAGCCGGTGAACGGCGCCAGGTACTGCAGCGGGGCCGGCTCCGAAGCGGTCGCAGCGACCACAATCGAATACTCGAGAGCACCATGCTCCTCGAGAACCTTCACGAACTGCGCGACGGTCGAGCGCTTCTGGCCGACGGCGACGTAGACGCAGAAGAGCTTGTCCTTGTCGCTCTTCGCAGCCGCGTTGATGGCCTTCTGGTTGAGGATGGTGTCGAGGATGATCGCGGTCTTGCCGGTCTGGCGGTCGCCGATGATCAGCTCGCGCTGGCCGCGGCCAACCGGGATCAGAGCGTCGACGGCCTTGAGGCCGGTTGCCATCGGCTCGTGCACCGACTTGCGCGGCAGAATGCCGGGAGCCTTCACGTCGACGCGCTTCTTCTCGTCGAACTGGATCGGGCCCTTGCCGTCGATCGGGTTGCCGAGGGCATCGACCACGCGGCCGAGCAGACCCTTGCCGACCGGAACTTCCACGATGGCGCCGGTCCGCTTGACCGTATCGCCTTCCTTGATGCCGCGGTCGTCGCCGAAGATCACGATACCGACGTTGTCGGCCTCGAGGTTCAAGGCCATGCCGCGGATACCGCCCGGGAACTCGACCATCTCGCCGGCTTGGACGTTGTCGAGGCCATAGACGCGGGCGATACCGTCGCCCACCGACAGCACTTGGCCGATTTCGGAGACCTCGGCTTCCTGGCCGAAATTCTTGATCTGGTCCTTGAGGATCGAGGAGATCTCTGCGGCCCGGATGTCCATCACTTGCCTCTTCCCTTACAGCGCATTTCCGTTACGTGCTGGCGCCGGCGGCGCCGGGCAATCTTGCCGGGAACAGCCGCAGGAGAGCCCGCGGCGCGTCTCCCCGATCAAGCAGTGCCCTTCAGCACGACCTTCAGATTGTTGAGCTTCGTCCGCAGCGATGAATCGAACATGCGGCTGCCGACCTTGACCACCAAGCCGCCGAGCAGCGAGGGATCAACCTTGGCATCGAGCCGCACGTCCTTGCCGTAGGACGCCTTCAGCGTGTTCTTCAGCGCGGCGAGCTGCTCATCGCTGAGCTCGACTGCCGACTGCACTTCGGCCGTCATCTCGCCCCGGTGAAGGGCGAGCTGCTGGCGGAAATTCTTGATCATGTCCTCGGCGGCGGCCAAGCGCCGGTTGCGCGCCACCACCTGGAGGAAATTGCCGGTCGTCGCGCCGACGGCCGCCCAGTCGAGCACGGCCTTCATGGCGCGCTCCTGATCCTCGGCGGAGAAAGCCGGGCTGTTTACCAAGCGCCTCAGATCGCTGCTCTGATCGAGCATCGCCTGGAACTTGGAAAGATCCGCGTCGACGCCGTCGAGCTCGCCTTGCTCACGTGCCAATTCAAAAAGCGCCGAGGCATAGCGCCCCGCAACACCTGACGTCATCTGATTGTTCGTTGCCACGTGAAACGCTCTCGCCGGCAGCCATAACGGGGGCTCAGGGCCAGATAGGCCTGTCCGCTCCCTCCCCCGCTTTGAGGAAATTCATCCGCACAGAAGGACGCCGCGGGCATTGAGACCCCGGCACCCCTGAAAAGTGCGCGCGTTCTCTAACATGCACCGGGCGGCCCTTCAACGGGGGACAGACGTCCGAATGCCGCATTTGGAGGCCGGAAAACGGTATTTGCCAGATGAACGTAAGCTGCATGGCCCCTTCAGAGGCGGTTCAGCGCGAAAAGTATTTAATGCCCCTCATCGCCGGCAACGAAGCCGGCACTGGGACACAGGCCGAACATCTGGCCAAGGGGAAGAAAAAATGACCATCACCCGCAAGCTCACCTCCACCCTCACCGCCCTCGCCATCGCGGCGGCAAGCCTCGCGCCCCTCGCAACCTCGGCCAATGCAGGCCCCCGCGGGTACGGCCACGGCCACGGCTACGGTTACGGTTACGGCCACGGCCACCATTACGACCACGGTTACGACGGCTATCGCGGCGGCCGCGACCGCTACTACGCCCGCCACTACCGGAAGAAGAACAACACCGGGAAGTATGTCGCTATCGGTGCTGCCGCTCTGATGCTCGGCATCATCGCTTCGGAGGCCGGACGCCGCTAGCCATCAGCGGCCATTGTCTCCGACGCCGGAGGCAGTAAACGCCTCCGGCGACAGGTTTCACCCGCGCCTTCACCCAGCGCAGGTGGTTGCAGGGCGCTCCGGCGCCACCATTTGAATACCAAAGCATATTGGCTGAGCGCTCCCACCCTCGCGCCAGTCCGGGCCGAACCTTTCCCCCCAAGGTTCGGCCCTTTTATTTTTTGGCCTCAGCGCTGCTGCCCCGTGGCGCGGCATCACTCCGCTAGGCTTGCTGCATGATCTGCAGGGCGCGCTGCAGCCGCTCCGCGTTCTCCCGATCGAAGTGGGACAGGGAGAAAGCGATGCCCTGGCGCGCTCTTTCTGTGAAATCGATGCGCTCCGTGTCCGTTGCCATGTCCACCGCCTGGCCCGACACAGCCGAGACCTTCACCGTCATCGACAGGAACGGAGTGCTCTCCTGGAGCGACATCTTCCCGCTCGCAATCTGCCCGTTCATCCAGTCGAACAGCTCCTGCCGCGTCATGCCGGTGAAGTTGGGTCGCACGCCGCCACTGCTGCCTGTCTGGGCATCCGCGCCGGAGGTCACCATGGCGGCGAAATCGGAAGAGGAAGTGCGCGCCGGAGTGGTTTGTAGCTGGGCAGCCCGATGGACCGCCCCCGCGTCGACTTTCATCGTCTTCGCCCATTTTTTGCTTTCGACCGTTCGGCACTACCAGCCGGTGCTTGTGCCGGCCTTGACACGCCCCTTTCTGGACGGCCGCCTATCCGACCTGAGTTGCCAGCCACCACGTCGTGCCGCCGGCATCCTTCACCCCGCCGCGCTTGTCTGGGTCGCTCTTTTTCACAGGCTCCATGACGGATGTGGCACCCGCCGCGAGCGCACGCCGGTAAGCGGCATCGACATCCGGCACATAGAGGTGCACATGCGCCGGTACCGCCGCCCAGCCCTCGATGGCATCGGCCAGCATCACGACCGTGTCGTCGATACGCGCTTCGCCATGCACCAGGGAGCCATCCGGCCGCTCGATCACGCGCAGCGGTTCAGCGCCGAACGCCTTGCGTAGAAATTCGAGCGTCGCCCTCGCGCCGTTCACCACGAGGTACGGCGAGGCGGAATTGTAGCCCGCGGGCTTCCAGTCGGTCATATGGGCTTCCTTCGATGCAATGAGCTCTAATCGTTCGCGCGCTGGTGCGCGCACAACGCCCACCGGAAGGAAAAGGCTCCCCGCCGGGGCGCTCTCAAAGAAAACTGTAGGGGTCGATGTCGATGGTGACGCGCACGTCGCCCTTCATCGGCGGCACCTCGGCCATCCACGCGCGCAGGTAACCTTGCACGTCCATCTCGCGCGGCGCCTTGACGAGCAGCCGCCAGCGATGGCGCCCGCGGATCACCGCGAGCGGCGCCTCGGCGGGCCCGAGCACTTCGATCTTTTCCGAGCGCGGCGCCCGATGCGCAATGTCCCGCGCGACGAGCTGGGCCGTCTCCTTGTCGCGCGCGGCAACGACGAGTGCGACGAGCCGCCCGAACGGTGGCAACAGGCCCTTCCGCCGGTTGGCGATCTCGTGCACCAGGAACGCCTCGCGGTCGCCGCCAATGATCGCCGCCATCACCGGATGGTCCGGCATATGCGTCTGCACGAACCCGCGCCCCTCCGCCAGTGCCCGGCCTGCGCGCCCCGTCACCTGATGCAGGAGCTGGAACGTGCGCTCGCCCGCCCGCGGATCGGCGCCCTGCGCCAGGCCAAGATCGCCGTCGACGATTCCGACCGTCGCAAGGTTCGGAAAGTGGTGGCCCTTCGCCACCATCTGCGTGCCGATGACGATATCGATGCCGCCCGCCTCGATGTCGCGGATGATCTCGCGCATCTCGCTGAGGCCGGGCACGAGGTCCGACGACAGCAGCGCCACGCGCGCATCGGGGAAGCGCTCTGCCACCTCCTCCGCCACGCGCTCGACACCCGGCCCGCACGCAACCAGCGCGCCCGGCTCGGAGCACTTCGGGCACTTCTCGGGAAGCGGAATGGAAAAGCCGCAGTGGTGGCAATGCAGCCGCCCGCGGAAGCGATGTTCCACCAGCCACGCGGTGCATTGCGGACATTCGATCCGATGCCCGCACGAGCGGCATAGCGTGAGCGGCGCATATCCGCGCCGGTTGAGGAACAGCAGCGTCTGCTGCCTGTCGCCGAGCGTACGCGCCACCGCATCGACGAGCGGCGGCGCGAGCCACTTGCCCTTCTCCGGCGGATCGCACCGCAGATCGATCGCCGTGACGTCGGGCAGCGAGGCACCGGAAAAACGCCCCGGCAGCACCACGTGCCGATAGCGCCCGGTGCGTGCGTTGACGTGCGTCTCGATCGACGGCGTCGCCGACGCCAGCACCACGGGAAAGCCGCCGAGATTGCCGCGCACCACCGCCATGTCGCGCGCCTGGTAGTGCACGCGGTCATCCTGCTTGTAGCCCGCATCGTGCTCCTCATCGACGATGATGAGGCCGAGGTCGCTGAACGGCAGGAACAGCGCCGAGCGCGCACCCACCACCACGCGCGCTTCACCGGTTGCCGCCTGACGCCACACCCGTCCGCGCTCCGGCCCCGACAGAGCCGAGTGCCATTCGACCGGCATGCAGCCGAAACGCGCTTCGAAGCGGCGCATGAACTGATCGGTGAGCGCGATCTCCGGCAGCATGATGACGGCCTGTTTGCCGTGCTCCAGCGCCCGCGCCACCGCCTCGAAATAAACTTCCGTCTTCCCCGAGCCGGTGACGCCGTCGAGCAGCGTCGTCGAGAAATTCCCCGCATCCACCGCCGCCCGCAGCGCGTGCACCGCCGCCGCCTGCTCCGGAATGAACTCGGTCACGCGGTAAAGCGGATCGGGAATGGGCGGGCGCTTTTCCGGTATCGCCACCTCGACGAGATTGCCCGATGCAACGAGCCCGTCGATGACCGCCGTGGAGCATTCCGCCGCCTGCGCCAGCGCTGCTTTCGCGCGGATCGCCCCATCTCGCGCAATCTCGAGCGCTCGCTTGCGTGCGGGCGTCATGCGCCCCGGATCGGGCGCGCCCTCCACCAGCGTAACGCCGAAGCGGGGTTTCACCGGCTCGAACGCAGCGCGCGCGCTCATCATCATCCGCACCGTCATGCCGAGCGGGCTCAGCGTGTATTTGGCGATCCATTCGGCAAAGCGCAGCGTGATCTCCGGCAGCGGCGGCACGTCGAGCCGCGCGGTCACCGCCTTGAGCTTCTTCGGATCGACGGGCTTGCCTTCATCGCCCACCGCCCGGTCCCATACGACGCCGATGCGGCTTTGCGGACCGAACGGCACCAGCACGAATGAGCCCGGCTCCACGTCTATGCCCGGAGGCACGAGGTAGTCGTACGTCTGGTCGAGCGCGACCGCGAGCACCACGGGCGCCTTCGCCGAGGCGCTTGCGTTAACGGCGCCGGCGTCGCTCTCGATAGGCTCGAACAGACTTTGCATCAGCGCGACATTACCCCCTGGCCGGTGCGCGGCGAAAAAGAACTCGGAATTTAAGCGTCGAGGGCGGCGCTCCGAAGGCACGGGCGCCCGAACGCCTGCGACTATTGATCGGCGTCCGCCGACGACAATATTTCTTGCCGATACCACAGATTAACCGGGGATCGAGAGCCGGCCGCTATGTTACCCATGGCGTCACGGCGTTGAGGGAACCATCCGCCCCATGGAATACAAGGACTACTACAAGATCCTCGGCGTTGAGCGCAGCGCCAGCCAGGACGACATCAAGCGCGCCTACCGGAAGCTGGCGCGCACATACCATCCCGACGTGAATAAGGAACCGGGCGCCGAGGCCAAGTTCAAGGACGCGGGCGAAGCCTACGAGGTCCTCAAAGACCCCGAAAAGCGCGCCGCCTACGATGAGCTCGGCGCCAACTGGCAGCAGGGCCAGCAGTTCCGCCCGCCGCCGAACTGGGATGCCGGATTCGAATTTTCCGGCGGCGGCTATACCGACGCCGACGCTTCACAGTTCTCCGATTTCTTCGAAGGTCTGTTCGGTCGCGCCCGCGCAGGGGGCGCCCGCGGCGGTGCCGCCGGTGGCTTTGCGCGACGCGAGTTTCATGCCCCCGGCGAGGACCACCACGCGAAGATCGTCATTCCGCTGCGCGACGCCTTCACCGGAGCCAAGCGCGAGATCACCTTGCGCGTGCCCGAGCTGGACGACGCCGGCCACGTTGCGCTCAAGAATCGTACGCTCAGCGTCACCATTCCGAAGGGCATCCGCGAAGGCCAGCACATCCGCCTCGCAGGTCAGGGCTCGCCCGGCATCGGCAAAGGTCAGCCCGGCGATCTTTATCTCGAGGTGGCGTTCGCGCCCGATCCGCATTTCCGCGTCGAGGGCAAAGACGTCTACCTCGAGCTGCCCGTCGCGCCCTGGGAGGCAGCCCTCGGCGCCAGCGTGAAAGTGCCGACACCCGAAGGTGCCGTCATGCTGAAAATTCCTCCGGGGTCCACCAAGGGCCGAACCATGCGTCTCAAGGGCAAGGGCATACCCGGCAAACCGCCCGGCGACATGCACGCCGTTTTGAAAATCGAGCTGCCGCCCGCAGATACGGAAAAGGCCAAGGAGCTCTATAAAGAGATGGAGCGCGAGTTGCCGTTCAATCCGCGCGCCGGCCTGGGAGTTTAAGCGATGCCAGAACAGCAAAAGCCGTCCGTCATCGTACTCGACGAGGAGGAAATCACCCTCGCCGATCTGACGCGCACCTGCCGTGTCCGTACCGAGTGGGTGATGGAACTCGTCGACGAAGGCGTGATCGAGCCGCGCCGCCGCACCGGACCGCAATGGCGTTTCTCGGCAACCACCATCGTGCGCGTCGAGAAGGCACGCCGGCTGCAAAGCGACCTCGGCATCAATACTCCGGGCGTTGCGCTGGCGTTGCAATTGCTCGACCGCATCGATGCGCTGGAAGCGCGCCTGCGTGCAGCACCCTCACGGCCCGACGCGGACGATTCCGATTAACCCGTTGCGGCAATCGAATCGGCTACCGTCGGCGCGTGGGTAGCGGCTTTCGCAGGGCAGCGGCGCGAACGGGCATCGGCTTGGATACGATCACGGAAGACAACGCCGCGCTGGAATTGCCGCTCGGCGCCGATCTCGAACGGGCCGTATCCGGGTGGCTCGCGCACCTCGAGCATGGGCGCGGCTACGCGCAGAAAACCATCGAGGCCTACGGGCGCGACGTGCGCCAGTTTCTCTCCTTCCTCGCCCATCAGCTCGGCCATGCGCCCTGCCTCGCCGACTTGCAGCGCATCGACCTCAAGACCTTCCGCGGTTTCCTTTCCGCGCGCCGCCGCACCGGCGCCGTCAGTCGATCCCTCGCGCGCACCCTGTCGGCCCTGCGCCAGCTCTTCCGCTGGCTCGAAGCGCAGAAGCTCGTCGAGAACCGCGCCATCCTGCAACTCGCCATGCCGAAGGTGCCGCACTCGGTTCCGAAGCCCCTCACCGTCGCCAAGGCAGCGGACGTGGTCGATCCCGGTGCGACCGCGGAACTCGATTGGATCTCAGCGCGCGATACCGCCGTGTTGCTGCTGCTCTACGGCTGCGGCCTGCGTATCGCCGAGGCCCTGAGCCTCACACCGAAAGACGCCCCGACCGCGCATCGCGACGTGCTCCGCATCACCGGCAAAGGCGGCAAGGAGCGTCTCGTTCCCGTGCTGCCCATCGTGCGCGAAGCCGTGGCGCGCTACATGGAGCTGTGCCCCTACACGCTCGCACCCGGCGAGCCGCTCTTCCGCGGCGCCAAGGGTGGCCCGCTCTCGCCCCGCATCATCCAGCTCGCGATGCAGCGCCTGCGCGACGTGCTCGACTTGCCCGCCACCGCGACGCCCCACGCGCTGCGCCACTCGTTTGCGACGCACTTGCTCTCGGCAGGCGGCGACCTGCGCCAGATCCAGGAGCTGCTGGGCCACGCGTCCCTCTCGACCACGCAGGCCTATACGGAAGTCGACCGTGAGCGCTTGCTCGCGGTCTATGATGCCGCACACCCGCGCTCCTGAGCCCCATATTCCGGGAACTGACGATCAGCCCCGGAAATCCTGACCTAATTTTGCCTCTTTTCTTCCGCCGGTCGCCGTGCAAATGCGGGTGCCACGCCCCGCAAAACGCAACCAAGCCTTGGGAAATCGCATGCGTTGCCGTCTACTTAACGCCATCGTCGCCGTCGCAATCGCCGCCTCTCTCAGCGTCGCCAGCGCCGCCGAGAAAGAGACCGCCGCCGACACCGGCGCCCAGTGCCGCGGCGTCGACATGCTCGCGGAGACCGCCGCCAGGGACCAGGCCACCTACGACCGCATCATGGCCGCAGCCTCGGCCACCAAGAACGCGAACGCCATCCTCTGGAAGATCGAGAAAGACGGCCACGCGCCGTCCTATCTGTTCGGCACCGTTCACCTCACCGACGAGCGCGTCACGAACCTCTCGCCGGCCGTGACGAAGGCTCTCGGCGACGCCAAGGTTATCGCGCTTGAAGTTTCCGACCTCACCGAGACCGCAACCGCCTCGGTCATCGCGCAGTCGGCGCCGCTCGTCATGTTCACTGACGGGCGCCGCCTCGACAACCTGCTCTCGAGTTCCGAGTTCGACACCGTGAAGTCGATCATCGGCCGCGCAGGAATGCCGCCTGACCTCGCCGCACTGTTCAAGCCCTGGATCGTCACGATGATCCTTTCCGTCTCCGACTGCGAGCGCGAGAAGGTGCAGAACGGCGCGCGCGTGCTCGACATGAAGATCGCGGAGATCGGCAAGAAGCGCGGGCTCGACGTTGTCGGTCTCGAAACCATCCCGGCGCAGCTCGAATCCCTCGCCGCCGTTCCCGAGCGCCAGCAGCTCGACATGCTGCGCTCCAGCCTGCGCTTCGCCGACCGTACCAACGACATGATGGAAACGCTGGTGCAGCTTTACCTCAAGCGCCAGCTCAGCGCCGCGCTGCCGTTCCAGATCGCGCTCGCGCAC
>Ga0180222_1001286_pt1 | contig 27223 bp, 24 predicted proteins | sample eDN5th37CKraftOP_FD_151336 | JGI IMG/M metagenome (GOLD analysis project Ga0180222, IMG submission 151336) | Enriched Organic Plus compost microbial communities from Emeryville, California, USA - eDNA 5th pass 37_C Kraft OP (version 2) (version 2) ...
GATCCGCATATCGGACTATTGCATCGGGGAACCGAAAAACTCATCGAGCAGAAGACCTATCTGCAGGCGATCCCGTATTTCGACCGGCTCGACTACGTCGCGCCGATGAACCAGGAGCATGCCTTCTGTCTCGCGGCGGAAAAGCTCCTTGGTCTGGAAGTGCCGCGCAGAGCCCAGCTCATCCGCGTTCTGTATTGCGAAATCGGCCGCATCCTGTCGCATCTGCTCAACGTCACCACGCAGGCGATGGACGTCGGCGCTCTGACCCCGCCGCTCTGGGGCTTCGAGCCGCGCGAACAACTGATGGTGTTCTATGAGCGGGCTTCAGGCTCGCGCATGCATGCGGCCTATTTCCGCGTCGGCGGCGTGCATCAGGATCTGCCGCAGAAGCTGATCGACGACATCGAAGCGTGGTGCGATCCGTTCCTGAAGACGCTCGACGACATAGACAAGCTGCTCACCGGCAACCGCATCTTCAAGCAGCGCAACGTCGATATCGGCGTCGTGTCGCTGGAAGACGCGTGGAAATGGGGCTTTTCCGGCGTGATGGTGCGCGGCTCCGGCGCGGTCTGGGACCTGCGCAAGAACCAGCCCTATGAATGCTATGCCGAGATGGATTTCGACATTCCGATCGGCAAGAACGGCGACTGCTACGACCGTTATCTGATCCGGATGGAAGAGATGCGGCAGTCGGTTCGCATCATGAAGCAATGTATCGCAGCGCTGAACGCGCCTGACGGGAAGGGGCGCGTCTCTGCGGATGATCAGAAGGTCGTTCCGCCGAAACGCGGCGAGATGAAGCGCTCGATGGAAGCGCTGATCCATCACTTCAAGCTTTATACCGAAGGCTTCCATGTTCCGCCCGGCGAGGTCTATGCCGCGGTGGAAGCGCCGAAGGGAGAGTTCGGCGTCTATCTCGTCGCCGACGGCACCAACAAGCCTTACAAGTGCAAGGTCCGCGCACCCGGTTTCGCGCATCTTCAGGCGATGGATTTTCTCTGCAAGGGCCACATGCTGGCCGACGTCTCGGCGATCCTCGGTTCGCTCGACATCGTGTTCGGGGAGGTCGATCGATAATGGCCGTCCGTCGTCTCGCTCCGAAGGAATTGCAGCCGAAGGAATTTTCCTTCACGCCCGAGAATCTCGAATGGGCGCGCAAGCAACTGACGAAATATCCCGATGGCCGCCAGGCCTCCGCCGTCATTCCCCTTCTATGGAAGGCGCAGGAACAGGCCGGCGGATGGGTGCCGGAAGCCGCTATCCGCTACGTCGCCGATTTCCTCGACATGGCGCATATCCGCGTCATGGAGATCGCGACCTTCTACACGATGTTCAATCTCGCTCCGGTCGGCCGCTTCCATGTCCAGCTCTGCGGCACGACACCGTGCCGGCTGCGCGGCGCAGAAGATCTGATCCATGTCTGCGAGAAGCGGATCGGACATCAGTTCGACGTCACGCCGGACGGCACCTTGTCCTGGGTCGAAGTCGAATGTCTCGGTGCCTGCGTGAACGCGCCGATGGCGCAGATCAATTACGACTATTACGAGGACCTGACGCCGGAGATCTTCGAGCGCATTCTCGACGATCTTGCGGCCGGCAAAGAGGTGAAGCCTGGTCCGCAGATCGACCGGCAATTCTCCGCGCCGGTCGGCGGAGCGACCACGCTGCTCGAGCCTGCGCTTGAAGGTGCCAGCGCGCCGAAGACATCGGGAGCGGCGCTGACCGATTCTGATGCCAAGAAGCCGGGAGCCGCGGCGAATGTGCGCGAAGCTGCCGTGCCGAAACCGCCGATCGCCGACTCTTCCGACAAGAGGAAGAAGAAGTAATGCTCGCCGACAAGGACCGTATCTTCAAGAATCTCTACGGCCAGCACGACTGGGGTCTGAAAGGCGCGCGGCAGCGCGGCGCCTGGGATGGCACCAAGGGCATCCTCGAGCGGGGCCGCGACGGCATCATCAACGAGATGAAGGCGTCCGGCCTCCGTGGCCGGGGCGGCGCGGGCTTTCCGACCGGCATGAAGTGGTCGTTCATGCCGAAGGAAAGCAAGGACGGTCGCCCGAGCTATCTCGTGGTCAATGCCGACGAGTCGGAGCCGGGGACCTGCAAGGATCGTGAGATCATGCGGCACGATCCGCATCTGCTCATCGAAGGCTGTCTGATTGCCGGCTTCGCGATGGGCGCGGTCGCGGCCTACATCTATGTACGCGGTGAATTCATTCGCGAACGTGAGCGCCTGCAGGCCGCGATCGATCAGGCCTATGAGGCGCGGCTGATCGGGAAGAACAACATTCACGGCTACGACTTCGACGTCTATGTGCATCACGGCGCCGGCGCCTACATCTGCGGCGAGGAGACCGCGCTTCTCGAAAGCCTCGAAGGCAAGAAGGGCATGCCGCGGCTGAAGCCGCCATTCCCGGCCAATGTCGGTCTCTATGGTTGCCCGACCACCGTGAACAATGTGGAATCGATCGCGGTCGCACCCGACATCATGCGGCGCGGGGCAGCCTGGTTTGCTTCATTCGGCGCGCCCAACAATGTCGGCACCAAGCTGTTCTGCATTTCCGGTCACGTCAACAAGCCTTGCAACGTGGAAGAGGCGATGAGCATCCCGTTCCGGGAGCTGATCGAAAAGCATGCCGGGGGCATTCGCGGCGGCTGGGAAAATCTCAAGGCGGTGATCCCGGGCGGCTCGTCGGTGCGCATGGTGCCGGCGGCGCAGATCATCGACTGCCCAATGGATTTCGATTCACTGGCCAAGCTGAAATCGGGTCTTGGCACCGCCGCGGTGATCGTCATGGACAAGTCGACCGACCTGATCCGCGCGATCGCCCGCATCTCGTATTTCTACAAGCACGAGAGCTGCGGCCAGTGTACGCCGTGCCGTGAAGGCACCGGCTGGATGTGGCGCGTGCTCTCGCGGATGGCGGAGGGGCGGGCGCACAAACGCGAGATCGATCAATTGCTCGACGTGACGAAGCAGGTCGAGGGGCACACCATCTGCGCACTCGGCGACGCAGCGGCCTGGCCAATCCAGGGTCTGATCGCGCATTTCCGTCATGAAATCGAAGAGCGCATCGACCAATACGCGGCGAATCCGCATCCCGATCCGGTGAGGGTGGCAGCGGAGTGATGGACCATGCCCTCGTCCGATATCCAGTGGTGGCAGCGCTACGGCAATGTCGCCCAGATTGCGTCCGCGGTCTTCGCGCTGGTGGGCTTTGCCGCAGTGCTGCTGCAGCTGAGCGAAATCCGGCACAACAATCGGGCGACCGGCGCACGGCAGGTCTATCTCGCCTATACCGACCTCAATTTCCGGCATCCGGAATACGCTCTGCCCGATCTTGCGAAACTCAAGTCGGGCGATCCGGCGGTGTTCGAGCGCTACAAGTCATTCGTATCGTATCTGCTCTATGCCTGCGACGAGGTGATGGCCGCGTTCCCGCAGCAGCTGGAATGGCGGAAATCCTGCGCCTACGAATTGCGGGAGCATCTGCCCTTCCTGTGCGAGACGCTGTCGAACGATCCGCCCTTTCTCGAAACCTTCGGTGGACGCAGCCTCGGCTTCGTCAGGGAGACGATGGAACGCAACGGCGTTTCGCCTCCGGTCTGCCAGTTGAAGAAGACGTGAGACATGGCGATGGCTTACGACGTACCGCCGTCACCGCGGGATTATGTGCCTGCGCTGAAGCCGCGGATTCGCACCGACGCGGATCGCAGACGGATCGGAATGGGCACGATTGCGTTCGGCGCGGTGTTTTTCATCGGTTCGTTCGCGTATTCGCTGCACAGCAGCTCGATGACGAAGACGCAGGCCTTCCTGACGACCTTTCCGCTGTTCCTGCTTTTCGCGTCGATCGGCGGCGCGATCTGGACGCAGGGCGCGGAGGGGATCAGGCCGATGATCGGGTATCTGTCCGCCGTCGTGAGCCTGTGCGCGCTGGTGGCCTATTGGTTGTGGGGAAAATGATGCCGCAGGAGTTCGCACGATGACCAAGCTTGTCGTCGACGGCATCGAGATCGACGTGCCGCCGGACTATACGCTGTTGCAGGCCTGCGAGGCCGCCGGCGCCGAGATTCCGCGCTTCTGCTTCCACGAGCGATTGTCGATCGCCGGCAATTGCCGCATGTGCCTCGTCGAGCTGAAAGGCTCGCCGAAGCCGGTCGCGTCCTGCGCGTGGGCGGTGCGTGACTGCCGTCCGGGTCCCAACGGGGAGCCTCCGGTCGTCAATACCCGTACGCCGCTCGTCAAGAAGGCGCGCGAAGGCGTGATGGAGTTCCTCCTGATCAACCATCCGCTCGACTGCCCGATCTGCGACCAGGGCGGCGAATGCGACCTGCAGGACCAGGCGATGGCCTATGGCGTCGACTCGTCGCGCTACTGGGAGAACAAGCGGGCGGTCGAGGACAAGTATATCGGCGTGCTGGTCAAGACCTCGATGAACCGCTGCATCCATTGCACGCGTTGCGTGCGGTTCACGACCGAGGTTGCCGGCGTTCCGGAGCTCGGCGCCATCGGTCGCGGCGAGGATATGGAGATCACGACCTATCTCGAGCAGGCAATGACCTCCGAACTGCAGAGCAACGTGGTTGATCTGTGTCCGGTCGGCGCGCTGACATCGAAACCCTATGCCTTCACCGCGCGCCCGTGGGAACTGAACAAGACCGAGTCGATCGACGTGATGGACGCGGTTGGCTCGGCAATCCGCATCGATACGCGCGGCCGCGAGGTGATGCGCATCCTGCCGCGCACCAACGAGGACGTGAACGAGGAGTGGATCTCCGACAAGACGCGCCACGTCGTCGACGGCTTGCGCGCCCAGCGCCTTGATTCACCGTATATCCGTGAGAATGGTCGGCTACGCCCGGCCACCTGGAACGAAGCCTTCGCGGTGATCGCGCAGAAGGCGAGGGGCGTGAAGCCCGACCGGATCGGCGCGATCGCCGGCGATCTGTGCGCGGTCGAAGAGATGTTCGCGCTGAAGGATCTGATGGCGCGGCTCGGCTCGAAGAATATCGATGCGCGTCAGCGCGGCTCGATGATCGATCCGCGCTGGGGCCGCGCGGCCTATCTCTTCAATGCCACCATTCCCGGCATCGAGCAGGCCGATGCCTTGCTGATCGTCGGCGCAAATCCCCGCAAGGAAGCCGCGGTCCTCAACGCGCGCATCCGCAAGCGCTGGCGCATGGGTCATTTCCCGATCGCGCTGATCGGCGAGCATGTCGATCTGACCTATCCCTATCATTATCTCGGCGCGGGGCCTGACTCGCTCGGGCAGCTCGCGGAAGGGAAGGGCGATTACGCCGACATTTTCTACAAGGCCGAGCGTCCGCTGGTGCTGGTCGGCGCCTCGATCTTCACCCGCAATGACGGCGCGCGCGTCGCCGCGCTTGCGGCGCGGGTTGCGGTGGAATTCGGTGCCGTCTCCGACGTCTGGAACGGCTATTCGGTCCTGCATTATGCCGCCTCGCGGGTCGGTGCGCTCGATATCGGCTTCGTGCCGGGCGAGGGCGGCAAGACCGCCTTGCAGATGGCCGCGGGAGACGTCGATGTGCTGTTCTCGCTCGGCGCCGACGAGATCGACGTCGATCGCGGACCCTTCGTTGTCTATATCGGCAGCCATGGCGATGCCGGTGCGCACCGCGCCGACGTGATCCTTCCGGGCGCCGCCTATCCCGAGAAATCGGGCCTCTACGTCAACACCGAAGGCCGCGTTCAGATGGCGGCGCGCGCCGCGTTCCCGCCCGGCGATGCGCGCGAGGACTGGGCGATCGTGCGTGCCTTGTCCGATCATCTCGGCGCGCGGCTGCCTTATGACTCGCTCGCGCAATTGCGGCAGGGCCTGTTCGCGGCGTATCCGCATCTGCAACGCATTGGCACGATCACGCCGGGTGATGGGGCGGATCTGCGCCGGCTCGCGCAGCTGCCCGGCGCGCCCGACCGGGCGCCGTTCACCTCGGTGATCGAGGATTTCTACCTCACCAATCCGATCGCGCGGGCCAGCGCGGTGATGGCCGAATGCTCGGCGCTGGCCGAGCAGCGCGCCCTGACGGCGGCGGAGTAGGCGTATGGCGGACTTCTTCTGGACCTGGCTCTGGCCGCTGATCATCATCGTGGCGCAAAGCGTGCTGCTGATGGTGATCCTGCTCGTCGCCATCGCTTATGTGCTTTATGCCGACCGCAAGATCTGGGCGGCCGTGCAGATCCGGCGTGGCCCCAACGTGGTCGGCCCGTACGGGTTGTTGCAGTCCTTCGCCGATCTTCTGAAGTTCGTACTCAAAGAGCCGGTGATCCCGGCCGGCGCCAACAAGGGCATTTTCCTTCTCGCCCCGCTCGTGACCGTGGTGCTGTCGCTCGCGGCCTGGGCGGTGATCCCGGTCAATGCCGGATGGGTGATCGCCGACATCAATGTCGGCATCCTCTACATCTTCGCGATTTCCTCGCTCAGCGTGTACGGCATCATCATGGGCGGCTGGGCGTCGAACTCGAAATATCCGTTCCTCGCCGCGCTGCGCTCGGCTGCGCAGATGGTGTCCTACGAAGTCTCGATCGGTTTCGTCATCATCACTGTGCTGCTCTGCGTCGGCTCGCTGAACCTGACCGATATCGTCGAGGCGCAGAACGGCCGCTACGGCCTGTTGAACTGGTACTGGCTGCCGCTGCTGCCGATGTTCGTCATTTTCTTCGTCTCGGCGCTGGCGGAAACCAACCGTCCGCCCTTCGATCTCGTCGAAGCCGAATCCGAACTGGTCGCCGGCTTCATGGTCGAATACGGCTCGACGCCCTACATGATGTTCATGCTGGGCGAGTATGTCGCCATCGCCACCATGTGCGCGATGGGGACGATCCTGTTCCTGGGCGGCTGGCTGCCGCCGGTGAACATCGCGCCCTTCACGTGGGTGCCGGGCGTGGTCTGGTTCACCCTGAAATGTCTGTTCATGTTCTTCCTGTTCGCGATGGTGAAGGCGATCGTGCCGCGCTATCGCTACGACCAGCTCATGCGGCTCGGCTGGAAGGTGTTCCTGCCGATCTCGCTGGCGATGGTCGTGATCGTGGCTGCAGTCCTTCAATTCGGGGGGCTGGCGCCGAAATGAGACAACATGTGACCCCGCCGGGAGTCTGTTGCGGCCGCACGAAGCCGGCCGTCTCAGGCAGAAAGGCAAGACAATGAGGCTCGATCAGGCAGCACGCTCGCTTTTCCTCACGGAATTCGTGCAGGCGTTCTTCCTCGGCATGCGCTACTTCTTCAAGCCCAAGCCGACCATCAACTATCCGTTCGAGAAGAATCCGATCTCGCCGCGCTTCCGTGGCGAGCACGCGCTTCGCCGCTATCCGAATGGCGAGGAACGCTGCATCGCCTGCAAGTTGTGCGAAGCGGTGTGCCCGGCGCAGGCGATCACCATCGAAGCTGGCCCGCGCCGGAACGACGGTACTCGCCGCACCACGCGCTACGACATCGACATGGTGAAATGCATCTATTGCGGGCTGTGCCAGGAAGCCTGCCCGGTCGACGCCATCGTCGAGGGACCGAATTTCGAATTCGCGACCGAAACCCGCGAGGAGCTCTATTACGACAAGGAGCGCTTGCTGGCGAACGGCGATCGCTGGGAGCGGGAAATCGCGCAGAACATGAAGCTTGATGCGCCGTACCGGTAACGAACGATGATCGCAGCGCTGTTCTTTTATCTGTTTTCGGCCGTGTGCATCGCCTCCGCGCTGATGGTCATCGCCTCGCGCAATCCGGTGCATTCGGTGTTGTACCTGATCCTCGCCTTCGTCAACGCGGCGGGCCTGTTCCTGCTGCTCGGCGCGGAGTTTCTGGCGATGATCCTCGTCGTCGTCTATGTCGGCGCGGTCGCCGTGCTGTTCCTGTTCGTGGTGATGATGCTCGATGTCGACTTCGCCGAATTGCGCGAAGGCTTCCTGCAATATCTTCCCGTCGGCGCGTTGATCGGGATCGTGCTGCTCGCGGAGATTCTCCTCGTCGTCGGCGCCTGGACGATCGGTGGTGCAACGCCACGGGTCGTGGCCGCGCCTATTCCGACGGACGTGTCCAACACCGAAGCCATCGGGCTCGTGCTCTATACGAAATACATCTACTTCTTCCAGGCGGCGGGGCTTGTGCTTCTGGTCGCGATGATCGGCGCGATCGTTCTGACGCTGCGTCACAAGGAAGGCGTCAAGCGCCAGAACATCTCGGATCAAGTCGCGCGCACGCCCGCGACCGCCGTCGAAATCCGCAAAGTCCAGCCGGGGCAGGGGCTGCAATAATGGTCATCGGGCTCGGTCACTATCTGTCGGTCGCCGCGATCCTGTTCACGCTCGGGATTTTCGGCATCTTCCTGAACCGCAAGAACATCATCATCATCCTGATGTCGATCGAGTTGATCCTGCTCTCGGTCAACATCAACTTCGTCGCGTTCTCGAGCTTCATGGGCGACATCGCGGGGCAGATTTTCGCGCTGCTCATTCTCACCGTCGCCGCTGCCGAGGCCGCCATCGGGCTCGCCATCCTGGTGGTGTATTTCCGCAACCGCGGTTCGATCGCGGTTCAAGACGTCAACCTGATGAAGGGCTGAGCCAGACATGTATCAGGCGATCGTCTTTCTTCCGCTGCTTGGCGCTCTGATCGCCGGCCTGTTCGGCCGGCTGATCGGCGCGCGGCCTGCCGAACTGATCACCACCCTGTTTCTGTTCGTCTCGGCGATCCTGTCCTGGATCGCTTTCGTGCGCGTCGGCTTCGGCCATATCGACGAGCGCGTCGTGCTATTCACGTGGATGCAGTCCGGCGATCTGAAGGTCGACTGGGCGCTGCGCGTCGACGCGCTGACCGCGGTGATGCTGGTCGTGGTGACGACTGTGTCGGCGCTCGTGCACCTCTATTCGATCGGCTACATGCACGAGGATCCGCACCGGCAGCGCTTCTTCGCCTATCTGTCGCTGTTCACCTTCGCGATGCTGGCGCTCGTGACCGCCGACAATCTCGGGCAGATGTTCTTCGGCTGGGAAGGCGTCGGCCTCGCCAGCTATCTGTTGATCGGCTTCTGGTACCAGAAGCCCGAAGCGAACGCGGCGGCCATCAAGGCCTTTGTTGTGAACCGCGTCGGCGATTTCGGTTTCCTGCTCGGCATCTTCTCCCTGTTCATGATGACGAGCGCGATCGACTTCGACACCGTGTTCGCGCAGGCGCCGGGCCTGACCGGCAAGACCATCAACTTCTTCGGCTGGCACGCCGATGCGCTGACGCTGATCTGCCTGTTCCTGTTCATGGGAGCGATGGGCAAGTCGGCGCAATTCCTGCTGCACACCTGGCTGCCCGACGCGATGGAGGGGCCGACCCCGGTTTCGGCGCTGATCCATGCCGCGACCATGGTGACCGCCGGCGTATTCATGGTGGCGCGGCTTTCGCCGCTGTTCGAACTCGCTCCGGTGGCGCTGATGGTGGTGACGCTGGTCGGCGCGGTGACGGCGCTGTTCGCGGCGACGGTCGGTCTCGTCCAGAACGACATCAAGCGGATCGTCGCCTATTCGACCTGTTCGCAGCTCGGTTACATGTTCGTCGCGATGGGCGTCGGCGCCTATTCGGTCGGTATGTATCATCTCTTCACCCACGCTTTCTTCAAGGCGCTCTTGTTCCTCGGCTCAGGCTCGGTGATCCACGCGATGCACCACGAGCAGGACATCCGCCACATGGGTGGCCTGCGCAAAAAGATCCCGCAGACCTTCTGGCTGATGGTGATCGGCACGCTGGCGCTGACCGGCTTCCCGCTGACCGCCGGCTATTTCTCGAAGGACGCCATCATCGAGGCCGCCTATGCGGGCCAGAACCCGATCGCACCCTATGCGTTCGCGGCCACAGTGATCGCGGCCTGCCTGACTTCGTTCTATTCATGGCGGCTGATCTTCAAGACCTTCTTCGGCGAACCGCACGACCATCATCATTACGAGGCGGCGCATGAGAGCCCGCTGGTGATGATGATCCCGCTCTATGTCCTGGCCGCCGGTTCGATCCTTGCCGGCTATCCGTTCTACGAATATTTTGCCGGCCATCACGTATCGGAGTTCTTCCGGCAGGCGCTGGCGGAGGGCAAGGGCATCCTCGACGCCATCCACCACGTGCCGCTTTGGGTGAAGGCCACCCCGTTCGTGATGATGCTGATCGGCTTCCTTGTCGCTGTGCAGTTCTATCTGCGCGATCCCGCGATCCCGGTGCGTCTCGCTCAGGACCATCAGATCCTGTACCGCTTCCTGCTCAACAAGTGGTATTTCGACGAGATCTACGACTTCATCTTCGTGCGGCCCGCCAAGTGGCTTGGCTACACGCTATGGAAGCGCGGTGACGGCTGGCTGATTGACGGCTTCGGGCCGGACGGCGTGTCCGCCCGCGTGCTGGACGTCACCCGTAACGTGGTGCGTCTGCAAACCGGTTATCTCTATCACTATGCCTTCGCCATGTTGATCGGTGCTGCCGTGCTGATCACCTGGTTCATGTTCTACGGGGCGCGCTGACCATGGCAACCTGGCCGGTTCTCTCCGTCACGACCTTCCTGCCGCTCGTCGGCGCTCTGTTCATCATGGCGCTGCGCGGCGATACCGAAGCCGTCAAGCGCAACGCGCGCTGGGTCGCGCTGTGGACCACGGTGATCACCTTCGCGGTGTCGCTGGTCCTGGTCTGGCATTTCAATCCGTCAACCGCCGAATTCCAGTTCGTCGAGAAGACGCGCTGGCTCGGCGGCTACGCCTCCTACCATATGGGCGTCGACGGCATCTCGATGCCGCTGGTGATTCTGACCACGGCCATCATGCCGCTCTGCATCATCGCGAGCTGGGACTCGGTGCAGAACCGCGTCAAGGAATACATGATCGCCTTCCTCGTCCTTGAGACGATGATGGTGGGCACCTTTGCCGCGCTCGACCTCGTGCTGTTCTACCTGTTCTTCGAGGCCGGCCTGATTCCGATGTTCCTGATCATCGGCATCTGGGGCGGCCCGCGCCGGGTCTATGCGAGCTTCAAGTTCTTCCTCTACACGCTGCTAGGCTCGGTGCTGATGCTGCTCGCCATCATGGCGATGTACTGGAGCGCGGGCACGACCGACATCACCGTTCTGCTCAAGCACGAATTCCCGCGCCAGCTGCAGACCTGGGCGTGGCTCGCCTTCTTCGCCTCGTTTGCGGTGAAGATGCCGATGTGGCCGGTCCATACCTGGCTGCCGGACGCGCATGTCGAAGCGCCGACCGCGGGTTCGGTCGTGCTGGCCGCCATCCTCCTGAAGATGGGCGGATACGGGTTCCTGCGCTTCTCGCTGCCGATGTTCCCTCTGGCGTCGGCGGACTTCACCCCACTGATCTTCACGCTCTCGGTCGTCGCCATCATCTACACCTCGCTGGTCGCGCTGATGCAGGAGGACGTGAAGAAACTGATCGCCTATTCCTCCGTCGCCCATATGGGCTTCGTCACGATGGGTATCTTCGCCGCGACCGCACAGGGCATCGGCGGCGGCATCTTCCAGATGATCTCGCACGGCATCGTGTCGGGCGCTCTCTTCCTGTGCGTGGGGGTGGTCTATGACCGTATCCACACCCGCGAGATCGCGGCTTATGGCGGTCTCGTCGAACGCATGCCGATCTATGCGGCGGTGTTCATGCTCTTCACGATGGCCAATGTCGGCTTGCCGGGCACGTCCGGCTTCGTCGGCGAATTCCTGACGCTGCTCGGCACCTTCAAGGTCAATATCCAGGTGGCGACGATTGCGACGCTCGGCGTGATCCTGTCGGCCGGCTACGCGCTGTGGCTCTATCGGAAGATGGTTTTCGGCAAGCTCGAAAAGCCGAAGCTGCAATCGATTCAGGATATGGACGCGCGCGAGATCGGCATCTTCGCGCCGCTCGTCATTCTCACACTGCTGTTCGGCTTCTGGCCGAAGCCGGTGCTGGACGTGTCGTCGGCCTCGGTCGATGCGCTCGTCGCGCAGTATCAGACAGCGATCGGAAAGACCAAGAAGGCGGAAACCGAATTGCGCACGGCGGGTGACAAGAAATGACCGGCGAGATTCCAAATCTCATTCCGGCGCTGCCGGAGATCATTCTCGCCGTCGGCGCCATGGTGCTGCTCATGGTCGGCGCCTATGGCGGCGAACGCACCAACATGACGGTCAGCACGGCCTCGATCGTGGTGCTGCTGGTGGCCGCAATCGCGGTCGTGTTTCTTCCGGCCGGCCGGCTTTCGACCTTCGGCGGCAGCTTCGTCGTCGATGACTTTGCGCGTTTTGTGAAGATCCTCGCTTTCGGTGGCACCGCGGTCGCGATCCTGATGTCGTTCGACTTCGTCAGGCGCGCCGGCATGCGCAAGTTCGAATATCCGGTGCTGATGATGTTGTCCGCGATCGGCATGGGCATGCTGATCTCCGCGACCGACCTGATCGCGCTTTATCTCGGTCTCGAATTGATGAGCCTCTCGCTCTATGTGATCGCGGCGATCGATCGTGACTCGGCGCGCTCCACGGAAGCGGGGCTGAAATATTTCGTCCTCGGTGCGCTGTCGTCCGGCATGCTGCTCTACGGCGCCTCGCTGATCTATGGCGCGACGGGGCAGATTTCCTTCGCCGGCATCGCCCAGGCGGCCCCTCAGGGCGGACTCGCGGTGACGGTCGGTCTTGTGTTCCTTCTGGCCGGGCTGTGTTTCAAGGTCTCGGCCGTGCCGTTCCATATGTGGACGCCGGACGTCTATGAAGGTTCGCCGACGCCAGTCACGGCCTTCTTTGCGTCGGCGACCAAGGCCGCGGCGATGGCGGTGTTCGTGCGCGCGACCATGACCGCGTTCCCGACCGTGACGCTGCAATGGCAGCAGATCGTCGTCTTCGTCTCCATCGCCTCGATGGCGCTCGGCGCGTTCGCCGCGATCGGCCAGACCAATATCAAGCGCCTCCTGGCCTATTCCTCGATCGGCCATATGGGCTTTGCGCTGGTTGGGCTCGCCGCCGGAACGCCTGAAGGCGTGCAGAGCGTCCTGATCTATATGGCGATCTATGTCGCGATGACACTCGGCACCTTCGCCTGCGTGCTGTCGATGAAGCGGCAGGGCGCAATGGTGGAGAACATTTCCGATCTCGCCGGGCTCGCGCGCACCTCGCCGATGATGGCTTTCCTGTTCGCGATGCTGATGTTCTCGCTCGCCGGCATTCCCCCGCTCGCCGGCTTCTTCGCCAAGTTCTATGTGTTCCTCGCCGCGATTAATGCGGGCCTCTATGCGCTCGCCGTCATCGGCGTGCTGACGAGCGTCATCGGCGCCTATTATTATCTCGCCATCGTCAAGACGATGTATTTCGACGAGCCGCACAAGAGCTTCGAGCCGATGCCGGGCGAACAGGCTTTCGTGCTTGGCGTCGCCGGCCTGTTCAACCTCTTGTTCTTTGCCTATCCGGCGCCGCTCGTTGACGCTGCGACGGCTGCGGCCAAGTCGTTGTTCTAGGCAGAGACGGCTCGATGGTCTTCGCGCTCGGGCCGCGCGCCCTCGAGGCGGGGCATCGCCTGGCCGTCCACGATACGCTTGACTCGACCAACAGCGAAGCGTTGCGGCGCGCGCGAGAAGGTGAACGAGGGCCGTTATGGATAGTGGCGCGTGAACAGACCGCAGGTCGCGGGCGACGCGGCCGCGAATGGTTCTCCGGAGGCGGCAATCTCGCAACGAGCCTTCTGTTTCCCGCGCCGGTGGCACCGGCCGTTGCCGCGACGCTCGGCTTCGTCGCGAGCCTCGCGGTGCATCGGGTCTGCACCGCACTCGCGCCCGGCCTCGATGTCGCGCTGAAATGGCCCAATGACGTGCTGGCACAGGGCGGCAAGGTCGCTGGAATCCTCCTCGAATCCGAGGCGGTGGGCGCCTCGACGGCCGTGGTTGTCGGAATCGGCGTCAATCTCGCCGCGGCGCCCGCCGGAACCGCATTCCCGGCGCAGTCGCTGCGTGCGCTCGGCCATCGCGTCGCGCCGGAAGCCGCTTTCGCGGCGCTGACCGATGCATGGGGCGCGTTGGCTGCCTTATGGGACAATGGCCGCGGATTTGATGTCATCCGCGCGGCTTGGCTCGCACAGGCAAGGGGAATCGGGCAATCGGTCTCGGTACGCGCAGGAGATCGGGTGGAAGACGGTATTTTCGAAACGCTGGATGAGCAGGGCCGCCTGATCCTGCTCATGGCTGATGGGACCGCACGCGCCATCAGTGCGGGCGACGTCTATTTCGGCGATGCCACGAGTGCCGTTGCGGCGGCGGGAGCTGTGCGCTGATGGCGGGAAACGAAACCCAGTTCGTTTTTGCGCCGCTCGGCGGCGTCGGCGAGATCGGCATGAATTTGTCGATCTACGGCATCGGCACCGAACACCGGCGCCGGTGGATGATCGTCGATTGCGGTGTGTCCTTCGCCTCGGAAGAACACCTGCCGGGCGTCGATCTGATATTCCCGGATATCCGCTATCTGGTGGAGGAGCGGCGCAATCTTACCGGCATCGTTCTGACCCATGCGCATGAGGACCATTTCGGCGCATTGTTCGATTTGTGGCCGCAGCTTCGCGTCCCGGTCTATGCGACGCCTTTCACCGCGTCACTGATCGAGGCGAAGAAGGCAAGCGAACCGGGCGCGCCGGACATCGATCTGAAGGTGGTGCCGCTCGGCGGCCGCTTCGATCTTGGCCCGTTCAATGTCGAGCTCGTGTCGATGTCGCATTCGATTCCGGAATCGAATGCCCTGATCATTCGCACGTCGCTCGGAACGGTGCTGCATACCGGCGACTGGAAGCTCGACCAGACACCGGGTGTTGGACTGCCGACCGATCAGGACAAGCTGCGGCGCCTGGGAGAGGAGGGCGTTCTCGCAGTCGTCGGCGATTCCACGAACGCCGTCCGCGATGGACGCTCGCCATCGGAAGCAGACGTGGCCCGGACACTGGCCGAGCTGATTGCAGCAGCGCCGGCGCGGGTTGCGGTGACCACCTTTGCCTCGAATGTTGCGCGGTTGCGTGCGGTCGCGGAGGGCGCGAAGGCCGCCGGCCGCGAAGTCGTCATTGTCGGACGGGCCATGGAGCGCGTGGCGCAGGTGGCGCGAGAGACTGGGTATCTCGACGGGATCGGTGAATTCCGCGGCCCCGATGTCTACGGTTATCTGCCGCCCGACAAGGTGGTCGCGCTCTGTACCGGCAGCCAGGGGGAGCCGCGCGCGGCGCTGGCGCGGATCGCAACGGACGATCACCCGGACATCACACTCGGCGTCGGCGACCAGGTGATCTTCTCGTCACGCACGATCCCTGGCAACGAAAAGGCGGTTTCCTCGGTGATCAACGGACTGATCGACCAGGGGGTGCATGTCATCACCGACCGGACGCATCTCGTCCATGTCTCCGGTCACCCGCGGATTGGCGAGGTCGAGGAATTGCTCGGCTGGCTCAAGCCGAAGATCCTGATCCCGGTTCACGGCGAGGCCTTGCACCTGTCCGAACATGCCGCGATCGGGCGCAGGCTCGGTATCCCCGACGTCGTCACATGCCGCAACGGTGACATGGTGCAGCTTGCGCCGGGACGGCCGGGGGTGATCGACAAGATCCCGCATGGCCGGACCTACAAGGATGGCGTGGTGATGGTCGACGCCGAAAGCCGGACCATCGCCGAGCGCAGGCGGCTCAGCTTTGTCGGGATGATCACCGTCGCGCTGGCGCTTACTGAAAAAGGCGCGATGGCGGCCGATCCCGAAATCGAACTGATCGGCATCCCGGAACGCGGCAAGGACGGTCAGCCGCTGGCCGATATTGCCCTCGACGCCGTTCACGACACTTTCGAAAGCCTGCCGCGACAGCGGCGGCGCGATCCGGATTCGGTCGCAGAGGCGGTGAGGCGAGGGGTCCGTGGCGCGGTTGCCCAGCAATGGGGCAAAAAGCCGATCTGTTACGTCCACGTTCTTGCGGTATGATGGCGTCATGATCGGACGACTGAATCATGTCGCGATTGCCGTTCGTGATATCGCGAAGGCATCGGAAGTCTATCGGACGACGCTGGGCGCCGAAGTATCGGACCAGGTGCCGCAGCATGAACACGGCGTCACGACCGTGTTCATCACGCTCCCCAACACCAAGATCGAGCTGCTCGAGCCGCTCGGTGCGGAATCCCCGATTGCCAAATTCCTCGAACGCAATCCGGACGGCGGTATCCACCACATCTGCTATGAGGTGGACGACATCATCGCCGCGCGGGATGCCTTGAAGGAAAAGGGCGCGCGGGTGCTCGGGAGCGGCGAGCCGAAGATCGGGGCACATGGCAAGCCGGTGCTGTTCCTGCATCCAAAGGACTTCTTCGGAACGCTCGTGGAGCTCGAGCAGGCCTGATCACTACGGGCGCGCCAGAACGATGCTTCGGCGCAGTTTTGCGAGAATTGGCGTAGCCGCATGACCTTGACCACCGGCCTCGCGATCTACTTTCTGATCTGGTGGGTGACGCTGTTTGCCGTTCTGCCGTTCGGCGTGAAGGCCCAGCACGAAACCGAGTTTGAGCAGGGCACTGATCCCGGGGCGCCTGTGTTTCCTCGCATGCTGCAGAAGCTGCTGTGGACGACGCTGGTCTCTGCGATAATTTTCGCAATATTATCAGTGATTTACAAATATCACCTGATCGGATTGGACGATATTCCGGGGTTGCCCAGACCACGCCCGCTGACCTGAATTCGAATTTTCCCCAAGTGCCGCCGGAACGCATTCGGCCCCACCGCCGTTATCGCTGACGAGATTTTGCGGGGACACGGCATGCCACATTCGCGCTATTTGATCCGTCAGACCGGGGACGGCTGGAGCATACAGTTCGCCGACGCCGATTTCGGGCCCTATCAGACCAAGCAGGAAGCGCTGATGTTTGCTGTGGATGCGGCGCAGCGACTTGGCGAGGAACGCGGCGAGAATGCGGAAGTCTGCCTGCTCGGGGAAAATGGTCACTTCCACCCGGAATGGACGTTCGGACGCGACAGCTATCCGCCGCGTCTTTGAGGGCGAAGGGAAGGGAACATTCGTCCGGTCGAGCTGTTGAGCCATCGCGTCAGCCGGAAACGGCTGTGCAAGCGCCGGACGGCCTATACCCCCTCCCCAATACGAGGTCGTCCGGCGCCTTTTTTGCGCTTCAGGACTTTTGTGCTGCCCGACGAAAAAGAGCAGGGCAACGGCCCTGCTCTAAATAAAAATATAACGCTTCCCGCGCGTGATTTAAGTTTATTGGCGAAGCGTCAGCGGCGCAATTCGCGCTCGCGATCCTCCCAAGACTTGGACCGGTTGGGCGACGCTGCCCAACGCGAAGGCGAAAGCTATATCAGCTTTCTAGGTCTCGGCAAGGCCCATGAATGCCTGTTTATGGGGCCTAAACGAACGTGCCTTGAGTTTTCCGGCGCGATCCGGTTTCACTCCGCCGGCGACCATTGGGGTCGATTCTCCGAAAGCAACAGATGCGACTATCGCGGTATTTTCTTCCGATTTTGCGGGAAACGCCCAAAGAGGCGGAAATCGTGTCGCACCGCCTCATGCTGCGTGCCGGCATGATGCGTCAGGAGGCCGCCGGCATCTACGCCTTCCTGCCGCTCGGGCTGCGGGTGCTCGACAAGATCTGCGCCATCGTTCGCGAGGAGCAGAACCGCTCCGGCGCGATCGAACTCCTCATGCCCACGATCCAGTCGGCGGAGCTGTGGCGCGAGAGTGGGCGCTACGACGCCTACGGCAAGGAAATGCTGCGGATCAAGGACCGTCATGAGCGCGAAATGCTTTATGGTCCGACCAACGAGGAGATGATCACCGATATCTTCCGCGCCTATGTGCGATCGTATCGCGACCTTCCGCTCAATCTCTACCACATCCAATGGAAGTTCCGTGACGAGGTCCGGCCGCGCTTTGGCCTGATGCGCGGCCGCGAATTCCTGATGAAGGACGCTTATTCCTTCGACATTGACCAGGCCGGTGCGCGGCATTCCTATAACAAGATGTTCGTCGCCTATCTTCGCACCTTCGCGCGGATGGGGCTGAAGGCGATCCCGATGGTTGCGGAAACAGGGCCCATCGGCGGGAATCTCAGCCATGAATTCATCATCCTGGCCTCGACCGGGGAGAGCGAAGTCTTCTGCCATCGCGACTATCTCGACTTCGAGGTGCCGGGCGCGGATATCGATTTCGACGACGTTGCCGGGCTGCAGTCCACGGTGGACCGCTGGACCTCGCTTTACGCGGCCACGTCAGAGAAGCACGACAACGCGGCGTTCGAAGCCCTGCCGGAAGGAAGCCGCGTCTCCGCGCGGGGAATCGAAGTCGGTCACATCTTCTATTTCGGCACCAAATATTCCGACCCGATGAAGGCCGTGGTAACGGGACCCGACGGAGCCGAGCATGCGGTCCATATGGGTTCTTATGGGATTGGTCCGTCGCGCCTTGTTGCAGCCATCATCGAGGCGTCCCACGACGACGCGGGCATCATCTGGCCGGAAAGCGTTGCGCCGTTCCGGGTGGCGATCCTGAACCTGAAGCAAGGGGACGCGGCCACCGACGCGGCATGCGAAAAGCTTTATGCGGACTTGCAGGCCCGGGGCGTCGACACCCTGTACCACGATCTCGATGAGCGGCCGGGTTCCAAATTCGCCACTGCGGACCTGATCGGGATTCCCTGGCAGGTCGTAATCGGCCCGAAGGGCCTTGCTGCCGGCCAATTTGAGGTGAAACGTCGGTCGGACGGGAGCCGGGAGATGTTGAGCCCGAGCGAAGTGCTGAACCGGCTGGTTTAGCGACGCCCGCGCTGGCTGTCGGGGGTAATGTCCCCACGAATTTATGTGGGCTGCGGCCACTTCGGTATTTGGCGGTGGCTTGAATTGGCCAGAATCTGATGAAATCCGCAGATTCAGGAGTCTGAATGAGCGAACCCAGCGCAACGCGCCCCTTTGCGCCTTTCGAATGGATGCTGTCGCTGCGCTATCTACGAGCGCGGCGAAAGGAAGGATTCATCTCGGTCATCGCCAGCATCTCCTTCCTTGGGATCATGCTTGGTGTTGCAACGCTCATTATCGTCATGGCGGTGATGAACGGATTTCGCAAAGAGCTCCTTGAAAAGATTCTCGGCATGAACGGGCATCTCCTGGTGCAGCCGCTGGAATCGCCGCTCACCGACTGGAAGGAACTGGCGCAGCGTCTGAGCGGGGTACCTGGTGTTCGGCTCGCCGCGCCCATGGTTGATGGCCAGGCGCTGATCTCGTCGCCCTTCCATTCCACCGGCGTCGGTGTGCGCGGGATGCGCGCGGCCGATCTCGACAAGCAAGCTTCGATCACGACGAACCTGAAGCAAGGCACGCTCGACGGGTTCGATGAAGGGCAGGGGATCATTATCGGCAAGCGTCTCGCCGACGCCCTGTCGGTTCGTGCCGGCGATAACGCTACGCTCGTCGCGCCGCGCGGCGCGGTTACGCCGATGGGCACCACGCCGCGGATCAAGACGTATCGAATAGCCGCGGTCTACGAGATCGGCATGTCGGAATACGATTCCAATTTCGTATTCATGCCGCTTGCGGAATCGCAGGCTTATTTCAATCGCTCCGGCGATGTGACCGCGGTCGAAGTCTATATCGACAAGCCGGACAATTACCGCGAATTCCGAACCCTGCTGACGAAGGCTGCCGAGCGCCCAATTTTCATAACGGACTGGACGCAGCGTAACGCGACCTTCTTCAACGCGTTGCAGGTGGAGCGCAATGTGATGGCGCTGATCCTGTCGCTGATCGTCCTCGTTGCGGTGCTCAACATCGTGTCGGGGCTGTTCATGCTGGTGAAGGACAAGGGGCGGGACATCGCGATCCTGCGCACGATGGGAGCGACCCAGGGCGCGATCATGCGTGTCTTTCTGATTACCGGCGCCTCGATCGGCGTTGTCGGGACGACCCTGGGCTTTTTGGTCGGTGTCGTGGTCTGCGCGAATATCGAGTCGCTGCGCCAGTTCGTCTCATGGCTCACCTCGCGCGAGATATTTGCGCCCGAATTGTATTTTCTCTCGCGCCTGCCGGCCGAGATCGATGCGGGCGAAACCACGGCCGTGATCGTCATCGCGCTGGCCATGTCGCTTGCGGCTACGCTTTATCCGTCATGGCGGGCGGCGCGGCTCGATCCTGTCGAGGCGCTCCGCTATGAATGAGCGTGTGATGGCGGATGATCAGACAACGTCATCGGGTCCAGCGAAGGGGCCGGTGCTGTATCTGAACGCCGTCCATCGGCGCTATCAGCAGGGCGAAGCCGAACTGACGATCTTGCGGGGCGCGGAACTCGGATGCTGGCTCGGCCAGTCCATCGCGCTGATCGCGCCATCAGGCGCTGGAAAGTCCACCTTGCTGCACGTTGCAGGTCTCCTCGAGCATCCCGATGCGGGGGAGGTGTTCGTGGATGGCCGACCGACTTCGAATCTGTCCGATGCGGAACGCACGCAGATCCGCCGGGTCGAGATGGGCTTCGTCTATCAAGCCCATCATCTGCTGCCGGAGTTTTCCGCGGTCGAAAATGTGATGCTGCCGCAGATGATCCGCGGCCTGTCGCGGAGCGAAGCCCGCAAGCGAGCCAGCGAACTTCTGACCTATCTCGGCCTGAACGCGCGGCTGGAGCATCGGCCGGCCGAGTTGTCAGGCGGTGAGCAGCAGCGCGTTGCCATCGCCCGCGCGGTCGCCAATGCGCCCCGCATCCTGTTGGCCGACGAGCCCACCGGAAATCTCGATCCGCATACAGCGGACCACGTATTCGATACGCTCAGGCAACTGGTCGCCGCATCGGGTCTTGCCGCGATCATCGCCACCCACAATCTCGATCTTGCCCGCCGCATGGACCGACGCGTGACAATCCGCGAAGGCGTCGTTATCGAGCTCGAATGAGCCTACGGTCCCGAATAATCGAAATCCGCCGCTATTGACCCACACCGTTTCGTGCCCATCTTGCCCGCGTTCCGGGATCGGACCCTTCCATAACATCAGGCCATGACTGAACCATCTCCTGCCTCTGCCAAAGCGGAAGACATTGTCGGCCGCGAGTTGCGTCCCTTGCCTTCCCTCATCTTCGGATCGCGCTGGCTGCAGCTGCCGCTTTATCTCGGGCTGATCGTCGCCCAGGGCGTCTATGTGCTGCTGTTCCTCAAGGAGCTCTGGCACCTCACGCTGCATGCGATGGATTTCACCGAACAGCAGATCATGCTGATGGTGCTGGGTCTGATCGACGTGGTGATGATCTCCAACCTGCTGGTGATGGTGATTGTCGGCGGCTACGAGACCTTCGTCTCCCGGCTGCGTCTTCAGGGGCATCCCGATCAGCCGGAATGGCTCAGCCACGTCAATGCCAGCGTCCTGAAGATCAAGCTCGCCATGGCGATCATCGGCATTTCGTCGATCCACCTGCTGCGAACTTTCATCGAGGCTGGCAACCTCGGCAGTCCGAAGGCGAGTTATACTGAAGCCGGGATCATGTGGCAGGTCATCATCCATCTCGCCTTCATCGTTTCCGCAATCGGCATCGCCACGGTCGATCGGATGAGCCAGGTGCCGGCCAACCACGCCCGCCGCGACCACTAGTCCAGGACGACCCCTCGCTATCGATGCTTTCCCGTTGGCTCGGCTCCAACATGCGAAGCCGGGCTTGGCAGGGCGTCTGCGCGAGCCGGACGATACCCGCTTGACTGAGAACAAAAGAAGAACTATGTTCTCTTTCCGTTCTTTTCGAGTGGGTCGAAGCGGGGTTCAGCCAGGAGGCGGGGATGTTTCGCGCTGTAGTCGAGGAGGCCGCCGCACTGGCCTCGCTGTCGCTCTTTCTCGGAATGATCGCCATATGGGCGCAGGTGCTGGGTGGTCTCTGACTGCGTGATCTGTGCGTAGCGTCGTGCGTTTGTTGCGTCCGCGGGAGAAAAGGACGCGGTTTCGGCCGGGCGCCCCTCGTTAGGTCGCGTCGCGTTTGAGGGGCGCCCGGCTGCTTCCTCTTTTGGCTTAGCTGGGCCGCGTCCGCCGGTAGCGTTGTTGCCCGGACTTGGAGAACCCGACTTGCAGAACCAGCCTTCGGGAGCCAACCTGAGAGAGGGGTCTTGGGGAAAACGGGCGTGCAGGGCCGCCGCGCCGGATTGAGGGTGGACTTGAGGGGACGGGCTCCCCACGATTGAAGCCGACCAGACAGATTCGTGAGGCTTCCGGTGTCGGATGCACCCTTCGTGCACCTGCATGTGCACTCGTCCTATTCCTTGCTCGAAGGCGCGCTGAAGATCGGCAAGCTGGCCGATCTCGCCAAGGCCGACCGGCAGCCCGCACTCGCGTTGACCGACACCGACAATATGTTCGGTGCGCTGGAATTTTCCGAGAAGCTCGCCGGGAGCGGAATTCAGCCAATCGTCGGATGCTGCTTTTCCGTCGATTGCGGGGACCAGCCGCGGGACCCGCGCAATCCCGCCCAGAACCGTAAGTTGCCGCGGCTCGTGCTGCTCGCCGCGACCGAGACTGGATATCGCCGGCTGATGCGGCTGTCGTCGCGCGCCTTTCTCGAATCGCCGTCCAACGAACCGCCACATCTGCCGGTCGCCTGGCTGGAAGAGGGGGCCGACGGCCTGATTGCGCTCACCGGAGGTCCGGGGGGCGTACTCGATCAGGCCATAGCGGCCGGCCAGCTCGATCTGGCCCAGGCCCGCGCGAGCCGGCTGCGCGAACTCTTTGACAACCGCCTCTATGTCGAATTGCAGCGCCACGGATTGCCCGAGCAGCGTGCGGTCGAGCCACACCTCATCGACGTCGCCTACACACAATCGCTGCCGCTGGTCGCTACCAATGAGCCGTTCTTTGCAACGCCGTCCGACTATGAGTCCCATGATGCGCTGATTTGCATCGCCGAAGGCCGTCTGATCGCTGAGACCGACCGGCGCCAACTCACGCCGCAGCATTATTTCAAAAGCCGCCGGGAGATGGCCGATTTGTTCTCGGATCTGCCGGAAGCGATTGCGAACACTGTCGAGATCGCGCAGCGCTGCGCATGGCGTCCGCGAACGTCCAAGCCGATCCTGCCGCGCTTCACATCTGATGGGACCGACGAGGCCGCTGAATTGCGCAAGCGCGCTGCCGCGGGCCTGGAGCGGCGCATTGCGCTGCATGGCCTTGCGCCGAATGCGAGCCGTGAAGACTATGACGCGCGGCTTGCCTTCGAGCTCGATGTCATCGAGCGGATGAAATATCCGGGATATTTCCTGATCGTCGCGGACTTCATTCAATGGGCGAAGTCGCATGACATTCCGGTCGGGCCGGGCCGCGGCTCGGGGGCGGGCTCGCTTGTGGCTTATGCTCTGACCATTACCGATCTCGATCCGATCCGCTTTGGGCTTCTGTTCGAACGCTTTCTCAATCCCGAGCGCGTGTCGATGCCGGACTTCGACATCGACTTTTGCCAGGACCGCCGCGACGAAGTGATCCGTTACGTGCAGGAGCGCTACGGGCGCGATCAGGTCGCGCAAATCATCACCTTCGGAACACTGCAGGCACGCGGTGTGCTGCGCGACGTCGGTCGCGTGCTGGAGATGCCGTATGGCATGGTCGACAGGCTGTGCAAGCTTGTGCCGCAAAATCCGGCAAACCCAGTGACGCTGGCCCGTGCCATTGACGATGAGCCGAAGCTGCAGGCCGAGCGCGATTCCAATCCGACGGTGCGGCGCGCCTTCGACATCGCACAGAAGCTGGAAGGGCTGACGCGGCATGCATCGACCCATGCCGCGGGCATCGTGATCGGCGATCGCCCGCTGGCGGAGCTTGTGCCGCTCTATCGCGATCCGAAATCGGACATGCCGGTAACCCAGTTCAACATGAAATGGGTGGAGCCGGCGGGCCTCGTGAAGTTCGACTTCCTGGGCTTGAAGACACTCACGGTGCTCAAGACCGCGGTGGACCTGTTGAAGCGGCGCGGCATCGAAGTCGATCTGTCCGCGATCCCGCTCGACGACAAGAAAACCTACGAGCTGCTCGGACGCGCAGAAGCGGTTGGCATCTTCCAGCTGGAAAGTGCGGGCATGCGGCGCGCGCTGCTCGACATGAAGCCCGACCGGTTCGAGGACATCATTGCGCTGGTGGCGCTCTATCGCCCCGGCCCGATGGCGAATATCCCGACCTATTGCGCGCGCAAACATGGCGAGGAGGAGCCGGATTACATCCATCCGAAGCTCGAAGAGGTGCTCAAGGAAACCTTCGGCGTCATCGTCTATCAGGAGCAGGTGATGCAGGCGGCGCAGCTGCTTGCCGGCTATTCGCTCGGACAGGCCGATCTGTTGCGCCGCGCTATGGGCAAGAAGATCCGCAGCGAGATGCAGGCGCAGCGCCAGGATTTCGTGAAGGGCGCCGTGGAGCGCGGCGTGCAGAAGTCGCAGGCGGACGCGATCTTCGATTTGCTCGAACGCTTTGCCGAATACGGCTTCAACAAGAGCCACGCGGCTGCCTATGCGCTCGTCGCCTATCAGACGGCCTGGATGAAGGCGAATTACCCGGTCGAGTTCCTCGCGGCTTCAATGACGCTCGACATGGGCAATACCGACAAGCTTGCGGAATTCCGCAACGAGGCCGAGCGGCTTGGCATCAAGCTCGAACCGCCCTCGATCAACCGGTCCGGTCGCGCTTTCGAAGTCGAAGGCAACACGATCTTCTATTCGCTCGCCGCGTTGAAGGGCGTCGGCGGGCAGGCGGTCGATGCAATCGTTGCCGCGCGCGGGCAGAGACCCTTCCGCGATCTCACCGACTTCGCCTCACGCATCAATCCGAAGGCGGTCAACAAGCGTGTCCTGGAGAGTCTCGCTGCGGCCGGAGCCTTCGACCAGCTCGAACCGAATCGTGCTCGTGTTCACGCCGCGGTCGAGACCATGCTTTCGGCGGCGCAACGCGCCCATGATGCCGCCGAGAGCGGCCAGAATGAGTTGTTCGGCGGGCCGGCGCATCGCGAGCCGCTGCGTTTGCCGAATGCCGATCCGTGGCCTCCATCGGATCGCCTGCAGCGCGAATATGATGCGATCGGGTTCTTCCTCACCGGTCACCCGCTCGACGATTACGCCAAGGCGCTGAAGCGCATGCAGGTCATGAACTGGATGGAGTTCTGCAAATCCGTGCGGGCCGGGGCATCCGCCGGACGGACCGCGGCGACCGTGGTCTCGCGGGTCGAACGCCGCACCAAGACCGGGAACAAGATGGGCATCATCGGACTGTCCGATCCGAGCGGGCAATACGAGGCGGTGCTGTTCCAGGAGGGGCTCCAGCAATATCGCGAGCTTCTCGAGCCCGGAAATGCCGTGCTGCTGTTTCTCTCTGCGGAAGCGCAAGGGGAGGACGTCCGGGCCCGGATCCAGACCGTGGAACGGCTCGATCAGGCCGCCGAAAAGGTGCAGAAGAGCCTGCAGATCTTCCTGCGTGACCCGGCGCCGCTCGACCACATCACCAACAGGCTGGAGCCGAAGGGCGACGGCGAGGTGCATTTCGTGCTGATGCTGCGGGACGGAGGCGAGGTCGAGGTCAAGTTGCCGGGCCGGTACAAGGTCTCCCCGCAGATCGCCGGTGCCATCAAGGCCGTACCCGGGGTGGTGATGGTCGAGGCCGGCTAGGCCGGGTGCCGGCCCTCCGAAGAGGGGCCTGTCTGGGCGCCGCCGGGCGCTTTTCCTTGCCTTTCGCCCACCGGGTGGCTATATCGCCGCCCATCTCACACGCGGATCAGGGTTTGCCGCCCGGTAACGGGCAAGGCCGGCCTTCCGGTGGCGGTCCGGCCAATGGCCGGGCGTCCACGATGTCCGCGGCGGAACAAACCGGAGAATAGTCATGGCGCTGCCCGATTACAGCATGCGTCAGCTTTTGGAAGCTGGCGTTCACTTCGGCCATCAGGCCCACCGCTGGAATCCGAAGATGGGGAATTACATCTTCGGCGTTCGCAACAACATCCACATCATCGATCTGGCGCAGACCGTCCCGATGCTGCACCAGGCCCTGCAGGCGGTGTCCGACACCGTCGCCAAGGGCGGCCGCATCCTGTTTGTCGGCACCAAGCGCCAGGCGCAGGACGCCATCGCCGACGCGGCCAAGCGCTGCGCGCAATATTACGTCAATTCGCGTTGGCTCGGCGGCACGCTGACCAACTGGAAGACCATCTCGGGATCGATCCAGCGGTTGCGCAAGCTCGAGGAGATGCTCGCCTCGAACGAGGCGCAGGGCTACACCAAGAAAGAGCGCCTCGACCTGCAGCGCGAGCGCGACAAGCTCGACCGCTCGCTCGGCGGCATCAAGGATATGGGCGGTCTGCCCGACATGCTGTTCGTGATCGACACCAACAAGGAAGACATCGCGATCAAGGAAGCGCAGCGTCTGAACATTCCGGTGGCGGCGATCGTCGACACCAATTGCGACCCCAATGGCATCAACTATGCCGTGCCGGGGAACGACGATGCGAGCCGCGCGATCAGCCTGTATTGCGATCTCGTCGCGCGCGCGGCGATTGACGGCATCGGCCGCTCGCAGGGCGAGCGCGGCATCGATCTCGGTGCTGCAGCCGAGCCGGTCATGGAAGATCTGCCGGAAACCAGCAGCACCGGTTATGAGGCGCTGCCCGGACCGCGCGGCGTTGCCGACGATCTGAAGAAGCTGCCCGGCGTGTCCGGCTCGATCGAGAAGCAGCTCAACGATCTCGGCATCTTCCATTATTGGCAGCTCGCGCCGCTGTCGCACGACCAGGCGCATCGTCTCGGCGAGGCCGTCGGTCTGCCGGGTCGCGCCGATCAATGGGTGGCGAAGGCTAAGGAATTCACGGCCGAATCCGAGTGATGCGAATGGCGCGGACTGAAGTCCGCGCCGCAACCCGAGCTAAGTTGGATCAAGGACATGGCAGAAATCACCGCTGCGCTCGTGAAAGACCTGCGCGAACAAACCGGCGCGGGCATGATGGATTGCAAGGCGGCGCTGACCGAAACCAAGGGTGACGTCGAGGCTGCAATCGATTGGCTGCGCAAGAAGGGCCTGTCGAAGGCCGCGAAAAAGGCCGACCGTGTCGCGGCGGAAGGACTGATCGGCATCAGCACGGCGCCGAAAAAAGGCGCGGTGGTCGAAGTCAATGCCGAGACCGATTTCGTCGCGCGCAACGATCACTTCCAGGGCCTCGTCAAGCTGATCGCGGATGTTGCCCTGTCGAGTGGCGGCGACGCCGACGCGGTTCGTGCGGCGA
>Ga0180222_1001287_pt1 | contig 27216 bp, 31 predicted proteins | sample eDN5th37CKraftOP_FD_151336 | JGI IMG/M metagenome (GOLD analysis project Ga0180222, IMG submission 151336) | Enriched Organic Plus compost microbial communities from Emeryville, California, USA - eDNA 5th pass 37_C Kraft OP (version 2) (version 2) ...
TCGCGCAGCAAATCGGCGTCAGCACTCTTCTCAACGAGCGAGCGCAGGTTCATCATATCGTCGGTCATCGGTGGACTTTCCATCAGGTTGAGCTTGAACAACCCGACCCTACCGGAAAAACACTGGTGACCGCCGCTATCCTGCTACACCACGCCCCGGGACATCATCGGTTCTTCCTGTGACAGCCAAACAGATCGCGTAGCGCCTGAACTTGTGATGCCTTGGGGGAGGCTACTGCCTCCCCTCAAACCAGTTCGCTACGAAGAGTCCTGTGCCGAGCGCCCGCTCGCGGTCAGCCCCTCCTGATCGCTGACGGCAGCCAAAGCACGATCTAGAATACGGCCCAGTGCGGGCGACTGCGCCCATACTCGCCATGAAACGCCTACCGCGCGTTCTCTGGCTGGCGACGCCAGCCGGGAGAACGGCAACAGAAGGTGCGCCGATCCGATGGAAGGAACTGGCTGAAAACGTTGGCCTTCGCGAAGCCGAACCGGGCCGGACCAGGTTCGCTCGGTTAGAGACGGAGGGCCGTTCAGAGACGGAAATTGGACCCGGCGTCAGTCTCGAGGTTCGGGCGTCTCGGCTAAACGCCTTTGAAACAAAAAGAAAAAGGCCCCCAACGGGAGCCTCATCTCGGGTTCGCTACAAGATAATGGCGGAGAGGGTGGGATTCGAACCCACGGTACGCTTGCACGCACAACGGTTTTCGAGACCGCCCCGATCGACCACTCCGGCACCTCTCCGCGAGACACGCAAGGCACGCCCTGGGGAGGCGAGCCGGCCGATGGAGGGCGCGCCTTAGCCGAAGCGCGAGCGCTTGCCAAGCCGGTGCTTGTGTTGGCCGCAAAGCGGCCTAAATAACCTTCATGGACACACGCGCCTCCTCCGCCGGCTCCGCCGGCATTCCCGCGGCCCCGCCGATCGCCCATGCGCGCTTCGCGATCGGGGATGTCGTGCGCCATCGTCTGCTCGAGTTCCGCGGCGTCGTCTTCGATGTCGATCCGGTCTTCGCCAACAGCGAGGAATGGTATCAGGCGATTCCCGAGGATGTGCGGCCGAGCAAGGACCAGCCCTTCTACCATCTGCTCGCGGAAAATGCCGAGAACAGCTATGTCGCCTATGTCAGCCAGCAGAATCTGGAGCCGGACGAGAGCGACGAACCGGTCTACCACCCGGCCATCCCCGGAATCTTCGACGGCTTTCGTGACGGCCGCTACCTGCTGAGGCGCGAACACCGGCATTGAGCCGATCGGGCCGGATATTGTTGACAGCCGGGCGGGCTTCGCTTATCCGCCCGGCCTCTTCCGCACGGGGAATCGGGCCATGCGTCCGTCTTCCCGCGGATCAATAGCTGAAGAAGTGATGAGGGCCATGTTCGCTATCGTGCGCACGGGCGGCAAGCAGTATCGCGTTGCCGCAGGAGACAAGATCGCGGTCGAGAAGATCGCCGGCGAGGCGGGTGAGACCGTGTCGCTGAACGACGTGCTGCTCGCGGGCGAAGGCGCCGAGCTGAAGCCGGTCGACGGCCTCGTCGTCTCGGCCGAGATCATCGCGCAGGCGAAGGCGGAGAAGGTCATCGTCTTCAAGAAGCGCCGCCGGCACAATTATCGCCGCCGCAACGGCCACCGCCAGCAGCATACGATCCTCAAGATCGTGTCGATCGGCGCCTGAGCGGCTAGGGAGTTATAGGCAATGGCACATAAGAAAGCAGGCGGCTCCTCGCGCAACGGCCGCGATTCGGCAGGCCGCCGTCTCGGCGTGAAGAAGTTCGGCGGTCAGGAAGTGATCGGCGGCAACATCATCGTGCGCCAGCGCGGCACCCGTGTCTATCCGGGCCGCAACGTCGGCATGGGCAAGGATCACACGCTCTTCGCGCTCGCCGCCGGCCGCGTGACCTTCCACGAAGGCAAGCTCGGCCGCAAATATGTGAGCGTCGACGTGGCCGCCGAAGCGGCCGAATAACGGACGAGCCGATATCAGGGTCGTCCGGCGGGCGACCCGAGGATCTGCTGCGGCGGATCGAGAGGGAGACGGGGTCGCACCGCCTCCCTTTTTGCTGTCTCCCCTACCATCTTCGCCGTGCGCGAATTTTTTGTCGCGCCCATGTAACCCTTTCGGTGCAGGGGCGTTGCACGCGGCGAGAGGGAGGGTTTTTTCCATGTTCGCTCGTACCGATCGGCTGCTGCTGCGGCCGGGCTGGTTGGAGGATGCGCCCGCGCTGGCCGCCGCGATCGGCGACGAGGCGGTGGCCACGAAGCTCGCGCGGGTGCCGCTGCCCTATGGCATCGCGGATGCCGAGGCTTATCTCTCGCGGCCGCAGGATCCGCTGCTGCCCGATTTCCTGATCTTCACGCGCACGCACGGCGCGCCGCGGCTGGTGGGCGGCATCGGGCTCGGCCGCGATGCGCTCGGCGATGCCGAGCTCGGCTACTGGATCGCGCGCGATTATTGGGGCCTGGGCTTCGCCACCGAGGCGGGCCGGGCGGTGATCGAGCTCGCGCGGGGGAGCCTGCGCCTGCCGCGCATCGTCGCCGGCCATTTCATCGACAATCCGGCTTCGGGCCGGGTGCTGCGCAAGCTCGGCTTCCGTCCGGTGGGCCGCTACGCCTCCCGCCACAATCTGGCGCGCGGCGCGATCCTGCCCTGTGCCCTCTTCGCGCTCGAGATGGCGGAAGCCGAGGCCAGCTCGCTCGCCGCGTGACGCGCGAGGCCTCAGCCGAGCAGCCATTCCTCACGCACCGCCTCGTCTTCCTCGCGCGGCAGGCGGGCGGCGCGTTCCGCAGCGAAACGTGCGGGATCGAGCCGCGCCAGCGCCCAGATCGCCGCGCCGCGCACCAGCGGCGCCGCATCGTCGAGCAGGCGCAGGAGCGGTTCCGCGAGCGCCGGCCGGCCGCTGTTGCCGGCGGCGACGGCGGCGTTGCGCACCATCCGGTCCCGCCCGATCCGCTTGATCGGCGATCCGGCGAACACCTGGCGGAAGGCCGCATCGTCCAGCGCCAGCAGGTCCGCGAGCGCGGGTGCCGCCAGCTCCGCGCGCGGCAGGAAGGCCTGGTTCGCGGCGGCGACGGCGGCGAACTTGTTCCATGGGCAGACGGCGAGGCAATCGTCGCAGCCATAGACGCGATTGCCGATCGCGGCGCGCAGCGGACGCGGGATCTGATGCTTCGCCTCGATGGTGAGATACGAGATGCAGCGCCGCGCATCGAGCCGATAGGGCGCGGGAAAGGCCTCGGTCGGACAGGCCCGGGCGCAGGCGCCGCACGAGCCGCAGCGATCCTCGGCCGGCCCGTCCGGCTCCAGCGCGAGCGTCGTGTAGATCGCGCCGAGCAGCAGCCAGCTGCCGTGCGCGCGGCTCACCAGATTGGTATGCTTGCCCTGCCAGCCGAGCCCGGCCGCCGCGGCGAGCGGCTTTTCCATCACCGGCGCGGTATCGACGAACACCTTGACTTCGGCGTCCTCCGCCCGCTCCACCAGCCAGCGCGCCAGCGCCTTCAGCGCCCGCTTCACCACGTCATGATAGTCCGCGCCTCGGGCGTAGACGGAGATGCGCCCGACATCACCCTCGCCCGCCAGCCGCAGCGGATCCTCGGCGGGCGCATAGCTCATGCCGAGCATGATCACCGAGCGGACCTCGGGCCACAGCGCCGCCGGGGAGACGCGCCGGTCGGCCTTCTCCTCCATCCACAGCATGTCGCCATGCGCGCCTTGCGCGAGCCATGCGCGCAGCCGTGCACCCGCTTCCGGGGCGGCATCGGCCGATGCGATGCCGCAGGCGGCGAAACCGAGGGCCGCCGCCTGCGTCTTGAGCTCGTTGGTCACCATGTTGTCCGTCATCGCCCGCCGAGGCATAGCACGGGGTTCGCGATTGGGATGCCTGCCATGACGCGTGATTTCGCCATAGAGGCGCGGGGGCTGGTCAAGGACTTTGCCGGCAGGCGCGTGCTCGACGGCATCGATCTCGCCGTGCCGTCCGGCACCATCTACGGTCTGCTCGGCCCGAACGGCGCCGGCAAGACGACGTTGCTGCGCGCGCTGCTCGGCATCATCGATCCCGACGCAGGCCAGCGCCGGCTGCTCGGCGAGGAGGCGCCGCTGAAGGCCGCGCGCCTGATCGGCTATCTGCCCGAGGAGCGGGGCCTCTATCCCGCGATGACGGCGCGCGAGGCGATCGCCTTCATGGGCGCGCTGCGCGGCCTGCCGCTCGCCGAAGGGCGGCGGCGCGCGGCCGCGCTGCTCGCGGCGCACGGCCTCGGCGAGGCCGCCGGCCGGGCGATCCGCACGCTCTCCAAGGGCATGGCGCAGACCGTGCAGCTGCTCGGCACGCTGGTCCACCGGCCGCGCCTGATCGTGCTCGACGAGCCCTTCTCCGGGCTCGACGCGCTCAATCAGGAGCGGCTGGAGACGCTGATTCGCGCCGAGGCGGCGGGCGGCGCGACCGTGCTCTTCTCGACCCACGTGATCGCGCACGCCGAGCGGCTGTGCGAACGAATCGCCATCATCGCCGATGGCCGTGCCCGCTTCGAGGGCAGCGTGGAGGAGGCGCGGGCAAAACTGCGCCCCGAAGTGCGTCTCGGCACGCGCGCCGCGGACGGCGCTTGGCGCGCGGCGCTGCCGCCGGGCGCTGCCAGGGACAGCGACGGCATCTGGCATTTCGCGCTGCCCGAGAACGGCATCGAGCCGTTGCTGCGGGCGCTGATCGACGGCGATGCCGGGATCGAAACGCTGTCGATCGAGCGGCCCGGCCTGCACGAAGCGTTCGTCGCCATCGCCGGCGAGGCGGCCGCCGCGCAGATGGGCGCGGCCGGGGTGCTGGCGGCATGAGGGCGCTCGTCCGCGCCGCGCTGGTGATCGCCCGGCGCGATTATGTCGCGACGGTCTTCTCCAGGACATTCCTCCTCTTCCTGCTCGGCCCCGTCCTCCCGCTTCTGTTCGGCCTCGCCTTCGGGGCGATCGGCGCGGGCGCGGACGAGGCGGCGCGCCCCACCGTCGTCGCCATCGCCTCTCCGGCCGATGCGCATGCACTGCGCGCCGCGCGGGACCGGCTGGCCGCGCGGCTCGGCGCCGGCGCCCTGCCCCCGCTGCGTTTCGTGACGCCGCGGGAAAATCCCAGGGCACAGGCCCGGCGGCTGCTCGGCGGCGAGCATGGGGGAAGCAGCGCCGTCCTGTCCGGGGGGCTGGACCGGCCCGTCCTCACCGGGCCTCGGGCCGCGATCGGCAGCATCGACGAGGATATCGCACTCATCCTCGATGAAGCGCAGCAGTTGCGGGCGCTCGGCCGCACCGCGCCGCCCCCCGTTTCGCTGGAGATCCGGCCGACGGAGCGGTCCGCCGCCACCTCCGTGCAGGATCGCGCGATCACGGCCCGCGCCGGCCAGATCGTGCTGCTGGTGCTCACCGCCATTCTCTCCGGCATGCTGCTGACCAATCTCGTCGAGGAAAAATCCAGCAAGGTGATCGAGATACTGGCCGCCGCCGTGCCCGTGGATGCCATCTTCCTGGGCAAGCTGATCGCCATGCTCGGCATGTCGCTCACCGGTATCGCCGTGTGGGGCGCGGTCGCGGCGGCGGGTGCGCTCGCGATGCTGCCACCCGAGGCGAGCCTGCCCCAGCCGGCGGTCGGCTGGGGAACGTTCCTCCTGCTCGGCCTCGCCTATTTCGTCGCCGGCTATCTGCTGCTGGGCGGGCTGTTCCTCGGCATCGGCGCGCAGGCATCCACCGCGCGCGAGGTGCAGACGCTTTCGCTGCCGGTCACCATGGGCCAGCTCATCGTCTTTGCCCTCGCCTCGGCTGCCGTGGCGCGCCCCGGCAGCGGTGTCGCGATCGCCGCGGCGCTCTTTCCCTGGAGCTCGCCGCTCGCGATGTTCGCCCGGGCCGCGCAATCGGCCTTGCTATGGCCGCATTTGCTCGCGATCCTCTGGCAGGCTGGATGGGTTGCGGTCGTCATCCGAATCGCGGCCCGGCGCTTTCGCGTCAGCGTGCTGGATTCGCGCGGCGCACGGCGCGGCTGGTTCGGATGGCGCAGGGTCGGCCGAGAAGGGGGACACGCATGATCGTGACCACCACCGAGACCATCGCGGGCCATCACGTGCGCGAGGTGAAGGGCCAATGCTTCGGGGTCGTGGTGCGCAGCCGCGGCCTTGCGGGCAATATCCTCGCATCGCTGAGGACGATCATCGGCGGCGAGATCAAGGAATATACCTCGCTGCTCGAGGACGCCCGCCGCCACGCGATCGACCGGCTGACCGCCAACGCGCAGCTGATGGGCGGCAATGCGGTGATCATGATGCGCTTCGATTCCTCGGAGATCGGCACGGTGATGACCGAGATCGTCGCCTACGGCACCGCCGTCCTGATCGAGCCGCTCGAATGATGCTGCGCATCGCCGCGATCAGCGTCGCAGCGGTGCTGCTCTTCCTCGTCGCGATGCTGTGCGCCCTGGGCGCGCCGCTCTACGGTCTCGTCATCATGCTGGCGCTGGTCATGCTGCTGCTCGTCTATGAGCGGCATCGCTACAAGCCCCTGTCGCACAAGCCGCCGCCGGGATCGCGCCCGACCGGCGAGCGCTTCATCGATCCGGAGACCGAGCGGCCGGTCGAGGTATGGGCCGATCCGAAAACGGGCGAGCGCAGCTATGTGGCGCAGGACCGCCGGGACTGCCGGTAGGCCCCGCCGCGCCGAAGCCCGCCCGCACGGCGGATCGCGTCAGTGCACGAAGCGCGCCACGACGTCCCGGTAGCTGCGGCTGACCTTCACCTGCGCGCCGGAATCGAGCACCAGGAAGCATTCGCCGTTGGTATGCGGCTTGACCTGCTTGACGAGATCGAGATTGACGATCGTCGAGCGGTGGACGCGCTGGAACCGGCGCGGATCGAGCCGTTTCTCGAGATCCTTCATCGTCTCGCGCAGGATCAGCGTGTTGTCCCCGGTATAGATGCACATATAGTCGCCGGCAGCATCGATCCGCTCGATCGTGTCGACATCGACGCGGAAGATCTGGCCGCGATCCTTGATGTTGATGAGCTTCTCGAACCGGCTGGCGGCGGGCGCATCGTCGGTCTCGGGCAGCGCGCCGGCCGCCTCGGGTGCCACCTCGGCGAGCACCTCCTTGAGCCGGTTCGCCTCGTCGACGCCGCGCTTCTCGGAGAGGCGCTGGCGCACGCGATCGATCGTGTCGGCGAGCCGCCCCTCATCCACCGGCTTCATGAGATAATCGATCGCCTGCGCCTCGAAGGCGCGGATCGCATGATCCTGATAGGCGGTGACGAACACGAAGAGCGGAGGCTCCACCTCCATCAGCCCCTGGATCACGGAAAAGCCGTCGAAGCCGGGCATCTGGATGTCGAGGAAGACGAGATCGGGCTTGTGGGTCTTGATCGCGCGGATCGCCTCGCGGCCGTTGAGACAGGTATCGATGATTTCGACATCCTCATAGGGCTCGAGGCGGAGCTGCAGACCCTGGATGGCGAGCGGCTCGTCATCGACGAGGATGGTTCTGATTGTCATGCGGCTTCCCTGGGCTGTTCGGTCTGAAACGGTATTTCGATCATGACGCCGAACCCGCCCCCGCGGTCCGACTGGATTTCGAACCTATGGTCCCCGCCATAGGCCTGGGTAAGCCGGTCCCGTATGTTGGCGAGCCCGACCCCTGTCGAATAGTTGGGCCGTGTCGGTCCGTCGTTCAACCCCGGCCCCGTGTCGGACACGGTGATCTGCACCCGCCCTCCGGCCAATCGCGCCTCCACCGCGATTTCCGCGCCTTCTTCCTTGGGCGTAACGGCATATTTGATCGCGTTCTCGACCAGCGGCTGCAGCAGCAGCGAGGGCAATCGCGCCTGCGCGACGGCGGGATCGACCGAGAAGCGCGGCCGCAGCCGATCCTCGAAGCGCATCTTCTCGATCTCGAGATAGAGCTTCAGCGTCTCCACCTCCTGTGCCAGCGTCACCTGCGCGGTGGGTTCGTTGACCAGCGTATAACGCAAGAAGGAGGACAAACGCGAGAGCATCGCGTTCGCCCGGTCGGTCTGCTTGAGCAGCACCAGCGTCGAGATCGAGTTCAGCGTGTTGAACAGGAAGTGCGGATTGAGCTGGTAGCGCAGCATGGCGAGCTGCGCCGTGCTCGCCTGGTTCTCCAGCCGCGACAGCGTATCGCTCTGCTCCTCGAGCATCAGGTAGAAGTTGATGCCGTAATAGAGCGCGGACCAGGCGGCGAGCAGCGAGAAATCCAGCAGGATGGCGCCGAAGAACTCGATGCCGGACGGCATCGAGCCCGGACGGTAGAAGGTGGCGTGCGCCCACACCTCGATTGTCGAGAAGCCGGCCGAGGCGAGCACGAGGATGATGATCGAGACGCTCCAGGTGATCACCGGCTTCAGCCGGATGAGCCGGCGGAAGGCGGCCGCCATCAGCAGCGTCATCGAATAGCCGGTCGCGGTGGTGAGCGCGGTCGGCACCACATAGAGCAGGCCCATCGCGTTGGCGAGCCCGCCGAGGGTGCGCAGCACGAAATAGCCGCTCCACCCGGCGGATTGCAGGATCCAGAAAGCGCGGTTCTTGTCCGCGAAGAAGGGTTGCGCGCGCGGGCTGCCGGTGGCCATGGCCACGGGCTTAGAGGATTTCCGCGCCGCGATGAAGCGCCCGCCCCGCCTATTCGGCGTCGGCAGGATGGTAGGTGAGCCGGATGCCCCAGCGCTCCAGCACCAGCGATCCGTTCTCGATGCGGAGCGGCGCCGCGCGGAAATCGGCACGGCCGAGGTCGTTCGGCGCGAAGCGGAACAGCATGAGATTGGCTTTCGCCATATCCACCGGAAAGGCATCGGAGGCGACGCCGAACACCGCGATGCCCAGCTTCACGGCGAGCGGCCCGCCTCCCGGCCTGGCGAACAGGACGCTGCCATTCTCATCCGTGCTCGCCGTCTCGGCCGTGCCGTCGGCATGCAGCAGCGCGACGTCGACCCGCCCGATCGGCTTGCCGTCCGGCCCGGCGACCCGCACCTTAAGCGCCTTCTCCGGATCGGCGACCGCGGCGTCGAGCGTGAAGCGCGGCGGCGTGACCGCAGGCTCGGTGGTGAGCAGCACGCGATCGCCCTCGCGCGTCCAGCGACCGCTCGCGCTCTCGTCGAGCGCGCCGTAGCTCAGATACCATTGGAAGCGCCCGTCGGGCTTCAGCATCAGCTCCGAGGCGACCTCCGCCTGCGAGGTGAAATAGCCGCCGGCGATATCGGGCGCGGTCTGCGCGCGGACGGGCGCGGCGAGGACGGCGAGGAGCGCCGGGAGGGCGAGCAGGAGCGCAGGCGGGATCCGCATGGCCCAACATGCCCGTACCGGCAGCCGCCGGCAATCTCCGGCCCGCAATTATCCGTTTGTCGCGCCCCGGCTTTTGCGCGAGACTGTGTCCGGGATCACAGGAGCCGCCTGGACAGGGGGATAACAGGCCGCTCTCTCCCGTGTCGTCGTGTGGCGTTGAGGCGGCGCGGGAACCTTCATCCTGTGGGGAACTGACATGGCGATGACCGCCGCCGAACTTGCAACGCTCCTTCCGGCGAACTCCGTTTTCGCCGCCTGCGACATGAAGGAGCTGGAAGACCTGCTGGCGCATGGCAGCGTCCATCCGATCCGCGCACGCGAGACCATCCTGCGCCAGGGGGAGGATGGCGATGCTTTGGTGATCCTGCTCGAGGGGATCGTGCGCATCTCGATGGTCGCCGCCAACGGGCGCGAGATCATCCTCGATTATGCGGAGCCCGGCGCCGTGCTGGGCGAGATCGCGCTGCTCGACGGGCTACCGCGCACCGCCTCGGCAACGGCGCTGTGGAACGGGCGCATGCTGCGCCTCAGCCGGCCGGCCTTCGAACAGTTCATCGAACGCCATCCCAAGATGGCGCTGCGGATGATGCGCGAGATGGCGCGGCGGCTGCGCGAGACCGACGCCACCATCGAAAGCGATCGCGCCTTCGCGACCGGGCCGCGCCTCGCGCGCTACATCAAGCGGCTGACCGAGACCAAGGCCGAAGGCGAGAAGCTGACCCACGGCATCAGCCAGAGCGAGCTCGGCAATTTCGTCGGCATCAGCCGCGAGCATATCAACCGCCAGCTCTCGGCCTGGGCGGGCGCGGGCGTGATCGCGCTCGACCAGGGACGGATTCGCATCCTCGACAGCGAGTATCTGAACCAGATCGCCGAAAGCGCGGAATGAGCGGGCGCGGGCGCGGCGGGCGCCCGCTTGCCGCTTGACTCGGCGCCCTGCCCCGCATAGGGGCTCCGCTTCCATCGCAACAGCATGACAGACAAGGCAGGCGTTCACAGCCATGAAGATCCGCAACTCGCTCAAGTCGCTCAAGGGGCGTCATCGCGACAATCGCGTGATCCGTCGGCGTGGCCGCACCTACGTCATCAACAAGACGAACCGCCGGTTCAAGGCGCGCCAGGGCTGAACCGCCCGTTGCGCGCCGTCGTCTTCGACGTCGGCAATGTCCTTTACGATTGGGATCCGCGCTATCTCTATGCGCCGCTGATTCCCGATCCCTTCCTGCTGGACCGCTTCCTCGCCGAGGTGGTCACCAAGGAATGGCATTTCCAGCATGATGCCGGCCGGCCGTTCGCGGAGACGAGCGCCGAGCTTGCCGCGCGCTATCCCGAGCATGGCGACCTGATCGCATTGTGGGGACCGCGCTTCTCGGACACGATCGGCGGCACGCTGCCGGGCATGGCGGAGATCGTCGAGGCGCTCGATGCGCGGGGCGTTCCGCTCTACGCGATCACGAACTTCTCCGACGAGTTCTGGCCCGCCTTCCGCGCCGGCGAGGCGGCGCTGTTCGATCGCTTCCGGGACATCGTGGTCTCCGGCGCCGAGCGCCTGGTGAAGCCCGATGCGGCGATCTTCGATCTTGCGATGCGCCGCTTCGGCCTCGCTCCGGGCGAAGCGATCTTCATCGATGACCGGATCGAGAATGTCGAGGCCGCCGAACGCGCCGGCCTGCTCGGCCATCATTTCCGCGATGCGGCGACGCTGCGCGCCGAACTGGAGCGCAGCGGCCTGCTCTGATCACATCGAGGGCTTGGACGCCGGGCAGTCCCCGCTCCGCGTCTCCGGCGCCGCGCGGCCCGGCGCGTACCAGCGCGAGTCCGCGCCGGTCTTGCTGACGTCATGATAGCAGAGCTCGGCGGCGGTCCCGGCGTCGTCGATCAGCACCGTCCAGTTATGGTCGCCGCAATTGTGCCGTTCGCACGACCAGGCGGCGATCCTGCCATCCTTGCGATAGATGGTGTCGCTCGGCCCTGCCTCGGGATCCATCACCCAGCGCAGCACCTCGCGATCGGCCACTGCCTTGCGGACCGCCGCCTGCACCTGCGGATTTTCGACGAAGCTGACGCCGCCGACCGTGTCGGTCGGATAATGGCCCAGATAGGCGCTGAGCGGCCCTTGCCCACCGGCGGGCGCGGCTGCGCCATTATCTGCGGCGGCCGGGACGGCGTCCATGTCCGGCGCCGCGGCCGCGTTGGCGGCAGGCGCCTCCGCGGCGGCGGCGTTGTCAGGCCGGGAGTCCTTGTCCGCGGCCGGCTTCGAACAGGCGGCCGCACCGAGCGCGAACGCCGCGCAGGCGAGCATGCGAAATCCGATCATCCCTTCCTCCCCTCGTCCAGCCGCGCGATCAAGGCCTGGGCCGCCGCCGGTGCGCGCACCTTCGCGCCATTGATCATGAACAGGAACACCTCGCGCGTCCGGCGCCAACGCCGGACCATCTCGGCCCAGCCGTCGAGCTCCGCGGCGCTGTAGCCCGTCTCCTCCTCCTCGCGCGCCTGCTGGAGCCGCACATAGGCGAAATCCGCGGTCTCCTCGACGATCTCGGGATAGGTCGCATGATCGGCATGGACGATCGCCGCGCCATGGGCCTTGGCCAGGTCGACGAACCGCGGATCGCGGAAGCTCTCGTGCCGGACCTCGAGCGCATGGCGCAGCCGCAGCCCCTCCTGCGCCTTCGGCAGGAGATCGAGGAAACGGGCGAAATCGTCGGGATCGAAGGCCTTGGTGGGCGCGAACTGCCACAATATCGGGCCCAGCTTCCCGCCGAGCCGGGTAATCCCGTGCGTCAGGAACTTCTCGACCGAAGCCGCACCCTCGGCGAGCAGGCGGCGATTGGTGGTGAAGCGCGACGCCTTGACGCTGTAGACGAATCCGTCCGGCGCGGCATCGGCCCATTTCTGGAAGCTTTCCGGCTTCTGCTGGCCGTAATAGGTGCCGTTGATCTCGATCGCCGTCATCCGCTGCGCGGCATATTCGAGCTCCCTGGATTGCGGCAGCCCCTTGGGAAAGAAGGTGCCGCGCCAGGGCTCGTAAGTCCAGCCGCCGATGCCGATATGGACGGGATGGGTCATAGGCCGGGCTCCGGGCTTGGAATCGGGAGCCGGACCGTGCCACAGCCTGCCGCCATGGCAAAGAGCGCGCCGATCATCCTGACCGCGACGATGGCGCCGGCGGATTTCGCCTGGGCCGACGCGCTGCGCCGCACGCATTTTCCGCCCGGGCGCAACCGGACACCGGCGCACATCACCCTTTTCCGCCACCTGCCGCCCTCGATCGGGGCGGAGCTTGCCGACGCGCTTCGCCGGATCTGCGGCGGCCCTGCGCCGCGGGCACGGCTGGCGGGCATCCTGCGGTTCGACGGCGGGGTCGCCTTCGCGATCGACAGCCCCGGGCTGCTCGGCATCCGCGCCGACCTGGCCGACCGTTTCCATGGCTTGCTCCAGCCGCAGGACGCAGCGACGCCGCGGTTGCACGTCACCATCCAGAACAAGGCGGATCCGCAGGCGGCGCGGCGCCTCGCCGACGCGCTCGACGCCGGCTTCCGGCCGCGTCCGCTCGCCATCGCGGGGCTCGCGACCTGGCATTATGCCGACGGCGGCTGGGAGGCGATCCGCGCCCGATCCTTCCGCGGCGGGACGTAGCCCCGTCCGGGCGTGCCGCGGCACCCGAGCGCCGCCCCGCGCGTTGGTCCGGCCAAGGAGAAGCGCGATGAATGTCGACAAGGTCTATTCCGTGATCGCCGTATCCGACCTCGATCGGGCGCGGGGCTTCTACACGAAGCTGTTCGGCCGCGATCCGGACGCCGCGCCGATGGACGGCCTCCACGAATGGCACATGCCCGCGGCCGGCGTGCAGCTGCTGCATGACGCCGATCGCGCCGGCCGATCGATGGTCACGCTGGTCGTCGACAGCATGGTGACGGTGCGCGCGTTGCTTTCCGAGCGTGGGCTGACGCTCGGCGAAACCTCGGCGGGCGCGTTCCTGAAGGTGGCGCAGATCGACGATCCCGACGGCAACCGCATCACCTTCGCCGAGCCCGTGCTCGCGCCCGCCCGATGACGCCCCTCGGGCAGCCGATTGACTCCGCCGCCGCCATCCGGGACAGGAGCGCATGGCCGACGCGATCAAGCTCCATCCCAGCTGGCTCGATCCCCTCCGTCCCGAATTCGACAGCCCCTATATGGCGGCGCTGCGCAGCTTCCTCGTGGCGGAGAAGGCGGCCGGCAAGCGCATCTTCCCCAAGGGTTCCGAATGGTTCCGCGCGCTCGACCTGACGCCGCTCGAGGAGGTGCGCGTCGTCATCCTCGGCCAGGATCCCTATCATGGCGCCGGCCAGGCGCACGGCCTCTGCTTCAGCGTCAGGCCCGGCGTCGCCGCCCCGCCGAGCCTCGTCAACATCTACAAGGAGCTGGAGAGCGATCTCGGCATCCCGCGCGCACGCCACGGCTTCCTCGAACATTGGGCGAAACAGGGCGTGCTGCTGCTCAACAGCGTGCTCACCGTGCAGATGGGCCAGGCCGCCTCGCACCAGGGCCGCGGCTGGGAGCGCTTCACCGACGCCGTGATCCGCCTGGTCAATGCACGCGCCGAGCCGGTCGTGTTCATGCTGTGGGGCAGCTACGCCCAGAAGAAAGCGGCGTTCGTGGACAGCATCGACCGGGGCGGGCGCCATCTCGTGCTGAAGGCCGCGCACCCCTCGCCGCTCTCGGCGCATAACGGCTTCTTCGGCTGCAGGCATTTCTCCAAGGCGAACGCCTTCCTCAAGGAGCGCGGGCAGAAGCCGATCGAATGGGCGCTGCCCGACCCGGAGTGACTTCGGCCGGACCGCCCGTCACTCTCGCCGCGCCGCCGCCGCCTTCAGCGCCTGCGCCATGCTGCGCCCCGCGGCCGCGAGGTGGCTCTGGTCGCTGCCGCAGGCGAAGACGGTGATGCCGAGCGCCAGCAGATCGGGCACCTCCGCCATCGATGCGACGAAGATGCCGACGGCGCGATTGTGCCGCCGGCCGGCCTCGGCAACGGCGCGCACCGCATCGGCGATCGCGGCGTCGCCGGGCGCCGCCCCCATCGCCATGGCCAGGTCCGCCCCGCCGATGAACAGGCAGTCGACCGCCTCCACCGCGGCGATCGCATCGATCGCCGCCAGAGCGGCAGGATCCTCGATCTGGCACCAGATACCCGTGCCCGCGTCGGCGCGCTCGGCGTAGCCCGCCGATCCGTCGGCGCCGTAGCGGGCGGCGCGGGTCGAGGGCGAATAGCCGCGCCGCCCGCCGGCATAGCGCGCCTCGGCCACCGCCGCCTCGGCCGCCGCGGCGTTGGCGACGTGCGGCACGACGATGCCCGAGGCGCCGAGATCCAGCATCTGGCCGGCCAATGCCGGTGCCAGCGCCGGCAGCCGCACCAGGCAGGGCAAGGCGGCGCTGCGTGCGCCCAGCACCAGGCGATCGATCCGGTCCAGCCCCAAGGGCGCATGCTCCGCATCGATCACCGCGAAATCGATGCCCGTGCCGCCCAACAGCTCGGCAAGCTCGTGCGCGCCGGATTTGATGAACATGCCCACCAGCGGCTGCCGCCGCCGCACCCGTTCGCGAAATCTCACGTCCATCGCCGCTCTCCCGATGCTTGACAGAACAGACCCGCAGCGCGACAAAGTCAATAATCAAAACGCCATTCCGCTGAACGGAACGATTCGGAGGATCGCTTGGCCACCCGCGCGCTCGAAGAGGACAGGCTGGAATCGGTCGACCTGGTGCTCGGCCTGCTCGAGCTGCTGTCGGCATCGCCGCAGCCGCGCTCGCTCGGCGACATCGCCCGCGCGCTCGACATCTCGAAGCCGCGCGCCCATCGCCACCTGCGCGCGCTCGTGCTGCGCGACTATGTGCGCCAGGACGAGGATACCGACCGCTACGAGATCACCGCGCGCCTGCTCGGCCTCGGCGAGGCGGTACGCGGCCGCATCTCCTTCGCGGCCACGGCGCGGCCGGCGATGGCGCGGCTGCGCGACGCGACCGGACAGGCGGTGACCGCCTCGACGCTGGTCGCGGGCAAGGTGACGATCGTCGAGCTGCTGTACGGCCGCACCCTCGTCGAGTTCGCGGTGCGGCCCGGCACGGCAATGGATCCGCAGCTTTCCGCGCACGGCCTCGTCGCCCTCGCCTTCGGGCCCTGCCAGCAGATCCTGGCCGAGGCCGGGCTTGCCGGCGCGCCGGAGGCGGAGCTGGCGAAGGTGCGCGCGCAAGGCTGGGCGACCGCGCCCGGGCGCATCGTCACCGGCGTCAACGCCCTCGCCGCGCCGGCCTTCGGGCATGACGGCGCCTGGGCGGGCACGGTCGCGATCGTCGGATCGGTCGACACGATCGCCGCCGAGCCGGAGGCGAGGCTGATCGAGGCCGTGCGCGCGGCCGCCGCCGACATCTCCGCACGCCTGGGATGGCGGGGATGAGCGGCGATACCTCCACCCTTCCTTCAGCACAGGACGCACCATGAGCTATTCGCTGGCGATCGATATCGGCGGGACCTTCACCGACGCGGTGCTGCGGCGCGCGGACGGCGCGCTGATCGTCGACAAGACGCTGACCACGCACGACAATCTGCTCGACGGCTTCTTCCGGGGCGTCAGCCTGGTGATGGAGAAGGCGGGCGCCACGCCCGAGGAAGTCACCGGCGTCGTCGTCCACGCCACCACCGTCGTCACCAACGCGCTGATCGAGCGCAAGGGCGCCGTCACCGCGCTGCTCGTCACCAAGGGCTTCCGCGACATCCTCTCGATCCGCAACGAGCATCGCTACGAGATGTACGATCCGCAGATCGAGTTCGCCGATCCGCTCGTCCCGCGCGCGCTCACCTTCGAGGTCGACGAACGCGTACTGGCCGACGGCGAGCAGCTGCGTGCGGTGGACGAGGCCGAGGTGGCCGCGCTCGTCGAGCCGCTCAAGGCGGCGGGCGTCAGCTCGATCGCGATCTGCTTCCTCAACAGCTTCCGCAACGCGGCCAACGAGCAGGCGGCCGCGCGCGTGCTGGCCGAACGGCTGCCCGGCGTCAGTCTCTCCCTCTCCTCCGCGGTCGCCCCGCAGATCCGCGAATATCCGCGCGCCTCGACCACCGCGGTCAACGCCTATACCGCGCCGATCACCGAACCTTATCTGCAGGGTCTTGCAGCCGGCCTCGCCGAGCGCGAAATCGGCCATCGCCCGCTGATCATGCTGAGTTCGGGCGGGATCATCGGCGCCGAGGTCGCCGCGCGCAACCCGGTGCGCATGATCGAGAGCGGCCCGGCGGCCGGCGCGCTCGCCGCCGCCTATTTCGCCGAACAGCTGGGGCTCGACCGGCTGCTGGCGTTCGACATGGGCGGCACCACCGCCAAGGCCTGCCTGATCGAGAACAGGGAGCCGCTGGTCACCGGCAGCTTCGAGGTCGACCGCATCTACCGCTTCATGGAAGGCAGCGGCATGCCGCTCACCATCCCCTCGGTCGACATGATCGAGATCGGCGCAGGCGGCGGCAGCATCGCCGCGATCGACGATCTCGGCCTCTTGAAGGTCGGCCCGCGCAGCGCCGGATCGATGCCCGGCCCGGTCTGCTACGGCCGCGGCGGCGCCGCGCCCACCGTCACGGACGCCGACCTGGTGCTCGGCCTGCTCGACGGCGCCAACTTCCTGGGCGGCGACATGCCGCTCGACCTGCCGGGCGCCAGCGCCGCGATCGAAAAGCTCGGCCAGGCGCTCGGCACCACGACGATGCAGACCGCGGGCGGCATCTTCCGCATCGTCGCCGAGACGATGGCGGCGGCGGCGCGCACCCATGCCACCGATCGCGGCTTCGACTATCGCGGCCTGCCTTTGCTCGCCTTCGGCGGCGCGGGGCCGGTGCATGCCTGCGCGGTCGGCGAGCTCTTGCAGAGCGCCTCGGTGATCTTCCCGCCGCAGGCGAGCGTGCTTTCCGCCTTCGGCACGCTGGTGACGCCGGTGCGGCTCGATCTGGTGCGCAGCGCGCTCGGCCGCACCGAGGCGATGGACTGGACCGATGTCGACCGCATCCTTTCCGAGCTGATCGCCGAGGGCGAGGACGCACTCACCGCCGCGGGCGTGCCTGCCGCCGCGATCCGGCTGCGCTTCGGCGCGGACCTGCGCTATGTCGGCCAGCAGAACGAGGTCGCCGTCGAGCTGCCGGAGGATCCGCGTCTCGCCAAGGATGCGGACGCGCTGCGCCGGGCGTTCGAGACCGCCTATTTCGCGCAATATGGCGTCAATCCCTCGCATGTGCCGATCGAGATCGTCAGCTGGCGCGTCACCGCTGAGGGGCCCCGCCCCGAATTCGGCGGCGTCGCCCGCCCCGACCACACGCATGGCGCGGCCAAGTCCGCCCGCCCGGTCGGGCTGTGGCCCGAGGCCGGCGACGTGCCGGTCTATGATCGCGTCGCGCTCGGCGTCGGCCAGACGATCGCGGGGCCGGTGATCGTCGAGGAACGCGAGACCACCATCGTCGTGCCGCCGGGCTGGACCGCCGTGGTCGACGAAATCGGCTGCCTCATCGCAACACGGAGCGCCTGACCCATGGACGGCATCGAACTCGAAATCCTCTGGTCCAACCTGATCGGCATCGTCAGCGAGCAGGCCAAGGCACTGCAGCGCATCGCGTTCAGCCCGGTGGTGCGCGAGGCGGGCGACCTGGCGAGCGGCCTGTTCGACGCGCGCGGGCGGATGGTGGCGCAGGCCAATACCGGCACGCCCGGCCACATCAACTCGCTGTGCGCCGCCGGCCTCGCCCTCTCGAAGCATTTCGAGGGCAAGCTGGTGCCCGGCGACGTGGTGATCACCAACGATCCCTGGATGTCGGCGGGCCATTTCTTCGACATCACCGTGCTCTGCCCGATCTTCTGGGACGAGCGGCTGATCGGCTATATCGGGTCGACCATCCACCACACCGATATCGGCGGCTACGGCATCGGCGCCGGCGCGCGCGACGTGCATGAGGAAGGCCTGTGGATCCCGCCCTCCAAGCTTTACGAGGCGGGCGTGCCGAGCGCGCTGCTGCACGACATCATCAGGCACAATGTCCGCACGCCGGACCATGTCTTTGGCGATCTCGCCGCGCAGGTCTCCAGCGGGCGGAGCGGCGGCGAGCGGCTGATCGCGCTGTGCAAGCGGCAGGGCATCGCCGACATCGAGGCTCTGTCCGACGAGATCATCACCCGCTCCGAAGAGGCCACCCGCCGCGCCATCCGCGCGCTGCCGGCCGGCACCTTCCATGGCGAGAGCCGCTTCGACGTGCCGGGCGGCACGATGATCGACCTCAAGGCGGCAGTGACCATCGACAATGAGATCGGCGAGGTGACGATCGATTTCACCGGCAGCTCGGACGCGAGCCCGATCGGCATCAACGTGGTGATGAACTACACCCACGCCTATTCGACCTTCGCGCTGCGCAGCACGCTCAACCCCGAGCAGCCGAACAATTTCGGATCGCTGGCGCCGATCAAGGTGAAGGCGCCGGAAGGATCGATCGTCAACGCCAAATACCCCTCCCCGCTCAATGCGCGCCATGTGGTCGGCATGTTCGTGCCGATGCCGATCCTGAAGGCGCTGCACCAGGTGATCCCCGATCGCGTGCTGGCCGAGGGATCGGGCGCGGTGTGGACGGTGCAGGTGCAGGGCAAGCGCGAGAATGGCGAGGCCTTCACCTCGTCGATGTTCAACTATTCGGGCGGGATGGGCGCCCGCGCCGCCAAGCCGGGGCCGAGCGCGACCTGCTATCCCACCGGCGTCGCGGCGGTGCCGGTCGAGATTTTGGAGGCGGTGATGCCGATCGTGTTCGACCGGCGCGAGCTGCGCATCGGATCCGGCGGCGAAGGCCGGGTGCGCGGCGGCGACGGACAGATCATCGGCTTCCACATGCGGACCTCCTCGCCCTGGCTGCTCAACGCGGTGCCGAGCCGGCTCGACCGCGGGCCGGAAGGCCTCGACGGCGGCGCGGAGGGCGCGCCGGGCCGCTTCCTCGTCAACGGCCGGCCGATCTCCGAGGTGCGCAAGATGGCGATGGAGCCGGGCGACGTCGTGCTGCTCGAGACGCCGGGCGGCGGGGGATATGGGGCTGCGGTTTGATGGCCGTCGCCCCTGCGAAGGCAGGGGCCCCATGTCTCTCAACCGTGATGTCACCGCATTTGGGCAACAGACATAGGCCCCTGCCTGCGCAGGGGCGACAGGATTGAAAGGAGAGACGTGATGGATATCTCCACGATCAACTGGAACGACATCGCATGGGAGCATGTCCGCGAAGGCGTCTCCCGCAAGGCCTTCTCGGGCGAGGGTGCGACCGTCTCGCTCAACCGGCTGATGCCCGGCCACGAGCCGCGGCCGCACGCGCATCCGCATGAGCAGATCGTCTACATCCTCGCCGGCCAGATCGATTTCCACATCGAGGACAGCGTGACCCGGCTCGGCGCCGGCGGCCTGCTGGTCGTGCCGCCCAACGCCCGCCACTGGGGCGAGGTGGTCGGCGACGAGCCGGTGCTGAACCTCGACGTCTTCACGCCCAAGCGCGCGGAATATGCAAGCTAGGGCCAGCCGGTAAACGGCCTCAGCGGCAGGCGCGCCAACTCCATTCGCCCCGCGCCGCCTGATCGAGGTGGAGATGATCGGCGTGGGCGGCGTTGTAATCCGGCGAGAGCACGGTTGAGAACAGCTTGCACGCGCCGTTCCGCACGACATGGAGGAAGGTGGCGCGCGCATCGTCGCCCTTCCAGTCGCGCCGGACGGTGAGCCGCGTGCCGTCCGCCAGGCGGAAGCCGGCGATGTCGATCGCGTCCGCCGTGGCATGCTCGCTCCAGGGGCCCTTGCGCGCGCCGTACATGCGCCGGCAATTGTAGCTGCCATAATGCTCGACGGCGACGACGTGGCTGCCGAGATAATGCTGGGCGGCGGGCTGCACGACCTCCCAGATCCAGACGGAAAGGCCCGCCGCCACGGGGCAGGCCGTCTTCAGCGCCGGCTGCCATCCGGTGGCGAGCGCGCCGCCCGCGCCGAGCGCCACGCCGTCGGCATAGCCGCAGCGGCCGGCCTGCGCCACCGGCGGCAGGGCGGTGAAGCGCACGCCCGCCTCGCCGAGCAGCGCACGGCAGCGGCCGGGCGCCTGCGTCAGCCCGGCGAGCTTGCGCCCGGTGAACAGACCAACCGGCTGCGACAGGTCCAGCCGCGTCCAGGGCACGTCCTGCGGCGCACGGCGGGCGTGGACGAAGAGCAGGAAGGCCGCTGCCGCGAGCAGCAGCGCCAGGACGGCGAGGCGGAGCATCGCCCGCCGCCTTAGAGCAAGCTGCGCGACATGTGTACGGCTTGCTCTAAGCCGTTGTAGCCGCATCGTTGCGCGGAAAACCGGTTCCCACCTTTCTGCAGGATGCCCTAGGATCCTTCGAAAACCGGTTCAATCGACGCGCGCGCCGGCCGGAGCGGCGCTGCCCGGAGGCTTTGCGCGGCGCCGCCGATCGCGCGCGGCATCGCCGCGCAGCCAGGCGAGCCCGCCGCTCGCCGCCAGCAGCGCCGCGCCGACCGGCTGGCGACGCCCCAGCAGGGCGAGGGCGATCGCCGCCGCCACCGCCGGCACCGCGCCCGCCTTCGGCAGGCCGGCGCGCGCCGCGAGCCCGCCGGCAAGCCGCACGGCCGCATAGTCCCGGCGCAGCGACGGCGCAGCGCCACCGCGGCCCGACCAGTCCGGCGCAGCCGGCGGCGCCCCGCCTTCCTGCTCGGCCACCCCATCGCCCGCCGGCAGCGCTTCCTCCGCGCCGCGCTCGATTTCCTGCGCCGCCTGACATTCCAGCTCCGAATTGAGCTCGGCGCCGAGCAGCAGGACATAGGCCGACAGATAGAGCCAGGTGAGCAGCACGATCACGGCGCTGAGCGAGCCATAGGTCGCGCCATAATCGCCGAAATTGGCGGCATAGAGGCCGAAGCCCAGCGTCAGCAGCAGCCAGAGCAGCGCGGCGCCGAGCGAGCCGGGGGTCAGCCACGCCCAGCGCGCGCGGGCGCGGTCCGGCCCGTAACGGTAGATGGTCGCGATGCCGGCGGCGCCCGCAAGGGTCATCACCGCATAGATCGCGATCTTGCCGAGCGCGAGCAGCCAGCCCGGAAGATCGGGCAGCAGCGCTTCGAGATGGCCGAGCGCGGCGACGGCGAACAGCGCGACCGTCATGACGAGGACGACGGCCGCGGTGATCAGCAGCGCCTGCAGCGTGAGATAGACCAGGCTGCGCCGCTCCGCCTCCTCATAGGCGATGTTGAGCGCCGTCACGATCGCCGCGGCGCCGTTGCGCGCGCCGAAGAAGGCGATGGCGAGCGCGAGAAGCAGGCCGAACCCCTTCTTGTCCGCCGAGGTGCGCACGACGTTCATCAGCTGCTCGCCCACCAGCCGCGCCGCATCGTCCGGCATGACGGCGGTGAGCGAGCGCATGTGGCGGATCACCGTCCCCGGATCGGCGATCAGCCCGTAGCAGAGCACCACCGCGGCGAGCAGCGGCACGAGCGCCAGAAAGGCATAGAAGGCGACGCCCGCGGCGATGAGGCCGATATTGTCCTGCGAGGCCTCGCTCCATGTCCGCGCCAGCACCGGCCGCCAGGCAAGGCGTAGCAGCTTCCACGGGGTGATCGCATCGCGTCCGGGCGCGTCTGTGCTGGTCATGGCCGGTCCCTGTTGCCCTAGCGTCAGAGACGCGGCTGCAAGCGAGGCGTTCCCTGGGCGGCCTCTGCCTGTCCGGTCAGATCGCGGGCACCGGATCGAACACCGACCATCCGGTGCGCTGGACAAGCCGCTCCAGCGCCACCGCGCCGAGCTTCGAGTTTCCCCGCTCGTTGAGCCCCGGCGACCAGACGGCGATCGAGGCGCGGCCCGGCGCGATCGCCAATATGCCGCCGCCGACGCCCGACTTGCCCGGCAGGCCGACGCGGAAGGCGAACTCGCCCGAGCCGTCATAATGGCCGCACATCATCATCAGCGCGTTGATCCGCCGCGCGCGGGCCGCGGGGACGATCCGGCCGCCGCCGGGCAGGCGGCCCTGCATCATCAGATAGCGCCCCGCCAGGGCGAGCTGGCGGCAGCTCATCGCGATCGCGCACTGGTGGAAATAGACGCCGAGCACATGCTCGGCGGGATGATGGAGGTTGCCGAAGGCGCGCATATAGTTGGCGAGCGCCATGTTGCGGAAGCCGGTCGCCTGCTCGGCGCGCGCCACCGCCTCGTCGATCAGGATGCCTTCGTCCCCGGCGAGGGCGCGCACGAAGCGCAGTATCTCGCCGATCGCCTCGCGCGGGGCATGGCCGGCGAGGATCACGTCGTCCACCACGATCGCGCCGGCATTGATGAAGGGATTGCGCGGGATGCCGCTCTCCGTCTCGAGCTGGACGATCGAGTTGAACGCGCTGCCCGAAGGCTCGCGCCCCACGCGCTTCCACAGCGCATCGCCCGCCTTGCCGAGGGCGAGGGTGAGCGCGAACACCTTCGAGACGCTCTGGATCGAGAAGGGCGTCTCGGCATCGCCGGCGAGATGGCAGGCGCCGTCCGCCTCCACCACCGCGATACCGAAATGCGCGGGATCGACATGGGCGAGCGGCGGGATATAGCCGGCGACGGCGCCGCGATCCTCGATCGCCGCCATCTCCGCAGCGATTTCGCCGATGATGCCCCCGATATCGGTCATGGCCGCTGGGTATAGGACGGCGGGCTGCGGGCGCAATCCGTCCCCCCTCCTTTGGCAAGGGAGGGGAGAGGTTCAGGCGTCGGCCAGGATCATGTCAGCGGCCTTTTCCGCGATCATGAAGGTGGCCGCGTTGGTGTTCCCGCTGACGATCGTCGGCATCACCGAGGCATCAACCACGCGCAGGCCGGCGATGCCGCGCAGCCTCAGCCGGGCATCGACCACCGCCAGCGGATCGCCGTCGACGCCCATCCGGCAGCTGCCGACCGGGTGGAAGATGGTGGAGGCGTTGTCGCGCGCCCAGGCGTCGATCGCCGCATCGCTCTCGGCGGCGCCGCCGGGCTCGAGCTCCGCGATGCGGAAGGGGGCGAGGGCGGGCTGGTTGCCGATGCGCCGCGCCAGGCGCACCGCCTCGCGCAGCACCGCGACATCGCCCGGCGTGGCGAGATGGTTCGGCCGGATCACCGGCGGGGCGAAGGGATCGGCGGAGGAGACGTCCACCTCGCCCCGGCTCTCGGGATGCAGCGGCACCACGTCGATCGAGAAGCCGTCAATCGGCAGCATGCCTTTCTGGCCGTGGTTGATCATGATGCCGGGAACGAACTGGACCTGGATGTCCGGCCGGTCGAGCCCGTCGCGGCTGCGCGCGAAGCCGCCGGCTTCCAGCGAGTTCTCCGCGCCGAGCCCGCCGCGCGTCACGAGGTACCGCAGCCCGATCAGTGGCCGGCGCCAGCCCTTGGTCTTTGAATAGAGCGAGGGCCGGCCGCTCGACCAGGTGACCGCGACATCGACATGATCCTGCAGGTTGCGCCCGACGCCCGGCAGCGCGTGGCGCGGCGCGATCCCCGCCGCGGCCAGCCGCTCGGGATCGCCGATGCCGGAGAGCATGAGGATGTGCGGCGACTGGAAGGCGCCGGCGCACAGGATCACCTCGCGCCCCGCGCGCACGATGCGCACCGGCGCGCCCGGCGCCGCGGCATAGCGGACCGAAACCGCCCGCCCCCCGTCGAGGCCGATCGCGGTGACGTGCGCGCCCGTCTCGACCCGCAGGTTGGCGCGGCGGAGCGCCGGCTTCAGGAAGGCGCTGAGCGCGCCGGAGCGCCGGCCGCCGCGGATGTTGAGCTGATAGCGGCCGAAGCCCTCCTGCGAGGCGCCGTTGAAATCCGGATTATAGGGGTAGCCGGCCTGGCAGGCGGCATCGATGAACGCCTGGTAGACCGGATCGCGCGAGCGGCCGAAATCGACGTGGAGCTCCCCTTCCGTGCCGTGCCATTCATCCGCGCCGGCCGCGCAATGCTCGGACCGGCGGAAATAGGGCAGCACATCGGCATAGCCCCAGCCCGGTAGGCCCATCTGCCGCCACTGATCGAAATCGCGCGCATTGCCGCGTACATAGAGCATGCCGTTGATCGAGGAGGAGCCGCCGAGCCCCTTGCCGCGCGCGAGGAAGATCGGCCGGCCGCCGAAGCCCGGCACGCTTTCTGATTCGAAGCCCCAGTTGGAGGCGTTGCGGCCCGCCGACAGCACGCCGACGCCGGCCGGCATCGAGACGAGCAGGCCCGCGTTGCGGCCGCCCGCCTCGAGCAGCAGCACGCGATGCCGCCCGTTCGCGGTCAGCCGGTTGGCCAGCACGCAGCCCGCCGAACCGGCGCCGATGATCACATAGTCGACACCCTCGTCGTCCATGATGCCGCCCCGCTTGCGATCAGGCGGCCGCGGGCACCTTCCCCGCCCAGACCATCGAGGGGCCGGTGGTATCGACATCCTCCGCGCCGTGGATGCCGAGCGCCTCGCGCGCCTCGGCCAGCGGCAGATGGAAGACGGGCTCATATTTGAACAGGAAGATGGGGCCGGAGGCGTGGCCGACACGCATGCCACGCTCGATCGCATTCTGGCAGGTCGGCCAGACGGTCGGGTAATGGAGCATCGTGCGCACCGTGTAGCGCAGGGTGACGCACATCGATATAACCGACAGCTCGCCGGCGAGCTCCGGGCTCAGATGCTTGAATTGGTTGGTGATGCGGCACCAGGCGGGCACCAGCTCGCCCATATAGTTGAAGTCGCCGCCGGTCAGGATATGCTCCAGATCGTGGGTCTGGCCCGAGCGGTAGTTGAAATATTCGAGCTGCGTCTTGGGCTTGGGCAGATCATAGATCACGACCTCGAAGTTCTTCTCGATCACGTCGCGATAGAAGATGTTGCCCAGCGTGCCCGGCGCGAACTGCTTGAAATAGTCCGCATCGTAGGTGGAGAGATAGCCCTCCTCGAACCAGGCATCGAGCGCCGGATTCTTCTTGCGCTCGGCATGGAACAGCTCCTCGATCCGGTCGAGATCCTGGATCTCCTTCAGTATCTCGACGATCGGATACATCTCCGCCTGCGCCGGCACGTCCGGCCCGTTGCGCTTCAGCGTGATGTTCGCGATCCAATCGCGCATGCGCGGATGGTTCAGATATTTGGACGAGCTGATCAGCACCGAGCTTTCGGTGGTGAGCTGGGTCACGCCGCGCAGCAGATAGGGCACGTCGTTCATGCTGCGATCTCCAGCGCGTGCTTGTTCATCCTCTCAGACTCCTTGCCATGCGAATCTGACACATGTGTCAGTCTCCCGGACCCCATAGGCCGGACGGTCCGGGCCTGGCAAGATGCGTCGGATGGAAGAGTTTGTCGCGGGCCGGAACCCGTCATCCTGACTTTCGTCGGGATGACGGAAGAATGTCTCAGCCGGTGCAGGCGGCGATCGTCCAGTGCCAGTCGTCACCGGGGCCGCGCTCGAAGCCGATGTCGGCGGCGATGTCGTCGAGCTGCCAGTCGAGATAGTCTTCCCAATCGTACATCAGCAGCGGCTTCTTCAGCCGCCGGCCGAGCGCGACGCCGCGCTCCATCGCCTCGAGGATGACCGGCAGCGCGGCGGGATAATGGAGCGAGACGCGCTTGTAGCTCGCCGACGAGACCCAGACATTGTGGGCGTTCATGAACTGGGCGAGATCCGGGCTGAAATAGCTGGCCATGGCGGTGACGTTGGCCATGGAGAGCGCCATCTCGCCGGCGCTGTTGGGGCCATAGCCCGTCACCATATGCTCAATGTCGTGGAGCGCGGTGCGCCGTTTCAGGATATAGTCGAAATCATTCTGCGGCACCTCGTCCTTCTTCATGAACTCGATCTCATAGCCCTTGGCCATGAATTCGCGGATCGCGGCGCCGAGCGTGCCGGGCGCATAATGGCCCATCTCCTCGGCGCGATAGGAGCTGAGCCGGCGGGCGTCGACCCAGGCCGCGAACTCCGGATTCTTCGCCTTCTCCTCCGCGATCAGCTTCATCGCGGCGGGAAAGTCGGTCACCTCGGCGATCGCGCGCACCATCATCGGGATTGTAGGTCGGCGGCAGATCATGGCCGTGGCGGCGCAGCGCATGCTGGGCATAGGCATCGCGATAATAGGGATTGTTGAGATATTTGGAGTTGGAGATCAGCACGCTCGACGTCGCGGGCTCGACATCGCCCTGCATGTAGCGCGCCTCCTCGGCCTTGATCGCGGGCCGGGCGGCGGACGGCGCGGCCGCGACCTCCAGCGGCTCGGCATCGGCGGCGGCGGTGGATACGAGCTCTTCCATGGCATCTCTCCCCATATCGGCTTCACGTCGTTTACACCCTGTGCACGACATTGCAAAGCCCGGCCGGGCATGCGCCGCGCCGGACGAGCGCTCGACTCCGCCGGGCCGGCCCGCCTATGGGACGGACGGACAGGCCGGAGGAGAGCGCCGTGACCTACTGCGTCGGCATGCTGCCCGAATCGGGGCTGGTGATGATCGCGGACACCCGCACCAACGCCGGGGTCGACAACATCTCCACTTATCGCAAGCTCCACATCCTCGCCGAGGACGAGGAGCGGATCATCGCCGTCTGCACCGCGGGCAACCTCTCGATCACCCAGGCCATGCTCTCGATGCTGGCCGAAGGCCTGCCGGCCGAGGAGGAAGGCGAGCCGCCGCGCACGCTCGCAGAGGTGCCGACCATGTTCCGCGCGGCGCAGCTCGTCAGCGAGGCCTCCATCGAGGCGCACCGCGCCGCCGCGCCGGCGCTCGACGGGAGCGGCATCGATCCGTCCACCTCGCTGCTGCTCGGCGGGCGGATCGGCGCGGGGCCGCTCGAGCTCTTCCTGATCTATTCGCAGGGCAATTTCATCCAGTGCCGACCGGACACGCCCTTCCTGCAGATCGGCCACACCATGTACGGCAAGCC
>Ga0180222_1001289_pt1 | contig 27201 bp, 25 predicted proteins | sample eDN5th37CKraftOP_FD_151336 | JGI IMG/M metagenome (GOLD analysis project Ga0180222, IMG submission 151336) | Enriched Organic Plus compost microbial communities from Emeryville, California, USA - eDNA 5th pass 37_C Kraft OP (version 2) (version 2) ...
CCGCGCCGCGAGGTCGTGCGCTCGGCGGGAAGCCGTGCACTCGGCACGCCGGTGCTCTAGTGCTGCAGCTCTGTGCCCGCCGCCCCACACCGCAGCACACCGCGCCTCGTGCGCCCACCCGCACCGTCACGGCGAGGGCACGAGGTGGCGTCGAGTGGACGACATCCCCGCGCCGCGAAGTCGTGCGCTCGGCGGGAAGCCGTGCATTCGGCACGCAGGTGCGCTCCGGTGCTGCAGCTCTCCGGCCGCCGGAGCGCGGTGCGCGGAACACGCCTCGCGCTGCGCACCATCACCGCGAGTGCACGAGGTGGCGCCGAGTGGACGACATCCCCGCGCGGCGAGGTCGTGCGCTCGGCGGGAAGCCGTGCACTCGGCGAGGTACCGGCAGGTACGTGAGGCTCCGCTAGGCGGGGAGCGGCTCGCGCAGGAGGGCCTTCGCGGAGGTCGTGCGGCGCCGCGCGACGGCGAGTGTCGTGGCCGTGATCGCGAGGAGCGTCCAGATGATGAGGCCCGCGACGCCGGCTCCCACGCCGCCCGCCGAGGTCAGGACCCCGACCATCGCGCTGTACGCGGGGGAGGTGGGCATGATCGCGGCGATCGAGGACAGGATGCCGGGGGCCGTCGAGACGATCCCCGTCGCCACCGCGAGCACGCCCACGAGGGCGGCGATCCACCGGCCGGCTCCGCCGAACACCGCGACCAGCGCCTGGTTGACCGCGGCGAACGCGATGCCCGCGAGCACGCACAGCGCCGCGAAGCCCCACCACGTGCCGGCGTCGTATCCGGCGGCGAGCTGCACCACGACGGCCACGAGCACGCCCTGCACGGCGCCGATCGCGGCGGCCGGCCACAGCGACTGCAGCGCGAGCAGCGGCGACGAGCGGCGCGAGGTCAGCGTGCGCCGCGACACGGCCTGCAGCGCGATGAACGACGCGATGCCGCCGAACCACAGCGCGAGCATGGCCAGCAGCGGCACGGCCGAGGCGCCGAAGAGGTAGTTGCCGATGCCCTTCGCGGCGACGGGGTCGGAGAGCACCGACGCGAGGTTGGTCGCCTCGGCGTCGTCGTAGGACGGCACCGACTCCGCCGCGGTGTGTATGCCCCCGGCGAGCTCGCCGGTGCCGTCGGCGAGCTGTGAGACGCCGTCGGCGAGGCTCTGCGCTCCCGTGGACAGCTGGGTCGCGCCGTCGCCGAGCTGCGCGGCGCCGGTGGAGAGCTGGGCGGCGCCGGACTGCGACTGCGTGAGACCGCCCGCGATCTGGTTGAGCCCGGACTGCAGCGAGGAGGCGCCGCCGGCGAGCTTGTCGATGCCGGCCGCGGTCTTGCCGAGACCGTCCTTGACGCCGCCCGCGTATCCCGCCGCGTAGCCGGCACTGGTCGCCGAGTCGGTGATGCCGCCGGCGAGCGAGCCGAGCGCGGTGCACACCGCGACCTGCTCGGAGGTGGTCGGCGCCGTGCACTGGTAGGTGGCCATGAGCGCCTGGTAGTCCGTGGCGAGGGCCTTCGTGTCGGCGGCGGCCTGCGTGGCGTACTTCGACGCCGTCGCGGCGGCTCCGCCGAGCGTACCCTCCTTCGTCGAGGTGAGCTGGTTCGAGACCTGGTTGAGGCCGCTCACGAGCTGTCCCGCGCCCGATGCCGAGGACTTCGCGCCGTCGGCGAGCTTGCCCAGTCCGCTCGCGAGCGTCGCCGCTCCGCTGGACAGGCTGTCGGCGCCGGTCGCGAGCTGCGCGGCCCCGTCGGGGAGCTGCGCCGCGCCGTCGGCGGCCTCGCGGGCGCCGGAGGCGAGCTGGTCGGCGCCGTCGGCGGCCTCCCCGAGCTTCGTGCCGAGGGTCGTGAAGCCCACGAACACGTTCTCGAGGTACGTCTTCGACAGCGTCTGCCCGAACACCGCGGCGGCGGTCTGCGTGATGGTGGCGGTGATGGCGTCGTCGACGACGAGCGCGTCCGGCGCCGTCTCGACCTCGATGGTCGCCTGCTCCGCCTTCGCGCCGTCGGTCGCCGAAGTCGCCGCCGCCGAGAAGCCCTCCGGGATCGTCACGACCGCGGCGTACGTGCCGTCGGCGAGGCCGTCGGCGGCGTCCTCGGCGTTCGAGATGACCCAGTGGAGGTTGCTGGGCACGTCGTCGGAGCCGTCGACGAGACCGGCGGTGAGCTGACGTCCGAGCGGGACCAGCTGGCCGTCGAGCGTGACGGCCTCGTCCTCGTTCACGATGGCCGCCGAGACCGAGTCGAGGCGGTCGACGGGGTTGTAGAGGGCGCTCACGAGGATGCCGCCGATGATGACCGGCAGCAGCAGGACGCCGAGCAGCGTCAGCCATGTGACCGGGCGCCGCGAGCGGGCGCGTTCGATGGGGAGAGTCATGCGATCACCTCGGTGGAAGGGGCGGACGCGGCGGGACCCGTGGAGAGGGCCGCGCGTCGGCGGGAGGGGGAGACGTCGAGGACGGATGCCGCGCCGCGGCCGGCTTCGGCCAGCACCTGCTGCGCGGCGGCGACGTCGGCGGCGGAGGCGACGATCGTGACGGTCCCCGCGGCGGCGGCATCGCGCAGGACCGCGGCCACCTGGTCGCGCTGGGCGGCGGTCGCGGTGTCGAGACCGTCGATGACGAGCGCGCCGCCGCGCGTGCCGAGCGCACGTCGCACCTCCTCCGCGGGGTCGGCGGCGCCCTCGAGCAGCGCGACGCCGACGTGGGCGCGCACCCATGCGCCGCGTCCGGGCAGCAGGTGTCCGCGCACGCGCAGGCGGCCGCCGGTCGGGTCCATGCGCCCCGCGAGGGTGAGGAGGAGGGCGCGCGCCGAGCGCGGATCCGCCGAGGTCACGACGAGCGACTCGCCGGGCTCGACGCGCAGCGCGACGTCCGCGTACAGCTCGCGGTCGGCGTCGGCGAGCGTCAGGCCCTCCGCGACGACGACGGCGGTCGTGTCCGGCTCGGGCCATTCTGCGAGCGACAGCTCGCGCTCGACCGCCTCGCCCTCGATGTCGAAGTGCGGGAGCACGCGCTCCAGCCATGCGGGCATCCACCACGCCTTGTCGCCGAGGAGCGCCATGACGGCGGGCACGAGGGTCATGCGCACGAGGAACGCGTCGATCGCGATGCCCGCCGCGAGACCGAGGGCGATCGGCTTGAGCGACGTGTCGCCCTCGGGGACGAACGCCGCGAAGACGGCGAACATGATGACGGCCGCGGCGGTGACGACCCGGGCCGACGCCGTGAAGCCCGAGCGCACCGCGCCGACGGCGATCGCGCGCGGCGTGCGGCGCTGCCCGGCCGGCAGGCGGCCCTCGTCGCGGCGGCCGTGGACGAAGTCCTCCCGCATGCGCGACACGAGGAACACCTGGTAGTCCATCGCGAGGCCGAACAGGACGCCCATGAGGATGATCGGCATGAAGCTGATGATCGGACCGACCTTCGTGACGTTCAGGAGGTCGGCGCCGAAGCCGTGGATGAACACCGCCGACACGATGCCGAACGCCGCGGCCACGGACAGCAGGTAGCCGGCGGCCGCGAGCACGGGCACCCAGATCGAGCGGAAGACGATCGTGAGGAGGATGAGCGACAGCCCGACCACGAAGATGGCGAACGGCGCGAGCGCGCCCCCGAGGCGGTCGGAGATGTCGATCTGCACGGCCGTGAAGCCGGTCACGGTGAGGTCGACCCCGTATTCGTCGAGCAGCCGGTCGTGCTGCGCGCGCAGCTCGCGGACGAGGTCCGCCGTGGCGGGGTCGTCGGGCCCGGTCGTCGGGACGAGCTGGACGATGCCGGTGTCGGCGGTCTCGTTGGGCGTCGCGAGGGTGACGGTCTCGACGCCGGGCAGCTTCTCGATCTCGTCGCCGAGGTCCTCCATGAGGGTCAGCGGGTCGTCGGACGTGACGATCGTGCCGGTGAGGATGATCGGGCCGTTGAAGCCGGGGCCGAAGTGCTCGGAGACGAGGTCGTACGACACGCGCGCCTGGCTCGACGTCGGCTGCATGCCCGCGTTCGGCAGCGACAGCGCGAGGCTGGTGGCGGGGATCGCGGTGAGCCCCAGGGCGGCGACCACCGCGACGCTCGTGACGATGGGGTGCTTCGTGATGAGGCCGACCCAGCGGGAGGCGAAGCCGCGCCGCTCGGGTGCCGGCGCGGCATCCGTCTCGTCGTCGTCGGCGGGGGCGTCTGCGCGGCGACGCCAGCCCACGACGTGCCCCTTGAGGAAGCCGAGGAACGCGGGCGTGAGCGTGATGGCGACGAGCACCGCGATGGCGACCGCGACGGCCGCGGCGATGCCCATCGTGGTGAGGAACGGGATGTTGGCGAACGCGAGGCCGATGAGGGCGACGAGCACCGTCATGCCGGCGAACACGACGGCGGACCCCGCCGTGCCGGTCGCGCGGGCCGCGGACTCCTCGGGGTCGACGCCCGCCCGCACCTGGTCCTGATGTCGCGCGGCGATGAACAGCGCGTAGTCGATGCCGACCGCGAGTCCGAGCATGATCGCCAGGAGCGGAGTCGTGGACGACACGGTGGCGAACGCCGTGGACACGTAGATGAGCGCGACCGCGAGGCCGACGCCGATGATGGCACTCGCGAGCGGGAACCAGGCGACGCGGAACGAGCGGAACGTCACGATGAGGACGAACAGCGCGATGAGCACGCCCACCGCCTCGGTGAGGGACAGGCTCGGGACGGATGTCGAGAACAGCTCGCCGCCGACGGCGACCTGCGTGCCCTCGGGGAGGTCGGCGCGGAGGTCCTGCGCGATGGTGTCGAGGTCGGTCTTCGTCTGGTCCGGCACGTCGGTGGACTGGCCGTCGAACTGCAGCCGCACGATCGCGGCGGTGTCGTCGTCGGAGACGAGTCCGGTCACCAGGTCGTCGAACGGGTCGGTGACGGCGAGGACACCGTCGAGGTCCTCGATGCGGTCGATCGCGTCATGGATCGCGGTCGTGAAGTCCTCGTCCTCGACCGACTGGCCGTCGGGCGCGACGATGACGTACTGCGCGCTGGTGCCGCTCGCCTGCGGGAACGTGCGGCTCAGCTGCTGGAGACCGGCCTCGGACTCGGTGCCGGGGATCGAGAACGCGTTGTCCGTGCCCTTCATGAACATGAGGACGCCGCCGCCGGCGATGCCGAGCAGCACGAGCCAGGTGACGAGGACGCGCCACGGGTGCCTGTACGACCAGCGTCCGAGCGAGTACAGCAGGGTGGACACGGTGCCTCCATGACAAGACGAGGAATGGTTCGATACACCGTTGTATCCGATACACCAATGTATCGTAGAGGAACAGGGCGGCCCCAAGCTGTGGCTTGCGTGTGAGAATCGCAGGGGGCCGCGAGCGGAGAGGAGCAGAGCGTGACCGATACGACGACGGCACCCGCCGTGCGCGGTCGCGGGCGCACGCGTGCGCGGCTGCTCGAGGCCGCCGCCGAGGTGTTCGCCGAGGTCGGCCTGGATGCGGCATCCGTCGAGGCGATCTGCGATCGCGCCGGCTTCACGCGCGGAGCGTTCTACTCCAACTTCGGGTCGAAGGAGGAGCTCATGCTCGAGCTCACGACCCAGTTCGCCGAGCAGAAGCTCGAGCAGGTCACCGAGCGCGTGCGCGAGCTCGAGGCGACGGGGGAGCCGCTCACCGCGACGGAGCTCGTGCAGCGCATCCTCGACGTCGCGATCGACCGCCGCGCCGGCATCCTCCTCACGAGCGAGATCCGCACGCGCGCGATGCGCGACCCGGTGCTCGCGCAGACCTACCTCGCGTGGCAGCAGGGCCTGACCGACCGGGTCAGCGGTGTGATCGCCGAGCTCACCGGCACCTACGGGCTGCGCCCGCGCCTCCCGGAGAACGACATCGCCCGCATCATCCTGCAGACGTGGGAGGACACCTCCGCCTACGCGGTCATCGCGGGGCTCGACTTCGAGGCCATGTGCACGCTCGTCAACGAGCGGACCGCGCAGCTGGCGACGGCGCTCGTCGACCCCGCGTAGCCCGGGTCAGGCGGCGGAAGCCGCGAGCACGGCGTGACACCGCGCGAGGCGGTCGAGCCACCATGCCCGGCGCTCGTCGGATGCCGCGAGCTCGCGCAGGCGCGAGGCCGACGGAGTGACGCGCCCGACCGGCAGGGCGCCGTCCGCCGGAGCAAGCGGCGGGTCGGCGACATCCGCCGTGAACAGCGACGACGTCCCGAGTCCGCAGTCGAAGTCGAGGTCGGGAAGAGCGGATGCCAGGGCGACGCCCATCGCGAGGCCGATCGAGGTGTCGAGGGCGCTGGAGACGACGCACGGCAGCCCGGCGTCCGCGGCGATCTCGAGGGCGCGGTGCACGCCGCCGAGCGGCTGCGCCTTGATGACGAGGATGTCTGCGGCGCCTGCGCGTGCGACCGCGAGCGGGTCGGACGCCTTGCGCACGCTCTCGTCGGCGGCGATCGGGACGCCCATGTAGCGGACGCGGCGGCGCAGCTCGGCGAGGTCGGCGAGGGCGAGGCACGGCTGCTCGACGTACTCGAGGTCGAACTCGGCGAGCGCGTGCACGGCGTGCTCGGCCTCGTCGACGTTCCACGCGCCGTTCGCGTCGACGCGGACGCGACCCTCGGGGCCGAGGGCCTCCCGCACCGCACGGACTCGCGCGACGTCGTCGGCGAGGGTCTGGCCGGGCTCGGCGACCTTGACCTTGGCGGTGCGGCATCCGGAGAACCGGGCCAGCACCGCCGGCACGTCCGCCGCGGGCACCGCCGGCACGGTCGCGTTGACTCCGATGCCGTCACGCCGCGGCGCGGGCGCGGGCCGCCAGCCGAAGTCGATCGCCCCCGCGAGCCAGGTCGCCGCCTCCCGGTCGTCGTACTCCATGAAGGGCGAGAACTCGGTCCAGCCCTCCGGGCCCTCCAAGAGCAGCGCCTCGCGCACCGTGACGCCGCGGAAGCGCCGCGCCATCGGCAGGGCGACCACGTGCGCGCTCTCGCGCAGCTCGGCGAGGGCGGGCAGTTCCAGATCGGTCACGGTTCCATCATGGCCCCCTCCGATGTCGTGGCCGATCCCTAAGATGGCGCCATGGCCGACGAGGCGGTGCGCGTCGCGATCCCGCCGCGCGGGACGCCTGCCCTGCGCGCCTGGTGGCTGCGTCTGCTGGCGACCGCGCTCCTGCCCGGCTTCGCCGTCGCGATGGGGATCATGAGCATCCGCGCCCTCGACCTCGCCGCGGCCGAAGGGGCACCCTGGGGCGACCTCGCAGGGTGGTTCACGACGGGGCTCATCGCGGCCGGCATCCTGGGCGTGGTGTGCGTCTTCGACAAGCGCACGCGGGTCGTCGGGTTCTTCGCGATCGCGATCGCGATCTTCGTGAACCCCATCACGTTCGCGCTCATCCTCGGTGCGTGGGGGCTCGCATGACTGTCCTGACCGGCCCCGAGGCGCCGACCGCCGCGACCGCACGCCGCGCGTCGGCGTGGCCCCCGTTCGTCGCGGCGGCGATCGTCGCCGTCCTCGCCGCCGTCGGCGCGCTGCTGCGGTGGCCGACAGCGGTCGGCGTCGTGCTCATGGTCGCGGCCGTCGCGGTCACGGTGTGGGCGACGTGGATCGCCGTGCGTCGTCCCAGCCTCGTCGTCGCGCCGCTCGCGGTGTGCCTCGTCGCGATCGGCAATCCGCTCGCGCTGGGCGGCATGGCGGTGAATCTCGAGGCGCATGCGGGCGTCATCACCGTGCGCACCGAGGGCGGCTTCGGGCTCGTCTTCTGGAAGCAGTACCCGGGCGTCGCCGGCTGGACCGCACCGCCCGACCCGCAACCGGTCGACACGGTCGCCTTCGCCTCGATGGTGCAGGCGGCGGTGCGGTCGGTCGTCGACTCCACGACGACGGCGTTCGGCCTCACGTGGACCGTCGAGTCCGGGCCGTCCGGCCTCCAGCCGCTGCCCAACGGGTACGGCGGGGAGTCGCTGTTCGACCGCGTCGACTCGGCGCTCTGGCACACGTCCCTCGACGGATCCGTCGCGGCTCGCACGGCGCTGCTCGAGGCGGCCCGCGCCGCGGCGGAGACACTGCAGCTCGGCGACGAGACCGTGAGCGGCGATCCTGCGACGGGCACCGGCACGGTGGCGTGGTCGGATTCCGGCGGCGTGTTGACCCTGGAGCTCGTCGACGACGCCGTGACGGTGGGGTACTCCGGAGGCCCGTTCCTGAAGAGCACGGCCCTGCCCGGCGAGCTCGCACAGCGCCTCGCGGCGTTCCGGGGGCTCACTCCGCCGGAGCCGCTCGTCCAGCCCGACATCCCGACGCGCTGAGCCGCGGCATCCGCCGTCCCCGCCGCGTGTCGGACCGGGGCACGCGATCGGGCGCGGGTGCGGCCCGGAACCAGCAATGTGCGTTTGACTATAGTGTGCGTCACACAGTAATGTGATCGTCATGACCGAAGACGACCTCCTCGAGACGCACCTGCAGGAGCTGCGGCGCGGCACCGTCGTGCTCGCGTGTCTGCGGCTGCTCGCCCAGCCCGGGTACGGCTACGGCCTGCTCGAGGATCTCGAGCGACACGGCTTCTCGACCGATGCCAACACGCTCTACCCGCTCCTGCGCCGCCTCGAGAAGCAGGGGTACCTCACCAGCGAGTGGAACACCGACGAGGCGCGGCCCCGCAAGTTCTACCGCACCAGCGCCGCGGGCCTCCGGCTCGCCGCTGCACTGACCCACGAGTCCCGCGCGATCGCCGCCGCGATCGACGCCCTTCCGGAGGAGGACTGACATGGATGCGTCCACCCTGACTGAGCGCTACGTCGCCGCTGCGCTGCGCACCGTCCCCGAGCACCAGCGCGCCGACATCGGCGAGGAGCTGCGCGGCTCCATCGCCGACCAGATCGACGCGCGCGTCGAAGGCGGCGAGGAACGCGATGCCGCCGAGCGCGCCGTCCTCACCGACCTCGGCGACCCCGACAAGCTCGCCGCCGACTACCTCGATCGGCCGCTGTGGCTCGTCGGCCCCCGCTACTACCTCGACTGGCTGCGGCTGCTCAAGGTGCTGCTGTGGATCGTCCCGCTGTGCGCCGCCTTCGGCGTGACCCTCGGGCAGGTGCTCACCGGGGCGACCCCGGGTGAGGGGATCGGCGCCGTCGTGAGCGTCGTGCTCGCGGTCATCGTGCACGTGTGCTTCTGGGTGACGCTCGTCTTCTTCATCCTCGAGCGGACCGGCCACCAGACGACGGACCCGACGCCGTGGACCCCGGACCGGCTCCCCGAGCCGCGCGCGACCGGTGCGAAGTTCGTCGATCTGGTGTGCGCGCTGATCATCCTCGCCGTCGTCGCGGGCGCCATCGTGTGGGACCAGCTGCTCGGGCTCGTCCGCCTCGGCGGCGAGTGGATGCCGGCGCTCGACCCGCGGCTGTGGCCGTGGTGGATCGCGGGGCTGTTCGTCCTCATGGCGGCGGAGGCGATCCTCGCCGTCGTCGTCTACGCGCGCCGGTCGTGGACCCTCGGCACCGCCATCGTGAAGGCCGTCCTCAACATCCTCATCGCGGTTCCCGCGCTGTGGCTGCTGTGGGACCAGCGGCTCATCAACCCTGAGGTGCTCTCGAGGCTGTCCGACCTCGCCGGCGAGACGGTGTTCGGCCCTGCGGGGATCGTGGTCGTCATCATCGGCCTCGCGATCGCGGTCGTCGCCGTGTGGGACACGATCGACGGCTTCCTCAAGGCCCGCCGCAGCCGCTGAGCAGGCCACCGGATGCCGGGCCCGCGCGCCGGGCCCGGCATCCGGCGTTCTAGGCTGAAGCCATGCTTCTCGACACCCCCGTGCGCCTCGGCGTGCAGCTGGAGCCCCAGCACGTCCCGTACGCCGGCATCCGCGACGCCGTCCTCCGTCTCGAGGACATGGGCGTCGACATCCTCTTCAACTGGGACCACTTCTTCCCGCTGTCGGGGGATCCGGACGGCCTGCACTTCGAGGCGTGGACGATGCTGGGCGCGTGGGCCGAGCAGACCGAGCGGGTCGAGTTCGGCTCGCTCGTCAACTGCAACAGCTACCGCAACGCCGACCTGCAGGCCGACATGGCCCGCACGCTCGACCACATCTCCGCGAAGGACGGCGTCGGCCGGTTCGTCTTCGGCACCGGCTCCGGCTGGTTCCAGCGCGACTACGACGAGTACGGCTACGAGTTCGGCACCGCCGGATCGCGTCTCGACGACCTCGCCGAGGGGCTCGCGCGCGTGGAGGCGCGGTGGGAGAAACTCAACCCGGCGCCGACGCGCCGCATCCCCATCATGATCGGGGGCAAGGGAGAGCAGAAGACGCTGCGACTCGTCGCCCGCCACGCGGACATCTGGCACAGCTTCGTGCGCGCGGAGGAGATCCCGCACAAGATCGAGGTCATCGAGGAGTGGGGGCGCACCGAGGGCCGCGACACCTCCGGCATCGTGATCTCCAACGAGCTCAAGCGCCGCACCCCGGAGACCGCCGACGAGCTGTACGCCGCGGGCGTGCGCCTGTTCACGCTCGGCTTCGAGGGTCCCGACTTCGACTACGACCTGGTGCGCTCGTGGCTGCGCTGGCGCGACGGCAAGAACGCGTGACATGAGCGTCTCCGAGCTGTTCGACGACGCCGAATGGACCCTCGCCCCCGGCGGCGAGGAGTACACCGACATCACCGCGCACGTCTCGAACGACGGCCGCATCGCGCGCATCGCGTTCGACCGTCCGGAGGTGCGCAACGCGTTCCGGCCGCACACGGTCGACGAGCTCTATCGCGCGCTCGACGTCGCGCGGCAGGATCCGAAGATCGGCGTGATCCTGCTCACCGGCAACGGTCCGAGCCCCAAGGACGGCGGCTGGGCGTTCTGCTCCGGGGGTGACCAGCGCATCCGCGGGCGCGACGGCTACAAGTACTCCGAGACGGACACCGTCACCGACCCGGCCCGCGCGGGGCGCCTGCACATCCTCGAGGTGCAGCGCCTCATCCGCTTCATGCCGAAGGTCGTCATCGCCGTCGTGCCGGGCTGGGCCGCCGGCGGCGGGCACTCCCTCCACGTCGTGTGCGACCTCACGATCGCCAGCGACGAGCACGGTCGCTTCAAGCAGACGGATGCGGATGTCGGATCGTTCGACGCCGGATACGGATCGGCGTACTTCGCGCGGCAGATCGGCCAGAAGCTCGCGCGCGAGGTGTTCTTCCTCGCCGAGGAGTACTCCGCACGTCGCGCCTACGAGATGGGCGCGGTGAACCGGGTCGTGCCGCACGCCGAGCTCGAGCGGGAGGCAGTGGCCATGGCGCGGACGATCCTCACGAAGTCGCCCACCGCCATCCGCATGCTGAAGTTCGCCTTCAACGCGGTCGACGACGGGCTCGTCGGGCAGCAGGTCTTCGCGGGCGAGGCGACGCGTCTGGCCTACGGCACCGATGAGGCCGTCGAGGGACGCGACGCGTTCCTGGAGAAGCGGGACCCCGACTGGGGCCCGTACCCCTGGCACTTCTAGGCGGTCGGGCCGCCAGGCGAGCGGGTCGCCGACGGCAGGCGGGTCGCCGGCGTCAGGCGAGGCGTGGCTCGTCCGGGCGCTCGGCGAACCACTCCGGCGCGTCCACGACGCAGAACCGGTTGCCCTCGGTGTCCTCCAGCACGACGTAGTCGGCATCGGGCGGATAGCCGTCCCAGTCGATGTCGCGCGCGCCGAGCTCACGCAGGCGCCGCAGCTCCGCCTCCTGATCCGACGCGTAGAGGTCGAGATGCAGGCGCGGCGGGTAGTGCTGCGGATACCCGGACTTCGAGAGCGCGATCGACGGCTTCGTGCCGCGGCCCGTGGGCGGGTCGAGGATGCCCCAGTCGTCGCCGGCGGGACTGCGTTCGACGTATCCGAGCGCCGCGCGCCAGAACGCCCCCGCCCTGTCCATGTCCTCGACCGTGATCACCGTCGTCCCGAGCTCCAGCATGCGCCCCATTCTGCGCCGCGGGACCGACGCCGTCCACGGGCGGGGGATCGGGCGGCGGCGACCGCTCTAAGATGTCCCTTCGTGGCAGGCACTCCGAAGAAGAACCGCAAGCGCACCCCGTCGAAGAAGACGCCGCCGCGCGGCAACCCCCAGAAGGCCCACGTCTCCCGCGACCCGCGCGTGGCCGGCCGAGCGGGCTTCGGTGACTGGATCGGCGCGGCGCGGCTGCGCACGCTGCCCCTCGCCGTGACGCCCGTGCTCATCGGCACGGGAGCCGCGCGCGTCGTCGACGACCGCTTCCACTGGGTGCTGGCCCTCGCGTGCCTCGCGGTCGCCGTGGCGCTGCAGATCGGCGTCAACTTCGCGAACGACTACAGCGACGGCATCCGCGGGACGGACGACCACCGCGTGGGGCCCGCCCGCCTCACCGCCTCGCGTCGCGCGAAGCCGCGCACGGTCCTCACGGTCGCGCTCGTGTTCTTCGCGATCGCGGCGGTCGCGGGGATCGCGATCGTGGTGCGCACGCAGCAGTGGTGGCTCCTCCTCGTGGGTGCGGCATGCATCCTCGCCGCGTGGCTGTACACCGGCGGCAAGCGTCCCTACGGCTACTACGGGCTGGGGGAGCTGTTCGTCTTCGTGTTCTTCGGCCTGGTCGCGACGCTCGGCACCACCTGGGTGCAGGTCCTCGCGATCCCGCAGGAGGCCTGGTTCGGCGCCGTCGGGGCCGGCCTGCTCGCGTGCGCCGTGCTGCTGGCCAACAACCTGCGCGACATCGATCAGGACCGCGCGGCGGGCAAGCGCACCCTCTCGGTCCTCATCGGCCGCCGCGCCACGCAGGCCCTGTTCACGCTGTTCGTGGTGGTCGCGTTCCTCATCGCGTGCTTCCTGGCGTTCTTCTACCCGATCGCGTGGCTCACGCTGCTGGCGCTGCTGGCGGGCCTTCCGGCCATCGTCATCGTGTGGTTCTACCGCAGTCCGCGCGAGCTCGTGACGGCGCTCGCGCTGACGTCGCTCACCTCGGTCGCGTACGGCGCGTTCCTGTTCTGGGCGTTCGTCGGCTGACGGCGGTCGTCGCAGCGGCGGGGATCAGCGGGCGTCGCCCTCGGCGTCCTCGGCCTCTTCGTCGGACGCGGACCGCTCGCGCGTGACGCGGCGGCTCGCGAGTCCGGACGTGACCTCCTCGAGAGGACGGCGCAGGAACAGCAGCGACAGGCTCAGCCCGATCAGGGCGGCGAAGATCGCAGCGAGCCAGTAGAACTCCCGGAAGATCGGGAAGAGCATGAGGATGCCGAAGGGCACCACGAAGGCGAGGAGCCGCAGCACGGTGTAGACGAGCGCGGGGGGAAGCTTCACGCCTCCATCCTAAGTCGCCGCCCCCGCCCCCGCCCTGCCCCTTCCTGCCCCGGCCGGGGCGGGTTCAGGTGTCGCGGTGTGCGGCATCCGCTCTCCGTATCCACCATCTGCGCCACCTGAATCGGGGCTCTCGGGGCTGAGGTGTCGCAATCTGCGGGTTCGCGGCACGCGAGCCCACAGGTTGTGACACCTGAGAGGAGGTCGCGCGGGCCCCGGGAGGGCACAGTTCGGCCACGAGGCCTCGGGCGAGACGCCGCACGCCTAGGATGGAGGGGTGGCACGGTTGCTGTTCATCCTGGTCCCGGTGGCGATCGCCTTCTGGATCTACAGCATCGTGGACTGCGCCATCCAGCCGCCCACCCGCCATCGCGGGGTGAGCAAGCCGGCCTGGATGCTCATCGTCATCATCCTCCCGGTCATCGGCGGCATCCTCTGGTTCATCGTCGGCCGGGGCAGGGCGCGCGCCGCCGCCGCCGTCCGCGCCCCCGACGACGACCCCGCCTTCCTCCAGCAGCTCGGCAGCCAGAGCGACCAGGACGAGCGCATCCGCCGCCTCGAGGAGGAGCTCGCGCAGCTCGACGCCGAGGCGGACGACCCGCGCTGGAAGCCTCCGGCCGCCGAGGCCTCGGGCGACGCGTCCGCCCCCGAGGGCAGCGCGGCTCCCGAGCCCCGCCCGGGCGACTCGGACGGCGACGACCTGCGCGGACAGCGCGGCGCGCTCGGCTGACGTGGGCGAGCGCTCCGACGCCGCGCCGCGCGCGATCGCGTCCCCGGCGACCGATGCCGCCGCGGCACTGCTCGGCGAGCTCGTGCGCCTCGGCGTGACCGACATCGTGCTGAGCCCGGGGTCGCGATCGCAGGCTCCCGCGCTCGTCGCCGCGGCGCTCGAGCGCGCCGGCGCGGTGCGCCTGCACGTCCGCATCGACGAGCGGGTCGCGGGGTTCACCGCGCTCGGCCTGTCGCGCGAGACGCGCGTGCCCGCCGTCGTCGTCTGCACCTCCGGGACCGCCGTCGGGAACCTCTCCCCGGCGGCGCTCGAGGCCCATCACGCGGGCGTCCCGCTGCTCCTGCTCACCGCCGACCGCCCGCCGGAGCTGCGCGGCGTCGGCGCCAACCAGACCACGCGTCAGCCCGGGATGTTCGCGCCCAACGTGCGGTTCGACATCGACGTGCCCGTCCCCGAGGAGACGGATGAGACCGGCGATGCGCCCAGCACGGCGATGCTGCGCGCGCTCGCGGCCCGCGCCTTCGCGGAGGCGCAGGGCATCGCTCCGCGCTCGGCCGGCCCCGTCCACCTCAACCTCCCGTACCGGGAGCCGCTCGCCGGCGACCTGCCCGCGTGGCTGCTGCCGGCCGCCGGCGACGCGGACACCGCCGCCGACGAGCCGGACACCACGCGCCCCGACGGCGACTCGGGCGCGCTGTACCAGGGCGGCGGAGGCATCGGCGCAGCCGACGCGGCGCACGAGCACGCCGTCGAGCCCCACGTCCTCACCCGCGGGCCGCGCACGATCGTCGTCGCGGGAGCGGATGCCGGACCGGACGCCGAGGAGATCGCCTACCGCGGCGGCTGGCCGCTCGTCGCCGAGATCGTCAGCGGTGCGCGGTTCGGCCGCCACGCCGTGCGCGCCTACCGCGCGCTCCTGCGGGACCCGGAGCTCGGCGGACGCGTCGAGCGCGCCGTCGTGCTGGGTCACCCGACCCTGAGCCGCGAGGTCGTGCGCCTGCTGTCCCGCCCCGACATCGAGGTCGTCGCGCTGCGCGGACCGGGAGAGCCCCTCGGCCTGAACGGAGCGACGGTCGCCGCCGACGCGGTCTCGATCCCGGCGGGGGAGACGGACCGCGAATGGCTGGGTGCGTGGCTGCGCGCCGGGCACGCGGCATCCGTCGACCTGGACCCGCCCGCGCCGGATCTGGACGGCCTCTCGTCGACGGTCCCGCACGACCGGCTCGAGGCCGTCGCGGCCGAGCTCGCGGCGGTCCGCCGACCGGTCGACCGCGAGGCCCTCGTCGACGCCGTGTGGCGGGCGACGTGGCCGCACGACCGCATCATGTTCGGCTCGTCACGCCTCGTGCGCGTGGCCGACGACGTGCTGGCCGGCAAGAAGGTCCCCGTCCACGCCAACCGCGGCCTCGCCGGGATCGACGGCACCATCGCGACCGCGACGGGCATCGCCCTCGCCAGTCAGGCCGACGGTCGCCCCGGGGTCACACGCGTGGTCCTCGGCGACCTCGCGCTGCTGCACGACGTCGGCGCGCTCCTGCTGCCGCCGGGTGAGATCGAGCCGCGCATCCAGGTGATCGTCGGCAACGACGGCGGCGGGACGATCTTCGACACCCTCGAGGTCGCGTCGCTCGCCGACGACGCCGTGCGCGACCGCGTGCTGTACACGCCGCACACCGTGCGGATCGAGGAGCTCGCCGCCGCGTACGGCTGGGAGTACACGCGCGTCACCACCCGCGCGGCACTGGACCAGGCGCTGGTCGCACCCGTCGGGGGACGGCAGATCATCGAGGTCCCGCTCGCGCGCTGACCGGCGCTCCGCGCGGACTCGTGCAACCGCCTCTCGTCGGTCATGATGGAGCCATGACTGCGAAGAGCCAGAAGCACTGGTCGGGCGATGTCGGCACGCTGCTGCGCGTGGGGAAGGGCTTCCGACTGAGCGCCGTCGATCCTGAGGCGACCCCCGGCTACGGGCGCAGCAAGAAGCATGCGGCCGACGACCTCATCGCCGGGGCGTCCGAGCTCGACGCCCTGCAGGAGCAGCTCTTCGCGCAGAGCCGCGTCCTGGAGGACTCGCCCTCCGTGCTGCTGGTGCTGCAGGCCATGGACTCCGCCGGCAAGGGCGGGATCGTGCGGCACGTCGTCGGGTCGGTCGACCCGCAGGGCGTGTCGATCACATCGTTCAAGAAGCCCACCGAGGAGGAGCTCGCGCACGACTTCCTCTGGCGCATCGAGAAGCGCGTGCCGGAACCCGGCTTCATCGGGGTGTTCGACCGCTCGCACTACGAGGACGTGCTCATCGGCAAGGTGCGAGAGCTCGCACCCTCGGAGGAGATCGAGCGCCGCTACGGCGCGATCAACGACTTCGAGAAGCGCCTCACCGAGAAGGGCACGCGCATCGTCAAGGTCATGCTGCACATCTCGTCGGACGAGCAGCAGGCCCGCCTCATGGACCGCCTGGAGCGTGCGGACAAGCACTGGAAGTACAACCCCGGCGACGTCGACGAGCGCCTGCTGTGGGACGAGTACATGGCGGCCTACCAGACGGTGTTCGACCGGACCTCGACGCCCGAGGCGCCGTGGCACGTCGTCCCCGCGAACCGCAAGTGGTACGCGCGCCTGGCCGTGCAGAACCTCCTCCTCGAGGCGCTCGAGGCCATCGCGCCGCAGTGGCCGAAGGCGAACTTCGACGTCGCCGCCGAGAAGGCGCGGCTCGCCGCCAGCTGACGCGGAGAGCGCCGAAGCCGCCACCGCGGCGGCTGCCTCTGTCCGCGGCGATCCGTCAGGCGAGGGCGTCGACGATGGGGCGGAACTTGACGCGGGTCTCGAGCAGTTCCGATTCGGGGTCGCTTCCCGCCACGATGCCGGCGCCGGCGTGCGCCACGACCGGGATGGTGTCGCCGACCGGCGTGTAGGCGCGGGTGGGCGCTTCGCCGAACTGCGCGCAGCGCAACGCGATCGCCCACTCGCCGTCGCCGGCCGCGTCGATCCACCCGACCGGTCCCGCGTAGCGGCCGCGGTCGAACAGCTCCAGGCGCCGGATCACCGCCAGCGCGGCATCCGTCGGCGTCCCCGCCACCGCGGCGGTGGGGTGCAGGCGCGCGACGAGATCGAGTGCCGACGCTCCGTTGGCCGCATCGCCCTCGACGTCGGTCGCGAGGTGCCACACGTTCGGGAGCTTGAGCGTGAACGGCTGCTCCGCGGCCGCGAGCGCCGAGGTCAGCGGACGCAGCTCGCGCAGCACGCTCTGCACGGCGTACTGGTGCTCATCGAGGTCCTTGGGGCTGGTGGCGAGGGAGAGGGATGCCGCCGTGTCGGCGTCCGCGTCGGCTCCGCGTGGCGCGGTCCCGGCGAGGACTCGGGCGGTGACCGTTCCGGCGTGCACGGTGACGAGGGTCTCCGGACTCGCGCCGATGATGCCGTCGACGGCATACGTCCACGTGTCGGGGTATCCGGTCGAGAGGGTGCGGGCCAGTCGGCGCAGATCGGCGCCGGTCGGGACGCTGCCGATGACGTCTCGCGCGAGGACGACCTTCCCGACCTCGCCCTCCGCGATCGCGCGCAGGCCGCCCCGCACGGCGGCCTGATAGCCATCGGGCCCCAGCACTCCGGGCCCGAGCGTGCCCGACCAGTACGGACCGTAGGGGATCTCGGCGGGTGCGGCCTCGCTCTGCGGCGCGGCGGCGTCGCCGATCCGCGTGATCCACGCGCGTCCGTCGCGACGACCGACCACGAGCGTCGGGACGACCAGGACGCTCTCCGCCTCCGAGCCCTCGTCGAACGTCGAGGCGCCGAACGCGACCAGGCCGGTGCCCGGCACGCGCACGGCGTCGTCGATCTCGGTGGCCGCGGTGGTCTCACGCCACAGGGCGGCGAGTCGATCGGCGCGGACGGTCTCCTCGCGGCCGCGGACGACCAGGCGCAGCGCCGCGCCCAGGCCGACCATCCCGTCGCCGCGGCGCAGCCACGCCATCGGCGCGTCCGGGGCGGTGAAGGCGAGCAGATCCTCGATCGGGTCGATCTCGCGGGTCTGCGCGATCAGGCGCGGAGCGGGGCGTTCGGGCACCCTTCCAGCCTACGCGCGCGGGACCACGGCCTAGACTTGGCGGGTGAGCGTCCCCACTCGTCCCGCGCCCGGCACGCGTCTCGTCTTCCGCTGGCGCAAATGGGACGGATCGCCGCACTGGGAGCACGACTGCGTGTACCTCGGATCCGACGAGTGGGGCGACTGGTTCGGCCAGCTCCCCGGCTGGCGCAGCGCCCGACCGGGCCGTGACCACGTCACCGAGCATCCCAATGTGACGCTCGTCCCGCCCAGCGGCGACTTCGTCTTCACGCGCAACCAGCTGCCGGCACGCACCCACACGTACATCGACCTCGCCTGGGACGTCCACTGGGGCGAGGACGGCCTGCCGACGGGCATCGACATGGACCTCGACGTCGTGGACCGCGAGGGGGTCGGCGTCTTCATCGACGACCGCGACGAGTGGGACGAGCACCGCGTGCAGTTCGGCTACCCGCTGGACATCGTCGCGCAGCTCGAGACGCTGGCCGGGGACCTCGAGGCCCGCGTGCGCGCGACGGCCGCGCCCTTCGACGAGGCTGTGCCGGACGCCTGGCTCGCCCGTCTCGCCGCGCTCACGGAGGGACAGGCATGACCGAGCCCAATCGCGCCGACCTCGGCAAAGACCCGAAGCGCGTCAGCGGCATGTTCGACCAGGTCGCGCGCCGCTACGACGTCACCAACGACGTGCTCAGCCTCGGCAACGACCGCCTGTGGCGCATCGCGACGCGCCGCGCCGTCGACCCGAAGCCGGGGGAGCGCATCCTCGACCTGGCCGCGGGGACCGGCGCGTCCAGCGTCGCCCTCGCCCGCAGCGGTGCCGACGTCGTCGCCGCCGACTTCTCGCCGGGCATGATCGCGGAGGGTCGCCGCCGGTACGGGCCGGTGGCGCCGGGCGGCGGCATCCCGAACCTCACCTTCGTCGAGGCGGACGCGACCGACCTGCCGTTCGCGGACGACGAGTTCGACGCCGTCACGATGTCGTTCGGACTGCGCAACGTCAACGAGCCGAAGGTGGCGCTCGCCGAGTTGCACCGCGTCACCAAGCCCGGCGGACGGATCGTCGTGTGCGAGTTCTCGCACCCGCCGTCGCCGGCGTTCCGCGGCCTCTACCGCTTCTACAACGGGCGCATCCTCCCCGCCGTCGCACGTCTGGTGAGCTCGAACGCCGAGGCCTACGAGTACCTCAACGAATCGATCGCGGACTGGCCCGACCAGGCCACGCTCTCCGCGTGGCTGCGCCAGGCAGGGTGGGCGGATGTCGCCTACCGCAACCTGTCGTTCGGCATCGTCGCGCTGCACCGAGGCCGCAAGAACTCCCCGGCGAGCGAGCCCACCACCCGCGGGTAGGCTGGAGGGGTGAACCCCGGCCCCTCTGCACCTGGCTCCGCTGCGGCGAGCGCGCAGCTCGCGAGCCGTCTCGGCCTCACCGAGCGGGTCTTCGCCGGGGCCCGTTCGCGCCGTCTCATGAAGACCGTCGAAGCCGGTCTCGAGCGCGTCGAGTCGAACCTCGCCGCTGAACTGCGCGTCACCGACGCCCTCGCCGACGCGACCAGCCGCTACCTCTACGAGGCGGGCGGCAAGCGCGTCCGCCCGATGCTCTCGCTGCTGACGGCCCAGCTCGGCGATGGGATCAACGACGACGTCATCGACGGCGCGACCGCGCTGGAGATGACCCACCTGGGCTCGCTGTACCACGACGACGTCATGGACGGCGCGGATGTGCGCCGCGGCGTGCCCAGCGCCCACGCGGTCTGGGGCAACAACATCGCCATCCTCACCGGCGACCTCCTCTTCTCCCGCGCGAGCCAGATCATGGCCCGCCAGGGCGAGCGCGCGATCCGGCTGCAGGCCGACACGTTCGAGCGGCTCGTGCTCGGACAGATGCACGAGACCGTGGGCCCCGGCGAGGACGACGATCCGGTCGAGTTCTATCTGCAGGTGCTCTCCGACAAGACCGGCTCGCTCATCGCCGCGGCCGCCCAGTCCGGCATCATCTTCTCCAACGGGCCCAAGGAGTTCGAGGAGCCCGTGCTCGTCTTCGGTGAGAAGGCCGGCGTCGCCTTCCAGCTGCTCGACGACGTCATCGACCTCAGCGCGGATCCGGACGAGACGGGGAAGGTGCCCGGCACCGACCTGCGCGCCGGCGTCCCCACGATGCCCTACCTCCTGCTCGGACAGCGGACGGACCCGGCATCCGTCGATCTGCGCCGCCGCATCGACGAGGGCGTCGCCCGCATCGCCGACGGCGAGGACCCCGCCATCCTGGACGACTCGCTCGCCGAGCTGCGCGACCACGAGGCCACCGACGCCACCCTCTCCCTCGCGAACGCGTGGTCGAACGAGGCGGTCGCGGCCATCGCGCCGCTGCCCGACGGGCCGGTGCGCGAGGCCCTCACGCGCTTCGCCCAGGCCGTGGCCGACAGGTCCAGCTGACACCAGACGTTTCGTCTCGCTCCCGCGCTCGGCGACAGGAGCTCTCGAAAGGAACAACATGACCAAGCTCAGGCTGGCCATCGTGGGCGCCGGCCCCGCCGGAATCTACGCCGCAGACATCCTGCTCAAGGCGGAGCGCAAGTTCGACGTGTCGATCGACCTGTTCGAGCAGCTGCCCGCGCCCTACGGCCTCGTCCGCTACGGCGTCGCGCCCGACCACCCGCGCATCAAGGGCATCATCACGGCTCTGCGCGAAGTGCTCGACCGTGGCGACATCCGCCTCTTCGGCAATGTGCGCTATGGCGAGGACATCACCCTCGAGGACCTCAAGCGCCACTACAACGCCGTGATCTTCGCCACCGGCGCCATCCGCGACACGAAGCTCGACATCCCGGGCATCGACGCCGAGGGCTCGTACGGCGCCGCCGACTTCGTCAGCTGGTTCGACGGGCACCCCGACGTCCCGCGCACGTGGCCGCTCACGGCCGAGTCGATCGCCGTCATCGGCAACGGCAACGTGGCGCTGGACGTCACCCGCATGCTCACCAAGCACGCCGAGGACCTGCTGCCCACCGAGGTTCCCGACAACGTCTACGAGATCCTCGCCGCCAACCCGGTGAAGGACGTGCACGTCTTCGGCCGCCGCGGCCCCGCGAACGTCAAGTTCACGCCGCTCGAGCTGCGCGAGCTGGGCGAGCTGCGCGACGTCGATATGGTCGTGTACGACGAGGACTTCGACTACGACGAGGCGTCCCGCGCGGCGATCGCGTCGAACAAGCAGGTCATGGTCATCGACCGGGTGCTGCAGTCGTGGCGCCAGCGCCCGTCCGTCAACAACGCCGGCGGCGAGGCATCCCGCCGTCTGCACCTGCACTTCTACGCCAAGCCGCACGAGGTCGTCACCGACGACGAGGGCCGCGTCACCGCGTTCCGCTGGGAGCGTACCCGCCCGGACGGGCAGGGCGGCGTTGTCGGCACCGGCGAGATCCGCGAGCTGCCCGTCCAGGCCGTGTACCGCGCCGTCGGCTACTTCGGCTCGCCGCTGCCGGGCATCCCGTTCGACAAGCGCCACGGCGTCGTCCCCAACCGTGAGGGGCAGGTGCTGCACAAGGACTCGAACGAGCCCGTGCGCGGCGTCTACGCCACCGGATGGATCAAGCGCGGACCGGTGGGCCTCATCGGCCACACCAAGTCCGACGCGATGGAGACCGTTCGCCACATCATCAACGACCAGGGCCAGTGGTGGCAGCCGGAGGACCCGTCCGAGGAGGCCATCCCGGCGCTGCTCGCCGCGCGCGGCGTCGCATGGACCGATCTGGACGGATGGCACCGCCTCGACGAGCACGAGATCGCCCTCGGCGCCCCGCAGGGACGCGCGCGCATCAAGGTCGTGCCGCGCGACGAGATGGTCCGGATCTCCCGCGGGGAGTGAGCCCCGTCACCGCCTGAGTGCGGTGGGCTCCGGTTCGAGCCCGCATCGTCCGCCCCGCTAGGGTCTGGGTATGACCGGGGAGTGGAAGCCGGACGTCCTCGGCCCGCCGTTCGAGCAGCTTACGCTCGACCTCGGGACCGACGACGAGGGTCCTGTCGTCGCGACGCTCGTACGCCGCATCCCGTCGTGGATCGGGCGCGTCGGGCGGCCGCTGGCCGATGTCGACGTGCTCTACGTGCACGGGTGGTCGGACTTCTTCTTCCAGGCCGAGCTGGCCCGATTCTGGACGAGCCGCGGCGCCCGCTTCTTCGCGCTCGACCTCCGCAAGTACGGACGGAGCCTCCGCGACGGGCAGACACCCGGGTACGTCACCGACCTCGGCACCTACGACGACGACATCGCCGCGGCGCTGGCGGTCATCCGTCCGCGCGGCGACGGGGGCCGGCGTCTCGTGCTGATGGGCCACTCGACGGGCGGCCTGACCCTCACGTTGTGGGCCGCGCGGCATCCGGGCGTGGCCTCCGCCCTCGTGCTCAACAGTCCCTGGCTCGAGCTGCAGGTCGGGGCGCTCGGACGCCAGGCGCTCGCGCCCCTGGTCGGGGTGCGGGCGCGCATCGACCCGCGCGGCACGCACCCCGCCGTCGACCTCGGCTACTACACGCGGGCCCAGCGCGAACTCGGGACGCTGCCGACGGCGGAGGAGACGGCGCGCTGGCGGCCGGAGCGCGGCTTCCCCACGCACCCGGCCTGGCTCGCCGCGATCATCGCCGGTCAGAAGACGGTGGCCGGGGGAGTGGATGTCGGATGCCCGGCGCTCGTGCTCCTGTCGGCGCGGTCGTCGTCCCCCTTCGACTGGTCGGAGGCGTCCGCGTCGACGGACACGGTCCTGGTCGTCGACCAGGTCGCCCGCAGCGCGACGCGGATCGGCGAGCTCGTCACGCTGGCGCGTCTGCCCGGCGCCGTGCACGACGTGTTCCTCTCCCGTCCGGACGTCGCGCGGAAGGCGTACGCCGTGCTCGACGGCTGGACACGCGGCCTCCGCTGACCGGTCCAGTCCGCGGGTTCAGCCGTCGTCGTCCGTGCCGGAGAACCCGGTGGACTCGCGTCGCACGATGCGGAACCCGGGCTTGAAGGTCTCGGGAGGCCGGCGCTCGCCCTTCTCGGCGATCCGCTCGATGAGGCGGTCGACGGCGATCGTCGCGATCTCGTCCCGCCCCGTGTCGACGGTGGACATGGACGGCACCGAGTACGAGCTCTCGTCGATGTTGTCGAAGCCGATGACCGCGACATCCTCGGGGACCCGCAGCCCCTCCGCGCCCAGCGCGCGCAGGACGCCGAGTCCGAGGGTGTCGTTGAGGGTGAACACCGCGTCGAAGTCGACGCCGTCCTCGATCATGCGGTGGATCGCGGCGGCGCCGCCCGCACGGTTCCACTTCGACATCGTGGTGGGGCGGATGAGGGTGGGATCGACGGGGATCCCCGCCTCCTCGAGCGCCCGGAGGTACCCGCCCAGACGGAGGTTGGCGGAGTTCACCTCGTCGCGGTCGCCCGGCTCGGCGCCGACGAGCGCGATCCGGCGGCGACCGAGCTCGATGAGGTGCTCGACGGCCGCCTGCGCCGCCGACATGTTGTGCATCGTGACGTGGTCGGTCGGGCCGCCGAAGATGCGCTCGCCGAGGAGCACGAGCGGAGCATCGAGCGTGAGGGCGTCGACATCCGCCTGACCGAGGCTCACCGGGCTGAACAGCAGCCCGTCGAGGAAGCGCGGACGACTCGTGGAGACCGCGCGCAGCTCGGCGTCGCGCTGCCCCCCCGTCTGCTCGACCATGACGCCCAGGCCGCGCTTGTCGGCTGCGCGGATGACGGAATCGGCGAGCTCCGCGAAGTAGTTCTCCCGCAGGGACGGAACAGCGAGGCCGATGACCCCGGTCCGACCGGAGCGCAGACCGCGCGCGGACAGGTTCGGGCGGTAGTCGAGGGTGCGGATGGCCTCGGTCACGCGCTCGCGCGTCGCCGGACGCACGTGCGGGTAGTCGTTGATGACGTTCGAGACCGTCTTGATCGAGACGCCCGCGAGCCGTGCGACATCGTGCAACGTCGGCCCCATCGGCGTCCCCCTGCTACTTTCCCGGACCCCTGTACTCTACTGGGCCGGCGGGTCGCCGATCGCCGCCGTTGCGGGGTGCGGGAAGCCGCCCGGACAGCACGCGGCCGTCGCGGGCGCCGTGCGTCAGCGGTAGTTGACGAACTGGAGGTCGACGTCGAGGTCGGCGGCCTTGAGGAGGCGCTGGACCTCCTGCAGGTCGTCGCGGCTCTTGGACTGCACGCGCAGCTCGTCGCCCTGGATCTGCGCCTTGACCGACTTGGGGCCCTCGTCGCGGATGAGCTTGGAGATCTTCTTGGCGTTCTCGGACGAGATGCCGTCCTTGATCGTCGAGGTGATGCGGTACTCCTTGCCGCTGGCGACCGGATCGCCCGACTCCAGGCTCTTGAGCGAGATGCCGCGCTTGATGAGCTTCGACTGGAAGACGTCGAGCACCGCCTTGGCGCGCTCCTCGCTGTTCGCCTTGATGAGGACGGCATCGCCGCTCCACTCGATCGAGGCGCCGGTGCCCTTGAAGTCGTAGCGCTGCTCGACCTCCTTGCGGGCCTGGTTGAGCGCGTTGTCGGCCTCCTGGTGGTCGACCTTGCTGACGATGTCGAACGAGGAATCTGCCATGCCGCAAGTCTAGCCAGCGCCTCCGCGGCGGCGCGGGGCGGCCAGGCCGCGCGCCGGTCACACGCCGCCCACATGCGTGCAAACGCTTGCAGGTTCGACGCGCCTGCGGCGGCAGCAGGCTGAATGTCACGACCGGATATCGAGTCCTGCCTGAGATTGCGCGATGCCACCTGCTGATGCAGAATGTAAGCGCTTGCACTACCCGGTCGACGAAGCCTGCACATACTTCTCGCCCGGATCAACGATCAGAGAGGCACGCACCAATGAAGGTGAACAAGAGGAGCATCGCGGCACTCGGCGCGATCACCGCGGTTTCCGCGCTGACCCTCGTCGGCTGCGCCGGCGGCGGTTCGAACTCCGGCGGCGACGACGCGTCGGGCGGAGAGATCACGGTCTGGGTCGACGCCGACCGCGCAGCGGTCCTCAAGGACGCAGCCAAGGATTTCACGGACGACACTGGCGTGAAGGTGAAGCTCGTCCAGAAGGAGTTCGGCGAGATCCGCGACCAGTTCGTCCAGCAGGTTCCGACCGGCAAGGGTCCGGACGTGGCGGTGGGTGCGCACGACTGGCTGGGCACGCTCGTCACCAACGGCGTCGTGGCGCCGGTCGAGCTCGGTGACACGAAGGGCGACTTCGAGCAGGTCGCCATCGACGCGTGGAGCTACGACGGCAAGGTCTACGGCGTCCCCTACGCGATCGAGAACATCGCGCTCGTGCGCAACACCGACCTCGTCGCCGAGGCTCCCACCTCCTACGACGACATGATCGCCAAGGGCAAGGCGGCGGGCACGGAGTACGCGTTCCTCGTGGGTCTCGACCCCGAGGCCGCCGACCCGTACCACCTGTACCCGTTCCAGACGTCGTTCGGCGCCCCGGTGTTCGGCACCGACGCGGAGGGCGGCTACGACCCCGCCGACCTGCAGATCGGCAACGCCGGCGGCCAGGACTTCGCGAAGTGGCTCGCGGCGCAGGGTGCCAAGGGCACCGGTGTGCTCAACACCAACATCAACGGCGACCTCGCCCGCGAGAACTTCGTCGCCGGCAAGGCGCCCTTCTTCCTCACCGGCCCGTGGAACGTGCCGGCCGCCGAGGAGGCGGGCCTCACGCTCGCCGTCGACCCGATCCCCTCGGCCGGCGGCAAGCCCGCCCAGCCGTTCGCCGGCGTCCAGGGCTTCTTCCTGAGCTCCGAGAGCGAGAACTCGCTCGCGGCCACCGAGTTCCTCGTGAACTACGTCGGCAGCGAAGAGGTCCAGACCGCGCTGTACGAGGTCGGCGGCCGCACCCCGGCACTGACGGCCGCGTACGAGGCGGCCGTCGCGAAGGACCCGATCACCGCGGGCTTCGGCGCGGTCGGCGCGGACGCCGTGCCGATGCCGAGCATCCCCGAGATGGGTGCCGTGTGGGAGTTCTGGGGCGTCACCGAGACCGCCGTCATCAACGGCACGGGCGGCGACCCGGTCGCCCTGTGGGACAAGATGACCGCCGACATCGAGGCCGCCATCAAGTAAGCACCCCTGCCGGGGCGACGTCCGAGAGCGTCGCCCCGGCAGAGCACTCCCGCATGTCCCGGAAGAGGAGCCGATGACGACCCCGACGATCGACGAGAGCCGCGAGGTGGAGCCGCCGCCGAGCAAGAAGTCGCGACGCGCCGCCCGCATCGCCGACGCCGCGAGCGTCGGCTGGAAGCTCATGATCTTCAAGGTCATCGCGCTCGGCATCATCGACGCCCTGGCGATCTACGCCGCGCTCGTGCTCATCCAGAGCGAGCAGTGGGTGCCCGCGGTGGTGGTCCTCGCGATCACCGCGGTCGCGAACTGGGTGTACCTGAGCCGCGGCAACCTGCCCGCGAAGTACCTCATCCCGGGGCTCGTGTTCCTCTTCGTCTTCCAGATCTTCGTCGCCGGGTACACCGCCTACATCGCGTTCACGAACTACGGCACCGGTCACAACAGCACGAAGGAGAGCGCGATCAACGCGCTCATGCTCTCCGCTCAGGAACGCGTGCCGGACTCGCCCGCGTACGAGGTCACGATCCTCGAGCAGTTCGGCGAGTACTCCTTCCTCGTCACCGACCCCGACGGGGAGATCGAGCTCGGCGGCGTCGACCGTCCTCTCGAGCCCGTCGACGGGGCCGAGGTCGAGGACGGCAAGGCCGTGGGTCTTCCCGGCTACACGGCGCTCAAGTTCGCCCAGATCGTCCAGAACCAGAAGGCCATCGCCGACATGGCGGTGCCGCTCAGCGACGATCCGAACGACGGATCGCTGCGCACACCGGACGGATCCGTCGCCTACGTGTACCTGTCCAGCCTCGAGTACGACGAGGCCGCCGACACCATGACGGACACCGAGACCGGCACCGTCTACAGCGACATCGGCACGGGAGCGTTCACCGCACCGGACGGCACCGAGCTCATGCCCGGGTGGCAGATCACCGTCGGCTTCGACAACTTCGTGCGCGCCTTCACCGAGGAGTCGATCCGGGCGCCCTTCTTCTCGGTGCTCATCTGGACGTTCGTGTTCGCGTTCCTGTCCGTGGCGACGTGCTTCGCGCTCGGGCTGTTCCTGGCGATCGTGTTCAACGACCCGCGGATGAAGTCGAAG
>Ga0180222_1001292_pt1 | contig 27169 bp, 17 predicted proteins | sample eDN5th37CKraftOP_FD_151336 | JGI IMG/M metagenome (GOLD analysis project Ga0180222, IMG submission 151336) | Enriched Organic Plus compost microbial communities from Emeryville, California, USA - eDNA 5th pass 37_C Kraft OP (version 2) (version 2) ...
GCAGTACACGACCGTCGGGGTGGCAGCGTCGAGTTCGCCGATGCGCCCGGCCAATTGGGCCAGCGGGATGTTGACGGCGCCGGGGATCATGCCGGCCTCCGCCTCGCCCGGGTTGCGCACGTCGACGATCTGCAGCCCGCTCACCTCGGCAACCCGGTCGCCGAACGCCTTGGCGGTCAGCCGCGACGCCACCGCGACGTCCTGCGGATGCTCGACCATCGCCTTGTCGGGTTCGGCCAGATAGCCGAGCACCCGGTCGAATCCGATGCGCGCCAACCGGTTCTTGCCCTCCAGCTCCTGGCCGGGCTCGGTGACCAGCACGATCTCGACGTCGGGGGACAGCACCGAACCGGTGAACTCGGCGTAGCGGCCGCCGAGCCCGATGTTGACCGAGCCACGCAGGTGGCCGCGGGCGAAGTCGTCGGGGGTGCGGGTGTCGACGACGACGGCGCCGCGGTCGACCGCCTGACGAACCCGGTCGTAGCTCAGCGCCTCGGGCGCCCGGTCCTCGTCGAGCAGACCGTGGACCTTACGGTTGAGGATCGCGTCGTAGACGAAGTAGCCCGGCGCCGGCGGCTGCCCCTCGGTGACCAGCCGCATGAAGGTCTCCTTGTCGGGGGCGCGCAACGCGTAGTTCCACTGCTTCTGCTCGCCGATCGTCGAGACCAGGTCGGTCGACAGGTTCTTGCCGCACGCCGAGCCGGCGCCGTGGGCGGGGTAGACCCGGGTGGCGTCGGGCAGCGTGATCAGCTTGGTGTGCAGCGAGTCGTAGAGCAGTTCGGCCAGCTCCTCACGGGAGTAGCCGATCGAGGCCAGCAGGTCGGGGCGGCCCACGTCGCCGATGAACAGGGTGTCGCCGGTGAAGACGCCGTACGGCACCTCGTCGTCGGCGTGCTCGTAGACCACGATCGACAGCGACTCTGGGGTGTGGCCGGGGGTGTGGCGGAACTCCAGCGTCACCTCGCCCAGCGAGTAGCGCTGACCGTCGGCGACCCCCATGAAGTCGAACTCCGGCTCGGCGACCGACGAGTAGACGATCGTGGCGCCGGTGGCCTCCGCCAGCTCCAGGTGGCCGGAGATGAAGTCGGCGTGGAAGTGCGTCTCGATGACGAGTTCGATTGCGAAACCGTACTTCTCGGCGTCGGCGAGGTATTCGGAGATGTCGCGCTGCGGGTCGATGACCACGGCGCGTCCGGTGGTCTCGTCGCCGATCAGGTACGACGCGTGGGACAGACAGTCCAGGTAGTACTGGATGAGTTTCATGGCCGCATCCCTTCAATGCTCGCTGGCTATACCCTGGGGGGTATTTCTGATGTCGTTGACTATACCCCTGGGGGTATAGGAGTCAAAGGGCTGCGGCCCGGATCACAGGGTCGCCAAACGCCGCGAGCAGACACAGAATCGCGTGAATTCGCGGGAAAGCGTGCGATTCTGTGTCTGCTCGCGGGAGGAACTCGCGGGAGAGAAAAGGGGGAGTTAGGCGGCCAGGTCCAGCGCGGCGACCGCGTCGAAGCGGTCCAGCACCGTCGCGGCCACCAGGTTGTGCGAGCCCAGCGGCTGGGCCATCGGAATGCCCTGCGCGCCGGCGAACGCGGCGACCCGGTCGGTGATCACCCCGTGCGCCAGGAACCACGGCGCCACCACCAGCCGCTCGACACCGCGGGCCCGCATCCGCTCAACGACCGCGGGCAGGTTCGCGTACGGGCCGGTGGCGAACGCCATCTCCGTTGCAGCCCAACGAGTTCCGGACTGCAGCGCCGACGCCACCGTCGCGGTGCGGGCGTTGGCCGCCGGATCCGACGAGCCCACCGCCACGACCACCACACCGAGGCCGTCGTCGTCGGGGGAGACCCCGAGCTCGGCCAGCCGCAACCGCATCACCGTCAGCAGCGCCGGGTCCTCGCCGAGCACCTCGGCGCGGTCCACCTCGGCGCCCGACTCGGCGATCATCGCCGGGATGTCGACTCGCGCGTGGAACGCGCTGGCCAGCAGGAACGGCACCACCACGGCGGGCCCGTCGAGGCCGCGCAGCGTCTCACCCAGGCTCGGCCCGGTCTTCTCGAGGAACGCCGCGCGCACGTCGAGCCAGGGCCGCAGCCGCCGGATCCGGCCGGCGACCGCGTGCGTGACCGCCGCCGAGCGCGGATCAGCGCTGCCGTGCGCGGTCAGAACCAGCGTCACCGGGTCCTCACGAGGCGTGCAGACCGCATTCGATCTTGCCGGTGCCCGCCCAGCGGCCGCTGCGTGGATCCGCGCCGTCGACCGGCTTGGTGGTGCACGGCGCGCAGCCGATCGACGGGTAGCCCTCGTCGACAAGCGGATTCACCAGCACCCCGTGCTTCTCGATGTAGGCCTGCATGTCCTCGTCGGTCCACGCCGCCAGCGGGTTGATCTTGACCAGGCCGAACGCGCTGTCCCAGCTGATGAACGGGGCGTTCGCACGCGTCGGCGCCTCCACCCGGCGGATCCCGGTGACCCACGCCGAGTAGTTGCGCAGCGCCTTGCTCAGCGGCTCCACCTTGCGCAGCCGGCAGCACTCGTTGGGCTCGCGGGCGAACAGGTTCTTACCCAGCGCGGCGTCCTGTTCGGCGACGCTGCGCTCCGGGGTGACGTTGACGATGTTGACGTCATAGACCGCCTCGACCGCGTCGCGGGTGCCGATCGTCTCGGCGAAGTGGTAGCCGGTGTCGAGGAACAGGATGTCCACCCCGGGGCGGACCTGCGCGGCCATGTGTACCAGCACCGCGTCCTGCATGTTCGAGGCCACCACGTAACCCGATCGTGCCGGTCCGCCGGGCTCCCCGCCGAAGTGCTCGTCGGTCCAGCGCAGCAGCTCCTCGGCGCTCGCCCCGTCCAGCTCGGCGGCACCCCGCTCGGCCAGTGCCTTCAGCTCGTCCTCGGTCCTCGCGTTGTTCATCGCTGGGTTCACCTCGCTCATCGCAGGTCCGCCTCGTCGGCGCGCATCGCCCAGACAGCGAAACGCTCTCCGTCCTGGCGTTGTTTCACGAAGTTGCGCACCACCCGGTCGATGTAGTCGCCGAGCTCGCTGGACAGCACCTTGTGGCCGCGCAGCTTGCGGCCGAACCCGCTGTCCAGGCCCAGGCTGCCGCCCAGGTGCACCTGGAAGCCCTCGACGGCGTTGCCGTTGCCGTCGTCGACCATCTGGCCCTTGAACCCGATGTCGGCGATCTGGATGCGCGCGCACGAGTTCGGGCAGCCGTTGATGTTCACCGTGATCGGCACGTCCAGCCGCGCGTTGATGTCCTCGAGCCGCTTCTCCAGCTCCGGCACCAGCGCCTGCGCCCGGTTGCGGGTCTCGGCGAACGACAGCTTGCAGAACTCGATGCCGGTGCAGGCCATCAGGTTCTTGCGCCACGCCGACGGCCGCGCCGGCAGCCCCAGTGCGTCCAGGCCGGCGGTCAGCTCGTCGAGCTTGTCGTCGGGGACGTCGAGGATGATCAGCTTCTGGTACGGGGTGAACCGGACCCGGTTGGACCCGGCCGCCTCCGCGAGGTCGGCCACCTTGGTCAGGATCGTGCCCGACACCCGGCCCGCGATCGGGGCGACGCCGACGGCGTTGAGCCCGTTCTTGAGCTTCTGGATGCCGACGTGGTCGATCGGGTGGGTGACCGGTTCGGGCGCGGGCCCGTCGATCAGCTTGCGGCCCAGGTACTCCTGCTCGAGAACTTCCCGGAACTTCTCGACGCCCCAGTCCTTGATCAGGAACTTCAGCCGCGCCTTGGACCGCAGCCGGCGGTACCCGTAGTCGCGGAACACCTTGACGATGCCCTCCCAGACGTCGGGCACCTCCTCCAGCGGCACCCACGCGCCCAGCCGCTGGGCCAGCATCGGGTTGGTGGACAGGCCGCCGCCGACCCACACGTCCAGGCCCGGACCGTGCTCGGGATGGTTGACGCCGATGAACGCGACGTCGTTGACCTCGTGCGCGACGTCCTGCAGACCCGAGATCGCGGTCTTGAACTTGCGCGGCAGGTTGGACAGCTCCTTGTCGCCGATGTAGCGGCGCACGATCTCCTCGATCGCCCAGGTCGGGTCGAGGACCTCGTCGAGCGACTCCCCGGCCAGCGGGCTGCCCAGCACCACGCGCGGGCAGTCACCGCACGCCTCGGTGGTGTGCAGGCCGTGCTCCTCGAGCCGGCGCCAGATCTCCGGGACGTTCTCGATCTCGATCCAGTGGTACTGGACGTTCTCCCGGTCGGAGATGTCGGCGGTGTTGCGGGCGAAGTCGACGGAGATCTCGCCGAGCGTGCGCAGCGCCGCGGTGGTCAGGGCGCCGCCGTCGCAGCGCACCCGCATCATGAAGTACTTCGCCTCGAGGACGTCGATGTTCTCGTCGCCGGTCCAGGTGCCGTCGTAGCCCTGCTCACGCTGGGTGTACAGGCCCATCCAGCGCATCCGGCCGCGCAGGTCCTGCTTGTCGATGCTGTCGAAGCCGCGCTTGGAGTAGATGTCGAGGATGCGGCCGCGCACGTTGAGCGGGTTGTCGTCCTTTTTGAACTGTTCGTTGGCGTTGAGCGGCTCGCGGTAGCCGAGCTCGCGGTAGCCGAGCGCCCACTGACCCTCGGCCCGGGTCTTCTTGGGCCGCGGCTTGGACTCTGCGGTAGTCATCTGGGTGTGGCTCCTTCAGGAGCCGGCGTTCGGATCGCGAAAACCCACCGGTGGCTGTCCGGCGGCGCAGATCCGGCGGCCAGCTGAAAATTCTCGTGGGGTGGGCTGGGTCCTCAGATCAAGCGCGTCAACGCAGACAACAACAGGTACAGACGCGCTTGAAATCGACATGCCGACGCACGACCAGCGTCACGCGCTGGGAGTAGATGCGGGGGGCAGTCACGCGCCCAATTCTGCCACGACCGCCGCACCAGCCCTAACCGGGGCAGATTTGCGCTCACGATGAGCAAAACCGCGGTCTGGGACACTGGGCTGATGACCGCCCGAACCGCGCCCGCCGCGCCACCCGCGCTGCGCCCGGTGCCCGGCCGGCCGTTCGGCGTCTACATCCACGTCCCGTTCTGCGCGACCCGCTGCGGATACTGCGACTTCAACACGTATACCGCCGCCGAGCTCGGTGGCGCCAGCACCGACGGCTGGCTGGCGGCGCTGCGCACCGAGCTCACGTTGGCCGCCGCGCACCTGGACACCCTGCCCACGGTGCAGACCGTCTTCGTCGGCGGCGGCACCCCGTCGTTGCTGGGCGCCGACGGGCTGCGCGCGGTGCTCGACGCCGTGCGCGCGCACTTCACCCTGGCCCCGGACGCCGAGGTCACCACCGAGGCCAACCCGGAGTCCACCTCGCCTGCGCTGTTCGAGGCGCTGCTGGCGGCCGGCTACACCCGGATCTCGCTGGGCATGCAGTCCACCGCGCCGCACGTGCTGGCGACGCTGGACCGCACCCACCGGCCGGGCCGGGCGCTGGACGCCGCGCGGGAGGCGCTGGCCGCCGGGTTCACCCACGTCAGCCTCGACCTCATCTTCGGCACCCCGGGGGAGTCCGACGACGACCTGCTGCGTTCGGTGGACGCGGCGCTGGGCACCGGCATCGACCACCTGTCGGCGTACGCGCTGGTCGTCGAGGACGGCACCGCGATGGCCCGGCGGGTGCGCCGCGGCGAGCTGACCCCGCCCGACGACGACGTGCTGGCCCGCCGCTACGAACTGCTCGACGCGCGGCTGCGCGCCGCCGGATTCGACTGGTACGAGGTGTCCAACTGGAGCCGCCCGGGCGGGCGGTGCCGGCACAACATCGGCTACTGGAACGGCGGCGAATGGTGGGGCGCCGGGCCCGGCGCGCACGGCTATGGTGGGGCGCCGGGCCCGGTGCGCACGGCTTCGTCGGCGACGTCCGTTGGTGGAACGTCAAGCACCCCAACACATATGCGCAGACGCTGGCCGACGGCGCGCTGCCGGTCGCCGACTTCGAACAGCTCGACGCGGCCACCATGCACATCGAGGACGTGATGCTGCGGGTGCGGCTGCGCGACGGGCTGCCGCTGCAGCTGCTCAGCGACTCCGAACGTGCGCGCGCCGACGCCGTCGTCGCCGCCGGTCTGCTCACCCGCACGGGGGACCGGCTGGTGCTCACCGACCGCGGCCGGCTGCTGGCCGACGCCGTGGTGCGCGACCTGATCGACTGAGCGGTCGTTCCCGCCGATTCCCCGCGCCGGCGGGCGGGATGTTGAACCATTGACGGGCGGATGTCGTTGTGCTCAGCGATGACGACGGCCGAAAGCGTGGACAAGTGATGAGTGCCGGGCCCGAGCAGGCCGAACTGCTGCGTGCGGTGCACGACGAGCACCGCCACGCGCTGCTGCGCTACGTGCTGCGGCTGACCCGCGGTGACATGCCGTTCGCCGAGGATGTGGTGCAGGAGTCGCTGCTGCGGTTGTGGCGCAAACCCGAGATCCTGCGTCAGTCCGGCGAGTCGGCGCGGGCGTGGCTGTTCACCGTCGCGCGTAACCTCGTCATCGACGACCGGCGCAGCGCGCGGTTCACCCGCGAACTGCAGACCGACGATGTCCCGGAACGGCCCTCGCTGGACGCGATCGGCCCGGCGGTCGACAAGTGGGTCCTCGCCGACGCGCTCAAATCGCTGAGCCCCGAGCACCGCACCGCGATCGTGCGGGCGTACTACCTCGGCCAGACCGTCAACGACATCGCCGCGCTGGAGAACGTCCCGCCGGGCACCGTGAAGTCGCGGCTTCACTACGCGTTGCGCGCGCTGCGGACCGCGCTGCAGGAGAGGGGAGTGGTCCAGTGACCGACCGGACACCCGATGACATCACGCAGTGGGATGCCGCCTACCTGCTCGACGCGCTGAACGCCGACGACCGTCGCACCTACGAGGACTACCTCGCCGCCCACCCCGAGCGCGCCGACGACCTCGCCGGGCTGGCCGGCCTGCCCGACCTGCTCGACGTCCTCAGCCCGCAGGAGGCGCTGGAGCTGACCGACCTCGGCGCACCCGCCGCCGCGGAGCCGGGCGGCGTCGCCAGCCTGGCCGAGGCGGCCGCGCGCCGGGAGCGCCGGGCGCGGCGCGGCATGCTCGCCGGGTTCGTCGCGGCGGCCGCGGCGCTGGCCGTGCTCGGCGGTGTAGTGGGGGCGACGGTCTTCCCGCGCACCCCGTCGGTGCAGACGGTCGCGATGGCGCCGATGCAGCCCGGCCAGCGCGAGGGTGTGACCGCCCAGCTCGCCGTCACCGAGAAGAAGTGGGGCACCGAACTGCACTGGTCGTGCGAGTACACCAGGGACTGGGCGCGGGAGGTCGACAGCTACGACATCGTGGTGACCACCCGCGACGGCCGCCAGACCGCGGTGGGCTCGTGGCGGCCCGCCGGGGACGAGGCGACCGGTCTGTCGGCGGCGACCAGCATCCCGAGGGAACAGATCGCCAGCATCGACATCCGGGTGTCGGGCACCGACCAGCCGCTGGCGATCCAGACGCTGTAGCCCCACGGCGTCACCCGTGCGCGCCGTCGGCCCCGTCGGAGCCGTTGGTGCCGCTGGTGCCGTTCCCGCCGTCGCCGCCGATCCCGCCGGAGCCGCTGGTGGCGTTGGCGCCGATGCCCCCGTTGCCGCCGTTGCCGAACAGCAGACCGCCCGCACCGCCGTCGCCGCCGCGCCCGGCGGGCCCGACACCGTTACCGCCGTTGCCGCCGTTGCCCCACAGCAGGCCGCCGCGGCCACCGTTCTGGCCGGGCCCGCCGTCGGCGCCGTTGCCGATCAGCAGACCGGCGTTCTGGCCGGGTTCGACACCGTCGCCGATGAAGATCCCGACGAAGGAGCCGATGAGGTTGGGGGCGGCGCCGGCAGGCGCGCCGGCGAACGTCGCCGGCCGCGGCCCGTCCGACCCGAGCGGCAGCATTGTTTCCGGACGCGCGGAAACCGGTGCGAACCGCAGTGTTTCGCGCTCAGCACGCAGCGCCCGCCGCGCGCTGTGCAGCCTCGGCGGCGTCACCGCTGACGCGTCGCCGGTGACGGCGGGTGCGACGCCGACCGGCGGGGCCGCGAACAGCGGGTTCGCCGCGGCGGTCACGGCGGGCGCCGGGTGCGCCACGGGTGCGACCACGATTCCGGGTGTCCCCGCCCCGGCGGGCCGCGGCGCCGCGACGCGCTCCGGTGGGCCGGCGGTGCCCACGACGGTCAGCGTCCCGGCCGCCAGCACCGCGGCCGCCACCGACAGGTGGGTGATCGTCTTGTCGTACATCATCTTTCGTTCCTTCCAACCTGCGGATCGAGCTCCTCGTCCACGACGGTCACGCTGGTCACCGCGATCCCGCAGCGCCGCAACTGTTCCCGTACGACGCTTTCGTCCTCGGCCTCGTGAACGCACAACACCCGCTCACCGGCGACGTAGCTGCGGATCCACCGGTAGGGCACGCCCAGCGAGGCGATCGCGTTCTCGGACCTGTGGGTGAACTCGGCCAGTCCGGCTCCGGTCAGCCCGCCGGGAACCGAGCGCTCGATGAGGAACCGTTTCATGGCATTCACGGTCGGCCACCGGGCGTCCGCGCACATGGGGAGAACCGCTCTATCTTGTTGCCGAACGTTGCCCTATTCGCGGCTGGGCTGCTGTTTTTGCTGGTGAGAAGGCATCGGCTGGGTACCATCGCGGCGTGCTGCTCCGCGAGCGCGACGATCAACTCGCCGAACTCACCGCCCGCGCCGACGCCGCACGGACCGGCACCGGCGGCCTGGTCCTGGTCTGCGGCGAGTCGGGTGCGGGCAAGACGTCGTTCGTCGAGACGTTCCTGGCGCGGTGGGTGGACGGGCAGCGGGTGCTGTGGGGCGTGTGTGACCCGCTGGGCACCCCGCGACCGCTGGGCCCGTTGCACGACGTGGCCGAGCAGTTGCACCCGTCGACCCGCGCCGTGCTGGGGGACGGCCGGCCGCCGCACGAGATCTTCGCCGCCGTCTGCGACGACCTGCGGGAACAGCCCACGGTGTTCGTCGTCGACGACCTGCACTGGGCCGACCAGGCCACCGTCGACCTGCTGCGCTCGCTGCTGCGCCGGATCGCGGGGACCAGCTCCCTGGTGGTCGGCACGGTGCGCGACGACGAGCTCACCCCCGGGCACCCGATGCGGCTGCTGCTCGGCGACGTCGCCCGCTCGCCCGCGGCGCACCGGCTGTCGCTGCCGCCGCTGACCCTCGACGGGGTGGCCGAGATCGTCGGCGACCGCGACGTCGAACCGGGATGGCTGCACCGGATCACCGGTGGCAACCCGTTTTTCGTGGTCGAAATGCTCGACCACACCGGGACGGACCTGCCGACGACGGTGCGCGACGCGATCCTGGCCCGCACCGTCGGTCTCGACGCCGCCGCCTGGGATCTGCTGTACCTGTTGGCGTGTGCACCGGGAGCGCTGCCCGACATCCTGTTGGCGCCGCTGAACGTCACGATTCCGACGCTGCGCACCCTCGACACCGCCAAGCTGATCCGGCGCAGCGACCGCGGTGTGGCGTTCCGCCACGACCTGTGCCGACTGGCCGTCGAGAGCGTCATCCCGCCGGGCGCCGAGGTGGCGGTGCACCGGCGGATGATCGCGGCCTATCAGACTGTGCCCGAACCGGATCCGGCCGTGCTGACCCACCATGCGCTCGGCGCCGGCGACACCGGCCTGACCCGGCGGTCGGCCGCCCGGGCGGGCCGGGCGGCCGCGCGGTCCGGGGCGCACACCCAGGCGGCCGACTTCTACCGCACCGCACTGGAATACGGCGGTGAGCTGGCGCCGGGCGAGGAGGCCGATCTGCTCGAGGCCCTCGCCGACGAGTACTACCTGACCGACCGTCTCGACGACGCGATCGGCGCCCGGCGCCGCGCCCTGCGGCTGCGCGAACAGGAGGGCGACCGGCGCGCGGTCGGAGTCAACCACTGCCTGCTGGCCCGCTACGAACTCGACAACGCCGACCGGTCCCGCGCCGAGTGGCACGCCGCCCTGGCGGTCGAGGTGATCGACGGGTGCCCCGACGCCGACCCCGCGTCGCTCGGACACGCGCTGGCCTCCAGGGCCTACTTCGCGGTGCTGGCAAGCGACTTCGCCGCGGCGCACCGGCTGCTGGTGCGGGCGCGCGCGCTCGCCGACCGCGCCGACGACCCCACCCTGGCGGTCAAGGTCGGCCTGGTCGAGGGCTACTGCGGTCTGCTCGAAGGTGACGAGGGCGCCCGCGACGCGATCCTGGCGGTCGCCGGCTCGGCGCCCGCGGACTTCGACGAGATCTACTCGACTGGCTACACCACCCTGGTGTTCCTCGACATCGAACAGCGCAGGCTCGACCGCGCCGCCGACCTGCTGGCCGCCGCGATCCCGGCCAGCATCGAGCGTGACGTGCCGATCGGCCGGGCCTTCCTGCTCGGCATGCGCGCCAGAGTCGAACTCCTGCTGGGCAATTGGACCGACGCCGACTACTACGCGCAGAGCGTGCTCGGTAGCCCGAGCTCACCGCTGGCCCGCACCTCGCCGCTGCTGGTCGAGGCACTCCTCGCGGTACGCAGGCACGGGCCGGAGTCCGGCTCCCGGGGTATCGACGAGGCGTGGCGCGTGCTGTCGGGCTTCGATGACCATCTGCGGTTGCTGCCCGCCGCGGCGATCGCCGAACGCGCCTGGGTCACCGACGCCGCCGATCCGCTGGTCGCGGAGTGCCGGACGCTGCTGGAACGCGCGCCGGTCGACGGCGCCGAGTGGGGCCGCGGCCAGCTGGCGATGTGGCTGTGCCGCCTCGACCCCGGGTTCCAGGCCCACGGCGTCGCTTCGCCGAGGCCGCCGAGGCGTTCACCCGGCTGTCGACACCGTACGAGGCCGCCCTGGCGCTCATCGACGCGGCGGAACCGGAGTCGACCCGGCACGGCCTGGACCTGCTCGACCGGCTCGGCGCCGTCGCGGTGGCCGCCAAGGTGCGCCGCGACCTGCGGTCGGCCGGGCAGCCGGTGGTGCCGGCGCGGCGGCGCACCAGCACGATCGCCCACCCGGCGGGCCTGACCGCCCGCCAGGTCGAGGTGCTGCGGCTGATGGCGGACGGGTTGACCAACGCCGAGCTGGCCGAGCGGCTGTACCTGTCGGTCAAGACCGTCGGCCACCACGTGTCGGCGATCCTGGCCAAGCTCGGGGTCGCCAGCCGGCGCGAGGCGATCCGGCGGGCCCGCGACCTGGGCCTGCTGTCCTGACCGGTGTGACGCAAATCGGCAGGTGTAGCGCTCGGCGCCGGGAGCGGATATGTCACTATTGCTGGCATGCCCAACGACTTGTTAGGTAAGGCTAGCCAGATTTCGGCGCATCCCGGCGGGCGCTGACGTGGGCGTTCCCGAGACACCCGAGCCGATCGCGATCATCGGCATGGGCTGCCGCGTGGCCGGGGACATCGGCGCCCCGGCCCGGCTCTGGCGCTTCCTGCTCGCGGGCGGCAGCAACGTCCGCGACATCCCCGAGGACCGCTGGGAGCCCTACCTGCGCCGCGACCCGCGCAACGCCGCGGTGCTCAAGGAGACCACCCGGCTGGGCACCTTCCTCGACGACCTGGCCGGCTTCGACGCCGAGTTCTTCGGTGTGTCCCCGCGCGAAGCCGAGCTGATGGACCCCCAGCAGCGCCTCGCGCTGGAGGTCAGCTGGGAGGCCCTCGAACACGCGGGTGTGCCGCCGCGGTCGCTGGCGGGCACCGACACCGCGGTGCTGATGGGCGTCAACTCCGACGACTACGGCAAGCTGCTGATGGAGGACCTCACCGGCATCGAGGCGTGGACCGGGATCGGCACCTCGCTGTGCGGGGTGGCCAACCGGGTGTCACACCTGCTGGACCTGCGCGGCCCGAGCGTCGCGCTGGACGCCGCCTGTGCGGCCTCACTGGTGGCCGTGCACCAGGCCTGCCAATTGCTGCGCGCCGGGGAGACCTCGCTGGCGCTGGCCGGCGGGGTCAGCGCGCTGATCGGGCCCGGCCTGACCCGGGTGCTCGACGTGGCCGGGGCCACCGCCCCGGACGGTCGCTGCAAGACCTTCGACGCCGCCGCCGACGGGTACGGCCGCGGTGAGGGCGCGGGAGTGGTGGTGCTCAAGCGCCTGTCCGACGCACTGCGCGACGGTGACCACGTGTACGCCGTGGTGCGCGGCGGCGCCGTCGCCCAGGACGGCCGCACCGTCGGGATCATGTCGCCCAACGGCGACGCCCAGGCCGACATGTTCCGGCGCGCTTGCGAATTCGCCGGAGTCGAACCGTTGAGCGTGGACTTCGTCGAGGCCCACGGCACCGGCACCCCGACCGGCGACCCGACCGAGGTGCGCGCGTTGGCGTCGGTCTACGGCGCGGGCAGGCCCGCCGACGCGCCGTGCCGCATCGGCTCGGTGAAACCCAACGTCGGCCACCTGGAGGGCGGGGCGGGTGTGCTCGGCCTGATCAAGGCCGCCCTCGCGCTGCACCACGAGACCATCCCGCCGACGGCCGGCATCACCGAACTCACCCCGGCGGTGGACTGGGCCGCCAGCGGCCTGCGGGTGCCCACCGAGGCCGAACCGTGGCCCCGCACCGGCACACCGCGCCGCGCGGCGGTCTGCAGCTACGGCTACGGCGGAACCATCGCGCACGTGCTGCTCGAGGAGGCGCCCGCCGTCACCGAACTCCCAGCCGAAACCACAGGGGCGCAACGATATCCGGTGATCCTCCCGGTCTCGGCGCGCTCGGCCGCCCGGCTGCGGGTGCAGGCAGGCGCGCTCGCCGAGCACCTCCGCGACACCGCGCCCGATCTCGACCGGGTCGCGGCCACCCTGTGGCGGCGCCGGTCGCACGAGTCCGCGCGGGCCGCTGTGGTCGCCGACAGTGCCGCCGACGCGGTCGCCGCGCTGACCGCGCTCGCCGACGAGCGGCCCGACCCCGCCGTGGTGTCCGGGACCGTGCTGCCCGGCGACGGCGCGGTGTGGGTGTTCTCCGGGCACGGCTCGCACTGGGCTGGGATGGGGCGCGAACTGCTCACCACCGCAACCGAATTCGCCGAGGTCATCGACACCGTCGACCCGGTGTTCAACCGCGAGTTGGGTTTCTCCGCGCGCGCGGCGCTGACCTCCGGCGAGCTCGGCGGCACCGACCGGGTGCAGGCGCTGACGTTCGCGATGCAGGCGGGGCTGGCCGCGGTGCTGCGCGCCCGCGGGGTGCGGCCGGCCGCGGTGATCGGCCATTCGGTCGGCGAGGTCGCCGCCTGTGTGGCCGCCGGGGTGTTCGACCTGACCGTCGGCGCCCACGTCGCCTGCTACCGGGCGCGCGGCTTCCGCTCGGTGATGGGCCGCGGCGCCATGGCGCTGGTGCGGCTGCCGTTCGACGAGGCCGGCCGCCGGCTGGCCGGCCGCTCCGACGTGGTGGCCGCGATCAGCGCGTCCCCGGAGTCGACGGTGATCTCCGGGGAGCTCGCCGCCGTCGAGCAGGTGTGCGAGCAGTGGAGCGCCGACGGCGCGATGGTCCGGCGCGTCAACACCGACGTCGCGTTCCACAGCCCGGCGATGGACGGCCTCACCGCCGACCTGGGTCGGCTGGTCGCGCAGCTGCCGCCGCCGCGCACACCCGAGATCCCGCTCTACACAACGGCTCTGGCCGATCCTCGGTCGGACGCCCCGCGCGACCGGCACTACTGGGTGGCCAACCTGCGCGACCGGGTGCGGTTCGCCGAGGCGGTCAGCGCCGCGGTCGACGACGGGCACCGCGTCTTCCTCGAGGTGTCGGCGCACCCGGTGGTGGCGCACTCGATCGTCGAGACGCTCGGCCACGCCGGTGTGCGCGACCACGCGGTGGTGCCGCTGCTGCGCCGCGACAAGCCCGAGATGCGTTCGGTGGCAACGGCGCTCGCCCAGCTGCACTGCCACGGGGTGCCGGTCGACCCGGGCCTGCCCGCCGAGGCGCCGTGGGCCGACGACGTGCCGGTCACGCGGTGGCAGCACCGGCGGTTCTGGAGCTGCACTGCCACGGGGTGCCGGTCGACCCGGGCCTGCCCGCCGAGGCGCCGTGGGCCGACGACGTGCCGGTCACGCGGTGGCAGCACCGGCGGTTCTGGCGCACCCCGACCCCGCCGCCCGGCGGCCGCGGCGTCCACGACGTCGACAGCCACACCCTGCTCGGTGGGCGCACCGAGGTGACCGGGCCGCTGGCCGCCCGGATGTGGCAGACCCGCGTCGACCTCGACACCCGGCCCTATCCGGGCGACCACCCGGTCAAGGGCACCGAGATCGTGCCCGCCGCGGTCATTCTCAACACCTTCCTGACCGCGGCCGCCGACGTCGGCGGCCCCGGCCTGGTCGACGTGCGGCTGCGCACCCCCGTCGCCCCCGGCCGCGCCCGCGATGTCCAGGTGGTGCTCGCCGACCGGGCGCTCACCCTGGCCAGCCGCCTGGTCGACGACGAGGACGACGACGGCGGCTGGCTGACCCACAGCAGCGCGGTGGTGGCCACCGACGAGCACGACATCGACGACCTGGTCGGCGAGGTGATCGACGCGACCGCCGCCCGGCGGCGGTGCCCGCAACCGTTGCCGTCGACGCACGTGGTCGACACCCTGGCCACCCTCGGGGTGGCCGCGATGGGCTTCGACTGGGAGATCCTCGACCTGCACGGCGGCGAGGGTGAACTGCTCGCCCGCGTCGCCGCCCGCGCCGACCGCCGCACCCCGCAGAGCTGGGCGCCGCTGCTGGACGCGGCCACCTCGGCGGCGTCGACGGTGTTCGACGGGCCGCCGCGGCTGCGGATGCCTGCCCGGCTGGAGCGGGTGCGGGTGCACGGCGCCCCGCCGGCCGTCGCACTGCTGCACGTGCGGCGCAGGCCCGGCACCACCACCACCGACGTCTGGCTCGGCGACGAGTCCGGCACGGTGCTCGCCACGCTCACCGGGATGACGTTCGACCAGCTCGAGAACCCGTCGGGCAGCGACGTGTCGCGGATGGTGCACCGGGTGGCGTGGCATCCGCTGACCTGGGACGCGCAGGCGCGGCCCAGCGCGGTGGTGGTCGTCGGCGGCGACGAGGCCACCCGTGACCTCGTCGCCCGTGACCTGCGGGCCGCCGGTGTGCCGCACGCGTTCTACCGCGATGCCGGCGACATCGCCTCGGCGACAGCGGGTCTGGACCGCGACGCGATCGTGCTGGTGCTGCCCGCCGCGCAGGGGAACCCACAGGGCCCGGTGGCCGCGGTCATGCAGACCCTGCGCACGCTGCTGGACAGCGGCGCCGCCGCGCGGATGTGGGTGCTGACGCAGCGGGTGCACGAGGGGGAGAACCTCGCCCACGCCCCGCTGTGGGGCCTGGCCCGGGTCGCGGCGGCCGAACATCCGGCGCAGTTCGGCGGTGTGCTCGACGTGTCCGGTGAGGACCTGCCGGTCGGGGTGCTGGCCGGTGTGCGGGGTCATCCCGTGGTGGTGGTCCGCGACGGGGTGGCCTACACCGCGCGGCTGGCGCCCGCCGCGGGCGGCGCCGGCACCCCGCTGCGGTGTTCGGCGGGCGGCACCTACGTGATCACCGGCGGCACCGGTGCGCTGGGCCTGCGGATGGCCCAGCGGCTGGCCGACGCCGGTGCCCGCCGCCTGGTGCTGCTGTCCCGCCGGGGTATGCCGGAACGCTCGCAGTGGCAACCGGATTCGGAGGTGGTCCGCACGGTGTCGGCGCTCGAGGAGCGCGGCATCACCGTGCACGTGGTCGCGATGGACATCGCCGCGCCGGGGGCCGCCGAGGTGCTGGGCGCCGCGCTGCGCGACCTGCCGCCGGTACGCGGGGTGGTGCACGCCGCCGGGGTGGAGGCCGGTGCGCTGCTGGTCAACACCACCGCCGACCACTTCGCCGCCGCGATGCGGCCGAAGGTGGACGGCACCCTGACCCTGCACGAGCTGTTCCCGCCCGAACAGCTGGACTGGCTGATCCTGTTCTCGTCGTGCGGTTATCTGGCCGGGTTTCCCGGCCAGGGCGCGTACGCGTGCGCGAACTCGTTCCTCGACGTGATGGCGCGCCACCGGCGTCGGCTCGGCGACCGCACCATCAGCGTCGCGTGGACGGCGTGGCGCGGCCTGGGCATGGGCTCGACCTCCGGGTTCATCGCCGCGCAGCTCGACGCGCTCGGCATGGACACCGTCGGCGCCGACGAGGCCATGCGCGCCCTGGACCTGGCGATGCGCTACGACGACCCGAACGTCGTTGTGCTGCCCACACTTCCGGCTGCCGCGGCGGTGCCGATGCTGGCCGACGTGGCGCCCGCGCAGACTGAGGAGCCGGACGACGACGACACCGCGGCGGGCCTGCTGGACGCCGACCCGGAGCGGGTCGAGCGGCTGGTGATCGCGGCGGTGGCCGCGCAGCTGGGCGTGGCCGACGACGACGTCGACACCGGCCTGCCGCTGGTGGAGGTCGGCGTGGACTCGATCATGACGGTCGGGCTGCTGCGCACGCTGGAGAAGCAGACCGGGCTGTCGCTTCCGCCCACGCTGTTGTGGGAATACCCAACGGCCGCGGCGGTTTCCGAGCGGATCGTGGACCTGCTGGCCGCTGGGGCCGATCAGCTCGAAGCGTCCTGACTCAGTCCTGATCGACGAGCTGCGCCACGACCTTCTTCTTGTCCACCTTGCCCACTGGCGTCTTCGGCAGCGACGGAAGCGCCGCCAGCACGTCGGGCCGGCAGTGCGCGGAGACCCCGCGCTCGTCGAGGAACTCGTTGAGCTCGGCCAGGGTGATCGGCGCACCCTTGAACACCACTGCGGCGCAGATCTTCTCGCCGAGGAACTCGTCGGGCAGCGGGACCGCGGCCGCGGCGTAGATCGCCGGATGCGCGAACAGGTGCTCCTCGAGGTCGGACGCCGACACCGTCTCACCGCCGCGGTGGATGACGTCTTTGATCCGGCCGGTCACCTCGACGTAGCCGGCCCGCGGCCCGTCGGTGAAGATGCGCACGCGGTCGCCGCTGCGGTAGAAGCCGTCCGGGGTGAACGACCGCGCGTTGGCCTCCGGGTCGCGGTAGTAGCCGTTGAGGGTGTACGGCCCGCGTACCAGCAGTTCACCCTCCTCGCCGGGCGCCACCTCGTCGCCGTTCTCGTCGACCACCCGCATCTCGTCGTGCGCGGACATCCTGCGGCCCTGGGTGTTGACCACCACGTCGCGCGGATCGCCGGGCCGGGTGAAGTTCAGCATGCCCTCGGCCATGCCGAAGATCTGCGACAGCCCGGGGGTGAGCCCGTCGAGGATGTACTCGGCCTCCTGCGGTGTCATCCGCGACCCGCCGACCTGCACCACCCGCAGCGACGTCGGCAGCACCGGCTCCCACTCACAGGCCTGGGTCCACACCTTGGCCAGCGCGTTGACCAGGCCGGTGACCGTCACCTTGTACTTGTCGATCAGCGCGAAACACGCCTCCGGGCTGGCGTCGGCGGTGAACACCGACGGCGCACCGACGGTCATCGAGCCCAGCAGGCCCGGGCAGCCCAGCGGGAAGTTGTGCCCGGCGGGCAGCACCACGAGATATACGTCGTCGCTGGTCATTCCGAGCGACTGCGCGCTGGCCTTGGCGGTGTAGACGTAGTCGTTGTGGGTGCGGGCGATCAGCTTGGGCAGCCCCGTCGTACCGCCCGACACCAGCAGCAGCGCGGGCACATCCGGGTCGATCGGCGGGCGTTGCGGGGCGGGGCCGTCGAAATCGGCCAGCGCGTACCAGGATTCGAACCGGCCCGGGTCGCCGGCGACGAACACGTGCCGCAGCGCCGGGTTGTTGGCCACCAGGTTCTCGGCCAGCTCGCGGTAGTCGAAGCCGGCGATGACGTCGGGCACGATCAGCGCGACCGCACCGCTGACCGCGGCGAAGTGGTTGAGCTCGGCGTGCCGGTGGCCGGGCAGACACATCACCGGCACCAGCGCGGCGCGCAGCACCCCGAACAGCGCGACGGCGAACTCACACGTGTTGGGCAGCTGCACCAGCACCCGGTCGCCGGGGCGCAGACCGCGCGCGGTGAGCGCGGCGGCGATCCGGTCGGCCTTGGCGTCGAGCTCGGCGTAGGTGTAGCTGACCTCCGGATCGATGATCGCGGTGCGGTCCGGCCACTGCGCGACGGCGTCGGCGAGGATCGAGTCCAGCGGCCGGTCCTCCCAGTACCCGGCGCGCCGGTACTCCGCGGCCCGGTCGGGTGGGAACGGGACGAATCCGTCCAGCAGGTCGCCGACATCGGATATGCGCTGTTCGTAACCGGTGCTCATGCGGGGTGACGCCTTCGGGGTAGGGGTGTGTGACAGGCGGAAACTAAGGTAGCGTACCCACGGTTAGTTAGGGCAGCCTGTACTAATTTCGGAGGACCGCGAGTGGGTGCTGGTGAGACCGGAGCGACGACCCCTGCGTCGGTGCGGGAGGAGGTCGCCGAACTTCTGGGCGTGCGGCCCGAGGAGGTCGACCCCGACGCGGACCTGATCGCCTCGGGCCTGGACTCGATCCGGATGATGTCGCTGTCCGGGCGGTGGCGCAAACAGGGTCTCGACATCAACTTCGCGGCCCTGGCCGAGAAGCCGACCGTCGCCGCGTGGACCGAGCTGGTGGCGTCGCGGCTGGGGGAGAGTGCCGCCGCGGTGCAACCCGAAGCGGTCCCCGTCGTCGCGGATGACGACGAACCGTTCCCGCTCGGCCCGATGCAGCACGCGATGTGGCTGGGCCGCAACGAGGATCAGCAGCTGGGCGGGGTGGCGGCGCACCTGTACGTCGAATTCGACGGTGCGGGTGTCGATCCCGAGCGGCTGCGCTACGCCGCCGCCAAACTCATTGCGCGCCACCCGATGCTGCGGGTGGAGATCCTGCCCGACGGCACCCAGCGCATCGGTGACCGCGACCTGCCGGTCACCGTCTACGACCTGCGCGACCTCGACGAGGCCGCCGCCGAGGCGCGGCTGGAGGAGATCCGGCACCAGAAGTCACACCAGATCCTCGACGGCGACGTGCTCGAGCTGAGCCTGTCGCTGCGCCCGGACGGCCGCACCCGGCTGCACGTCGACATGGACATGAACGCCTCCGACGCGGTGAGCTACCGCAAGTTCATGGCCGACCTGGCGGTGTTCTACCGCGGCGGCGACCTGCCCGAGCTGCGCTACACCTATCGCCAGTACCGCGCCGCCCTGGCCGCCACCGATCCCGGCCCGTCCGAGGAGGACCGGCGGTGGTGGGCCGAGCGGATCCCGGAGCTGCCCGAACCGCCTGTGCTGCCGCTGGTTCCGCCCGCCGAACAGAACGACCCGCGGCGCAGCGTGCGGCTGTGGCACATCTTCGACGTGCCCACCCGCGACGCGCTGTTCGCCGCCGCGCACCGCCGCGGCCTGACCCCCGCCATGGCGGTGGCCGCGTCGTACGCCAACGCGCTGGCCCGCTGGTCGACCGGGTCGCGGTTCCTGCTGAACCTGCCGATGTTCGGCCGCGAGCCGTTCCACCCCGACGTCGAGAAGCTGGTCGGCTGCTTCACCTCCTCGCTGATGCTCGACATCGACCTGACCGAGACCCGCACCCCGGCGCAGCGGGCGCGGGCGGTGCAGGAGACCCTGCACGCCACCGCGCAGCACTCCAGCTACTCCGGGCTGTCGGTGCTGCGCGACCTCGGCCGCCACCGTGGCCACCAGGTGCTGGCGCCGATCGTCTACACCAGCGCGCTGGGCCTCGGCGACCTGTTCGCCGGTGAGGTGCTCGAGCAGTTCGGCAAGCCGGTGTGGACGATCTCGCAGGGCCCGCAGGTGCTCATCGACGCGCAGGCCACCCCGCTGGTCGACGGGCTGATGATCAACTGGGACGTCCGCGTCGAGGCGTTCCGGCCCGGTGTCGCCGACGCGATGTTCGCCTACCACATCGCCGAGCTGACCCGGCTGGCCACCGACGACGGCGCCTGGGACCGGCCCGACCCGCCCGCGGTGCCGGAGGCCCAGCTCGCCGTGCGCCGGGCGGTCAACTCCAGGACCGCGCCGGCCAGCGGAGAAGCGTTGCACGACGGCTTCTTCCGCGCCGCCGGGCGGACCCCCGACGCCACCGCGGTGATCGACCGCGACGGCGAGCTCAGCTACGCCGAGCTGCGCCGCCGCGCCCTCGGGGTGACCGCGGCGCTGCGGGCCAACGGGGTCGCGCCCGGCGACGTCGTCGCCCTGATCGGGCCCAAGTGCACCGAGCAGATCCCCGCCGTGCTGGGCATCCTCGCCGCCGGCGCGGCCTACCTGCCCGTCGGCGCCGACCAGCCCGCCGAGCGCACCGCCCGCATCCTCGATGCCAGCGGCGTCGCGGCGATCCTGACCTGCGGCGGCCAGCCGGCGCCGTCGGCCGCGGTGCCGCAGCTGACCGTCGCCGACGCCGTCGCCTTCGAGCCCGCCGCCGAACCGGCGGCCGTCGACCCGAACGCGCTTGCCTACGTGCTGTTCACGTCCGGCTCGACCGGCGAACCCAAGGGCGTGGAGCTCACCCACGACGCGGTGATGAACACCGTCGAGTTCCTCAGCGATCACTTCGCGCTCACCGCGCGCGACCGCAGCCTGGCGCTGGCCTCGCTGGAGGCCGACATGTCGGTGCTGGAGATCTTCGCGCCGCTGCGCGCCGGCGGCACGGTCGTGGTCGTCGACGAGGACCAGCGCCGCGACCCCGACGCGTGGGCCGACCTGATCGCCCGCCACCGCGTGACGTTCCTGAACTGGATGCCCGGCTGGCTCGACATGCTGCTCGAGGTCGGCGGCGACCGGCTCACCAGCCTGCGGGTGGTGCTGCTCGGCGGCGACTGGGTACGCCCGGAACTGATTCGCGCCCTGCGCAGGTCGGCGCCCGGGGTGCGGGCTGCCGGTCTCGGCGGCGCTACCGAGACCGCGGTGCACGGCACGCTGTGCGAGGTCGAGGGCGACCCGCCCGCGCACTGGACGTCGGTGCCCTACGGCACCCCGTTCCCGAACAACGCCTGCCGCGTGGTGGCCGCCGACGGCTCGGACTGCCCGGACTGGGTGCCCGGCGAGCTGTGGTTCACCGGGCGCGGTATCGCCCGCGGCTACCGCGGCAGGCCAGACCTGACCGCCGAGAAGTTCGTCGCCCACGACGGCCGGATCTGGTACCGCACCGGCGATCTGGTGCGCTACCTGCCCGACGGGTCGCTGGAGTTCGTCGGCCGCGCCGACCACCGGGTCAAGATCAGCGGCTACCGCATCGAGCTCGGCGAGGTGGAGTCCGCGCTCAAACGCGTCGCCGGCGTCGACGCCGCGGTGGCCGCCGTCGTCCCCGGGCACCCCGACGTGCTGGCAGCGCTGGTACGCACCGACGACACCGGCCTCGACGCGCAGACTGTCGCGGCGGCGCTGGCCGATCTGGTGCCCGCGCACATGATCCCGAAGATCATCGTCGTCACCGACCGGATCCCGTTCACCGTCAACGGCAAGATCGACCGCACCGCCGTCGCGCGAATCCTGGCCGAGGCGGAACCGCCTGCGGGACAGGGCTACCGGGCGCCCGGCAGCCCGCTGGAGACCGCGCTGACCGGCATCGTCGCCGACATCCTGGGCGTCGACAGCGCCGAGGTCGGCGTCGACGACGACTTCTTCGCCCTCGGCGGCGACTCGGTGCTGGCCACCCAGGTGATCGCCCGGGTGCGCGACTGGCTGGACACCCCGACGGCGACGGTCACCGACATGTTCGCCGCCCGCAGCGTGGCCGCCCTCGCCGAACGGCTGACCGCCCGCGAGGCGGACCCCGAGCGGCTCGACGCCGTCGCCGAGGTCTACCTCGAGGTGGCCGGGATGGACACCGCCGCCGTGCTCGACGAGCTGGAGTCCTCGGCCTAGTTGCGGGCCTGGCCGCTGTTGCGCCGAACGTGAGCTTGTGTGCGAAGAATCGGCGATTTTTCGGTCATAAGCTCACGTTCGGCGGGTAAGTGCATCGGCCAGCCGACGCCACTGCTCGTGCGGGAACTCCCGCGGATCGGCGGTGAGCACCTGCACGCACACGTGGTCGGCGCCGGCGTCGAGGTGTTCGCGCACCCGGCGCAGCACGGTGTCCTCGTCACCCCAGGCGATGATCGCGTCGAACAGCCGGTCGCTGACCGAGTCGACGTCGTCCTCGCTGAACCCGGTGCGCAACAGGTTGTTGCGGTAGTTCGGCAGCGCGAGATACGACTTCAGCCAATCGGTTCCGATGCCGCGGGCCTCGTCGCGGTCGGTGGTCAGCAGCACCGTCTGCTCGGGCAGCAGCAGCGGGCCGGTGCCCAGCTGCTCACGCGCGAAGCGGGTGTGGTCGGGGGTGACCAGGTACGGGTGCGCGCCGCGCGACCGTGTTGCGGCCAGCTCAAGCATCTTCGGCCCCAGCGCCGCGAGTACCCGGTTGGCCACCGGAACCGGTTGCGGCGTGGCGTCGATCGCGTCGAGGTAGGCGCGGGTGGCGGCCAGCGGCCTGCGGTACTTGCCGGGCTCCTTGGAGTCGATCAGCGGCGCGTGGCTGACGCCGATGCCGAGCAGCGTGCGCTCACGGTCGGCTTCGGGCAGCGCGGCGAACCGCGCGGCCACGTCGGCGGGGTCGTTCATCCAGAGGTTCAGGATGCCGGTGGCGATCACCACCTGCCTGGTCGACTTCAGCAGGTGCTCGACGGAGTCGAGGACGCCGCCGCTCACGTCGGGGATCCACAGCGCCGTGAAGCCGAGTTCCTCGAGTTCGGCGGCCGATTCGGCGGCCTGCCCCTGATCGCCGTACCGCAGTTGTGAAGTCCACACACCGACGCCTGCCAGATCCATGGCCGTCCTTTCCCGAGCTGTGCGATCGAGTAACCCCTCCCACGTTACGTAGCGGCCACCGGACGTCACGCGACCGGTAGGGTTAGGCGACCCTTAGTCGACGACCTCCCGGGAGGGTGCATGACCGCGGTGCAGACCGCACAGGCGCCGGAGACGGCGCCGGACGCCAAGCGCGCCGCGACGTACGACAAGCTCGCGCTGCAGCAGCTGCTGGCCCCGACCAGGGCCCGGTCGGCGCGAGCGCAGCGCTATCAACTGCTGGCGTCGGCGGCGACGATCGTCCCGTTCATCGGCATCGTCGAGATCGGCCGCGAGCTGCTCGGCGGCGACACCCCGGACGCCGGCCGGATCTGGATGGTCGTCGGCGTGGTCATCGCCGCGCTGTTGGTGCGCACCCTCGCCGGCGGTGCCGCACTGGCCGTCACCCACGCCGCCGACGTCGACCTGCAACGCTCGCTGCGGCTGCGCATCGTCGACAAGCTCGGCCGGCTGCCGCTGGGCTGGTTCTCCACCCGCTCCTCCGGGGAGGTCCGCAAGGCCGTCGAACACGACGTCGGCGAACTGCACTTCCTGGTGGCACATTCGGCGGTGGAGAACACCGGCGCGCTGGCCACCCCGCTGTTCGGGCTGATCTACTGCTTCTACCTGGACTGGCGTCTCGGCCTGCTCGCGATGGCGACGGTGCCGTTCTACATCGGCGTCTACGTGGCGCTGGGCCGCGACACCCGCACCCAGATGGAACGCCTGGACCGCGGCGTCGAACGCATCAGCGCGACGATCGTCGAGTTCATCGCGGGCGTCTCGGTGGTCAAGACGTTCGGCGAAACCGGCAAGGCGCACAAGCGGTTCGCCGATGCGGCCGACGAGTTCAACGACAGCTTCGCCGAATGGATCGGCCCGCTGGTGCGGGTCAAGGCGATCTCGTCGATCTTCATCGACACCCCGGTGCTGATGCTGGCCAACCTGGCAGGCGGTTACTGGTTCGTGCGCGCCGGCTGGGTCACCCCGATCGAGGTGCTGGGGTCGACGCTGGTCGCGGTGACGATCCCCGCCGCGGTGCTGACCGTCGGCTACTCCGCGCACATCAAACGCCAGGCCGCCGCGGCGGCGGGCCGGCTGCAGCGCCTGTTCGACACCCCGAACCTGCCGGTGCCGCGCGAACCGCAACGGCCGCAGGGTAACTCGGTCGAGTTCGACCGCGTGCGGTTCTCCTACGACGGGGTCAACACCGTGCTGCACGACGTGTCGCTGTCGCTGCCCGCCGGCACCATCACCGCGCTGGTCGGCCCGTCGGGCAGCGGCAAGTCCACGCTGGCCACCCTGGTGCCGCGCTTCCACGACGTCACCGCGGGCGCGGTGCGCGTCGGCGGCGTCGATGTCCGCGACGTCGCCCCGGGCGAGCTGTACCGCCACGTCGGCTTCGTGCTGCAGGACGTGTCGCTGCTCGCCATGAGCGTCGCCGACAACATCCGGCTCGGCCGTGCCGACGCCACCGACGACGAGGTGATCGCGGCCGCCGAGGCCGCCCAGATCCACGAGCGGATCCTGGCGCTGCCCAAGGGATATGACTCGGTCGTCGGCGACGACGCCCACTTCTCCGGTGGCGAGGCGCAGCGCGTCAGCATCGCCCGCGCGATACTGGCCGACACCCCGATCCTGGTGCTCGACGAGGCCACCGCGTTCGCCGACCCGGACTCCGAGGCGGCCATCCAGGAGGCGCTGGCCCGGCTGATCGTCGGGCGCACCGTGCTGGTGATCGCGCACCGGCTCGGCTCGATCGTCGCCGCCGACAACATCGTGGTGCTCGACGGCGGCCGCATCGTCGAACAGGGCCGCCACCACGACCTGCTCGCCGCCGACGGCCAGTACGCGCGGATGTGGCAGACCTACACCGCAGGCCAGGCACAGGAGGTCGCCCGATGATCCGCGGATTCCTGCAGATCCTCGGCCCCGAGCGGGGCACGATGTTCAAGTTCCTGGCCGTGGTGGGTCTGTACGGGGTGCTGCACGGCCTGGCGATGCTGTCGCTGGTGCCGATCACCGTCGCGCTGTTCGACGGCGACTACGCCGGCGCCGGGCGCTGGCTGCTGGCGATGGCCGCCGTCGTCGCCGTCGGCGCGGTGGTCAACTACGCCCAGGCCAAGCTGGCGATCCGGATGGCGCTGACCACGATGCGGCTGCTGCACCACCGGCTGGGCGACCACATGGTCACGCTGCCGCTGGGCTGGTTCACCCGCGACCGGGTCGGCGACGTCTCGCAGATCGCGGTCAAGGGCACCGTGTTCGTCGGCACCAGCGGCGGCAACCTGGTCACCCCGTTGGTGGTGAACACCGTCAGCGCGCTCACCGTCGCCGTCGGTCTGCTGTTCTTCGACTGGCGCATCGGACTGGTCGCGCTCGTCGGCGGTGCGCTGCTGGTGGTCTGCGGCCGGTTCACCTCGGGCCTGGTCGCCGCCGCCGAGGTGCGCACCCACGACGCCGCCACCGAGGTCAACAACCGGGTTCTCGAGTTCGCGCGGCATCAGCCGACGCTGCGCGCCTTCGGCCGCACCGGGTCCGACTACACCCCGCTGCACGACGCGCTTCAGCGTCAGCACCGCGCAGGCCGCTCGGCGCTGTGGCAGTCGGTGGCCGGGCTGATGCTCAACGGTGTCGCGGTGCAGGCGGTGTTCTCGGTGCTGATCGCGGTCGCCGCGTGGATCGCGGTCAGCGGAGAGGTCAACCCGGTCACGCTGGTGGCGATCCTCGGGCTGGCCGCGCGGTTCGCGTCGCCGCTGTCGCAGCTGGCCGAGCTCGGCTCGGCGATGCGGCTGGCGCGCGCCGAACTGCAGCGCATCACCTCGATCCTGGCGACCCCGGCGCTACCTGAGCCGGTCAGCCCGGTCGCGGTGGCCGACACGGGACGCGTCGAACTCGACGGCGTCTCGTTCGGCTACGACGGCCGGAAGGTGTTGAGCGACATCAGCTTCGCCGCCGAGCCCGGAACCATGACCGCGCTGGTCGGGCCGTCCGGGTCCGGGAAGTCGACGATCACCAAGCTGATCGCCCGGTTCTACGACGTCGACTCCGGCGTGGTGCGGGTCGGCGGCGTCGACGTGCGCGACCAGACCGCCGCCGACCTGATGGCGCAGCTGTCGCTGGTGTTCCAGGACGTCTACCTGTTCGACGACACCCTGTGGGAGAACATCCGGATCGGCCGCACCGACGCCACCGACGACGAGATCGTGGCGGCGGCGCGCACCGCTGGTCTGCTGTCGGTGGTCGAGCGGCTGCCCGACGGCTGGCAGACCCGTGTCGGCGAGGGCGGTTCGGCGCTGTCCGGCGGGGAGCGGCAACGGGTGTCGATCGCCCGCGCGCTGCTCAAGAACGCGCCGATCGTGCTGTTCGACGAGGCCACCAGCGCGCTGGACCCGGAGAACGAGCACCACGTCGCCGAGTCGATCCGCGCCCTGGCGCGTAGCAGCACGGTCATCGTCATCGCACACAAGCTGTCGACGGTCACCGCCGCGGACAACATCGTGGTGCTGTCCGGTCACGGCACGGTGGAGGACCAGGGTACGCACGCCGACCTGACGGACCGCGGTGGCCAGTACGCGCAGTTCTGGCGCCAACGGGTCGCGGCCAGCGGGTGGGTGATGGCCGGTTCGGACTGATCTGCGCAGGTCAGATCGCTGCGGGCGCGGGGTGTGACATCGCCCGCGCAACTCGTGTGTAGGCGTATCCGAGGTGGGAAGGATAGGGTAACCTCACTTCCACTTAGGGCAGCCTGCGCTAAACCACACGGAAGGGGTCTCATGGGTGTTTCCGCTGCCGACGTGACGCCGTCCCGCCCCATGGCCCCCTGGATCAAGCGCACCCCGGGCCGGACCTCCACCGGTGCGACCGTGGTCTTCCCGCACGCCGGCGGCGCCGCGGCCGCCTACCGGCCGCTCGCGGCCGCGCTGGCCGCCGGCGGCGACGACGCCTACGTCGTGCAGTACCCGCAGCGGGCCGACCGGCTGACCCACCCGGCGCCGGAGACCGTCGAGCAACTGGCCGAGGACCTGTTCGCGGCGGGGGACTGGGCCGGCATCGGGCCGCTGCGGCTGTTCGGTCACTGCATGGGCGCGGTGATCGCGTTCGAATTTGGCCGGGTCGCCGAGCGGCACGGTGTCGAGCTCCGCGCGCTGTGGGTGTCGGCCAGCCAGGCACCGTCGACCATCGCGACTTCGCCGCGACTGCCCACCGCGGACGCCGAGATCGTGGCCAACATGGTCGATCTCGGCGGCACCGACCCGCGGCTGCTGGAGGACGAGGACTTCGTCGAGCTGCTGGTGCGCGCGGTGCGCGCCGACTACCTGGCGTTCAACCGCTACGCGTGCGCGCCCGACGTCCGGCTCGCCGCCGACATCCACACCATCGGCGGCGAGTCCGACCACCGGATCAGCCCGGACATGTTGCGC